>Ga0335069_10001528_pt1 | contig 37103 bp, 34 predicted proteins | sample Lox_Sample_11_FD_206714 | JGI IMG/M metagenome (GOLD analysis project Ga0335069, IMG submission 206714) | Soil microbial communities from Loxahatchee National Wildlife Refuge, Florida, United States - Lox_Sample_1.1 | ecosystem: Environmental > Terrestrial > Soil > Wetlands | place: USA... | reverse complement strand
TACGGCGTTGGGATCGGCGATGAGGGCGGGTTCGCGCCGTCGCTCAAGTCGAACCAGGAAGCGATCGAAGTGATTCTGGAGGCGGTCGATCGCGCCGGTTATCAGGCGGGCCGGCAGGTGGCCATTGCGCTCGATCCGGCCGCGAGCGAGTTCTACGCCGATGGCCGCTATGAGTTCCGCAAGTCCGGCGGGGGGGTCCGCGATAACAACGGGATGATCGACTTCTACGTGGACTGGCTCGGGCGGTACCCGATTGTGTCGATCGAGGACGGACTCGCCGAAGACGACTGGGAGGGCTGGCGCAGCTTCACCAAGCGCTGTGGCCGAAAAGTGCAACTGGTCGGTGATGATCTGTTTGTGACGAATACCGCACGGTTGCAGCAGGGGATCGATACCGGTGTGGCCAATTCGATTCTCATCAAGCTCAACCAGATCGGCACGCTCACGGAGACGCTTGAGACCATCCGCTTGGCGAAGTCGGCCGGCTTCACCACGGTGATCTCGCATCGATCGGGCGAGACCGAAGACACGACGATCGCCGATCTCGCGGTGGCGGTGAACGCCGGTCAGATCAAAACCGGCAGTCTGTGTCGCAGCGAGCGAACGGCGAAGTACAATCAGCTCTTGCGCATCGAGGAGCAGCTCGGCCGTCGAGCGGTGTTTCCCGGGCGCGCGGCGCTGCGCCACGGCTGAGGGGCGTTGTATGGGAACAGTCTTGTTGGTGTTGATCGTCGCCCTGATCGTATGGGCGATCGCGACCTACAACGGTTTGGTGACCGGGCGCAATCAGGTCGAGAACGGCTGGAAACAAATCGGTGTCCAGCTCAAGCGGCGCCACGATTTGATTCCCAACTTGGTCGAGACCGTAAAGGGCGCCATGCAGTTCGAGCGCGAGACGCTCGAGAAGGTCGTGGCCGCCCGCGCCCGCGCGGTGGCCGCAACCACGGTCCCCGAGCGCAGTCAAGCGGAGAACGAACTCACTCGATCGCTCGGTCGCCTGCTGGCGGTGATCGAGAACTATCCCGAGTTGAAGGCCAATCAAAACGTGCTGCAGTTGCAGGAGGAATTGACCACGACCGAGAATCAAATCGGCTTCGCGCGGCAGTTCTACAATGACGTCGTGATGCGGTTCAACACGCGCCTCGATGTGTTTCCGTCGAACGTGATCGCCAACTTCTTCGCCTTTCAGCGCGCGGAATTCTTCGCCGCCGATGATGCAGACAAGGCGGTGCCGCGCGTGGACTTATCGTTGAAGTCCTGATTCCCTCGTGGATCTCTACGTACGCCAAGCGCAGAATCGGCGCCGCACGCTGGCGTTCCTGTTGGTATTCATAGCGGCCTTCGGTGTCTTCGGCTTCAGCCTCGATGTCGTGGCCTACGGCTTTCTCGATGCGCGCGGCGAGCCGCTGCCGTTGCTGACGATCTGGGCCGCGGCGGTGGCCACGGGTCTTGCGCTGACGTCGTACTTCGCCGGTAGCAAGCTGGTGATGGCCTCACTGCTGGCGCGGCCGCTCGACCAAACCCTTCCGGAGGATCGGCAGCTGTTCAACATCGTGACGGAGATGGCGGTCGCGGCGGGGGTGCCGCGACCGCAGATCTACGTCATCCCCGATCCCGCCCCGAATGCGTTGGCGACGGGGCGTGACCCGGCGCACGCGGCCATCGGCGTCACGCAAGGCGCGCTGGATTTGCTCGATCGCGAAGAGACGCAGGGAGTGGTCGCGCATGAGATGGCGCACATCGCCAACCGCGACACGTTGGTGATGACGGTCGTCGGCATCCTGGTGGGCGGGTTGGTGATGTTGGCCGACTGGGCCCGGCGTGCCTTGACCATCACCGGCGATCGCCGGCGACGCGGCAGCGTGCTGCTGGTCGTGCTCGTGGTGGTCCTCACTCTGGTTGCGCCGTTGCTGTCGCGATTGATCGCGATGGCGATCTCCCGGCAGCGCGAATATCTTGCCGACGCGACCGGCGCCGAGCTGACTCGCAACCCGATCGGGCTGGCCCGCGCATTGGAGAAGATCGGTGCGGCTACCACGCCGCTACGGACGGCGACGCGCGGGACCGCGCACTTGTTCATCAGCGATCCCTTGCAGCGGCGGGTGTCCAACAATCCCGGTCGTTGGGGCGACTTGTTGGCGTCTCATCCGCCGCTGAGTCGTCGCATCGCGATTCTGCGCGCGCTCGCGCATGGAGGCACGGTGTGAGCGCCTCAGCGCCGCTCTGCCCCAATTGCGCGCTGGCGTTGAACCCGGTTACCGCGCGTGCCCGCACCGGCTACTTGCTGGCGCTCGATCAGTGCGGAACCTGCGGCGGTCTCTGGTGCGATCGCTGGGAGTTGTTTCCGATCGACGCCGCGGAAGTGGGTCGGCTCGATCCGGTCGATCAAGCCGCACTGCGCGCGCCGGTGGAGTCGGTGAAGCACGAGTTGCAGTGTCCGCGTTGTCGCATCGCGCTGCGACGATTTCGGGATCCGCTGCTGCCCGTCGATTCGCGCATCGAACGCTGTCCCGCGTGCGACGGCATGTGGCTCAACCGCGGCGAGCTCCGCCGATTCAAGGGCGCGCGGAGCGAAGAGCCACGGTCGATGCCGGTGCCGAACGCCGCACTCGACGCATTGATCGGGCGTTACGCTGACAGCGCGAACTGGCCGACTGTATCGCAGCTCGCGCGCGCCACCGACAACGCGTCCGCAGCGGATGACGAGACGTCATCGAACATCACGTCGGACTTGCTGCGGAGCGCGCTGTGGATCGGTGTCCGCGCGCTCGTGCGCCTGTTGCTCGGCCTTTGAGCTGTGGACAACTAATTTCGCTCATCTGTGGATGGCCGAGTAAAACAATCTGCTATGCGGAGCTCGCGATCCTCTCAACGGCTTTGTGGGCGGCAGAGTTTTCTCCGACACGGCCGCGAGTTGCCTGTCCAAAAAAATTCCAAAATGCCATTCTTCTCTTGACACCAAGGAACCTCACTCCCTATAATCCGCCGCGTAACTGGTGGTGGGTGGCTGAGTGAGGTGGAGATCGCCTGTTGGGTTGGGAGTGTTAGGTGGTTTGAGGCTCGAGCGAGCCTCACAAGGAGGAAGTTATGGCGATGAAGAAAAAGGCAGCGAAGAAGGGAAAGAAGGCCGTGGCAAAGAAGAAAGCGCCTGCCAAGAAGAAAGCCGCTGGCAAGAAGAAGAAGTAGTCGTCAGTTTGTCTGAGGCCATTCACTAGGCCAGGATTTTTTCCCTTCCCACAGGCACGAGCCTTCGGGCTCACCATCAAGGCCTCTTGGAGCAATCCAAGGGGCCTTGGTGTTTCTGGGCTGCAAGCATTGGCCACGAGTTGCTCGCACGCCGCCAATCGCCTACGACCTCGCAGCAAATGGAAGTGCGCGTCGGCGATCTGACGATCGAAGTCGTCGGTGCAGCGAGTCCGAAGTTCACCGCGCCGTTGCTGCTGGTGCACGGCTTGTGGTCGACGGCGGCGATGTGGCGTCGCTACACGGGGTTTCTCGCCCATCGTGGTTGGTTGTGCCACGCGGTGAATCTGCGCGGTCGCTGCGGTGCGCCGTCGGCGACTCAATTGCTCGACTACCAAGATGACGTCGAGCGAGCGATCTCCGCGATGCACCCGGCGCCGGTAATCGTCGGACACGATCTCGGGGGCTTGCTGGCACTGCGCGCGGCACGGGACGCGTGCGCGGTCGTCGCATTGACGCCGTTGGTGTCCTGGCCACACGCGGCCGTCCGCGGATCGCAGCGGCTGGCGATGATGACCGGTCGGCCGGTTCCCGCGCCGCGCGGTCGCCGTGGGCACGCGTACTTCGGCGATCCAGCCTTGCCCCACGTCGTCGAACCCGCGACCCTGCTGCGCGAGCTTGCGCGCAACGAAAGAGCGCTCACGGCGCCGGCGCCGCCGACGTTGATCGTCGCCGGCGGCCGCGATCCGTTTGTTGCGACGGCAACGGCTCAAACACTGGCACAACGAATCGGTGCGACCTTCCACGTCGACCAGCACGCGGGTCACGCCTTGCCGGTCGAGGCCGGCTGGGAGCGCCGGGTCGGTGACATGCATCGCTGGCTGATTCAACAGCTCGGCGATCCGCTGCTGGCGTTGCGCGAGGAGTCGGAGCAAGAGGACTGAGCGGGCCCACATGGCGGCCGCGATTGACTGGGCGCCGAACCGCTGTTAGTTCGTCGCCGGTCGAATCCGTTCCCACTCATCAGGAGGAAATCATGGCTGAAGCGTACATCATCGATGCCTGTCGCACCCCACGCGGGCGCAAGAAGGGCAGTCTGAGCAATGTCCACCCGATGGATTTGCTGGTGACCGTGTTCAACGCGATCACGCAGCGAACCGGAGTCGATCCCAAGGAGATTGAAGACGCGGTGGTCGGCTGCGTCAGCGAAACCGGCGAACAAGGCACCAACATCGCGCGCGGCGCCGTGCTGGCCGCAGGGTGGCCGGTGGATGTGCCCGGGGTCACGCTGAATCGGTTCTGCGGCTCGGGCCAGCAAGCGGTCAACTTCGCGGCGCAGGCAATCAAGTCGGGCGCGCAAGATCTCGTGGTTGCCGGCGGTGTCGAGAACATGACCCGTGTGCCGATGGGCTCCGACATGGGGCCGCTGCCGCTGAGCTTGATGGAAAAGTACGATCTGGTCCCGCAAGGTTTGTCGGCCGAGATGATCGTGGAGAAGTGGGGGTACAGCCGCGAGCAGGTCGATCGCTTCGCGCTGGCCAGCCAGCAGAAGGCGTGGCGCGCGATTCAAGAGGGACGATTCAAGAAGAGTCTGATCCCGATGCAGGTGACGCTCAACGGCGAAGAAAAGCTGTTCGACACCGATGAGCACGTACGCCCGCAGTCGACGCTCGAAGGATTGATGGCGCTGAATCCATCGTTCAAGCCCGACGGCAAGATTACCGCCGGAAATTCCAGCGGCATCGTCGACGGCGCTGCGGCGGTGCTGTTGGCCTCAGAGAAGAAGGTGAAGGAGCTGAAGCTCAAGCCGCGTGCGCGCATCGTTGACCAGATGATCGTCGGGTCCGAGCCCGTCATCATGCTCACCGGTCCGATCCCGGCGACGCAGAAGGTGCTCAAGAAGGCCGGCATGAAGATCGGCGACATCGATCTGATCGAGATCAACGAGGCGTTCGCGCCGGTGCCGCTGTGCGTGATGCAGGAAACCGGCATGGATCCCGAGAAGGTCAACGTGAACGGCGGCGCGATTGCGCTCGGCCATCCGCTGGGCGCCACCGGTGCGATGCTGATCGGCACGTTGGTCGACGAGCTGGAGCGCCGGAACAAGCGCTACGGCCTCAGCACGATGTGCATCGGCATCGGCATGGGGATCGCGACAATCGTCGAGCGACTGTAGTTCTCCGCCCTCGCGTGTGGAGACGCCTCGTCCGGCGTCTCCACACCATCGCCGTCCGGCCGAGCCGCCGCTGCGCCTCGCTGTCCACCTTCTCCGCACCGACCTGATCCCAGCTTTTGAGAAGTCATTGCCGGTTTGGCCATGCCTGCCGCACGCCCGCGGCCTGGTATCGTTCTCGCGTCTTCAAACCACCGGTGCTGACGACGGTGACGATGCGTGGCCAGCAATTGCTGATCGGAGTCGCGACGCGTGTTCATCTACTCCTGGACGAGAGCGGCGGGATGCTGGGCTGTGTTTGGGTGCTTCCCACGATCGCCCGGCCCGGCTACCGGCCCGAGAATTGGCGCACTGATCGTGCTGGGCCTGGGCCTGTCCAGTGGGTGTATCGGCGCGCGGGACTTCAGTGCCCGGATCGGCCGAAAGACGACGGTCTTGCACCTCGCGACTCCACCAATCGGAGCCGGCACCATCGGTGCCGAGGTCAAGTGCGGTGAGGATGTGAGGCCCGCCGTCTCAGCTCCGGCGACGGCGCCGAGAGCAGCGGCGCTCAGATTTAGAAGCGTCACCGATCAACGTACGGGTGCCGGCGTCGGCAAGCTGTACGAGGCGTCGAACGTGGCCGTCGTGCCGGCAGGCCCGGCGGCGGGAAACGTGGCTGTAATTGTCCTCCCCAACATGCCTCCCATGACGGTGGACCGTGACTTGAAGACCGACCTGATGACCGCGCTCAGCTCTGACGTGACCACCGTGCTCAGGCTCAGCAACGTTACCGTCGTCGATGGCGCCGCGTCACCGGCCCGTGTCGCTGGATTCGATTTGCAACTCGTCGAGACGATGTTGACGTCGATTCCGGGCGGATTTTTCGCATTGCATGGAACCATTCGAGGCCGATTCGCCTTCAAGGCGGTTGTCGCGGATCCTGATGGCGGCGGGGCCGTGTGGGCCAAGACGTTCACCGGCGAGTACTCGGGCGCGTACGCATATGCGTCTGTGGATGCGTATGAGGAGGTGTTGAATCGTGCCTACTGTCGAGCCTTGGCCGTGTTCGCGGAGACGGTTTCTAGCGACGTGTTCGCAACGGCTGTCAGAGGACCGCGAGAGTCTTCCCCGGCGACGCTTGCTCCAAGGTAACAGTGGTGCCGGGTGGTCTTGCCGTCTCTCCGGCCACCCGCAATCACGGCGAAGCGGCCGGCGCGGCTTGGAACGCGCCCTGCTGGCGGAGCTGGTCGTACAAATGGTCGCCCATGCGCGCCACGGTCTCAGCCTGGCCGCGCTGTCCGAAGGGCAATGCGAACAAGAGGAACAACTCCACGTAGGTCTCGTTCGATTCTTGAACGCTCGCACTGTACTGCTTGCCGCTCTTGGTATCCTGGAGCGTGTAGTGAAGATCGTAGTGTTGCGTCACCGAGTACGGCAGCAGCGTCAAGGTGAGGCCGCTCAGGATTTGCATGCCGATGCTCGACTCTCCGTACTGCGATCCGCTGAGCGTCAGGTTGTAGTCGGCTTGACCGGAGAAGGCGCTCGACTCAACGTAGCGCGCCTCGCGAATGTAGCCGTGGTCCTTCCACGCGCTCATGATGCTGTCGTTCAGCACATGCCCGACGAAGTTGGACGTGACCATCTTGCCGCCTTCCAGTGTGAACGAGAAGTCGCCGACGGTGTGCTCGATGGCAGGTTGAACAACCGGCCGCGGCGGCGCAATCGGGGAGAGTTTCGTGCCCACGGTCGTATAGGTGCAGCCCGACGCGGCGAGCAGCGGGACCAGCACCCACAGCCGAAGTCGTTGCCGACTCTTGTTTTTCATCGGATCTCTCCTTGCGATGTTGTGCTCTCGACGAGGCGGCGCCAGAGTTCGCGACCGACATCGTCGAAGACGTTCGGTTCGCAGGTGCCCGTCCAACCCTTCGCCTCGGCTGTGACAATCGTACGCCCCTGCACCCGCAGTTCGTAGCGGACATTGTTGAGAGTCCCGCACGGTCGTGAACTTTGCGTCGAGCCGATGGTGACGCGCAGAAAGTATGAACGGTCGTCGATCTCGTCGACCAGTTGAAAACCCGCTGCGCGCAACCCGCGAGCGACCTCGTCCCTCTGGCGCGCGGCGGTCAGGTAAACGCGCGGCTTGTCCCAGTGCGGCGGTTCCTCGATGACTTGCACGACCGGTGCGGTCGGCGCACATCCGACCGTCGCGACGATGAGCAGCCGGGCGAGGGCGCTGAACCGCAGTCGGTAGCTTGCGGCCGAGCCCAAATTGGTCGCACCGGGCGACGCCATGATGTCTTGCTACAGCGAAATTCGTGCGGCGCGACCGGGTCAGCCGGCTGATCAAACTTCGCAGCGAACGGCGAAGCGCCATTGCAGCTTTGGGAAGAGTTGCAGATGCCGGTTCTCTCGATTGGGAAAGCGCGCAGACCGAAGCGCGCCTTGGAAAGCCAGACATGACATCTGTCAACTAGACGACGATCGTAAGGAACCACATTGTTGTACGCTGGCTTGAACCCGCAACCGATTCAGCACTCCCGGTACAACTTGGGTCGCCGACGGACGGTGTCCAACAGCGCGAGGTCGTTCGACTCCATGGTGTATCCCGCGGGATGCGGTGGACGCGGTTCATGGCCCAGCGCGGCAACGACGCGGGGATGTTGATAGTAGCCGACGAAGGCGTGCAGACTGAGCGGCAGCACAAAGGCTTGCTCGTTCAGCAGTGTGACTTTCTGATCTCCCGATAAGTCCGCGAACCGCCGCCCATGGCGAATCTCGGCGACGCCGTCGAGTTCCGCGATGCCATGCACGATCATCGACCACAGTTCCGGCAACCTCGGCATCGCGGCCTTGATGTAGCCGACGAGGTCGATCGCGCCGGCGCCGGGAAGTCGTCCGTCGCTGCTGGGTGGGATGATCTCATCGAGTACGCTGGCGAGCGTGCGTTCACCCTCGGCGGTGAGGTCGATGCGGCCGGGTTCATTGCGCATGCGCGTGGCTCCTTATTCGACGTCGTCGAGCCGCCCACCTATCAATCGAAGAGGTTCGCGAGGTTCTTCTTGACCATGTCGGCAATGTAGAGTGCGAGTGCTTGAATCGTGTTGGTCGGATTCACGGCCGCCGCGGTCACGAAGATACTGCCGTCGATGATGAAGAGATTGCGCACGTCGTGACAACGACCCCACTCGTTGACCACCGAACGTTCGGGGTCCGTCCCCATGCGTGCGGTCCCCATCAGGTGCCAACCGGCGAACGGAAAGGGGGCCATGGCGAACGTGTCCCTTGCGCCCGCGGCTTCGAGAACCTCTTTCGCTCTGGCGACGCTGTGCTCGAGCATCCGCTGACTGTTCTCGCTCAACCGATAGGTGATCTTGGGCGCGGGAATGCCGTCGGAGTCTTTGAGATCGGGATCGAGGGTCACGCGATTGCACTCTTCGGGAAGGTCTTCGCAGATCGCAACCATTCCGGCGGTCCGATCGAAGAGGTCGGCGTAGGCGCGATGGTGGTCGGCTCCCCATGACAAACGTCCCATGGACAGGCCCCACACGGCGGTCGACACCGGTCCGAATCCCCGGGTGATCTCGAACGAGTAGCCGCGCGCGAAGCCGCGCGCGCGATCGGTTTCGTAGAATTGGTGGCTCATGATGCAGCAGCCGGTGGGACCCTTGTAGCCTTCGAGCGGTTCGTCGAAGAATCCCGTTACCATCGCGTAAGGATGAAACATCAGGTTCTTGCCGACCAGACCGCTGCGATTCGCGAGCCCGTCGGGAAATTGCTTAGAGCGGGAGTTCAGCAGCAGCCGCGGCGTGCCGATGCCGTTGCACGCCGAGACTACGACGTGCGCTTTCTGTCGATGCTCCACGCCGTCGGCATCGTAGTAAATGACCCCGTCCACCATGCCCGTCTCGGCAACCGTGATCTCGCGCACGCGACAACGTGTCTTGAGTGTCACTCCCACTCGCAGCGCCGCCGGCCAATAGGTGATGTCCGTGCTGCCTTTCGCTCCTTGCGCGCAGCCGGAGAGACATGTGCCGGCGTTGATGCAGGGTGCACGGCCTTCGTATTCCTGAGTCGTGATCGCGCTATCGGACGGCCACCAATGCCAACCGAGGCGATTGAAGCCTTTGACCAGCGTGGTACCCAGCTTGCCGAGCGCGACCGGTGGCAGCGGCAACTCCTTCGGTGGATAGGCCGGATCGCCGGCGAGTCCTGAGACGCCCATCATGCGGGCGTTGACATCGTAGAACGATGCGAGACGTTGGTAGTCGATCGGCCAATCGTCGGCGACACCGTCCAAGGTCTTCACCTTGAAGTCGCCGGGATGAAAGCGTGGAAAGTGCGCAGCGTAGAGGATGGTGCTGCCGCCGACCGCGTTGAACATCGACGCTTGCACCGGCGAGTTGCTGTCGTTGACCGGATAGTCCTCGCGGCGCCCGCGAGCGTTGGGGCTGAGGGCGAAGTCGCCGAGCTGCCGCGCCTCCCAGTCGTCGCCCATGCCTGGATACTTCGCCGGATCCATCCAGTCGCCTTGTTCGAGGCAAAGGATGTTCATGCGCGTCTCCGCCAAGCTCCAGGCAAACGCGGCTCCAGATGCTCCGGAACCGACGATCAACACGTCAACGGGCGCGTCGGGCATTTCACAGTCTCCACGCCATCGGAGTCGGCCGTGATCCGGTCGGGCATCAAGCGACGGCGATCCATTGCGGAATCGGATGACTCGTTTCAATCGGAGACACGGGGACCCGCCAGTCGCGGGTCCCCACAAGAACAGACTGCTAGGCGATGACGCTGCGGATCACTTCGCCGGCTTCCATCGCGCGGAACGCGTCGTTGACGCCTTCGAGCTTGATGGTCTTCGACACCATCGACGAGATGTCGAGGCGATGGGTTTCGATCAGCTCGACGAAGCGCGGGAAGTCGCGACGCACTTGCGCCGAGCCGTACTTGCAGCCTTTCACCGTCTTCTGCTCGAAGAAGATGCCGAACGCCGGCAGGGTGAATTGCGCGTCGAAACGTGCCATGCCGACGATGATCACCTCGCCGCCGCGCCGGGCGAGGTTGTAGGTGGTGAGAATGGTCTCGGGCAAACCGATAACCTCAAACGCATAATCGGCACCGCGACCGCCGGTGAGCGCCTTCACCTGTTCGACCGGATCGCCTTTCGACGGGTCGACGACGTCGGTCGCGCCGAGCTTGGTGGCGGTCTTGCGCTTCAGCTCTTGCGGATCGATGGCGATGATCCGTCCGGCCCCGGCGATCCGCGCGCCTTGAATCACCGCTTGGCCGACGCCGCCGCAGCCGAGGATGGCGACACTGGCGCCCGGCTTCACTTTCGCGGTGTTGAGCGCCGCGCCGACGCCCGTGGTGACGCCGCAACCGATCAACGCGAGTTGCGCATCGGGCAGGTCGGTTTCGACCTTCACCACCGACGACTCGTCGACCGTCATCACATCTGAGAACGTTCCGAGGCCGGTCATGCAGAAGTACATGCTGCCATCGGGACGCGTGCCGCGCATTTGCATCGAGATCTCGTTCTCGCGCTCGCACAGCTCGGATTGATCGCGCAAGCAGTGCCAACAGGCACCGCAGGCGGGCACGAACGAGGCGACCACGCGATCACCTTTCTTTACCCGCGCGACCTCTGCGCCGACTTCGACGACGCGTCCGGCGCCTTCGTGACCCAGCACCATGCCCGGCGGTACCGGCACGTAGCCGCGCATGATCGACAGGTCAGAGTGGCATACGCCGCTCGCGCCGATCGCGACCACGACGTCGCGCGGACCCGGCGGATTCGGCTTGAGTTGTTCGATGGCGAGACTCTTCGGATCTCCGACGTAGACAGCAGATTTCATTCATATCCTCCGACAAGGGAATTGGTTGTGGACACTCCTTAGCGCGATTCGACCCCAAAAGGGTAGGGGGTAAGTTGGGGTCGCACGAGCACGACGGGGCGCAGCGCAGGCTGAAGCCTGCGGCCACAGAGAGGGAACGTTACGCGACGCTCAAATTGCGTCGCGGCACGTCGCGAGTCAGCACTTCGGAGACCTCTTCCTCGTTCTCGGCGCGAAGCTTGTCGACGCTGGCGCGCACTGCTTTGCGCGTGATGGCGATGCCGTAGCGTTCGAGGATCGGCTTGATCAGGTCGTAGTTCTGCTCGATCGACTCGGTGACCGAAATGTAGCCGTGTTGCGCCGCGACGATGCGCTGCCAGTACGCCAGCGCGCTCATTTGGAAGAAGTGGAGGTCGGTTTCTTTCGGCTCGATGACGATGATGTCGCCGGTGAAATGCGGATCGTCTTGGTATTGGCGGAGACCGTACTGCAGGCGCGAGTGCAGCAGCGTGCGGAATACTTGGTTGATGACGGTGAGGAGGCCGGTGTCGACCAGCGGCCGTCCTTCGACGACCACCTTGCCGAGTTCTTTGACGTATTTGCGACGGACGCGGTTGGAGAACGGCCGGAACGGGTTGTAGCAGATCACCAGATCGGCGCCGTGCTCGATGGCCACATCGATGTTCGCGGTGCGGCGCACGCCGCCGTCGACGTAGTCGACGCCGTGCAGATGCGCCGGTTTGTAGAAGCCGGGCAAGGCCGTCGACGCTTGCACGGCTTCGGAGACCGTGACCGACGCGTCTTCGTCGTGCCCGAACACCACCCGTTCGGCGGTGTCGAGGTTCATCGCGCCGATGTACAGCTCGCGTTTGGTGTGTTGGTACAACGTCCGAAAGTCGTTGCTGATGCCGCCGTGCTCGAAGTTGCGGCGCAGATACCGCTCGATGCTCGCATTGTCGAAGAATCCCGAGGGGAGATAGTCGAGGACGAACGGAACCCGCCGTCGTTTGTCGATCGTCTCGGCGATCGGTTCAAGCAGGACCTGCAAGCCGCCGAGCGAGGGCTTCCGCAGATAGTCCGAGAGCGCCGCACGCAATTTCCCGAGCAGCGTCGGGGCGTGGCGGGTCAGATCGAGCAAGACTCGAGGCGCATAGGCGGCGAGGTCGAAGGCGAATTGGAGCGGCCGAGAGACGAACTCCGCGAAGTTCGGATTGTAGAAATCGAGCGGCTGGAATTGCGAGAACTCTTCGGATTTACCTTCGAGGCTCTTCAGCATTTCCGCTGGGCTCACGCCGGCCGCGAGTGGCGCGGCCAGCACCGCGCCGGCACTCAAGCCAATGTAGGTTTCAAATTCGTTAACCTTGCGATTGACGAGAAAATCGTCGAGGGCCTTGAGGCCGCCCAGCTTGAACGCCCCGCCGGTGACTGCTCCGCCCGCCAACACCAGCGCGATCTTCGGATCGTGCTTCCGGACTCCGAGCTCACTCTTCTGAACGATGGTGATGCCCATGCCCGACCTCAATCAACCGTTTGAACCATAGAGGCGAATGACGCAGTTTGTCAAGACAGCACCAACACCCCAAGGGCGTGTCGGCGCATGGTGCGATGCACGAATCCATCTTGCCGACCCGCGCGCTGGCAGTTAATGAGAAGGAAACATGAAGGGCAGTGTGATCCGAACCGTCGAGTGGCGCAACGGCACGGTGGTGATGATCGATCAGCGCCTGCTGCCGATGCGCGAAGTGTACCGCGTCTACCGCGACTACCGCGACGTCGCCGCGGCCATCAAGGATATGGTCGTGCGCGGTGCGCCCGCCATCGGCGTCACGGCGGCGTTCGGCATTGCGTTGGGCGCCAAGCAAGCGCGTGCGAGCGATGTGAATCGTGCATTCGATCGCGTATGCCGTACCTTTGCGGCCACTCGGCCGACGGCCGTCAATCTGTTCTGGGCGATCGAGCGGATGCGGCGCGCCTTTGCTGGCGCCGCCGGCCGCGAACCCGAGATTGTGCGCGAGCTGTTACGGCAGGAGGCGCTCGCGATCTATCGCGAGGACATCGCCGCGAATCGCGCACTCGGCGCGTACGGCGCGGAGTTGCTCCCCAACACGGTGACGATTCTCACCCACTGCAACGCGGGGGCATTGGCTACGGCCGGCTACGGGACCGCGCTGGGTGTTGTGCGCGCCGCGGTCGAGTCGGGTCGTCAGGTCAACGTGTTGGCAACGGAAACACGGCCGTTCTTGCAGGGCGCGCGACTGACGGCGTGGGAACTGAAGAAGGACCGCATTCCGGTGACCCTCATCACCGACAATATGGCGGGACATTTCATGCAGCGCGATATCACCTGCGTGATTGTCGGCACCGATCGCACGGCGGCCAACGGCGACGTGGCGAACAAGATCGGCACGTACACGCTGGCGGTGCTGGCGGCGCGGCATCGCGTGCCCTTTTATGTCGCTGCACCGACCTCGTCGATCGACTTGTCGTGCAAGCGCGGCGCCGATATTCCCATCGAAGAACGAGCGGCGCGTGAGGTCACTCACATCGGCGACCGTCAGATCGCGCCGACCGGCGTGCGAGTCAGCAATCCAGCCTTTGACGTTACGCCGCACCAATTGGTGACCGCGATCATCACCGAACGCGGCGTCGCGCGCCCGCCGTACGCGCGCTCGCTGGCGAAGCTGCTGCGGGGCGAGGCGCGTGCGGTCAGCCGAAAGGCGACCGCGCTCTAATCTGTCGCCCCAACCTTGACGCTCCCTTCCAAGGGATTGTCGCTTTTTGCAATGGCCGCTGTAGCCGCACCCTTCAGCGTGCGTCCGCTGCATGCGATGCGGACGCAGGCTAAAGCTTGCGGCGACAGAAGACGCCCCTTCTTTTTGTGGGCGACGTGAACCAGTTCGAGCCACCCACTTGATCGTGCATCCGATTGTCGTCTCGGCCTCGGGTGCCTCCCTAAAGGGAGGTCAGGAGGGATTTGGTTTTGGATCATCCGGAAATCCCCCTCGATCCACCTTTTTTCAAAGCGGGAGGAGCGTCGCGCAGTCGTTGATTGAGTGCTGCGTGCGCGGCGACCGGCAAATCCGCCGGCGTGAGGCGATCGCGCGCAACCGGGCGCTTGAGGGCGCGCAGGCGATCGGCCGCCGCTTCGAGGACGGCGAGATCCAGTTGCTTGTCGATAACGGCTCGTTCGATTGCCTCAGCCGCGCGCTCGGCGTTGCGGAGATCGGCGCAGATGCTCAGCAGGTCCACACCCGCGGCGATGGTTGCGACGGCTGCGACGCCGATGTCGTGATGACCGCTGATCGCGCGCATCTCCAAATCATCGCTGACGACGACGCCGCGAAAGTCGAGCTGCTCGCGTAGCAGCGCGCGCAAGATCGGCGGCGACAGCGTCGCCGGCCGCTGCGGATCGAGCGCGGGATAGCAGACGTGGGCGGTCATGATCAGGGGAATGCCGGCCGCAATTGCTGCGCAAAACGGCGGCAGCTCGACGCGATCGAGTTCGCTGCGATCGCGGCGCACGGTCGGCAACGCGAGATGCGAGTCGACCTCGGTATCGCCGTGACCGGGAAAGTGTTTGCCGCACGCGAGCACGCCGCCGGCTTGGAGCCCGCGCATGAATGCGACTCCCATTGTCGCGACCACGCTCGGGGCATCGCTGAAGGCGCGGTCGCCGATCACCGGATTGGCGGGATTGGAGTGTACGTCCAACACCGGCGCGAAGTTGAGATCGATGCCCACCGCGGCCAACTCGCGGCCCATCGCGTAGCCGACTTGTTCAGCGATCTCCGCGTCGCCGGTCGCGCCCACAGTGGCCATCGCTGGAAAGGTCGTGAACGGCGCGCCAACACGGAGCACCCGGCCGCCTTCGTGGTCGATCGCCACCAACGGCTGCGAGGGCAAACCGCGCAGCTCGGCGGTGAGCGCTGCGAGCGGCTTGACCTCGCCGACGTTGCGGCGAAAAAGAATCACGCCGCCGACCTCGAGTCTGGTGAGGATGTCGCGCGTCGGTGCATCGATTTCGGGCGCGGGAATCCCCACCAGCAGCGTCCGGCCAATCGATCGACGCAGCGCCTGGCGATCCATGCGCAGCATCTAGCATACTCGACCGATCCGCGCGTCGCTTTCGCCTGGACACGGCGCCGGGCCGTGTGGTACTCGCCGCGCGAGAGAGACGGGGAGGCGGCGGTGAAGGGCTCGCGATACATCGTTGTCGAGGGGCCGATCGGTGTCGGTAAGACGACGCTGGCGCGAATTCTCGCCGATGCCTTCAGCGCGCGTCTGGTGCTCGAACAGGTCGACGAGAATCCGTTTCTCCGAAAGTTCTACGACAAGCCGAGGCAGTTCGCGTTCCAAGCCCAACTGTTCTTCCTGCTCACTCGTTACCGTCAGCAACGAGAGCTTGCGCAACAAGATCTCTTCAGCCAGAATACCGTCGTCGATTACTTGTTCGCGAAGGATCAGATATTCGCAGAGCTCAACCTGGACGCGGATGAACTCGCTCTCTACCGCCAGCTCTTCGGTCTTCTCGGCACGCGCTTACCCAAGCCGGATCTCGTCGTCTACCTCCAAGCTCGTCCCGACGTGCTCCTCACCCGGCTGCGCAAGCGCGACCGCGACTACGAGCGGCGGATGGCGCCCGAGTACATCCAAAAGGTAGCGGAGGCGTATCGAGACTTCTTTTTCTACTACGACGACACCCCGCTGCTGGTGGTCAACTCATCGGAGATCGACTTCGTTGCGCACTCCGACGAGATGGCGGACCTGATCCGCGAGATCAACGGCATGGGGCAAGGAGTGCAGCACTACATACCGCTTGGATCCAAATAGTCCCCGGCCGAGCCGGGTGAATGGACCGAGACGGAGAGGCACTTCGGGGTTGCGTGATTCGTCGACCCAGGATTCGAGCGCAGCGGCCACTCTGCGACCGACTGCAGACGGCTCGAATACCTCACGAGTCATCCGGACACCGACTTTGCGCGCGCAAAGGCCATGAGCCCTCCCAATCGGTTCGGGAGGGCGTTGTTTTATGGAGCGCAAAGTTACAGTCCCGGACCTGATCAAACGCAAAGGCGTCGGCGAGCCGATCGTCTGCATCACCGCCTACGACTTTCCCTTCACGCGCATCGTCGATAGCGCCGGCATTGATCTGATCCTGGTCGGCGACTCGCTCGGCATGGTCGTGCAAGGCCTGGACACGACCTTGCCGGTGACGATGGACGAGATGGTCTATCATTGCCGCATGGTCACGCGGGCGCGGCCGCGGGCGCTGGTGGTCGGCGATCTGCCGTTCCTCTCGTACCAAGTGAGCGCGGCCGACGCGGTCGCGAACGCCGGCCGCTTGATCAAAGACGGCGGCGTCGAAGCGGTAAAGTTGGAAGGGGGCGTCGCGGTGGCCGAGACCATCGCGGCGATCGCCGCGGTCGACATTCCGGTGATGGGGCACATCGGCCTGACGCCGCAATCGGTGCACCGGATGGGCGGACACAAGGTGCAGGGACGTCAACGTGGCTCGAAAGTCGGCCAACGCGAGCGCGTGATCGCCGACGCGGTTGCGGTCGAAGAGGCGGGCGCATTCGCAGTGGTGTTGGAAGGCATGCCGCGAGACCTCGCCGCCGAGATCACCGAACGCCTCACGATTCCGACGATCGGCATCGGTGCCGGCCCCGACTGCGATGGGCAAATCCTCGTGCTGCACGATGTGCTGGGCTTGGGCGATCGCGTCTCGCCGCGATTCGCGAAGCGCTACGCCGAGCTGCGCCACGTCGCCAGCGAGGCGGTGCGGGCCTACGTCGAAGACGTGCGCGGCGGAGTCTTTCCGACCGAGCAGCATTCCTTCCATTCCCTCACGCCGGTGCCGAACAAGGTGGCGGCGCAAGGGTAACGCGACACGGAGGGCGACCAATGGAAACCATACGGAGCATTCCCGCGATGCATGCATGGTCGGCGTGCGCGCGTGCCGGCGGCAAACGGATCGGGTTCGTGCCGACGATGGGCTATCTCCACGCCGGTCATCTCAGCTTGGTTACCGAGGCGCGCCATCACACCGACGTCGTGGTCGCGTCGGTTTTTGTGAACCCGCTCCAGTTCGGCCACAACGAGGATCTCGATCGCTACCCGCGCGATCTCGAACGCGACACCGTGCAGTTGCGCGCCGCCGGCTGCGACGTGCTCTATTTGCCGCAAGCGAACGAGATGTATCCCGAGGGCTTCCAGACCACCGTGAACGTCGAGCACGTCACGCGCGGACTGTGCGGCGACTCGCGTCCCGGCCACTTCCGCGGCGTGACGACCGTCGTCGCCAAACTGTTCAATGCCGTGCGGCCGCACGTGGCGGTGTTCGGCGAGAAGGACTTCCAACAACTCGTCGCCATCCGCCGCATGGTGCGGGATCTCGATTTCGACATCGAGATCATCGGCGGCCCGATCGTGCGCGAGGCCGACGGCGTGGCGATGAGTTCACGCAACGCCTACCTGTCGCCGGACGATCGCATTGCGGCGCGCTGTCTCTCGCGCGCGCTGGCGGCGGCACAGTCGGCGGTGCAGCGGGGCGAACGGTCCGGCGCCGTGGTGCTCGATCGGGCGCGCGCCGCGCTCACGGCCGAGTCGCGCGCGCGGATCGACTACGTGGCGTTGAGTGATCCCGACTCGCTGCGTCCGGTCGATCGCATCGAAGGGCCGACGCTGCTGGCGTTGGCGGTCGTCATCGGCAACACGCGTCTGATCGACAACACCATTCTCGGCCGTTCGGCCGCTTGGGGAGAAGGCTGATGTATCGCAACATGCTGCGCAGCAAGATCCACCGCGCCACGGTGACGGGCGCCGATCTCCACTACGAAGGCAGCGTCACTATCGACGCCGATCTGCTCGAGGCGGCCGACATCCTGCCGCACCAGGAGGTCGAGATCTGGAACGTCACCAACGGTGAACGTTTCCGCACCTACGCCTTGCGCGGGCAGGCTGGCTCCGGCGTTGTGTGCATCAACGGCGCGGCGGCACACAAGGCGAGCCAGGGCGATCTCGTCATCATCGCCACCTTCGGCTGGATGACCGAGTCGGAAGCGGGCGCGTGGGAGCCGCGCGTGGTCTTCGTCGACGCGCGCAACCACATCGTCGAACGCCGCAACGAACATGCCGGCCAAGCGGAGCTGCGGGTGGTGAATTGGTAGCGCGGATCGGCGTGCACCAAATCTTGGTCGACCAACCGAGCAGTTCACCATCGGCAGGAGTCGCAGCTCCCAGTGCAGCGGCTCCAACCACAGCTCCGAAGCTTCGCGCGGATGGCAGCGGGACGCTATTGCAGCGCGTAACAACCCCGCCGGAGTGCACTCGCGGCGCACTCCGGCGGGGGACGCGAACGCGGGTAAACGCTATTTGAGTCCCTTGATGTAGGTCACGACGGCGTTGATTTGCTCGTCGTTCAGCTTCGCTGCAAAGGCGGAGTGAGTCTTGCCGAGCGGCTTGCCGCCCTCTTTGAGCAGCTTCACCATGTCCGCGTCGGACATGCCCTTCAAACTGGTGGCAAAGTCACCCGGTGGCGGCTTGAGTGCCTTGGCAGCCGGCCCATCCCCTTTGCCGCTCGCGCCATGACACGTGACGCAGTTCTTGTCGTAGGCGGCCTTGCCGTCGTCGGCCCTCGCTACACCGGTGCCGCCGCACAGTAGCGCGCCGGCAATCAGCGCGGCGCTCGTCCTGGTCCGTTTCCGTTGGATCATCTCTGCCTCCTTTCGTCGGCTCTCAACAGCCCGTGGTCGACGGGCCGGAGGTTGTTTGCCGGAATTATAGTCCACCGAGCAGCTGTGAACAGACGCCGGAAAGAGAAGAAAAGAGGCGAGCGGTTCGGGGTCAGGGGGATGGGTCGAGGATCAGAGACGAGGAACTGGAAACCTCAGGCTGCTACCACCCGAACATCCAGCTCATCAACCATTCGATTTGGCGGGCGCGCTTGGCGGAGTAGGGGAACCACGTCGGCTCGGTCTTGCGTTTGCGCGGCTCGATGAACAGTGCCTGTCGAATACAAAACTGGCGCAGGCCGTCGGCGCCGCCGTGGCGGCTGCCGATCCCGCTTTGCTTCACGCCGCCGAAGGGCAACGTGGGTACGCCCGCCGACACCACGCAGTCGTTCACACAGGCGTTGCCGCTCTCGATGCGCTGCGCCAACTCGATCCCGCGGGCCACGTCAGTCGTGAACACGCTGGCGCTCAGCCCGTACGAACTATCGTTGGCGTAGCGTAGTGCTTCATCAGCGTCGCGCACCGCCATCACCGGAATCACCGGGCCGAAGGTTTCTTCGCGCATCAGCAGCATCGAGTGATCGACGTTGGCGACAACGGCTGGCTCGAAGAAGATGCCGGGGCCGATGTCCCGCCGCGTGCCGCCGGTGAGCACACGTGCGCCCTTCGCGACCGCGTCGGCGAGATGCCGTTCGACGATCTCGATCTGCGCCGGACTGGTGAACGGGCCGAAATCGATCTCCGCATCCGCGCCATTGGGTCCGACGCGTAGGTTGCGAACGCGGTCGACCAGCTTCGCAATAAACGCATCAGCAACCGGCGCCTCGACGTACACGCGCTCCACCGACATGCAGACCTGCCCGGTCATCATGCAACCGCCCCACGCCGCGGCGCTCGCCGCGCGATCGAGGTCGGCGTCGCGCAAGACGATCATCGGATCCTTGCCGCCGAGTTCGAGCAGCACCGGCGTCAGCCGACTGCTGGCGCGTTGCATCACCCGGCGACCGGTCTCGGGCGAGCCGGTGACGCAGATCATGTCGACGTGATCGACCAGCGTGGCGCCGGTCTCGCCGGCACCTATCAACACCTGCAGCACGCCTTCAGGGAGCACGCGGTTCATCGCCTCGACCGCGCGCCGCACGGCGAGCGGGGTGAGTTCCGATGGCTTGATGACCACCGCGTTGCCGGCGAGCAGTGCGGGGATGGTATCGCCCAGCGCGAGGTTGAGCGGCGCGTTCCACGGACTGATGATGCCGACGACCCCGCGCGGCTTGAACGTCACCCGCCCGCGTTTGCCGAACAGCGGGCGCGTGCTGACCCGCTGCGAGCGCAACCAGCGCGGCGCGTGCCGTGCGAGATAGCCGAGGTTCGTGCACACGCCCATCAGCTCGCCGACGACATCGAAGCGTGCCTTGCCGGTTTCGCGTTCGAGGCGATCGAGGATCTCCCCGCGCGCCCGCACCAACTCCCGCCGCGCTCGCTTGAGCAGGCGAGCGCGTTCACGCACGGCGAGCGCCGACCACGCCGGCTGCGCCGCACGCGCACGCGCTACCGCGGCGCAGACGGCGGCGCCGTCGTCGATGGGCAGTTCGTCAATCGCGGTTCCATGAGCGGGATCGCGAACCGTGAGGTGCGCGGCGTCCGACACGTCGCGAGCAGCGAGGGCCATCGCTGGCTCGCATACACGAGGTGCGGCGGCGAGAACAAGCGCGCGGTTCAACGCATTGTCGGACGCATAACGTGCAAGTGGTCGGGCGTCGACGAATCGGGCGTTCGACATGATCCGTGCTTCCAGGTAGCAATCCGCCCCATGTCTTTGGATCCTCGCACCCCGGTCCTTGTCGGTGTTGGCGCCGTGCAGCAGCGCTGTGACGATTGGCGCGACGCGCTCGAACCGATCGAGCTGATGGTCGCTGCCCTGGAGCGGGCCGCGGCCGACGCCGGTAGCCGTTCGCTGCTGGCGCGGGCGAATTCGATTCGCGTGCCGCGCGGCTTCTGGGACTATTCCGATCCGGCGCGGTTGATTGCCGAGCGCGTCGGCGCGCACCGGGCGCGCACGCAGCTTGCCGAAATCGGCGTGCTGCAGACGACGCTGCTCGGCGCGGCGGCGTTCGCGATTGCTTCAGGGGCTGAACAGGTCGTGCTCGTCGCCGGCGGCGAAGCGAAGTATCGCGCGCTGCGCGCGCAGCTCTGCGGGGTGCAGGCGCCGATGACCGAGCAAGTCGGCGTCGAGCCGGACCGCGTGCTGCGACCGGAGCGCGAGATCTGGAGCCCGTTGGAGGAAGACCTCGGCATTCTCATGCCCGTCACGCAGTACAGCATGATGGAGACGGCGCTGCGCCACGCCGAGGGGTTGAGCATCGACGCGCATCGCCGCGAGGTCGGGCAACTCTGGGCCGATTTCAGTCGCGTGGCGAGCGCCAATCCGAACGCATGGAACCGCGATCCCCAGCGCGCGGAAGACATCGCGTACCCGCGCGGCAGCAATCGCATGCTCGCCTTCCCTTACACCAAGCTGCACACCTCGCAATGGAACGTCGATCAAGCCGCCGGGCTCATTCTGTGCTCCGTGGAGGCGGCGCGGGCGGCAGGTGTGCCGGAAGATCGTTGGGTGTTCCCGCTTGCCGTGGCTGAGTCCAATCACATGGTGCCACTGTCGGCGCGACCGCAGTTCCATCGCTCGCCCGGTTTCCGCATCGCTGGACAACGGGCGCTGGAGATCGCCGGACTCGATGTCGATGCGCTCGCGCACTTGGAGCTGTACAGTTGTTTCCCCGTCGCCGTCCGCATTCAGGCGCGCGAACTCGGCATTGCGCGGGGGCGTGATCTGACGGTAACCGGCGGCATGGCTTTCGCCGGCGGCCCGTTGAACAACTTCGTATTGCAGGCGCTGGTGCGGATGACCGAAATTCTGCGCGCCGATCACCGAGTCGGAATGCTGACCGCCGTGAGCGGGATGCTGACGAAGCAGGGGGTTAGTTTGTGGTCCGCACAGCCGCCGGCGCGGGCATTCCAATTCGCGGACGTCACTCCCGAGGTCGCGGCCGAGGTGCAGCCGGTGGAGGTGATCGGCGACTACCACGGGCGAGCAACGGTAGCGGCGTACACCGTGCTCTTCGAACGCGACGCCCCCGTCCGTGCGGTGATGATCTGCGATCTACCCGATGGCCGACGCACGCTGGCGGCGACGACGGCGCCGGAGTTCGCTGCGGCGATGCCCGAGCAGGAGTTCTGCGGACGCGCGGTCGATATTGCCTCCGGCCGCGTTGCCACGGCGGCCGGAGTCTGATGACCGGCACGCGACCTCGGTCGGACTTGCGCCGCGACACGAATCCTCTACGGTATCCCCGTGGCCCATCCTCCCAAGTCCGTCCAACGCGCTCGCATTCCTTCCGGGCGCATCGAGCGGCTCGCGCGCATCGGGTGGTTGGCGGGAGAGGTGACCCTCGGCGGGCTCGCCGAGGGCGCCCGCCGGTTGCTCGGCGGGACGTCTGAAGTCCGCAACATCTTCGTCACCCACACCAACGCGCAGCGTTTGGCGCGCCGGCTGTCAAGCTTGCGCGGCGCGGCGATGAAACTCGGGCAACTGCTGTCGCTCGAAGGCGACGACTACCTGCCGGTAGAGATCACTGGCGCGCTGTCGATTCTCCGTTCCGAAGCGCACGCGATGCCGGATGCGCAACTCCGCCGCGTCCTCGGTCACGCCTACGGCAAAGGCTGGGAACGTCTCTTTCGTGAGTTCAACATGGACCCGGTGGCGGCGGCGTCGATCGGGCAGGTGCACTTCGGCGTCACCGCCGATGGCCGCACGGTTGCATTGAAGATCCAATATCCCGGCGTCGCGCGCAGCATCGACAGCGACGTCGACAATCTGGCCTCGATTCTGAGGCTGTCGCGCTTGCTGCCGGGACAAATCGATCTCTCGGCGGTGCTGACGGAAGCCAAGCACCAGCTCCGTCAGGAAGCCGATTATCGGACCGAGGCCGAACATTTGCGGCGCTACGGCGAGCTGCTCGCCGACGATCCGGCGTTCGTGGTGCCGTGCGTGCACGACGACCTGACCACGCCGCACATTCTGGCGATGGACTACGTCGCCGGCGTGCCGCTCGATCAGCTCGGCGATCTCCCGCAGGCGGTGCGCAATCGCATCGGAACCAATCTGTATCGTTTGCTGTTTCGCGAGCTGTTCGAGTTTCGCTTCATCCAGACCGATCCCAACTTCGCCAACTTTCTGCTGCTGACCGAGAGCGAGCAGGTCGCTTTGCTCGACCTCGGCGCCGCGCGGCACGTGCCGGAAGAGCTGTCGCGATTTTACGCGCAGCTTTTTCACGCGACCATGACGCTCAATCGCCAAGAGATCGCGCAGGCAACGCAGTCGATCGGTTTCATCGACGTCGACGAACGGCCCGACCGGCTCGAAGGCTTGATCGATTTCTTCCTGATTGCCTGCGAGCCGTTTCGCCATCGTGGCGTGTACGACTTCGGCAATTCGAGCGTCCCGCCGCGGGTGCGTGCGGCGGGCGTCGAGTTGACCGCGCGCCGCGGCTTTCTGCGGCCGCCGCCGCCGGCGACGATCTTCTTGCACCGCAAATTAGCGGGGACGTTCCTGCTGTGCGCACGGCTCGGCGCTCGTCTCGACGTGCGCGCGGTGCTGCGACCGTTTCTCGAACGACTCGACTATCGCCTAACCTAAACGGAGACCGTGATGCGACGCGACGTTGAATTCCGCAGCGAAGGAACGATCTGCCGCGGGTGGTTCTACACTCCCGACGGTGCCGATACCGCGCGCTGGCCGACGATCGTGATGGCGCACGGCTTCTCGGCGGTGAAGGAGATGCGGCTCGACCGTTTCGCCGAAGCGTTTGCGGCGGCGGGTCTGGCGAGCCTCGTCTTCGACTATCGCGGGCTCGGGTCGAGCGACGGCGAGCCGCGCCAGGACCTCGACCCGCACGCGCAGATCACCGATTACCGCAACGCGATCAGTTATGCGCGGCAACTGCCGTCGGTCGATCGCGACCGCATCGGCATTTGGGGCACGAGCTACAGCGGCGCGCACGTGCTCATGGTCGCCGCGCTTGATCGGCGCGTGAAGGCGGTGGTGTCGCAGGTGCCGTTGATCGACGGCTGGGAGAGCATCGCGCAGCTCGCGGGCGAAGAAGGGCGGGCAGCGATGGTGCAGCAGTTGATCGACGAGCGCGAGCGGATCTACGCCGGTGGCGCACCCGTCATGATTCCGGTGGTCGACCAAAGCGGCGGCATGGCCGCGTTGGGCACGCTGGATTCGTGGGAGTGGTTTCAGTTGGCGGCGCAGACGGCGCCGCCGTGGCGCAACGAGGTCACCCTGCGCTCGCTCGAACGATTACTCGAGTACGCGCCCGGCCGCTTCATCGATCGCATCGCCCCGACCCCGTTGCTGCTGATCGCCGCCGAGCACGATTTTCTCCCGCTCGATTTCGCCCGCCGCGCCTTCGCCCGCGCCGGCGACCCCAAGCGCTTCGTCGTCATCCCGGCCGGCCACTTCGCGCCCTACGAGCCGCCGCACTTCGCGACGGCGTCGGGCGAGGCGGTCGCGTGGTTCCGGAAGTATTTGGCGGTTTAGTCGGGGTCCAACGCTGGCAATCAGAGGCGCGCGGCTTCAGTGCGCATTCGCTGGATTGCTCTGTTCGGTCCGACGTCTCCTGGCCACGATCGGCCGTCCCTCGATGTAGAGGGTGTCGTAACTGAGGTCCAACCCGTTCGTCCACTCCACGGAGCCCGCGACCACTCGTACGCTGCGAAATGCATCGTGGTCGCGAAGGCGAACGAAGATGCCGCGATCGAGGTACGGCTTCACGTCGAACCGCCGCAACTCGCCGTTGTCAAACGACACCTCCAGCTCGTAGTCGTCGAGCACGCGCACGGATTTCACATGTGGATTCATCGGTCCTCCTACTTCAGCGGGTCGATCTTGAAGATCTCCTCGCCGTTGACGGCAAGCTGAGAGGTGCGTGATGCTGCTTGTCGTCGAAGAAGTACATCCGCATGACGATGCCGTCGGTTCCGACAATCCACGCTGGATGTCGCGGGTCAACACAGTAACGGCGAGGCCGCAAGAGCAATAGACCTGCTGAGATTGACAACTCGCGGGTCGTCAAAGCGTGCGTTGCCCGGGTCTGTTCAAAGCGCTGCGTATAGCGACTCGATCAGCGCCGCCGGGCGTGGATCGATCAGCCAGAGGCCGCTGTGCATTTCGTTCATCACGTAGCCGAAACCGAGGCGGGCGTCGGGATCGGCGAACGCCAGCGAGCCGCCCATGCCGCCGTGACCGAAGGCGCGCGGGCTTGGCCCCATCTTCTCCTTTGGCGTCGACAGCATGAAACCGAGGCCGAAGCGTGTGTACAGCGGCAGCACTGCGTCGGGGCCGTCGGACTGCTCGACGATCGCGTGGTCGATCGCCGCTTGGCTGAGCACGCGCGTGCCGTTGATCGCGCCGCCGCACGCCAACACGCCGTAGATCCGCGCGAGCGCGCGCGCGTTGGTGTGGCCGTTGGCCGCGGGGATCTCGGCGGCGCGCCAATCGCGCGAGTTCACCGCATCGAGCGCGACCGGCGGATTCATGAACGCCTTGGCCAGCATCGATTCCGGGTCCTTGAGGATCTCGGCGAGCAGATCGAGTTGATCGGGAGTCGGCGGCGGCGGCGGAATCAGCGGCGCCACGCGCGCCTCGTCCGCCGCCGACAACCCGATGTGGCAATCGACGTCGAGCGGGCGCGCGATCTCGTCGCGAAAATAGGCGCCGACACTCTTGCCGGTGAGGCGGCGCACGACTTCGCCGACGAGCCAGCCGTAGGTCACCGCGTGGTAGCCGTGCTTGGTTCCCGGCTGCCACCAGGGTTCTTGCGCGGCCAACGCGGTCGCCATCGTCTCGGGTTGATACATCGCTTCCGGTGGCATCACCTGCCGCACCGCGGGCAAGCCGGCACGGTGACTGAGCAGATGCCGCACCGGCATCTCGGCTTTGCCACCGGACGCAAATTCAGGCCAGTACTTGGCCACCGGCACATCGAAGTCCAAGCGCCCGGCGTCGGCTAAGCGGTGCGCGCAGATCGCGGCCATACCTTTGGTGGTCGAGTAGACGTTGACGATGGTGTCGCGTTGCCACTCCTTCGTCTTCGCTGCGTCGGAATAGCCGGCCCAGATGTCGACCACCGGTTTGTTGTCGAGGGTGATCGACAGCGCCGCGCCGGTTTCGCCGAAGGTCGAAAAGCTACGGATGAACGTGTCGCGCAGCGGTGCAAAGCGCGGATCGCAGATGCCGTGGATGTTTGGAGTCACGGTTGTCCTTTCTTGGAAGTCACAGACACGACGAACCTGGTAGGGGCACAGCGCGCCGTGCCCTACGCCCGCTTGCCCCACTCGCACAGAACTTCGCCGAGGGCGTCGGGCACTTCGAGGGCGAGCAGATGCCCTGCCTTGGGAATCGTGTGGAGTTGAGCGTTGGGAATCTTGGCGGTGAAGATGTCGGCGTACAGCGGTGCGATGAAGCGATCGTTGGCACCCCACACGATCAAGGTCGGCGCTTGAATGCGCCACAGGCGGCGTTCGAGACCGTTCTCCGGCACCGGAAACAGAAACTTCGCCGCGGTGCGCGCACCGCGGGCGAGCGCGATGAGCTGCTCGATTTGCGCTTGGGTGCGATCGTCCTTGTCGCTGATGAGCGCGCTCAGCCCCAGCATCGCTTGCGCCGCCGCGCAGTTGGTGTCGTGAAACAGAAACGGCACCATCTCGTCATTCATCATGCCGAACATGTCGAGCACCGGGGCGTCGTCGCGCCACAACCCGATCGGTGCCGCGAGCGCGAGGCGACCGATCTTGTCCGGCCGCAGCGCCGCCATCTCGGCCGCCATCCAACCGCCCATCGACTCGCCCACGACGTAGGGACGCGCCAGCCCAAGCGCGTCCATCACGTCGAAACCGTGCAGAAACAAATCGAGTTGATCATCCAAGCAGTCGAGTCCGGTCGACTGTCCGAAACCCGGCAGGAGCGGCGCGTAGACGTGAAACTCGCGCGCGAGCAGCGGGAGCACGCCGCTCCACAGCGGAATCCCGCCGGCGCCGTGGAGGAACAGCAGCGGCGCGCCGCTGCCGGCTTCGAGGACCTCGATGGTCGGGCGCCCGTCGCCGAGCGCCAGCATTCGTGACTGCGCGCCGCTGCTCACGCTCGTGCCTCCTGTCCGTTGCCGATCGATGCGGCGCGTGCCGCGGTCAGCGTTGTGCTGCCCGGCTTCACGCGCTTCTCCTTCGGCATCGCCTGCGGCCACCAGCGGTCTTCGTGCTCGCTCCAAATCGGGCGCAGCTTTGGAAGCACTTCGCGGGCGCACAGTTCGGTGGAGTGATTGACCAGCTCGCTCGGCGCCGAGCCCAGATGCAAGCCGAACAGCAAATGGCCGACACGCAGCGACTTGGCGAGTTCTTCGAGCTGTTGAGCGACGGTGGCAGGCGAGCCGGCGACGATGTAGCGCTGCTCGACGAGTTCCTTCCACGACTTGTCGGTGCCCATGTTGCTCTTGGTGTTGCCGACTTGCGCGACCACGCCGGCGCGCATCGATGCTTCCGACATGTATCCGGGCGCGCCGGCCATGCCGGGATAGAGGTGTAGGCACTTGTTGAAGAAGTAATCGACGTGCGGCCACCACTCGCGCTCGCAGGCGGCGTCGGTGTCGCTGATGCACACCTGCTGGAAAAACGCGCCGCGGTAGGGATTCGGGTCGATGCCTTTCTTCGCGCAGTGTTCCCAGTAGCCGTTCATCATGTTCTGCGCGCGTTTGTATCCGCTGAACGAGAGGTAGCTGTAATTGTAACCGTGATCCAAGCAGAAGTCCCAGGTCTCGATCGAGCCGAGGCCGGGAATCCAAATCGGCGGATGCGGTTGCTGGATCGGCCGCGGCCACAGATTGACGTAGCGCAGCTTGGTGTACTTGCCGTTCCACGCGAACGGCTCGCGCATGTGCCAGGCTTTGATGATGAGGTCGTGGCCCTCACGATACTTGTCGCGCACGGTCGCCGGATTCTGGCCATAGCAGTAGTTGATGTCCATCGACGTGCCGACCGGAAAGCCGGCGATCAGGCGGCCGCCGGAGATGACGTCGAGCATCGCGAACTCTTCGGCGACGCGCACCGGCGGATTGTAAAGCGCGATCGAGTTGCCGAGCACCAGAATCATTGCGTTGCTGGTGCGGCGGGCGAGCGCGGCGGCCATGATGTTGGGCGACGGCATCATGCCGTACGCATTTTGATGATGCTCGTTGACGCCGACCGCGTCGAAGCCGCACTGGTCGGCATACTCCAGCATGTCGAGGTACTCGTTATACAACTCGTGGCCGCGCTCGGGATCGTAGAGGTAGTTGGGCACGTCGACCCACACGCCGTGGAAGCGCTCGCGGAAATCGCTGGGCAGCCAGCGGTAGGGCATCAGATGAAACCAGGTGAATTTCATGCCGGCCTCCGACCTCGATTGGAATGGTTGCGATCATAGCGAACTCGTCGCGCGCGGAGCAACCGGTTCCGTTGACTCACTGACGCGCGCCGCGTACAGGCTGATCCGTCGAGGTCACTGCATGTCCGAGCTGGCGAAGCGTGATTGTGTGCCGTGCAACGGCGGCGTGCCGCCGCTGAAAGGGATCGATCTGGAGCCGCTACGGACGCAGATCGATCCCGAGTGGACCGTCGTCGACGAACATCACCTGTCGCGACTCTATCGCTTCAAGAGCTTCGCGCCCGCGCTCGCATTCGTGAATCGGGTCGGCGGCATCGCCGAGGCGCAGAACCATCACCCCGACATCTACCTTGCCTGGGGCCGCGCGCGCATCGAGATCTGGACCCACAAGATCGATGGACTGACTGAGAGCGATTTCATCTTCGCCGCGAAATGCGATGAGGCGTTTGACGCGTCCGAGTAATCGCGGCGGCGATGGGAACCTTGACGTCCCAGAGCGAAGCTGAGGTGGGTGACGGATGCCGGCCTCGCCATCCGCTCCGCGCCGTTGACTGAGCGTACCCTCCTTCGTATGGACGCCGATGGCGGACGGTGACCGAATGAGTCAACAACCGAAATCAACAGACGTATCGCGACGGCAGGTGCTGCAAGGTGCTGCGGCGCTCGGGCTGGGCTTGGTGCTGCCGGGATGCGGAGGGACAATCAGCGCGCCCGCGGTACGGCAACCTGGATCGTTGCCCACCCCCCACCTACCGGAAGGCACCGACACGTTGCCGCAGATCGAACACATCATCATCGTGATGATGGAGAATCACTCGTTCGACAATTACTTCGGCCTTCTCGACCCCGCCGTCGGTTTGCCGCTCGACGGAACGGGTAGGCCGGCGGCGTCGAATCCTGACGGCGACGGCAACCTGATCCATGCCTTTCACATGCCGTCGGCGTGTCAACTCGACGGGCATCCCGGACAGAACTGGAACGCCAGCCACGTATCGTACAACACCGGCCGCAACGACGGCTTCGTGGTCGCCAGTGGGCCGGTGGCGATGGGGTACTGGACGGGCGACGATCTGCCCTTCTATTACGGGCTCGCGCGGACCTTCTCGCTTGCCAGCCGTTGGTTCGGCTCGACGCTGTGTCAAACCTATCCGAATCGTCGCTTCCTGATGGCCGGGACTGCGGCGGGGATCATCAGCACGAGCAGCGCGGCCATCCAAGCGCCGCCGCCGCCCAACGGCAATATCTTCGAGCGACTCGACGCGTTCGGCATCTCGTGGCGGAACTACCATACCGATCTGCCGTCGCTCGCGATCTTGATCAACTACACAGTGAAGAACCTCAGCAAGCTGCTGCCGATCGCGCAGTTCTTCCACGACGCCGCGGCGGGGACGTTGCCGGCGGTGTCGTTGGTCGATCCGGGATTCGAAACCGGGGGCTCGGAAGAAAATCCCGACGACATTCGCATCGGCGAGCGCTTCGCCGCGCAGGTGATCAATGCGGCGATGTCAGGGCCGGGTTGGCCCAAGACGTTGCTGGTATGGCTCTACGACGAGCACGGCGGCTACTACGATCACGTGCCGCCGCCGCCGGCGATCAAGCCCGACGATATTCCGCCCGATCTCGCGCCGGGCGACTATCCCGGCGGCTACGATCGCTATGGCTTCCGCGTGCCGGCGGTGATTGTGTCGCCGTACGCGCGGCGGAACTATGTCTCCTCCGTGGTTCGCGATCACACGGCAGTCCTCAAGTTCATCGAGCGCAAGTGGAACCTCGGCGCGCTGACGTTCCGCGACGCGAACGCCGACGATCTGTTCGACTGCCTCGACTTCGTCAATCCGCCGGCATTCCTCGATCCGCCCGCGCTGCCGGCGCCGGCACTCGACGGCGACGATCCGCCGGCGTGCACGCCGGGCGATTCCGGCCAAATCCCACCGCCCGACGCGGTCTCACCCGCGCCCGCGACGATGAGCGTGAGCGGGCCCGCCGCGGGCGCGTCTGACGCACGTGAGACTCGTATGAGCGGACCGCTGGCCGAGGTGTGGGCGCCGTTCCGATCGGCGGTCATGACACCACGTTGAAGGCCGTGGCGCTGTCTTCGACGAATCGGCTGTCGATCTTCGTCGTGTGGATGCATACTCAGAAGACCATCTTGCTCGCCGCCAATACTAAGGATGCGCGCGGTGCGTGACTCGGCAACCAGGGTTCAGCATCCGTACAGCGCACTGTTCACCCCCTTGACCAGACAGTCGACCGTTACCTGTCCGTTGCCGTTGCAGTCGAACGCGGGGCAGGTGTTGAGCGTGGCGTTGCCGAGCGCGATGTCGACACCCTTGACCAAGTCGTCGACGCCGACCGTGCCGCTCTGATCACAGTCGCCGATGCAGGCTTGTGGCGTGCGCGATCCCGTTGGCGTCGGCGCGCGAGTGGGGGTGTGGGTGCGGGTCGGAGAAGGTGTCGGGGTCGGCGTCGGCGACGACGTGGCCGTCGGGGCGGGGGCGCTGGCTACTTGGACGGCAGCAAGGGCGTCGAGGATGCCGAATCCCGAGTCGCGATCGACACCGGCCGCTTCGATGTCGATGGCCGTTGAGGTCAGGGCCGCGCGCACCTCCGAAGCCGTGAGCGTCGGACCGGCGGATTTGACCAGGGCCGCGATCGCGGCGGCGTGTGCAGACGAGGCCGAAGTGCCGCAGAACGGATTGAACCCGGGCGTGCTTGCCACCACGCAATCGGCCGCCGTCACGTCCGGCTTCTGCCGCACGATCCCGCCGGTGGAAAGAAAGTTGCCGGGAGTGATCGGAGAGCCGTCGGCTTGGTAGAAGATGCGGCGCGGGCCGTCGGAGCTGTACCACTCGACGCGGTCGGCATTGGTGAACGGCGTGGTCCGGTCCATCGCATCGACCGCCGCGACCGCGACGGCGCCTTCCGCGGTCGGGTGACCGTAGATTTCTCCGACCGTGTGAATCGCGAGCTCGCCGCCGTTGGTGTCGAGGTGGAGGAACCGCGCCTCGCCAGAGTAGCGCCCGACGGCGACGGTGAGCCCGGTTGCCTTCACGTTGGTGAGATCGACGGCCTCGATCGGATCGTCGGTTCCGGACTGCGAGTCGGTGGACGCCGCGACGACGGTGTTTCCGCTCAAGATGAACAAGTCGTAATCGTTGGCGGACTGGCCGAACGCATCCGACCACTGCAAGCTGATGATCACCGGCGGTTGATTCGACTCGGCCGTCATCGGGTTGAGCACTGTGCCGCCGAAATCGTGCAGCACCTCGTCGCTGCCGCTGACGGTGATGACGCTCGACGACGCGACGAAGTCGCCCTCCCAGGCGCCCGATGTGCCCGCGTTTTCGTTGCCGCCGTTGCCGGCTGCCGAGATGTACAGGGCGCCGTCTGCGGTAACCTGGTCGACGGCTTGCGCGATCACGCCGTCCTGAAACACCGGCTCGTCGAGAAATCCGATGTCGTCCACGATGATGTCGCAGCCGGCGGCCCGCAGCGCCTGAATGTTGGTGGCCATCGACGCGTCGGTGTCACCGGTCGTCGCGAAAAACAGCGATGCGCCGGGGGCGAGATCGTACGCGATTTCCAGCAGCGCAGTGCCTTCGCCGCTGCCGGGCACGCCGCTGAGCCCGGGCAACACCGCTACCGCTCCGAGATCGCCGGTGCTCTGTACCTTGGCGAGGTTGTCGACGCTGTCGGACAGCACGCCGATTTTGACGCCCGTGCCGTCGATGCCGAAGCGCGCGCGCGCCAGGTTGGCACGATGCGCGACGTCGCCTTCGGAAGTGGTCAGCTTGCGATGAACCCGCTTGGCGGCGGGGTGAATGGCGTCGACGTCGTCGCGCGCCGCGAGCGTCTCAACCGCGTTCAGCGGAAGCCACGCCCGAATCGCTCGATACGCGGGAAAACTGTTGACGACCTCGCCGCCGAGTGCCGCGATGTCCTCAAGAATTGTTGGGCCGATATCGGCCTTGATATCGACCAGCGCGCGACGGCCGCTGTCGATTTGCAGTGGGAGGGCCAGGGTCGACACTCCACGGGCGATCGGCTCTCCGCGACCGAGCTTCGCCGCGTAGACCAGATGCGATCCGATCTTGCGCTGGACGCGGGAGCGCGCGGCTTTTTCCTGCATCAAGGCTTGGATTTGTTGCGCGGCTTCGGCGCCGATCGCCTGAGCCGCGGCGGCCCCTCTGATGAACGCGGTCGCGATTGCTACTGCAGCGATGCACCGGATGAAACGCGGGATCAACACTCGTACCTTCCCTCGTGAACCCCATGGACATTAGACGACCGTAACCAGAAACGGCTGACACAAAAAAGTCCGTCGCAGCAAATTTTCCGATCGCGGCGCGGGCAATCCGAGTCCTGGAGGCTGAGTCACCTCACCACGACCTGCGGCGTGGCGAGCGGGCTTCCGCGGGGAGCGGCGGGAGGTGCCGCAGCGGCTCGCGGCACAGATCGGCGCACGCGGCCGCGAGGCGATCGAGGTGATCGAGTGTCGCCTGCAAGGCGACCGGGGTGTCGCCGGGCTGCGCGGATACCGCATTGACGATCTCGGCGAAATGCGGCGGTCGTTGCGGGAGCGTTTCCACCAACGCGACCGACCCTTTCTCGTTCATGCAGTAGCGTTCGTTGAGGGCGAACAAGACCTGCACCAAGCAGGCGATGCAACGGAACAGGCAGCCGCCGACGTAGGCCACGTCGCAGCGCGCCGCCGGCTTGCGCGCGGTCATCAACGCGAATCCGGCTTCCCACAGATGCCGCTCGATCACGACACGCTTGAGCAGCGGCGGGTAGACCATGGTGTCGGCTTTGATCGCCAGTACCGCGCCGCCGGGGTCGCGCAGGATGCGCGCATAGAACACCTCGGCCATGTACATGTGATTGTGAAAGCCGTGCGGATGTCCCGGTTGATAGTCGCAGGTGTGGAGGCCGCGACGACAGTCGGCGATCGTGCGCCGCACGTGATCGAGGTCGCGATACAACCAATCGACGCGCTGGCCGTCGACTTGCAGCCAAGCGCCGCCGTTGATCCACGGTCCCCATTCGCCGGGCGCCGTCACCGCGTCCGGCGAATGGCGATCGTCAAGTTCGTCGGCCAACGCGCGCAGCGCGTCGACATCGGGCGGTTGATCGGGGTGGTAGTAGAGACCCACGTCGATGTCGGCGTCGGCTCGGGCATTGCCGCGCGCGCGCGAGCCGCCGAGCACGATCGCGGCGACGCCGCGGACTGCGCTCAGTCGGTCGGCAATGCGCGCAATCAACTGCGTGGTGCGCGCGGGCGATTCGATATCACTCACGGGGGCAGTCTCGGGTCCTGAGTCCCGCGTCCCGAGTCACCACTCACCATTCGCCACCCGCCACTCACGCACTCCGATAAACGATCAACCCGTGACTCGGGTCGTAGGGTGAGACGGCGACGGTGACTTTGTCGCCGGGGATGACGCGAATGTGAAACCGCCGCATGCGGCCGCTGATCTTGGCGAGGAAGTGTTGACCCTTGTCCGATTCGACGCGGAACTGGCCGCCGGCCAGAATCTCCTTGACCGTCCCCTCGATCTGGATCAGGTCTTCGCGCGCCACCGACGCCTCCGTTTGACGACGCTCTCATAGCAAACGCACGATTCGGTGCTCAAGACGGAACAAATCCTCCGGTCGCGCGCGACCTCCGGGCGCGCGTCCGGATTCGGAACGCAGACACGCGCTCGGAAATCGCGTGCCACCTTTCACTGCCGGGCGGAAGCAAGCACGCGGGCCGCGTCTTTGGCGAAGTAGGTGAGAATCAGATCGGCGCCGGCGCGGCGGATGGCGGTGAGCGTTTCCATCATCACCCGCTCCTCGTCGAGCCAGCCGTTGGCGGCGGCGGCCTTGATCATCGCGTACTCGCCGCTGACGTTGTAGGCAGCGACCGGGTAACCGAACTCCTGCTTCACCCGCCAAATCAGATCGAGATAGGGCAGGGCGGGTTTCACCATGACGATGTCGGCGCCTTCATCGATGTCGAGCGCGACCTCGCGCAGGGCTTCGTCGGCGTTGGGCGGATCCATCTGGTACGAACGACGATCGCCGAACTGTGGCGTGGATTCCGCCGCCTCGCGGAACGGACCGTAGAAGCCCGAGGCGAACTTGGCGGCGTAGGCCATGATCGGAAGCTGATCGAACCCTTCTTCGTCGAGCGCCTCGCGAATCGCGCCGACGCGTCCGTCCATCATGTCGGACGGCGCCACCATGTCGGCGCCGGCGCGCGCGTGCGACAACGACTCCTTCACCAGCAGATCGAGCGTCGAGTCGTTGTCGACGTCGCGGTCGACGATCACACCGCAGTGACCGTGATCGGTGTATTCGCACAGGCAAACGTCGGTGATCAGCACCAGGCCCGGTACGGCCTCCTTGATGGCGCGCAAGGCTTGCTGCACCACACCGCGATCACTGTACGCCTGCGAGCCGACGCTGTCTTTGCTCTCGGGGATGCCGAAGAGGATCACCGCGGGAATCCCGAGATCGCGGATCGCTTTGCACTCCTCAACAGCACGATCCGCCGAAAGTTGGAGGACACCCGGCATGCTCCCGACGGGATTGCTCACGCGGCTGCCGGGAACGACGAACAGCGGCATGATCAAGTTGTCGACGCTCAATCGAGTCTCGCGCACCATGCGGCGCAGGGTTTCGTTCTTGCGCAACCGGCGCGGACGATACGTGGGGAATTCCATCGCAGTGCTCCCAGCCGACGATGTCCTGAACGTAGCAAATGCCGCCGTGGTCGAGTAGCACGGCAGCGAGATTTTGTTGCAGCGAACCCGGGCCGTAATTTTTTCGCTTTGATTCAAACGCGGTTACGGGTTATACGGGGCGCGATTCGTCCCGCTTCGCCGGCTCTGCAGGAGTGCTCGATGAAGAGTAAGATCGACTCGACAGTCTCGACGGTTCTGTTTCTGGCATCCATATCGATCGGGCTATCGGTTCGAGCCGATGCGAGTTTCCTCAATTTTATCGAGGTTCAGAAGAACGGCGTCTCCGGCGTTTCAGGTATCGGCGGTGTGTTTTCGGTGACCGTCAGCCCCGATGGGAAGCACGTGTACGCGGCCGGATTCACCGACAATTCGGTGGCCGTGTTCAGCCGCAACGGCGTGACCGGCTCGCTCAGCTTCGTCGAGCGCAAACAAAACGGCGTCGGCGGTGTCAGCGGGATCGCCGGGCCTTCGGCCGTCACCGTGAGCCCGGATGGCAAGCATGTCTACGTTGCCGGCGAGAGCTCGAAGACGATCGCCGCGTTCAGTCGCGACGCGACTACCGGATCGTTGACGTTCTTGGGGGCGGTACAACAGGGAGTCGGCGGGGTCGACGGGATAGACGCGCCGACTGCACTCATGGTCAGTCCCGACAACGCTGATCTGTACGCAACCGGGTTCATCAGCGATTCCGTGGCCGCCTTTCATCGCAACTCTACGACGGGATTGTTGACCTATTTCCAAACCGCGAAAAACGGCATCGGCCCGGTCGACGGCCTCGATGGCGCCTCGGGCGTCGCGTTGAGTGCGGATGCCAAACATCTCTACGCGACCGGCCAGTCGAGTAACGCGATCGCCGTTTTTGCGCGCGATGCGATGACCGGAACCCTCAGCTTCGTGCAGGTGCTGAAGCAGGGCATCGGCGGCGTCGACGGGTTGAGCGGCGCCTCCTCCGTTACCGTGGCGGCGGACGGCAAGAGCGTGTACGCCACCGGCGTCAGCTCCAGCGCGGTCGCGGCCTTCAGTCGAAACGCGACCACCGGCGCGTTGTCGTTCGTGGAAGCGAAGAAGAACGGCGGCGGCATCTCGGGCTTGGCCAGCGCCTTCAGTGTCGCGACGAGCTTCGATGGCACGCACGTGTACGTGGCCGGGTTCGGCGATAATGCGTTGGCGGTCTTCAGCCGGAACACGACGACCAGCGCGCTGACGTTCGTCGAGAGTCAAGTCGATGGGGTTGGCGGCGTCGACGGATTGAGCGGTGCAATCTCCGTTGCCGCCAGCCCCGACGATGCCAACGTCTATGGCGCCGGCTACAGCGACAATGGAATCGCGGTCTTCTCCTCCGTGCCGCCGGCGACCCCGACTCCGACGGCAACGCCGACGCCGACGAACACCCCAACGCCGCCGCCAACTGCTTCGCCGACTCCAACCGCAACCGGCACCGACACGCCAACGAGCACGGCGACTGTGACGCCGACCGATACGCCAACCAACACGCCGTCGTCGACGCCAACGGAAACCCCGACCGACACTCCGTCCCCCTCGCCGACGGCAACGGACACGCCAACCGCGAGTCCAACGGAGACGGCGACCAGCACGCCAACCGACACCGCGACCCAGACAGCGACTGAAACCCTAACACTTACAGAGACCGCGACCCCGACCGAAACCAACACTGCCGAACCGACCGATACGGCCACGCAGACTTCGACTCAAACCCAAACGCCGACCGAAACCGAGGCGCCGGCCGAGACGGCGACACCAACGATCACCGACACGCCAGCAGCCACAGACACCCCGACCGACACCGCCACCACTGGCCCGACGGACACTCCGACCGAGGCACCAACTGATACCGCAACTCCCACGGACACGGCGACGCCGGGACCGACCGATACGCCGACCGAAACCCCCACGGACACCGCGACGCCAACCACAACGGTCACGCCGACGATTACGGACACGCCGGGCCCCACGCACACCCCAACCGACACCGCCACC
>Ga0335069_10001526_pt1 | contig 37138 bp, 27 predicted proteins | sample Lox_Sample_11_FD_206714 | JGI IMG/M metagenome (GOLD analysis project Ga0335069, IMG submission 206714) | Soil microbial communities from Loxahatchee National Wildlife Refuge, Florida, United States - Lox_Sample_1.1 | ecosystem: Environmental > Terrestrial > Soil > Wetlands | place: USA... | reverse complement strand
AGGCGGGGAAGGACTCAAGCCGAGGGCGCCCTTAGGCGCCCTCGGCTTGACCGGCTCCGGATCGGGCTACTTGGGGCCGGGGGCGCTCGCGACGGCAGCTCCGGCCTTCGCCACGACCTCGTCCTGTGAGCCCGTTCCACCGGAGACTCCAATCGCTCCGACGAGCTTGCCCCCTTCGACGAGCGGGATGCCTCCGCGCGAGCCGATAACGCCATCCAGCGTCACCAGGTAACCAGATCCACTCTGGATTCCATTCTCGAAGACCTTGGTCTCCCGTCGGAACGTCGCGGAAGCGCGCGCCTTGTGCTCGGAGATCGCAATCGAGGCCAACTGGGCACCGTCCATCCGTGCAAAGGCGACCAGGTTGCCGCCAGAGTCCACGACGGCGATGTTCATCTTCCAGCCGTGCTTGGCGGCCTCCGCCTCGGCCGCCGCGATGATCGCCCGCGCCTGGTGGAGAGCGATGGGCGCCCCATAGGGGACGTCGAAAGGCATCTTGTCGGGCACGACGTCGAGTGGGTTTTGCTGTGGCTGCTGTGCGTTGGCCGGGGTACCAAGAGCCATCGAAGCGCCCAGCAGGGCGACGGGAAGAACGGGCATGCGCATCTGTGTGCCTCCTCTCGAACGTCTCTTAAGGCCGAAACATCCTATCTGCTGCCGCTGGCTTCGTTGCAAGCCTCCACGACGAAACGGGGCTCCCGAACCGCGTGAGCGGTGCCGCCGCCTTTCAGGCGGGCGCACGGCGACCATCAGTGCTTCCCTTCAGAGGGGGCGCAGCGGGGCGGCCAGACCACCGCGACGCGGTGCGCCATCGGGAGCATGGTTGGTCCCCTTGACGGAACGGTGCCGGTCCGAGAGGGCGGGTCCTGCTGGTAGTGAATTGAACGAGACGGAGCCGGCCGGATTTCGGAGTCCGGCCGACGAGCGTCGTACGCCCTCAGCCCAAGGATCGGAACCTACTCAGAGCCTATCAGGGGGACGCACCGGAGCCATTCGACGTTGTCGCGAGGGAGTGAAAGGCGCCGCCTGATCTCGTTTTGGCGCCTCCTTGAGGAGGATCGTCGGGCACTCAAGTCGACAGCCGGAAAGGTGCGATGAGATAGCGGCAACCCGCGGACAATCCACGACCAGGTCGAGAAGCAGCCGACGCGAACGGCGACATGGCGGTTCGTGCGGGGCGTCTCGTGGCGGTCGGCGACGGTCCGGAAGCGCCTCTGGGAGCCGCTCGCGGCCCCGAAGGGTGCTGTGACACGGCGTCGGCGCAACACATTCCACGGTAGCGTCCTTCGGCGCAACGGATGCGCCAACCGCCGCGACGCCCCGAGACGGACGAATGTAACTATCCGCGAACCGAACGGAAATCCCGATGGTGGTCGGCACGTCATAAGCACGCGATCCGGCGAGAACGCGGGAGGGCACCATGGCCGAGGCCGTCCGCAAGTCCGATCACTTCGAACTGCACGCTCCCAGGTGGGTCATGCCCCTCTGGAAAGGGGCTATTCCCGTTCTGGTCGCGGTCGTCATCGCGATCCTGCCGCCACCGCACGGCCTGCCTCACTTCGCGTTCCACTACTTCGGCGTCTTCATGGCGGTCATCCTCGGGCTCGTGCTCGAGCCCATCCCCGCGGCCGCGGTCGGGCTCGTCGGCGTCACGTACGCCGCCGTCTTCGGAGTCGTGTTCTCTCCCGCGGAGCTCGCGAGCCCGTCGTTCCGCCTTCCCACCGAGGGTCTCAAGTGGGCGCTGTCGGGTTTCACCAACGCGACGGTCTGGCTCATCTTCGGAGCCTTCATGTTCGCGCTGGGGTACGAAAAGACCGGCCTGGGAAAGAGGCTCGCCCTCGTGCTCGTGCGGGGAATGGGGCGGCGGACGCTGGGTCTCGGATACGCGGTCACCGTGGCCGACCTGCTGCTCGCTCCGTTCACGCCGTCGAACACGGCGCGAAGTGGAGGGACGATCTTCCCCCTCGTGAAGAACATCCCGAGCCTCTACGGGTCCCAGCCCGGGCCCACGGCCCGGAAGATTGGCTCGTACCTGATGTGGACCGCGTTCGCCGCAACCTGCATCACGAGCTCGATGTTCCTCACCGCGCTGGCCCCGAACCTCCTCGCGGTGGAACTGGTGCGGAAGATCGCGGGTGTCGAGATCTCGTGGGCGGACTGGTTTCTCGGCTTCATCCCGGTGGGCGCCCTCCTGCTTCTGAGCCTCCCCCTCGTCACCTACGTTCTCTATCCGCCCGAAGTGAAGGAGGGGAGGGAGGTGCAGGCCTGGGCCCGGGAGGAACTCGCGAGGATGGGCGCCATGACCGTGCGCGAGTGGATCATGGGCGCTTTGGTGCTTGCTGCACTGGGCCTCTGGATCTTCGGCAAGTCCCTCGTCGACCCGACGACCGTCGCCTTGATCGTCATCTGCGCCATGGTTCTGACGGGCGTCGTGACGTGGGGAGACATCGTCGCGAACAAGCAGGCGTGGAACGTGCTCGTGTGGTTCGCCACCCTCGTCACGCTCGCCGACGGGCTCAACCGGGTGGGGTTCATCGACTGGTTCGCGAAGGGCGCGGCCGCGCGCCTCACCGGGCTCGGACCGACCTCCGTGATCGTCGTGCTCACGGCGCTCTTCTTCTTGGTCCACTACCTCTTCGCCAGTTCCACTGCACACACGACCGCGGTCCTTCCCGTGGTGCTCGCGGCTGGTGCCGCCGTCCCCGGCATCCCCGTGAAGGCGTTTGCGCTCGCTCTGTGCTTCTCGCTCGGGCTCATGGGCGTCATCTCGCCCTACGCGACGGGTCCGGGGCCGGTGTGGTACGGAAGCGGATACGTGGAGCGCGGGCAGTTCTGGAAGCTAGGCCTGGTTTTCGGGCTTCTCTTCCTCGCCATGTTGCTCGCGGTGGACGTGCCCTATCTGCTTGCCGTGAGGCCCTGAGGACGCCGGGCGCGCCATCTGAGCCGCCGGCCTCGGGCAATCGCGCAGGAAGCGCCAGCTCTCGTTAGCGCCCCTGCCGGGCGCTCGCGCTCCCGGCCGCACTCTCGACCGAGGGTGGCTTGCCGAAGCGGAAATGGGCAGCTCGATCGGGCGAGCCGACATTGACCGGCGGTGGAAAATCTCCTTACGACCCAAATGGCCGCGCCGTGCGAGGTCCATCGCCTTATCGGTCCCAGCCACCCAGCACGCAGAGCGAATCTGGGCTTGGTGTCGCACGAGACGTTTGGCGCCTACGGAGGGACACGAAATGCGAATGGTTGCGGCTCTCGCTTTCGCAGTCGTCACGACAGCCCGCCCGGCGGGAGCGTCCGAGGCGGCGGACGTCTTGGCGAAGGTCAAGGAGTTCTGCGACAGCCTGAACAAGGGGGACGCGAAGGCGGCGCTTGCAACCTGCGCCAGCCCCGCGTTCATCATCGACGACTTCCCTCCGCACGTATGGGCGGGGCCGACGGCCTGCGCTGAGTGGCTCGGCGCCTATGACGCGGACATGAAGAAGGGCGGGATCACGGACGCGGTGGTCAAGCTCGGCAAGCCGCGGCACGTCGACGTCACGGGCGACCGCGCTTACGTCGTCGTTCCCGCGAATTACGACTACAAGGAGAAGGGAAAGGGCGTGGCAGAGCACGGCTCCACCCTGACGGTGGCCCTGCAGAGGGGTTCCACAGGCTGGCTCATCACGGCGTGGGCCTGGTCGAAGCACTAGGTCATCGGCCTCGCGCCCATGGGCCGCCGGGTCGTGGGGGTGTGATGGCAGCGCAAGGTCCGGGTACCGGCCCGCTGATCCGCGCCGTCGTTCGCGACTCGCATTTGGCTCCTCATGGGGCCGGGCATGGCCCGACCGGTCGCATGGGGCGTCCGCATGCGGCATAGTCCTCCGTGGCGCCTCGGTCGTTCGGCGCCATGGAGGCTCGATGGCGTTGAAACCCAGGACGCAGGATCTCCTCTGGATGATCGCGGGAGCTGCGACGCTGGCCGTCGTCATGGCGGTCGTTTGGCACTTCCGGGAAAGGACAAGTCCGGCGAAGGCCGTCGCCTTCAAGGCCACCCGCGTCGACGTCGTGGGCAAGATGCAGCTCGCCCTCGCCCGGTCGGCGGAGGCGGAGAAGAGCGCCGTGCTGGCGACCACGGACCAGGACTCCCAGACCTTCGCCGATCAGGCGCAGGCCGCGACGGCCGAGGTGGAGCATGAGCGCCAAGACCTGGCCAAGCTCCTCCTAGAAGGCGGCACGCAGCAGGAAAGGGAATTGCTCGACCAGTTTACCCGGGCCTTCAGGGATCTTCAGCGGGTCGACGACGAGGTCCTCCGCCTCGCGGTCAAGAACACGAACCTGAAGGCTTATGCCTTGTTGTTCGGCCCCGCGTCGGACGCCCTCGGCCAGATCGACGGGGCGCTCTCGCGCCTCTCTACGAAGGCGAGCCGCTCGCCCGACGCCAAGCAGGTGATGCAACTCGCGTTTGGAGCGCGCACGTCGCTCCTGCGGATCCAGGTACAGCTTGCGCCCCACATCGCAGAGGAGAGTGACGCGAAGATGGACGCCCTCGAGGCCTCCATGGGGAGGGAACAGACGGATGCCATCCAAGACCTCGATGGCCTCGCGGCCCTGGCGCCCCTGAAGGGCGACCCGGACCTCGCCCAGGCGAGAGCCGCTTTCGGGAGCTACCTGGAGTTGAAGAAGCAGATCCTGGCCCTGTCGCGGGAGAACACGAACGTCCGGTCCCTGGCCATCTCCCTCAACCAGAAGCGCAACGCCACGGTCGTCTGCATGGACGCGCTCTCCGCACTGAAGCAGGCGATCCTCGAGGAGCCCATTGCAGGCGTGACGTACGGGCGGCCCGTCCTCCCGCGATAGGGCGGACGAATGGCGGGAGAGGGAACCGCCGACCGGCGTCCTCCCCGACGGGAGCGTTACGCGGACCTCAGGCGGACTCGGGCGAACGCGGTGACGCGGCCGCGAGCGCCATCTCGGGGAACCGGCGTCGCGCCTCCCGCTGGAGCAGCCAGAGCACCAGCACCATCTGCAAGAGCACCGAGACGACGGACATCACCCAAAGCTCGCGGAGCGGGAAGCCGGCCTGCCGCGCCAGGAGGCTCGCGGCGACGACGTAGAGGCCGACCCTGAGCGACGACGCGAAGAGCGAGGGAAGGGTGTTCCCGAAGCCTTGGAACATCCCGCCGCAGACGAAGATGACCCCGTTCGCCACGAAGTTCCAGGAGATGACGCGCAGGTAGTCCGTGCCGACCTCGGCGGCGACGGGGTCGGTCGTGAAGACGCCGACCAGCCACTGCGACGCGAGCTGAGCGACCACCGTCGCGGCCGCCATGAGCGCGGAGGCACCCAGGAGCCCGGCTCGGAACGTCTCGCGGATCCGCGCCGCGGCGCGCGCGCCGACGTTCTGCCCGGCGATCGGTGCGACGGCGAAGGACACGGCCATGGCGGGAAGGAAGATGGCCTGCATCACCCGCACGCCCACGCCAAACCCCGCCTGGGCGGCCGGGCCGCGCTGGGCCAGGATCGACTGAAGGGCTCCGAGCAGCACCGCCATGGTCAAGAACTCGCCGCCGGCTGGGGCTCCGATCGCGACGATGCGCCGCCAGCGTGCGAGATCCGGTGCGGCGAGCCGCGGGGCGATCCCTCCCCGGCGCATCGCGAAGAGGAGCAGGAGGACGCCGGCGGCCATCGCGATGAAGCTCGCGAGCCCGGCTCCCGCGACGCCCAGCGGCCTTCCAGTGCCCCAGCCGGCGATGAGCACGGGCGCGAGGACCACGTTCAGGAGGACGGTGAGCACCTGTGCCGTGGAAGCCCGACGGACGTCGCCCGTGCCGCGCAGCGTGCTCGCCATCGCGATCATCGGGAACTGGAGCGCCATGGCGGGAACGAACCAGTCGAAGTACGCGACGGTCAGCGCGGCCGTGGGTGCATCGGCGGCGAAGGCGGTCGCCACCGCGCGCCGCGTGCCGAATGCGAACACCCCGAAGGCGAGGCCTGCGGCGAGCGCGAGCCCGAGCGCCTGCGCCGAGGTCGATCGCGCGCTCTCGCGGCTCCCAGCCCCCACGGCCTGCGAAACGAGGGCCGTGGTCCCCACGCCCAGCGATTGAGTCAGCGCCAGCACGGCGAACATGAGGTTGCCGGCGATGCTCACCGCAGCAACGGCGCCGGTGCCCACGCGGCCGACGAAATACAGGTCGACGAGGAAGTACAGGGTCTGGAAGAGCATCGTGACGAAGATGAACGACGCGTAGCGGGTGAGGTGTCCGGCGATCGAGCCCTTCGTCAAGTCGTGCATGTCGAGCGCTCCCTTCCAGGTGACCGGAGCCGTCCAGGCGCGGAGAAGCACGCAGGCCCGATGGGGCCCGGCCAAGGGCCGATCGGTCTGACCCCAGGGGTCTTAAAAGGGACGAGGCTTCGAAGCGCGATGAAGGGTGTCCCTCACGGCGGGAAGGGTGGTCGTCGCGGGGGTCCGTCCGAGGGCGCCTCCGCGCACGCCCGGTCGCCTCGCCAGACGGCAGGGGGTACGATGGCGCATGCTTCGCGCTCTCGGTTCGGGCGCCCGGACCTCGGCAGCCCTCCTCGCGCTCTCGATGCTCGTGGCCGCCCTGACGGGTGTGCTCTTCCTGGAGGACGTGGCCACGCTGGAGGGGCCGCTCGCCGCCTCGGCATGGCGCACAGCGGCCGTCGCCGGCGTCTCGATGGCGGCAGCGGCGGTGGCCCTCGGCCTCCTCCTTCGCGCGCTCTGGCAGCGAAATGCGGCGCTGGCGGCCGCTCTCTCCGAGACGGAGAAGGAACGCAGCGCCCGCCGGTCGGAGCTCGAGGTCATCCAGGCGGTGGTCGACTCGATGGCCGACGGTGTCATCTTCATCGATGCATCGAACCGGATCGCCCTCGTCAACAAGGCGGGGCGCGTCCTGCGCAACCTCTCGGGCGGTCCCGGCTCCGAGCTGAAGGACTGCCACCCGTCCGCCACCCACGGCGCGCTCGACCGGGTCATGGGATGGCTCCGGGCGGGCGACAACACCGGTCCGGCCCACTCGATCATCAAGGAGAAGGAAGGGCGGTACGAGACGACGTACGCGCCCGTGCGGTCTCCGTCGGGTTCGTATCTCGGCACCGTCATGGTGATCCGCGACATCGCCGACCGGCGGCACCTCGAGACCCGGCTCCTCGACGCCGAGCGGCTCGCGGGGCTGGGGCAGATGTCCGCCCAGATTGCTCACGAGCTCCGCAACCCCCTGAACGCCATCGCCGGTGCGGCCCAGTACCTGGCGCGCCGCCTGCCAGGGGACCCGGATGTCGCGGAGTACTCCGGGCTCATCTCCGAGGAGGTGGAGCGCGTGAACCGATTCGTGGGAGAGCTGCTGGGGCTCTCACGCCCCGTCGAGCCGGTTTACACGCCCTCGATGGTGAACCGCGTTCTTCGGGAAGCCGCGCAGAAGGCGGCGTTGGCGCGAGGAGCCCCGGCGGACGCGGTGCGCCTCGATCTGGCCAAGGACCTGCCCCCGCTCGACCTCGACGCTCCGATGGTCACCGAGGCGATCGTGAACCTGCTCGGAAACGCCTTCGATGCGGGCGGTCCGCCGCCGCAGCTCGCGAGCCGGCTCGACTCGGATGGCGGCGAGAGCGCCGTGGTCGTCGAAGTTCGCGACCGCGGCTGCGGGATCCCGGAGGACAAGCTCGAGGAGGTGCAGCGTCCGTTCGTGACCACGAAGACCCACGGGACGGGGCTCGGCCTCGTCATCGTGCAGCGCACCGCCGGCGTCCACCGGGCGACGTTCCAGCTCGCGCGGCGGGAAGGCGGGGGGACCGTCGCCGCGCTGCGGTTCCCGGTGAGGCGCCTCGTGCCCACCGTGGTGGAGGCGTCGCCGTGAGCCCCAACGCATGCGTGCTGGTGGTCGACGACGACCCGAGCACCCGTCGCGTGGCGCGAGCCAACCTGTCGCTCGAGGGCTTCGAGGTCCTCGTGGCCTCGTCGGCCGCCGAGGCACTGGAGCGGCTCGCCGAGAGCGATCCGTTGGCGATCGTCACCGATCTCAAGATGCCCGATGCGGACGGCATCTCCCTGATGGAGCGCGTGCACGGCGAGCACCCCTGGCTGCCCGTCATCCTCGTCACCGCCCATGCCACGGTGGAGACGGCGGTGCAGGCCCTGCGCCGCGGCGCTCATCACTACCTCACGAAGCCGGTGCGCTGGGAGGAGCTCGCGCTCGTGCTGCGGCAGGCCGTTGCCCACGAGCGCGCCCGGCGCGACCTGGAGCGTCTCCGGGGGGAGCTGGACCGCGCCACGGGCTTCGAGGAACTCATCGGCGACTCACCCGCCATGGCGGAGGTCTTCCGCGTCGTGCAGCAGGTGGCCGACGCGGACGCGACCGTCCTCCTGCAGGGCGAGACCGGGACGGGGAAGGAGCTCGTCGCGCGGGCGCTCCATCGCCGCTCGCAGAGGAGAGACCAGCCGTTCGTGGCGGTGAACTGCACCGCCGTTCCGCGCGAGCTCATGGAATCCGAGTTCTTCGGTCACGAGAAGGGGGCCTTCACCGGCGCGAGCGTGAGGCGACAAGGGCGCTTCCAGCAGGCGGACCACGGGACCCTGTTTCTGGACGAGGTCGGGGATCTCGACCCCGGCATCCAGGCGAAGCTGCTGCGCGTGCTCCAGGAGCGAGAGGTGACGCGAGTCGGCGGAGACCGCCCCGAGAGCGTGGACGTGCGCGTCGTGGCGGCGACGAACCGCGACCTGGAGGCTCTCGTGAAGGAGGGGCGCTTTCGGGACGACCTCTACTACCGTCTGAACGTCATTCCGCTGCGCCTTCCGCCTCTGCGGGAACGGGTCGGCGACCTGCCGGCTCTGCTCGATCACTTCGTCCGTTCCTTCGCCGAGCGCTATGGCCGCCCCGTGCCGCTGCCGCCGCCCGAGGTCCTGGCGGCGGCCCGGACCTACCCGTGGCCGGGAAACGTTCGCGAGCTCCGCAACGTGTGCGAGCGCGCAGCGCTCATGGGCTGGGACGCCGTCAAGCCGCTCCTCGGAAGTGCACCCCTGCCGGATGCGGCCCTCGCCTCTCCCGCCGAGTTCTCGCTGCCACTGCTCGACGCCCGCGCGAGGCTCGTCGAACGATTCGAGCGGGAGTACCTCACCCGCCTCCTCAAGGCGCACAAGGGCAGGATCGGAGAGGTCGCGCGCGCCGCGGGCATCGCCGAGCGGAATCTGTACGAGAAGATGAAGGCGTACGGTCTCTCGCGCGACGACTACCGCTGAGGGTTCCCGCGTCCGGACGTCCGTGGAGACCCGATGGGATTCGCTGCTCGCTCCCCGGCGAGCCCCGTCGGAGGACCTTTCTCGCGATCCGGACGCGCTGGCCCCGCAGTGTCCTGTCCGGGGCCTTGTCCAGGTCCAATCGGATGGGCACATCCGAATCACGCTCATCGCATCCGAGTGAGGCCACCTGAAAAGGGCCGTCCGCAAGTGCCCGTTCCCTCGTGAGGACGGTTACTTGGCTCGTGCGGGGCGACTGGCCCGTGGATTGCGAAGGGTAGGCGGCACCTTTCCGAGGCCCTCATGACGAAGCCGAGCGGCACGACCCTTCTCCCGGTCCCCCTGACGCTGGCCGCGCTCACCGCCGGCCTCGCCCTCGGCGTCGGCGCGTTCGCCTTCGACTATGCCAAGGGCTACTCGTACCTCGGCAACGACCCGGCGACCTGCGCGAATTGCCACGTCATGGCCGGCCACTACGCGGGCTGGCTTGCAGGGCCGCATCACCTGGTCGCCACGTGCAACGACTGCCACACCCCTGCCGGGCCGATCTCCAAGTACGTCGTCAAAGCCATCAACGGCTACCACCACTCGATGGCCTTCACCCTCGGCGGCTACCCGGACGTCATCCGCGCCAGGCCGATGAGCACGGCCGTGGTCGAGTCGAACTGCCGGCGCTGCCACGCCGACCTCGTCGACAACATCGCCCACGGCGGCGACGTCTCCTGCATCCGGTGCCACTCGTCCGTGGGCCACCTGCGCTGACCTATCCCGACCGCCCCATTCGAAAAGGAGCAATCATGTCAGCCGACACCCAGCCCCAGAACAAGCGTGGGCTCCTCATCGCCCTCGTCGCCGGCGTCTTCGCCCTCGTGGCGGTCGGCGTGGCCGCGCTGCTCGTCAACATCGCCGAGCGGAAGCAAGAGGCGAAGCATGCCTTCGTGAAGCTCGTCGAGGTGACCGAGAACGACGTCGATCCGGCCAAGTGGGGCACGAACTGGCCGCGGGAGTATGACGGCTACAAGCGCACCGCCGAGCCGACGAGTACCAAGTACGGGGGCGCCGCCGGGGCGAGCGAAGGGCAGCCCGCGCCCGAGAAGGCCGTGCGCGACCCGTGGCTCAAGCGGATCTTCTCGGGCTACCTCTTCGCGGTCGACTACCGCGACCGGCGCGGGCACGCGTTCATGCTCTTCGACCAGGAGCAGACGAAGCGGAACGTGCCTTCCGAGGGGAAGCAGTCGGGCAACTGCCTCCACTGCCACGCGTCCATCATCCCCCTCTACCGGAAGCTCGGGAAGGAGGCGGCCCCCCAGGCTTCGGAGGCGGAGCAGATTCAGGCGGGCCTCAAGAAGGTGTCGGAGATGAAGTACTGGGACGCCCACAAGGAGCTCGAGCAGCTGACCGGGGGGAAGGTGCACCCGGTCTCGTGCGTCGACTGTCACGAGCCGCAGTCCATGGAACTGCGCGTGACGCGTCCTGCCTTCATCGCCGGCATCCAGAAGCTCGCGGCTTCCAGCGCGGACGTGCCTCACCTGCCGAGCATCGAGCGGTGGCGCAAGGGAGACCGGTCGAAGCCGTACGACCCGAACCTGGATGCGACCCGGCAGGAGAAGCGCGCCTTCGTCTGCGGCCAGTGCCACGTCGAGTACTACTGTGGCAGCGGCCTCACCATCTTCTTCCCGTGGGGCGAGGGGCTGAAGACCGAGCAGATGGAGCACCTCTACGACGGGATGGAGGTCCACGGAAAGCGCTTCAAGGACTGGACGCACGCGGAGACCGGCTTCGAGCTTCTCAAGGCCCAGCACCCCGAGTTCGAGATGTGGAGCCAGGGCATCCACGCGCGCAGCGGGGTCTCCTGCGCCGACTGCCACATGCCGTACAAGCGCGAGGGCGCCCAGAAGATCTCCGAGCACTGGGTGCGGAGCCCACTGCTCTCGCCGAACCGCTCCTGCGCGGGCTGCCACCCGTACTCGGACGACGAGATCAAGGCACGCGTTCTCGCGATCCAAGATCGCCACTTCGCGCTCCTCTCGCGAGCCGGCGACGCGGCCGTGGCGATGATCGACGCCATCGTGGCGGTGCGGAAGCCCTACGACGCCAAGAACCGCGACGCCGCTGTCGCGAAGGCGAAGGCGACGCTCGAGAAGCAGGAGGCCTTCCAGAAGCTCGGCAAGGAGGAGCAGGAGAAGAAGCTCGCGGCCGAGACGAACGCGAACCTCCTCGCGGCGTGGCGCGAGACTGTGGACAAGAACCCGGCCCTCAAGGAGCTCGAGGAGCTGCAGCGCGCCGCCCAGTGGCGGCTCGACCTCGTGGCGGCGGAGAACTCCATGGGCTTCCACGCCCCGCAGGAGATGGCCCGGATCCTGGGCGAATCCATCGACCTCTCCCGACAGGCGCAGGTCAAGGCGGCGCTCATCACGGGCGGGCCTCTGGCCCTCGCCCAGCCCCCGGCCCCCGCGCCGGCGTCCGGGAAGAAGTGACCGGGTCCGGCCGCAAGATGAGGCTCGCGTCGGCTCTCTGTCTTGCGGCCGTCCTCGCGTCTCCGGCCCCCGCGGTGGGGACGGATGCCGCCTCGTGCCACTGCTTCCGGGACCGGAGCTTCGACCCGAGCCGCCCGTCGGCGGCGGACGCGTACATCCTGGCGACCGCGCGGAACTCGCTGTTGTCCGCCGCCCTCGGCGTGAGCAAGCGCGAACTGGTGATGGCCGAGATGGGCGGCGCCTCGCCCGACGATCTATGGGTCGCGCACTGGGCCGCTCGACGCCTGGAGCGCGACGCGGACGAGCTCCTCTCTCGGCGCCAGGCCGGCGGTTCGTGGGAAGCCGCTCTCGGCGGCGCCGGCGCGGGGAGGCTCGGAGCTGCGTTCGAAAAGGCGCTGGGTGCGAGGGCGCCAGACGCGGCGCTCGGCTCGGTCGCGGTCGACGACGTGGTCATGCTCCGGCTCCGAATCCCGGAGGCGGCCGTGGCGGCTCTCCGGGCGGCGGGCGCCTCGTCGTCGGAGACCGTTGTCGCCTCGCTTCTCGCGCTGCGGACCGGACGTCGTCCCGAGGAGCTCCTGGCGCTGGCTCGGCGAGGACCCGCCACGTGGGGGACCTTGCTGCGGGAGGCGGGCCTCGCGCCCAGGGATGTCGAAGCGGCCATCCGGCAGGCGGTGCGCTGACGGAGTGCCCGAGGGCCGGCCCGAGGAGGGCGGCGGGGCTGCGCCTCGGCGCCGGTCGCGGCGCCGGGCTCCCTCGGCAAGGGATATGCCCGCGCAGGCGCGAGCGGACCGACCATGACGGCTGGTGATCGCTCCCTGGTACCCGCCCGCCCGCCGGAACCGGCCGGACCGACCTCGCCCTCATCGGTTCGCCGCGTCCAGGAGCCGCGCGAGCTCCATCGTGGAGGTCACGTTCAGCTTGCTCATGGCGGTCCAGGCCTGTCCCCGGACGGTGCTCTCGGCCTTTCCGAGCGCGGCCCCGACCTCCTTCATGCGCAAACCGGAAGCGAGCAGCTCGACGACCTTGCGCTCTGCCGTGGTGAGGTGGCCGAGCCGCTCGCGGGCGTCGTCGCGAGTCGCCTCTTCGGCCCGCCCCGCGGCGTCACGAGCCAGGGCGCGCTCGATGGCGTCGAGAAGACTTGCCTCGTTGAATGGCTTCTCGAGAAAGTCCACCGCGCCGCCCTTCATCGCTTGGGTCGCGGTCTTCACGTCGCCGTGACCGCTCAGGAAGACGATGGCGCAGCGGCGACCGGTTCGCGCGAGTTCGGACTGAAGCTGCAGGCCGCTCATTCCGGGCATCCGGAGGTCGACGAGCGCACAGGTGGGGCCGTCTCCAGGTGCGCGGTCGAGGAGTTCCTGCGCCGAGGCGAGCAGGACGCAGCGAAAGCCGCACGACCGCAGAAACCGGTGCATGGATTGCCGGAATTCGGGGTCGTCGTCGACGACCAGGATCGTCGCATCTCGATCCGTCATTGTGCGGGCCCGGATTTCGGCGGCTCCCTGGCCGCTGGCAGGTGAACGTGGATGACGCTGCCGTCGTTCGCGTCGTCGACCCAGATTCGCCCCTGGTAGTGCTCGACGATGGATCGAGAGATCGAGAGCCCCATGCCCAGGCCGGATGCCTTGGTGGTGAAGAACGGCTCGAAGAGCCGAGCCCGGATGGCGGGTGGAAATCCGGCTCCCCCATCCGCCACGCTGATCCGGACTCCGTCACCATCCGGGGCGACCGTGGCCCTCACGCGACGCCTGTCGGTCGGGAGGCCTGCCACCGCCTCCAGGGCGTTCAGGAGAAGGTTCAGGACGACCTGGAGGATCTGGACGCGATCGGCGTCCACGGAAGGCGTGCCGGGAGAAACGGCCGTCTGGACCGCCACCTCGTGGCGGCGTGCCTGGGGCTCGACCAGTGCCACCGCCTCTTGCACGACCTCGGCCGGGTCCAGGCGCTCGGCCTGCGCCGTCTCGCGGCGCAGCATGCCGCGGAGGCGGCGGATGACCTGTCCTGCCCTCTCGCCCTCCGACTCGATGGCGAGGAGGCTGTCTTGCACCTCCGGATCGACGGGCGCGTCCCGCATCGCCAGGAACCGGCGGGCAGCCCGGGCGTTGTTCAGAATGGAGGCGAGCGGCGTGTTGATCTCGTGGGCCAGTGCGCCCGCGAGCTCGGAGACGGCGCTCACCCGGTTCATGTGGGCCACCGCCGCCTGGCTCTCTGCGGCGGTCCGCTCCGCCAGGCGGCGGCGCCGCCGCTCGAAGAGCAATCCCGCGATGAGCAGGCCCTGCAGGAGCAGGGCGAGCGCGACGGCCCACGTCGCGCGCGGATACTCGACCCAGGCCGGCGGCCTGCGGAAGCGGACCTCCGCTCCCGCAGGGACTAGGTGGTCCGGGATCCCCCAACGGTCGAGCAGGCGCCCATCGAGCAGGACCCGGCCCGGCCCCGCGGACTCGAAGTCCCCGGTGCTCGGGTGCTCGCCGCTCATCACACGAAGTGCGAGGCGCCCCGCCTGGGCGCCGATGCCACTGAAGTCCAGGGTCACGCCGCCGATGGCGCCGCGGCCGACGAGGAAGTCGTGGATCGTGAATACCGGGCCGGGAGCGACGGGTTCCATCGCACGGAGGACCTCCGGACCCGTCCACGAGCGCCCAGCGCCGTCCCGGTAGAAGCTCACGCCCAGGACCGGCGTCCGAGGCGGAAGGTGGCCGAGGCGCTCGAGGAGGTCGGACATAGGGAGGCGGAACAGGTCGACGAGTTCGACGCGACCGCGGAGGGCCGCCGCGTCCTCGCGCATGACGCGTTCCCAGGGCATGTCGCCCGGCGCCGCGCCTCCCACGAGCGCGAGCCTCCGTGCGTCCGGGAGGAGCCGGAGCGCGAGCTCCATGGTCTCGCGGATCGGGGGATCGTGAACGACGCCGGTCACGCCCGGAAGGCCCGAGAAGTCTCGCGCGGAGACGTCGTCGATGGCGCAGAAGACGATCGGCACGCCGGGCCACAGCGGCTCGGGCCGCGTCGCGAAGGTCAGCGCGCCGGGTGCCACCGCGACGATGAGGTCAGGTCGGATCTGTGCGTACTTCGACCGCAGCCATCCTCGCAGCTCCTCCTGGAAGCTCCGCTGCGGGAACCGGGTCGTGTCGAGGTGCTCGACGTAGACGTGCACGCCCTCCGCTTGCTGAAGGGCGCTCCGCAGCCCCTCGGTGAGCGCGACGGTGAAGGGAATCGTGGGTGCGTCCTGGAAGAGGAGGAGGACGTTTCGTCCCGGCAGGGACGCTGAGGGGGCCGCCCCCGTGACGCCGATCAAGAGCAGGCCGGAGAGGATGGAAAGCGAGAGCCGATGCATGCCTGTTCTCATCCCTCTTCAGGTTCCCCCGGGCAGATGCTAGCTGGAACCGGGACCCACTCGCGAGGGGCATCGCCGCGCGCGACAGGGGTGTGAGCCCAGCCGGGGTAACGATAACGTTTGTAGAGAGGGCCGGGCGCACGCCGTACCCTCTTCGCGAGATGGACGCCGCGCGGGGACGCGCGCCGGCCGGGCGGAGTTCGAGAGCAGGTTCCCGGCCGGTGCGCGTCGGCACCGGCGTAAGCCGCCCCGCGAGGAGGCAGGCATGCTCTGGGTCGAGCTCGCCATCCTGATCGCGTGCATCGTCGTGGGCGCCCGCCTCGGCGGCATGGCGCTCGGGGCGGTTGCCGGCATCGGCCTCGTCGTATTCGTCTTCGCCTTCCACATGCCGCCGGGGCGGCCGCCGACGATCGTCCTCGGCATGATCATCGCCGTCATCACGGCGCTGTCCGCGGTGCAGGCGGCGGGGGGTCTCGACTACCTCGTGCAGATCGCCGAGCGGATCATGCGGCGACGCCCCCAGTGGATCACCTTCGTCGCCCCCCTCGTCACCTACGTTCTCATCGCCGCCTCGGGAACGCAGCACGTCATCTACGCGCTGCTGCCCGTCATCGCCGAGGTGTCGCGCAAGGCTGGCGTAAGGCCCGAGCGGCCCATGTCGATCAGCGTGATCGCAGCGCAGCAGGGACTCGTCGCGTCCCCGATCTCGGCAGCCACGGTCGCCATGCTCGCCGCGCTCAGCGGCTCGAAGATCGGCCTCCCGCAGATCGCGATGGTCGTCATCCCATCGACGCTGATCGCGGTGGTCGCCGGCGCGCTATCGGTGGCCTGGCGGGGCAAGCCGCTCGATGCCGACCCGGAATACAAGGAGCGTCTTGCCAGCGGGAAGGTGAAGCCTCCCGAGGCCCTGGCGGAGATGTCCGGGAAGGCACTCACGCGGGCCCGGGGATCCACGGCGCTCTTCCTCCTCGCGATCGCACTCGTGGTGGTCCTCGGGATCTTCCCCGACCTGAAGCCGGCCCCGATCATCAAGGGACAGCCCGACGAGCTCGACATCGCCGACGCGATCATGATCGTCATGCTGGGCGTGGCGGGCCTCTGCATGCTGATCTTCCGGGCCAGCGCCGAGGCGGCCGTCAAGGGCAGCATCATGAAGGGCGGGGTGACGGCCTTCATCTCGATCCTCGGGGTCTCCTGGCTCGGGTCGTCGCTGTTCGAGGGCAACCGCGACGCCATCGTCGGCGGCATCTCCGGGGTCGTCCACCAGGCCCCGTGGATCTTCGCCCTGGGGCTCTTCGTCCTGTCGATCCTGCTCATGAGCCAAGCGGCCACGGTCGTCACGCTCGTGCCGGTCGGAGTCGCTCTGGGCCTACCAGCTTGGCTTCTCGTCGGCCTTTACCCTGCCGTGAACGGATACTTCTTCCTCCCCACCTACGGGACCATCCTCGCGGCGGTCTCGTTCGATCAAACCGGGACGACCCGCATCGGGAAGTGGCTCGTGAACCACAGCTTCATGGTCCCGGGCCTCGTCGCCACGGGGACGGCCACGGCCGTCGCGGTCGCGCTCTCGGCCGTTTTGCTCAAGTGATCCACTTTGGAGGTCCTATGTCGCGCACCCTGAGTTCCATCGTCGCCGCGCTGCTCCTGTCCGCGCCCTTCGCCGTGCACGCGCAGGCCAAGGCGTCCCAGTACCGCACCGAGAGCGACCTGCTCGGGAAGAAGCAGGTCCCCGCCGACGCCTACTACGGCGTCCAGACCGCCCGCGCGATCGAGAACTTTCAGATCTCGGGCATCACACTGCGGCACTTCCCAGAGCTCGTGCGGGCACTCGCACTCGTCAAGCTCGCGGCAGCCCGCGCCAACCACGACGTCGGCGCCCTCCCGACGCAGAAGTTCGGACCGATCGAGAAGGCTTGCCTGCTCGTCATGGACGGGAAGTACCTAGACCAGTTCCCCGTCGACATGTACCAGGGCGGCGCAGGCACCTCGACAAACATGAACGCGAACGAGGTCCTCGCGAACGTCGCGCTGGAGACGATGGGACTGCCAAAGGGGCGCTACGACAAGATCGACCCCCACGACGACCTCAACATGTCCCAGTCGACGAACGACTTCTACCCGACCTCGCTCAAGGTCGCGATGATCCTCTACAACGAGAAGCTGCTCCAGGAGCTCGAACAGCTCGCGAGCGCCTTCCGGGCGAAGGGAAAGGAGTTCGCGGAGATCATCAAGATGGGGCGGACCGAGACGCAGGACGCGGTTCCCATGACGCTCGGCCAGGAGTTCGAGGCCTTCGCCGCAGCGATCGAGACCGAGATCGCCTCGCTGCGACAGGCCGAGGAGGGGCTCTTCGTCGTGAACATGGGGGGGACGGCCATCGGGACCGGGCTCAACGCACCGAAGGGCTACGCGGAGAAGTGCGCAGCTCACCTCGCCAAGCTGACCGGCAAGAAGATCGTGCTCGCCCCGAACCTGATCGCGGCCACCTCGGACCTTCACGCGTTCGCGGCCTACTCGTCCGCACTTCGGAACCTCGGCGCGAAGATCATCAAGGTGAGCAGTGACCTGCAGTTCCTGTCCTCGGGCCCGCGGACGGGAATCTACGAGATCTCCCTGCCGCCGATGCAGCCCGGTTCCTCCATCATGCCCGGGAAGGTGAATCCCGTGATGGCCGAGCTCGTGAACACCGTGTCGATGAAGGTGATCGGGAACGACGTGGCGGTGGGCATGGCCTTTGCGTTCGGCCAGGAGCAGCTCGACGCCTACGAGCCGCTCGCGGCGATCGCCATCCTGGAGTCGCAGCATCTCCTCATCCGCGCGATCGACACGTTCCGCAAGGACTGCGTCGCCGGGATCGTCGCGAACAAGGCGGTGTGCGAGGAACACTTCGATCGGAGCGTAGGCATCGTCACCGCGCTGAACCCTATCCTCGGGTACGAGAAGACGACCGAGCTCGCCGCCGAGGCCATGAAGACGAACAAGAGCATCCTGCAGCTGGTTCGGGAGCAGAAGCTCCTCACGGAGGAGCAGATCCGGAAGGTGATGAACATCCAGGCGCTCACCGGCCAGCAATGAGGTCCCTCAGGGGACGTCGGGCCCACGAAGGGCGGGGAGCCCGCGGCGAATGGCGACGATGACTCGGGAAGGGGTGCGCATCGAGAGGGACTTCCTCGGCGAAGCCGAGGTACCGATCGACGCGTATTACGGCCTCGAGACCTTGCGCGGTGTCGAGAACTTCCCGATCAGCGGCTTGACGATCCACCCGGCGCTCATCCGGGGCCTAGGCCGCGTCAAGAAGGCGGCGGCGCTCGCGAACCGGGTCACCGGGTACCTCGATCCGAGGATCGCGGACGCCATCGGCCAGGCAGCCGGCGACGTCATCGCGGGCAATCTGAACGGCCAGTTCATCGTGGATCCGATCCAGGGCGGCGCGGGGGCCTCGATCAACGCAAACGCGAACGAGGTGATCGCGAACCGCGCCCTCGAAATCCTGGGCCATGCCCGGGGCCGCTACGACGTGGTGAGCCCCACCTCCCACGTGAACCGGGCCCAGTCCGAGACCGACGCCTTCCCGACCGCGGTCCGCGTCGCGGCGCTCGAGCTCGGGCAGGCGTTGCTCCGCGAGCTCCACCAGCTCCACGACGCGTTCGCCGAGAAGGAGAGGGAGTTCGACGGCCTCATCAAGATCGGGCGGGCGAATCTGCAGGACGCCGAGCCCATCCGCCTGGGGCAGGAGTTCGGTGCCTACCGCCGCGTCGTCGGGCGAGACTTCGAGCGAATCCGGCAGGCAAGCAAGCCGCTCCACGAGGTGAACCTGGGAGCGACGACGGTCGGCACCGGTCTGAACGCCGACCCGGACTACATCGAGACGGCGGTCACGTTTCTCGCCGACGTCACCGGGTTCCCCATGCGGGCGGCCGAGGACCTGGTCGACGCGACGCAGAACACCGACTGGTATACGGAGGTCTCCGGATCCCTCAAGGTCTGCGCGACGAACCTGTCCAAGGTCGTGAACGACCTCCGGCTCATGGCCTCGGGTCCGCGATGCGGGCTCGCCGAGATTGCCCTGCCGACAAGGCAGCCGGCGTCGCCCGCCGCGGCGGGCGCGGTGAGCCCCGGAATGGCAGAGGTCGTGAACCAGGTGGCCTTCCAGGTCATCGGGAACGACCAGACCATTTGCCTCGCCTCGGAGGCCGGCCAGCTCGAGCGGAACGCGATGCAGCCGGTGATGGCGTTCAACCTGCTGCAGTCGATCGGAATCATGGCCAACGCCCTCGCAGTGTTCCGGAAATTCCTCGTGGACGGGATCAAGGCCAACGCCGAGCACATGCGGGCGGGCGTCGAGGGAAGCGCGGGCTTGGTCGCGGTCATACGGCCCCACGTCGGCCACGCGCTGTCGGCGAGGATCGCCCGGGAGGCACGCGCGACCGGGAGGACGGTGCGCGAGCTCGCCCTGCGAGAGGGCGCTCTCTCGCGCGAGCAGCTCGACGTGGTTCTCGACACGTTCGAGATGACGCGGCCAGGAATCGCGGGAGGAGGGGTGATGAGACCCCGGAGTCTTTGGTGGGAGGAGCCGGAAGTCGACGGCGCCATCTAACGAGGGACCGCTGCCGTCGGTGGCAGGGTCCATGGGAGAGGGGAACCATGACGAACAGGACTACGGGCTTCACTCGGATCGCCCTGGCCTTGGCCCTGGGCCTGGGAGCGGCTTCCACGGCGGCACAGGCGGCGAAGGTCGCCCCGGCGCCTGCGTTGCCGAACGTGACGATCCTCGCCACGGGCGGGACCATCGCCGGCGCCCAGCCGAAGCCCGGGGAGGCTGGCTACAAGGCCGGCAGCTTCTCGGTCGAATCTCTCATCCAGGCAGTTCCGGGGATGGAGAGGCTCGCGAACGTTCGCGGAGAGCAAATCGCGAGCATCGGCAGCCAGGACATGAACGATGCCGTTTGGATCAAGCTTGCACGGCGAGTGAACGAGCTGCAGATGCAGCCCGGGGTCGATGCAATCGTCATCACCCACGGCACCGACACCATGGAGGAAACGGGGTACTTCCTGAACCTGGTCACCAAGGGCGACAAGCCCGTCGTGCTGGTCGGGTCCATGCGCCCGGCGACCGCCCTCTCCGCGGACGGCCCCATGAACCTCTTCAACGCGACCGCCGTGGCGGCGGATCCGGTCGCGAGGGGCCGGGGCGTCCTCATCGTCCTCAACGACGACATCCACTACGCCCGCGAGGCGGAGAAGACGAACACGACGTCGCTCCAGACGTTCGTCTCGCCGAACCGCGGCCTGGCAGGCATCGTGAACTTCGGGAAGGCGCGCTTCTACTCCCCGCCCGTCCCGAAGCACACGGGCGGCAGCGCCTTCGCGGGGCACGTGCCGGACGCCCTGCCGAAAGTCTTCATCGTCTACGCGTACGCCAACGTGGGGAAGGAGCAGGTCGAGGCGGCGGTCGCGGCGGGTGCGCAGGGCATCGTGCTCGCCGGCGTCGGGGACGGGAACGCCACCGCCGCGATGATCGACGCGCTCGCGACGGTCGCGAAGAAGGGCGTGGTCGTCGTCCGCAGCTCGCGCGTCGGGTCCGGGACGGTCGCCCGAAACGTCGAGCTCGACGACGACAAGCTCGGCTTCGTGGCGGCGATGGAGCTGAACCCGGGAAAGGCGCGGGTGCTCCTGCAGCAGGCGCTGACGAAGACGAAGGACGTGGCGGCGATCCAGAAGATCTTCGAGGAGTACTAGGGAGGCAGCCATGAGATGGACCGCAATCCTCGTCGGCCTCTGCGCCGCGGTACTCGCGCCGCGGGACTCGTCGGCAGACGACGCCGAGCGAAAGCCCTCGTTCGAGATCTACGGCTTTGCCCAGGTGGACTACATCCAGGACTTCGACCGGATGCCGCCTGACTGGAATGCCACGCTGCGTCCGACCCGGATCCCGACCGAGACACCCAATCCCTACGGCGCGAACGGCGAGGCCATCTTCAGCGCCCGGCAGACGCGGCTGGGGTTCCGCGCGGCTCTCCCGGCCGGCGCCTACGACGTCAAGGCGCGCATCGAGTTCGACTTCTTCGGTCGCGGTGAAGGGACGCCCGACGCAGGCGGACAGAACACGATCCGCCTCCGCCAGGCGTACGGCGAGTGGGGCCCCATTCTCGGGGGGCTGACCGCCAGCCTGTTCATGGACGACGACTTCTGGCCGAACATCATCGACTACTGGGGCCCATGCGGCATGGTGTTCTTCCGGAACGTCCAGATCCGATACACCCCCCTCAAGGGCGAGCACTCCTTCGCGATCGCGCTCGAGCGCCCGAGCGCCGACATCCCGAACTACTCCGATGCGATCCAGTACCAGGCGCACAACCTTCTTCCGGACCTGACGGCGCAGTACCGGTTCACCCAGGGATGGGGATATGTTCAGCTCTCCGGCATCCTGCGCATGCTCGGCTACGAGCCGAACGCGGCGTCGACCGTGCCGAACCTGCCGAAGGGATACGCCCTAGGATGGGGCCTCAACGCGAGTTCCACCGTGAAGCTCCTCCCGGACAAGCTCAACTTGCTCGTCGCGGTCGTCGGTGGGGCCGGGATCGAGAACTACATGAACGACGCGACGCCCGACGTGGCCGGGGGTGGCACGACGGTCGATCCGACGGGGCAGGCCGTCCCGATGCTGGGCATCTCGGCTTACCTGGACGTCTACTGGAGCGCCCTCTTCACGAGCGCAGTGGGCTACAGCACCACCATGATCTTCAACACGAGCCTCCAGGCCTCGAGTGCCTTCAAGATGGGGCAGTACACGAACGTCAACCTGCTCGTCCACCCGTTCCGGAACTTCATGGCCGGCCCCGAGTTCCTGTGGGGCCAGCGGAACGACAAGGGGGGGGCGAGCGGCATCGACCTGCGCCTGCAGATCTCGCTGAAGTTCAGCTTCTCGAGCCTTGACTTCTGGAAGCCGACCTAGGCTGATGTGGACGCTCGGCCCGGCTGGCAGAACTGCCCGAGAGAAGTGACGACGAGAAGCGGACCGCTGACCGGGAGGTGTGCAGTGCGATTCGCTCGTGTGACGAGTCAGCGGTTGAAGATTCCCGCGCGGCTGGCACGGGTTGCCACCGCGTGCCTACTCGCCTGGACGCCTCCGGGACTCGTCCACGCGCAGTCCCCCGCACCCCCTGGCGCGAAGCCCCCCGCGGCCGCGCAGGTGCCTGCCCAGGCCCCGGCGGGGGCAGCGCCGGGGAGCGACGAGAAGGAGGCCCCGAAGCTCAACCCGCAGCAACTCGAGGCGCTCGTGGCGCCGATCGCCCTCTACCCGGATCCCCTTCTCAGCCAGGCGCTCATGGCGTCGACCTACCCACTCGAGATCATCCAGGCGCAGCAGTGGCTTTCCAAGAACCAGAAGCTCAAGGGGGCGGAACTCGAGAAGGCCGTCCAGGCCCAGAACTGGGATCCGAGCATCCAGGCCACGGCCATGATGCCCGACCTGCTGAAGCGGCTTGCCGAGGACATCGCCTGGACCACGAACCTCGGCGATGCGTTCCTCGCCCAAGAGCAGGACGTCTTGGAGGCAGTCCAGCGGCTCCGATTGAAGGCCAAGGACGCGGGCAAGCTCGAGTCGAACGACAAGTTGAAGGTCGAGACGAAGGTCGTCGAGAAGGAGACCGTCGTCGTGATCCAGCCGACGAATCCCGAGGTGATCTACGTCCCGGCGTACAACCCGACCGCCGTTTGGGGACCGCCCCCCGTCTACGCGTACCCCCCGGTCTACTACCCGCCGCCCCCGCCCCCCGGCGCGATGCTTTTCTCTTTCGGGATGGGAATGATGTGGGGCGCCGCCATCGCCGGCGGCCCCTGTTGTGGTTGCGGATGGGGAGCGAACAACACGGTCGTCATCAACAACAACAACGCGTTCGTGAGCCACAACAACAAGACGAACAACGTCCGAACCGGCGGAGGCCAGTCGAACTGGCAGCACAACGCCCAGCACCGGGGTGGTGCCCCGTACGGCGACCGCGCGACAGCGACGAAGTACGGGGGGGGCACGCGCGGCGGCGGCCGGACCCAAAACCCTTCCGGGGGCGGGGTGTCGACGATGGATCGCGGAGGGGGCGCGTCTGCGGCAAACCGTGCCGGCCCAGGCACGGGCGGCGGAGGTCGTGGCGGAGCGGGGCCGTCGGTGTCGAACACGGGGCGCGGCGGAGCCGGGCCATCCGGGTCGAACACCGGGCGAGGCGGCGCGTCCGTCGGCAATCGGTCCGTCTCGCCCTCCGCGGGCGGTAGCGCCTTCGGCGGCGCCGGCGGAGGGGCCGATCGAGCCCACGCGACGAGTTCCCGCGGCTCCTCGAGCATGGGTGCACGCGGTGGTGGGGGCGGAGGCGGCCGAGGGGGCGGAGGCGGGCGCGGCGGGGGCCGACGGTGAGACGGAGGCGCGGATGAGAATGCTCAGGATCTTGTTGGCCGTCGCCGCGGCGTCTTGGAGTTGGGCGTCCTCCGCGGCTCCGCCGGCCGAAGCGGAGGCCTTCTCGTCGCCTCGGCAAGCTGCCGATGCGCTGGTCGCGGCGGCGGGGAGCGAGGATGTCCCGGCCCTGCTGGCGATCTTTGGCCCGGGGGGTTCGGCCCTGGTCAACTCGGGCGACGAAGTGAGGGATCGGAGCGATCGAGCCAAGTTCGCGGAACTCGCTCGCGAAAGGCTCGAGATCGTCGTCAGCTCCAAGGACCGGCATATGGCGACGCTGCAGGTCGGGGAGGAGGCGTGGCCCTTTCCCGTCCCCCTCGTAGAGAAGGGCGGGAAATGGCGGTTCGACACGCGGAAGGGCCTGCAGGAGGTTCTCGACCGGCGGATCGGCGCGAACGAGCTCGACGCGATCGAGATCTGCCGCGGCTACGTCGAGGCACAGAAGGAGTACGCCCTGGCCGATCGCAACGGAGACGGCGTCAAGCAATACGCGCAGAAGGTGATCAGCACCGAGGGAAAGCACGACGGCCTCGTGTGGCGGAATCCCGACGGGTCGCTCGGCGGGCCCATCGCGGAGGAGATCGCCGACGCGATCGAGCAAGGGTACTCGGAGAAGGCGAAGCCATACCACGGGTATCACTTCCGGATTTTGAAGGGGCAGGGACCTTCGGCCCGCCTGGGGACGATGGACTATGTCATCGGCGGCAAGATGATCGGCGGGTTTGCTCTGGTCGCATGGCCTGCCGAGTACGCGGTATCGGGCGTGAAGACGTTCATCGTGGCCTACGACGGGGTTGTCTACGAGAAGGATCTCGGGCCGGAGACGGCCGCCATCGTCTCCAAGATGGAGCGCTACGACCCCGGGAAGGGCTGGAAGGTCGTGCCTTGAGCAAGAGACGCCGTCCTGGCCCCACAGGGGTTCAGCCCGCGCGCCGGCGGGGGGCAAGACCGGCAAGGTGAAGGCCGTGGAGGAAGCCAACCGCTGAGCGGGCCGCTGTTCCGGTACACGCGGACGATCGCCAACGACACGTCGACCTTCGCGGGAGCGCCTCCGGCGACTCCCCCAACGTCCCGGTCGCACCCTTGGACGAAGTCGTGCAAGACTCACCCCGGGCGGATGCCGGCCCGCCAGATCCTTCGGCCTCCCCGAGCGACACCTGCCGGCGCGTGCGCTGCCATGATCGATCGCCCCGCTAGCCAGGACATCCCCCGGATCACCCTCGGTGTCCTCGCCATCTTCCTGATGGCCGCGGCAAGCATCTGGATCATGCTTCCGTTCCTCGCCGCTACCGTCTGGGCGACGATGATCGTGATCGCCACCTGGCCCCTCCTCCTCGCGCTGGAAGCCCGGTTTGGCGGGCATCGGGCGCCCGCGACGGCCGTGATGCTACTCGCCCTGCTCGCACTCCTCGTCGTCCCGGTCTGGATCGCCATCTCCGCCATCGCGGACAACGCAGACCGTGTGGCCTCGATGGTGAGCTCGGTTGCGAAGGAGGGGCTGCCTCCGCCACCGGCCTGGGTCGAACGCCTGCCCCTCGTGGGTGCGCGGCTCGCCGGCGCGTGGCGGGACCTCGCCGGCAACGCGGACTCGCTCGTGGGACGCGCGGCGCCTCATCTCGGGGAGGTGACTCGCTGGCTCGCGGCCCGCGCCGGAGGGATCGGTGCGGCGGTCGTCCAGTTCATCCTGACCGTCCTGATTTCCGGCGTCCTCTACGCCACCGGCGAGAAGGCGGCGCTGGGCGTCAGGAGGTTCCTCCGCCGGCTCGCAGGCGAGCGGGGCGAGAACGCCGCGCGCCTCGCGGCGAAGGCGGTCCGGGCGGTTGCACTCGGGATCGTGGTCACGGCCCTCGCGCAGACGGCCGTCGCCGGCATCGGTCTCGCGGTTGCGCGAGTGCCGCACGCCGGTCTCCTCGCGGCGGTGACCTTCGTGCTCTGCATCGCCCAGGTGGGCCCCCTGCTGGTGTTGGCTCCCGCGACGATCTGGCTCTTCGCCACCGATGCCACGGGCCGCGGCGTGGTGCTGCTCGTCTTCGGCGTCGTCGCCGTCGCGCTCGACAACTTCCTGCGCCCCTTCCTCATCAAGCGCGGTGCCGATCTCCCGCTGCTCCTCATTCTGTCGGGAGTCATCGGCGGATTGATCAGCTTCGGGATCGTGGGGCTCTTCGTCGGCCCGGTCGTGCTGGCCGTCACCTGGACGCTGGTCGCGTCGTGGGTCGCGGAGCTCGATCGGGCGCCGGGGGAGCGCGGCTAATCGCGCGGACCGCCGTCCGGGCCGAGCCTGCCGCCAAAGCGCCGCAGCCAGTGCGGCACCGCACCCCGGCGCAGAGTCCGCGTAGAGGGTCTGCGAGGCCGTCGACGACGCTCGCCGCACGCACGAAAGCGACCGGGTTCAGTCCTTCTTGCCGCCCGCGTCGAGCGCCAGTTTCTTCGCCCCGCCCTCGACGCGGTCCTGCAGATCCGCGAGGAGACCCTCGTCGGAGAGGTCGAGCGGGTGGGAGTGCTCCCAGTCGTGGTGAGCGACCTTGTGGAGCCGGTCCACGACCTCGTCGTCTCGGACCTCGATGGCGAGCTCGCGTCGACCGTCGAGGCTTCCAGGCGCGAGGTTGATCGAGCCGACGATCGCGGCGACCCCGTCCACGAGCAGCATCTTTCCGTGCAGCTTCAGGTGCTTCAGCTTGTGGACCTTGATCCCCACGTCGTCCATGATCCGCAGGCCGCCGACGCCCTCCACGAGCTTGTCCTTCTTCAGCGTGTGGGGAGGCTTGGCCATGACGTGTACCTTGACCCCGCGCTTTGCCGCTCGCACCAGGCGCTCGACGATCACCGCGTCCTGGTAGCGCTCGTTCTGCACGAAGACCGTGTGCTTGGCCTCGTCGATGAAGCGGCAGATGCGCTCCCGCCCGTTTCCAGGGCACCAGATGAGGTGCGCGCCGGCGCCGGCGTCGAACTTCTTTCGGTGCCAGTCGGCTTCGAAGCAGGCAACGATCTCCTCGACCTCGTGGCGATGGTCGGTGATGACCGCGTAATCGCGCGTCTCGGTGAAGTTCTCCGGCGCCCAGTTGAGCGACTTCACGAACGCGGTCTCTTCGTCGACGACCATGGACTTCTCGTGCGTGAGGTCGAAAGCCGGGTTGCTGTCCTCCACCTCGACCCCGGAGCGGGAGAGCTTCTTGCGCGTTTCCTCGTTGTCCTCCTCCCCGCTGCGCCGCGCGGGATTGAGCATCACCCGAACGTGAACGCCGCGCTTCTTTGCCTCGACGACGGCGTCGAGAAGCGCGGGGTCCGAGAAGACGAACATCTTCACCCGCAGGGACTTCTTGGCGGCGGCAATGGCGCTGAGGACCGGTGCGGCGGAATCGTCCGGCAGTACGATGAGCGTTCGAGAGGACATGCGGAAGGCTCCGTCAGTGGGAATGCGTGCCTGGATCGGGGGCACCGATCTGGACGCGGTGCATGGCCGCGTAGACCCCGTCGAGCGCGACGAGCTCGTCGTGGGTCCCCTGTTCCGCGACCTTACCGTCCTTGAGAACCACGATCTTGTGGGAGTCGCGAATGGTGCTCAGTCGGTGTGCGATGGTGATCACGGTTCGGCCCTTCATGAGTCGCTCGAGGGCCTCGATGACCGCCTTCTCGGATTCCGTGTCGAGCGCGGCCGTGGGCTCGTCGAGCAGGAGGATGGGAGCGCGGCGGACGATGGCACGGGCGATTCCGATGCGCTGGCGCTGTCCACCCGACAGGGACAGTCCCCGCTCTCCCACCGGAGTGTCGTACCGTCGGGGCAGGCGCTCGATGAACTCGTCGGCGTTGGCGAGCTTGGCCGCCTCGACGATCTCCTCGTCCGTCGCCTCCGGCCGCCCGTAGGCGATGTTGTCGCGGATGGTTCCCTGGAACAGGACCGTGTCCTGCAGGACGAAGGCAATCTGTTCCCGCAGGGGACGGAGCGCCAGGTCCTTTACGTCGTGACCGTCGATGAGCACGCGACCGCTGGACGCGTCGTAGAAGCGCGGAATGAGGCTCATCACGGTGGATTTCCCGCCTCCCGTCGCTCCGACGATCCCCACCATCTGGCCCGGCGCGATCGCGAAGCTCACGCCCTTGAGGACGGGAGCGGCGGGGTCGTATCCGAAGGTCACGTCCCGGAACTCGACGGCGCCCTTGAATGGCCCTGGCGTGAGCGCGTCGGGCCGCTCGGGGGTGCTCATGTCGACGTCCGCGATGGCGCGCACGCGCTCGACGCCCACCGCCGCCTGCGCGATGGCGTTGGTCATCTTCGCGAGATCCTGTACCGGCTTGAAGAACTTGCCGAGGTAGGACAGGAACACCGTGAGCGAGCCGATGGTCATGACGTCCGAAAGGACGAGGTGCGCGCCGCGCCACAGCACGAAGGCGGTGCAGAACGACGTCGTCACCGTGACCACCGGCGAGAGCAACGACTTCACCTGACGCGCCTTCAGGGCGGCCTCGACGGTGGCGCGGCTGACCTTGCCGAGGCGCTGCTGCTCCAGGTCCTCGCGGCCGAACGCCTTCACCACGCGCATGGACTCGAGCCCCTGCTGGAGGACGGCGACGATGTCGCTCTGGCGCTTGCGCACCTCGTGGGTGGCCTTCTTGACGGCCTTCTTGAAGCGGGCCACGAACAGCAGCAGGAAGGGCGTGAGCGCCACGGCGATGAGCGCGAAGTCCCAGTTGAGCCAGAACATGATCCCGACCATCCCGAGGATGGTGAGGAAGTCGACGAGGATGCCCAGCGTGGACGAGGACGCGAAATCCTGGATGGTGTCGACGTCGTCGGTCAGCGTGCTGAGGATGGTGCCGGTCTGGTGGGTGTCGTAGTAGCCGAGGGAGAGGTGCTCGAGGTGCGCGTACACCTTCATGCGAAGGTCGTTCGCCACCCACTGGCCGACGCTCTCCGTGTAGTAGTTGTCGATGTAGCTCGCGACGGCGCCGAAGAACGCGATCAGCACGTATCCCAGCGCCGCGACCGCCGCGAGGGCCATCCGGTTCTCGACGACGGAGTAGCCGACGAGATCCCGCAACCAGCCCGGCGCGGCGTGGTGGCCGATGGCGTTGTCGATGACGATCTTGAGCGGCCACGGCCCCGCCAGGCTCGCCGCCGTCTCGACCAGCATCGCCAGCAAGACGATGGCGAGCCGCCCTCGGTACGGGCGGAGCAGCTCCACGAGAAAGCGACCCATGCCACGGGAGGGGCTGGCCTGGAGAACGGCGGGTGCAGCGGAAGCCATGGGCGCATAGTCCCGTAGGTGCGGATCCAGCGTCAACGCCGTTCGAGCGGCCCGGCGGTCGAGGACCGGACTCCGGCAGCGGGAGTGTTCGGCTGCCCCGCAGGCCTGGACGCCCGGCGCTCCCGGGCGGGTCCGGGGAACCTCCTAGCCGCCGGAGCGGGAAATCCTTCGAAGGAGCACGACGTAGATGGCGACGAGCAGCAGGTTTCGCGACGCCAGCGCAGCGACGGCGAGTGCGTGCCCCGGCCCCGGCCCGAGAAGGGCCGGCCAGAGCCACGGATAGACGGCGGCCGTGAGCGCGCACGAAAGCGGCGCGGCCGCGACCGCCGCGCCTCCGAGTGACACCGCCCAGAGGGGGACCGCCCAAAGCAGGAACTGCGGCGAGAGGACCTTCGCACCGAGGAGCGCCCCCGTGATTGTCGCTGCGGCGGTCGCCGTGACGCGGCGGGCCTTTTCCTCGCCTCGCTCGCCGAACCCTCGCCGGGCCGCGAGGAGGAGCGGGGTGAGGGCGAGGACGAGGACCGCGGGGCCGGAAGCGGCCGCGAACGCGGCCGCGGCGCGCCCCGAGAGGTGGATGGCGCCAAAGGTGTGATCGAAGGCGACTCGGATGGCGCCGGCGTCGCCGAGGAGCAGCGCCAGGGTTGCCCAGGTGGACTCAAGCTGGATGCCCCGGCCCGAATGGAAGCCGACGAAGGCAAACACGCGGCCCCCGGCAGCGGGGAGGAACGGCAGGGCGAGTGCCACCGACCCCAGGGCGACGAGCCCGAGCACCCTCGCGGCTGGCTTCGGCCCGCGCTCGCGCGCCGTGAACAGAGTCACGAGCGGAGCGAGCAGGAGCGGCCACACCTTGACGCCACCGCCCAGACCCAGCACGAGAGCGCCCGCGGCGAAGCGGCCCGAGAGCACGAGGTGAAGGGCCAGGACCGCGAACACCGTCGCCGCGAGGTCGAACCGAGCGTACAGGACCGGGAACAAGAGCTCCGTCGACACGAGGTAGGCAGCGATCGGCACTGCACTCCGACGAGGTGAGGCCGGCGAAAGCCGCCTGGCCGTGGCGACCACCCACAGGAGGACGGCGAGATCGCAGGCCATCATCTCCACGGCGAAGGAGCGCGCGTACCTGGCGTCTCCCCCGGCGAGCCAGGGGACGAGGAAGACGGGCATCGCGCCCGGGGGGTACTCCACCGGGAAGGCCCGGTAGGGCGTCCCGCCAGCGGCCCAGGACCTCGCGAACCAGGCGTACCGCGCAACGTCCGATCCCCAGCCCAGTCCGACGCACTTCAGCAGGGCGACGCGCAGAACTCCCCAGGAGATCACCGCCAGCGAAAACTCCCGGAGGCCCTCGCGCTCCTGCGCCGCGGGTCGCCACGCCATCGGTCGCAGGATACGACATCCGCGTGTTCGAGGAGATGACGGGCCGCGCCCCGAGCGCCGCCTCCTCCCCGGCGCGCCGATGCTCGCATCCCTGTCCCTCGCCTTGCACGTCCACGCGGTGTCTCCCCATGACGTTTAGACCGTGCCCGACAGGTGGCTAAGGCGGCCGTTCCGAGCGTGCCCGGGCGGAACGGATCCGGGACCGCGAGCCGGCCGGGCGCCGGCACGAGGACCACCAGGCGTGAAGCCGCGGCCGCGCGAGCCGCGGGGGCACTGCTTGTTCGTTCGCGCGTTCGCGTTATACCCGAGCGCATGAGCGTCGCAAACGAGGTCGCAGCCCTGCTACTCGTCGCTGCGGGTGAGCACCTAGCAGCTCCACCGCCGCCGGGCCCCGCGGTCCAGGCCGTCCTCCGCTTCGAGTCGCCGCGCGTCGTCGTCGTGCACGTGCGCGTCCTCGACGGTACCGGCAGGCCCGCCGTCGAGGACCGGAACGTCGTGATCGAAGGCGGGCGCATCGTGGCCATCGGACCGGGGGGCGACGTCGCCCAGAAGGCCGGGACGGCGGTCGTAGACGGGCGCGGCCGCACGCTCCTGCCGGGCCTGGTGAGCCTCCACGATCACATGTACTACATCGCCCGGCCCGGCCTCGACGCGGACGGGCACGCGGACCCGCCACTCCTCGTTCCCCAGATGAGCTACTCCGCGCCGCGTCTGTACCTCGCGGCCGGGGTGACGACCGTGCGGACCACGGGCAGCGTCGAAGGGTATGCGGATCTCAACCTGCGCAGGCTCATCGACTCGGGCCAGGTGCCCGGTCCGAACATGGACGTCACCGCCCCGTATCTCCAGGGGCAGAGCGACCTTTTCATGCAGATGTACCAGCTCCGGGACGCCGAGGACGCGCGGCGGTTCGTGGCCTTTTGGGCCGATGCGGGCGCGACGTCCTTCAAGGCGTACATGCACATTACGCGCGCCGAGCTGCGGGCGGCCATAGAGGAGGCACACAAGCGAGGCCTCAAGGTGACGGGCCACCTCTGTTCGGTGACCTACCCAGAGGCGATCGCGCTGGGCATCGACGACCTGGAGCACGGCTTCCTGGTGAACACCCAGCTCGCCCCCGGGAAGCAGCCGGACGTCTGCCCGATGGATCAGACGAGCGCCTTCGTGGAGCGAGCCGAGCCCGGTGGGCCGGAGTCAACTGCCCTCATCCGCGACATGGTCGCACACAAGGTGGCCCTCACGTCGACCCTCCCAGTCTTCGAACACATGGTGCCCAACCGTCCCCCGCTGAACGCCGCCGCGATGGACGTCCTGACCCCGGAGGCGCGAAGCGCGTATCTCTACCTGCGAAACCTGCGGGCGGCCTTGCCGAGCGGAGAGGCCGCGAAGAAGGCGGCGCTCTTCCGGCGCGAGCAGCAGTTGGAGCTCGACTTTGCCCGGGCGGGAGGGCTGCTACTGGCGGGCCCCGACCCCACGGGCAACGGAGGGACGATCCCGGGCTTCGCCAACCACCGCGGGGTCGAACTGCTCGTGGAGGCAGGCTTCACGCCCGCGGAGGCCATCCGCGTGGCGACCCTGAACGGTGCCGTGTACCTCGGGCGCGACAGGGACATCGGCTCGGTCGAGGTTGGCAAGGTCGCGGACCTCGTGCTCGTTCGGGGTGACCCGTCGACGCGCATCTCGGACATCCGACAGGTGGAGATCGTGTTCAAGGGCGGCGTGGCCTTCGACCCGGCGAAGCTGCTCGAGACGGTCAGGGGTCGCTACGGGCAGTACTGAATGCGGGGAGTCCGCCGAGTCCCTCGAGGGGCGAGACCGGCACACGCCTGCCGCCCGGGCCGCCGCCGAACCCTCGCCCGCATCATTCCGACGAGCCGCCGAAGTACTTCCGCGCGTCGAGCAGGGCGCGCAGGTAGATGTACCAGCTCGGCCCGAGGCCGTTGTAGGGCTCGCCCGAGGCCGTGTAGCTCACCTGGTTCGGGAACTCGACCTGGAAGCCGAGCTGGATGACGGCCGCGAGCGAAAGGGTCGTCGCGAACGCGCGGGGCGGGATCCACTCGGCCACGGGGAAGTCCACCTCGAACGATCGGTAGTTCGAGATTTTGGAGTCGGCTATGTTCGTCGTGGGCGTCACGATGAACTGGTCCGCCTGGGAGTAGCCCCACAGGGTGAAGCCCACCTCGCGGCCTGCCATGAACTGGAACGTGCCGACGTCGGTCGACCAGCGGCGCTGCGAGGTGAGGAGGCCCCCGTAGGCGGCCGTGAACACCACGTTCTGGGTGGACTGCGGGGAGACGAGCATCAGGGTCGGGACGACGAGGATCAGGTCGAAGGGGACCACGTAATAGGGCATCCGCAGTGAGAACTTGACGCCCGAACGGCTCGGGACCCGGGGTATGGCGGGATTCGTGCGCTTCCCTCCCGGGCACGTCGTGCAGCCGAGGTCGAGCTGATCGGGGTCCACGACGAACGACACGCCGGCCCAGATCTGCCCGTCCATGCTGGAGGTGAGAAGGCCCTCGAGGCCGAACCCGACGCGGGCGCCGATCTGGAAGTCCTCCCGGAAGCGGGCGTTCGCCCAGCTGTCATACCCGCCGAGCGCGGTCCCGAAGGAGAAGCCGGACACGATGCCGACGAAAGGCCCCACGTCGGCGCGCGCCCGCGGAGGGTGGATCGAATCCGGTCCGCCGGCGGGGACGGGCGAAGATTGCAGTACCATCTCGGAGGCCGAGCGTGCGTACGTATCCTCCGGCGGCGGCGGCAGGTGAGAGGCCTTGCAGAAGTCGAGCGCCTCGATCGTCTTGTCCGCCGCGGTGAGCGGCTCGCCGGGGAGCGGGAGGCGACCCGCGGCGGCGTTGGCGAGCTGGGCGAGGCTCCGGCCGATGGCCACGGCCGCGACGCTCATGTCCCTCTCCGTCATGCTGGCGTCGCCGTGGCTCGCGAAGAGCTCTCCTGACCACGTCATCGTGGTGAGACCGATCGTCGAATAGAGGTCGTGCGTTCCCTTTTGCCACGCGGACCCGCCCCAGGTCGCCGCGTAGTGCCCGGAGGAGAAGGAGTCCTCGAGGAAGTGCAACGCCACGCCTTCCGCGAGCAGCGCTCGCCGGGCCAGCTGGGGGCGCTCCGCGGCCGGCGCGGAGTGGTAGAGGGCTGCCAGGCGCAGGGCGAGCATGTGATACTCCGCGTAGAGTCCGGTCGCGTTGATCTCGGTCTCCGGAGAGACGGCCCGGGTCAGGTAGCCGTCGAGGGTCTCCTTGGCCTCGACCGGTGCCCGGGGCACGAGGAAGTGGGCGTTGTTGCCCGCTGCCCGTGTCAGGTATTTCGGGTCGAAGGCCTGCATGGCGAGGTGGGAGAGGTTCCAGACGTCCTCGTGCTTGGCCGGCGTCGTGGCCTCCGCCAGGAGGGCTTTCGCGCGCGACGCGACCCACACGACCTTCACCGACCAGTCCGCGTCGGCCACGGTGACCCATAGGTCGGCGGACGAGCAGGAGTGGTCGCCGGCGAGCGCGGGGAACGAGGCGAGGTCGATGCAGACCTTCTGCCAATCGGGACTCGTGATCTTGAACGATGGTTCCGAACCGCTGTCGACGACTGCCGGGCACAGTTGCTTTCCCCCGAGCGCGCGAACATCGGCCCACATGGCGTCGAGGGTGGCGCGCTCCGCGGGCTGCAGGTCCCGCAGCGCCTTCGCTGCGATGTCGCGGTGCTCCGGCCAGATCCAAGCGGAAGCGGGCCAGGCCACGGTCGATGCGACCCCACAGGCGAGCAGGCGGAGGAGCGAAAGGCGCATATCGAGAAACTAGCAGTACGCGCCAGTCCGGGGTGCGGATAGCCGTCACCCAAAAGGGGCGGCGAGCGTAGGGCGCGGAGCCTGCACCTGGCGAGCGATGGCGTGGCAGGCTTCGCCGTCAGTGGTAGTTCTTGAACCCCGGCCAGGCCTCGGTGACGTCAAAGAGCGGATCGCGAAGCACGTAGATCGGGATGCGCCTCTGCGAGCGCGTGCAGTCGGGGCACACGTAGACGCCTGCTTCCACGACGGTCCGGAACCTCGCGCGAACGTCCCGGATGTTCACGTCGACCCCGACGAAGGTGCGCGTCTGCGCGGGCGGCGGACCCCAGGAATGGAAGCTGTTGTGGGTCGCATAGACTCTCGGAAGGCCGAGCGGTGGTCCGTACAGCTCCAGGGCTCCTGCCACTCCGTAGTTCGTCGACGCCAGCACCGCATCTCGCCGCTCGACCTCGGGCAGGCTCCGGAAGACGCGCGAGACGGCTTCCGCGAGCTCGCGCCACCCGATTCGATCGGCCAGCCACTGCGGGATCGGCTCCCCCTTCTTCCCGGCCTCGATGTCGAAGTGGAGGCCGAGGGAGGCGAGGTAGGGGCGCAGATCGGCCGGAGCAAGCATCGGGCAGAATGCCGGGGCGAACACGAGCGCCGCCACCGGCATGGCGACCGCGTAGCCGCGCAGGACCGCGGCCCAGACGCCCCGCGCCATCTGCTCCAGCGCGACGGCGCCGAACGCCATCAGGACGGGGTAGAGCGAGGTCATCCGGTCGGGGCGGCTCGAATGCGCCGCAAGCATCAGCGCGAGGAGGAAGGCATACGCGAACAGCACGAAGCGGTACGGACGCCCACGCGGCGTGGCGAGATGCACGAGTCCCGCGACCCAGAGCGGGAGCGTGACCGGCCCCACGACCAGGAGCTGGTCGACGATCACCTGCCCGAAGGATTTGTCGATGTTCTTTGCCGTGAACGAGTTCCGGTAGAGCTCGATCGACGGGAAGCCGTGGGCGACCTGCCATGCGAGGTTCGGCAGGATCAGGGCGACACAGACCAGCAAGCCGACGGCGGCCCATCGGCTGGCGAGGAGGCGTCGCGGGCCGGAGACCAGGATGCCGCCCGTCAGGGCAGCGGCGAAGAGCGCCATCGTATGCTTGAGCTCGAGCCCCGCGCCGAGGAGAGCGCCCACCGGGAGCCAGAGCCGCGGGTTCCCCTGCTGGACCATGCGAACCGCAAGGAGGAACGCGGCCCCCACGATCAGGGGCTCGAAGGCGTTCATCGAGTAGAAGGTCCCGAAGACCTGCACGACCGGCATGCACGCGACCGCGACCGCCGCGAGGATCTGGCTCAGCGCCCGTCCGCCAAGCTGCCGCGCCGTGAGGCCCGTGATCCAGGCCGTCGCCCCCATCGCGAGGGCAGGCAGGACGCGGGCGGCGACCTGTCCATCGCCGAGGAGGGCGCGCTCCGCGGCGAGCAGGACGATCGACAGCGGGGGCTGGTCGACGTACCCCCACGCGAGCCTCTTCGAGCAGGCGATGAAGTAGAGCTCGTCGATGAAGTACCCGTACGGGGGGACGAGGCTCGTGACGAGGAGGAGGATCGCCACGGCGAGGCCGAGAAGCGCCAGCGGATCGAGACGCTTCACGGCCACGATGGCGGTCTCCGGCCGGCCCTCCTCGGCCCGGCCGGCGCTCCCCGAGGCGCCCGGCCGGAGGCTGCGAGGAACCCAGCGCGTCCAAGGAGTGGCTCGCTCGTCTTCACGCGACCTGCTTCACCCTTCGGGTGCATCGGAGGGGGCGCCGGCGGGCGGAGTGCCGGGCTCGACCCGGTCGAGTGGCCCCGCGTCGAGCAGCGCCTCGAGGCGCGCCGAGAAGCGCACGATGCGCTCCCACGCGTCCGGGATGATCTGCTGCGAATGAGCGAGGTTGTTGCGGAGGGTCTCCAGCTCCTGGAGCGCTCGCTTCGAGGCCTTGCGAGACTGCCCGTCCAGCAGGGCCGGGTCGTCCGCGATCGCGGGGAGGCTGAGCAGGATTCGGCCCTTGTCGGAGAACTGGAGGCAGTCGACGAGCGTCCCCGCCTGGCCGCGCCGACGTCGCTCCGCGTGGAGCTCCTTCGCCTTCGCAAGTCGCCCGGACGTGAGAATGCCCTGCCAGCCCTCGTCCGGGTAGGCCTGGCCGATGGCACCTGTCATGAGGGCCTCGAGAACGGTGATCATGCCGAAGAGGAACATCCGCGTCGGTGGCTTCTCCAGGTCGCTCACCGTGACGATGGCAGCTGGATCCCCGAGCACGGTGACGAAGCACCGGTGGTTGATCCCGAGGGACAGGATGGCATCGCGCAGGGAGGCGGTCTCCTCGACCAGGTCGTCGGGTCCAAATGGGCGGAGATAGCGCCCACACGTCCCCGCGCGCAGGTCGTCCCGTTGCGCGTATCCCACCACGCGTCCCGCGCGCCGGATGCCCACGAGGTCGAAGGCCTCCGCCTCGAGCAGGTCGCGCACCTCGTCGGACCGCCGCTCGGCATCCACGGACACGAGCGGCTCCGCGACGTCCATGACGGAGAAGCCCTCGAGGAACAGGCGACGGAGCCGGCGCCGCGACCCGACGCTCCAACTCACTCGTGCCTCCCGGGGCGCGCCCGGAAGAACCCAGGTCGGAAATGGTGGCTCACGGCCGCAGTCTAGACCCTCGGCCGCAGGACGGGGTACGGGCCGTGCTCCTCGAAGGTTCGAGAACGGGACCTCGGGCACCCGGCAGATAGAATGTGGGAGCATGAGCCGAGGCGATCGATCGCCGCACCTCGGAAGGCTCGGGCTCTGGGGCTTCGGCCTCGCCGCGATCCTTGTCTCGGGGGTGGCGGCCGTGCCGTGGCTCGCCGGCAAGCACCTCGTCGGCTTCCGCGCGTTCATCCCGCGAGACGGACCGGAGGGGGGTGCCGAGCCCCGGAGGCGCCCGGACTTCCCGGTCTCCGCCGAGATCGACGCCGCGCGCGTGTCGGCGGAGACCGCTGCGAGGATCGAGCAGAGCAATCTATCGCGGGCCGATTTCTTCGCGCCGCGCGAGGATCACGCCACCTCCGACGGTGACCACGTCGCGCCCTTCGAGGGGTTCGGGCTCTCGATCGCGAGCACGCCGGGGGGAGCGCGCGTCATCGTGAACGGGGAGGAGATGGGCGAGACTCCCCTCGTGACGACCGTGGACTGCGAGCCCGGGGATTCGGTCGAGGTCGTCGTGCGCAAGCGCGGCTTCCGGGCGTCGAACCGGCAGGTTCGCTGC
>Ga0335069_10001525_pt1 | contig 37173 bp, 26 predicted proteins | sample Lox_Sample_11_FD_206714 | JGI IMG/M metagenome (GOLD analysis project Ga0335069, IMG submission 206714) | Soil microbial communities from Loxahatchee National Wildlife Refuge, Florida, United States - Lox_Sample_1.1 | ecosystem: Environmental > Terrestrial > Soil > Wetlands | place: USA... | reverse complement strand
TTCCCCGCCTTCGCCTCCGGAACCTTCGATCACAACGTCTTCCACGACGACGGCAACGGCGGCCACACCTCCTTCCGCCTCGACATCGACTCCGGCTCCGCCGCCTTCCGCTACGTCGCACCCCCGGACAAAATCATCCGCGTCAATCCCAACGCCGACTACTACATCCTCGGCTACGTCAAAACCACGCCCCTGCAGTTCGCCCGAGCAGAAATCCGCGCCTGGTTCGCCGACGACAAAGGCAACCTCATCCCCTCCTCCGAACTCCACTCCGACCGCTACGCCACTCCCGTCGCCTCCACAAACACCCCCGATACCGCCGACGCCTCCCCCTCCGACTGGCACGTCCTCCGCCTCTTCGTCCCCGGCCCCCACCCCGGCTCTCCCGAAGCCGCCGGCGCCAAATCACTCGTCCTCCAGCTCGGACTCCTCCAGCCCCAGCAACTCTCCAACGACGGCGCTTCCGCCGACAATCCCCTCGGCAAATTCGCCCTCTACCAGCAGGACATCAAGGGTACCGCCTGGTTCGATGACATCGTCGTCTTCCAGCTCCCACGCATCTCCATCGAAGTCCCCTCAGCCGTCGCCGCCAACATCTTCGAACCCAACCGCCCCATCGATCTCGACCTCACCGTCGCCGACCTCGCCAGCGCCCAGCGCCGCAACGGCCCGCCCCCGCTCAACGTCTCCCTCAAAATCTCCGACACCGACGGCCTGCTCTTCGCCTCAGAAAAATGGGATATCCACACCAACCCCGACCAGACCTGGACCCACCACTACACCCACGCCCCGCTTCCCCCAGCCCTCTACACCGCCACACTCGAAGTCGCCGACGGCAACACCCGCACCCTCATCGCCCGCCGCCAGACCCGCTTCCTCGCCATGGCCGACCTCCCCGTCGGCATCAGCGCCGCCGGCGGTGAACGCGTCGGAACCCGCTTCGGCCTCAACGTCACCCAATGGCCCGTCGAGAACTGGGACGATATCCCACTCGTCTCCCGCTACATCACCGCCGGACTTGTCCAGGTCCCCGCCTGGCGACGCGACATGTCCGAATCCGCCATGCACACCCAGGATCCACCCTTCGACAAACTGCTCAATTCCCTCGGCGGCATCGATGCCCGCGTCCTCGGCGATTTCTCCGAACTCCCCTCTGCCCTCTCCGAAAAAATCAGCGAAGCCGCCCCCGCAACCAACCGTCCCCCTTCGGTCATCGTCGGCAAAAACGATTCCCTCCTCGCACTCCTCAACGCCGATCCCACCCTCTGGCGCCCCTACGCCTCCTTCCTCCTCGCCCGCTACTCCAATTTCGTCGACGCCTGGGAAATCGGTTCCCCCCAGCTCCCCTTCTCCGGCTCCCTCTCCGAAGTCCGCATCGACGGCGCCAAAAACCAGTACCCCGACCTCTTCGCCAGGGTCTACAAGGAACTCGCCGGACTCCTCAGCCCCCCGCGACTCGTCATCCCCTGGAACGCACTCTTCGATTTCGACATCAAATCCTACCCCCACGCCATCCTCGACCTCCGCATCCCCAACGTCATCAAGCCCGCCCAGATCTGCAACTACATCCACAACTTCGCCGACAGCGCCCGCGCCGTCGACAGCCCGCCCGCTACACGCCCCGCTAACCTGCCGCCGCCTGATACCACAATGTACGTCCACATCGACCCGCTCGAAGACGCTGGCTATTCCCGCATCGATCGCCTCTCCGATTTCGCTCAACGCATCATTTACGCACGCTCCACCAACCCCCTCGCTGTCCTCATCGATCTTCCCCTCACCCGCACCTTCTCCGTCTCCTCCGGCGTCGCCCACACCGAGCCCGACGAAACACTCCTCGTCTACCGCACTCTCGTCCGCATCCTCGGCACCGCATCCTACCGCCGCGAAATCAGCATCGCCCCCGGCGTCCGCGGTTTCCTCTTCGTCCGTGATGAATCCGACGGCTCCCCCGCCACCTCCTCCGCTGGCCACGAGGGTATCCTCGCCGTCTGGAACGAATCCGCCCCCGACCCCGTCGTCCCCGCCGACCTCCCACTCGGCACCGCGCCCCGCGAGGTGCAGCTCAACGGCCTCTCCCATCCGCTCCCCCTTGATCCTGCCTCCCACCTCACCCACCTGAACATCACCAATGTGCCAACCATCATCACCTTCGTCGACGCCCACCTTGTCGAACTCCGCGCCAGCTTCGCCCTCTCCAACGCGCTCCTCCCCGCCGGCGCCGGCATCCTCCAGACCGAAGTCCAGCTCTCCAATCCCTACAACGAACCCATTTCCGCCAGCATGCGCCTCAACCCGCCCCCCGGTTGGACCATCGACACCCCCAATCTCCCCATCAACATCCCCCCCGGCGGCACCTACACCCAACGCATCACCATCCGCTACCCCTTCACCGAAGTCGCCGGCGCCAAACAGCTCAATGCGACGCTCACCTCCGACGGCGACGGCCCCGGCAGCGGCGGCCACCCGCTCCAGCTCTCACTCCCACTCGCCGTCAAATCCGATTCCGTCGACACCGAAGGCTTCGCACGCCTCATGCCCAACGGTGACCTCGTCGTGCAGCAGATGATCACCAACATCTCCACCATCCCCCTCAATGCTGAAGCTTACGCCCTCATCCCCGGTTACGCCCGCCAGCAGCACTTCGTCGTCAACCTCCCCCCCGGCCAGACCACCATCAAACGCTTCCTCTTCCCCATGTCCACCAACGTCGACTTCACCAAAAAGATGACTCCCGCCGACATCGGCGCACTCCTCGCCGGAAAAGCCGCCACCATCGGCCTCCGCCAGAACAACGGCAAAACCCTCATCACCAAATCCTTCCCCCTCAACTGACCCTCTCCCCTTCAACAACCCATCCGGCACCTCTCCGTCCGCAAAATTCCGAACGTTTCCCCTTTCTCCATTCCTCACCTAAAATCCCCCAATGGTCCACTTCTTCTCCCAACTCGCCCGCACCGGCCTGAAAGGCCCCGCCTTCCTCGACCTGCTCGCGCTGTTCAAAACGGACACCCTCTCCGTCCTCCACTCCGGCCACGGCAGGGAGGGGGAAGGCTTTTCCGTCATTGGCCGGAATCCCCTCGTCACCGTCCGCGTCAACGACGAAGAATCCCCCGCCGTTGTCGAAATCTCCCCCAACATCCCCTGGGCACGCCAGTCCTACGCCAATCTCCCCGCCGATCCCCTCGATGCCTGGGAATCCGTCCTCCACGATCCCCCCCTCGATTTCCCTCACCATCCCCTCACCTCCTGGATCGGCTACTTCTCCTACGACATCGCCCGCCTCCTCGAAAACATCGGCAATTCCGCCCGAAGCGACCTCAACACCCCGCTCCTCGAATGGCGTCTCTTCGAAGAGTACTTCCTCTACGACCACGCCCGATCCGAATGGACGCTCGTCGCCACCGCCGATCACGAGCATCCCCGTGCTGAAAAAATCCTCGACGACATGGCGGCGCAACTCGCACGCAGCGCCCCCGAAATCCCTCCCGCATCCCCTCAAAGCCGCATCGTCGAGCAATTGCCGCGCGGCGAATTCCTCTCCGCCGTCCAGCGCATCAAGGACTACATCGCCGCCGGAGACATCTTCCAGGCCAACTTCGCCCAACGCTGGAAAGTGCAGACCGACGCCCACCCCATCGACATCTTCCGCCGCCTCATGCACGAATCCCCCGCCGCATACGCCGCCCTCATCATCTCCCCCGATGACTCCCGCGCCATTATCTCCGCCTCCCCCGAACTCTTCCTCCACCGCTTCGGCGGAGACCTCTTCACACGCCCCATCAAAGGCACACGCCCGCGCGATCTCCACGATCCCGTCCACGACGAACAACTCCGCGCCGAGCTCCTCCACTCCGAAAAAGACAAGGCCGAACTCGCCATGATCGTCGATCTCCTCCGCAATGACCTCGGCCGCGTCGCCGAGTATGGCTCCGTCCACGTCATCGCCCCAAGAGAAATCGAAAAACTCCCCACCCTCTGGCACGCCGCCGCCACCATCCGCGCCTCCCTCTTCTCCCCCAGCATCTCCCAGAGCAAATACGACCCCGCCGCCGACCCTCGTCCCCTCCTCGCCGACCACACCTGGGCCCCCCTCATCCGCGCCACCATGCCCGGCGGCTCCATCACCGGCGCCCCAAAAATCCGCGCCATGCAGATCATCGAAGAACTCGAAAAAACCCGCCGCGGCCTCTACTGCGGCGCTATCGGCTGCATCGGCACACAACCCGAACAACGCTCCGAAACGCTCACCCTCTTCCACCCCGTCGGCACCCTCAACATCGCCATCCGCACCATCCAGATGCACCACAACATCGCCACCCTCCACGCCGGCGCCGGCATCGTCGCCGACTCCACCCCCGAACTCGAATACGACGAAACCCTCCACAAAGCCGCCGCCATCCTCCGCGCATTGGGAATCTCGGAATTGAATCATTGAGTCATCGGGTCATTGAACCATTGAGAATACCGTCCAATGACCCGATGACTCAATCTCTCAATGATTCAATTCATTCGGTTACCTTAATCACCACTATCGTCGTATCATCCGTCCGCCGATTCAGCCCCACAAACCGCCGCGTCTCCCACAGCATCTGCCGGCAAATCTGCTCCGCACTCTCCCCCGCATACTTCATCAACCCCTCCCGCATCCGCGTCTTCCCGAACTTGTCCCCCGCATAATTCATCGCGTCCGGAACCCCGTCCGTGTAAATCCACAGAATATCCCCCTTCTGCAACTGCACCACCTCCTTGTCATACGTCTGCTCCGGATCCACCCCGATCACCATCCCGCCCACACCAAGCTCACGCATCTTCCCATCCCGGATCAGAATCGCCGGCTCATGCCCCGCGCTCGAATACGTCAACTGCTTGTTCTTGTAATCCAGCACCCCATACCACAGCGTGATGAACTCATTGCTCCGCATATCCAGCGACATGCTCTTGTTCACCCGCGACACAATCTCATCCAGGTCGTACACGTTGTCCGCCTGCGCCCGCATCGCTGCTCGCACGCTCGCCATCAGCAGGCTCGCCGGCAACCCCTTCCCCACCACGTCCGCCACCGTCACCCCGACCGAATGATCCCCCAGCGGAATGAAATCATAAAAATCCCCGCCCAGCTCAAAGCACGGCACGTACAACGCCGCAATATCCAGCCCCGCCATCTTCGGTGCCTTCGCCGGCATCATCCGACGCTGCACCTCCGCCGCTATCTGCACCTGCCGCTCCAACCGGTCCTTCTCCAACGCCTCTTCCTGCAGCCGCGCATTCTCAATCGCCACCGCCGCCTGGCTCGCGATCGACTGCAGCAGCTTCACCTCAAACTCGCTGAACTCGTGCACCTCCGCCGTGTACACCCGGATCGCCCCGATCGGACGATCCTTATACAACATCCCCACCACCAGCGAACTCACTATCCCCTCCCGCTTCGACTCCTCCTGGTACACCACCCGGTCATCGTTGCTCATGTCCGCAATGTACACCGTCTCCCCCGACAGCACCGACCGCTCCACCGTGCTCATCCCCACCGTCACCGGTCCCTTCTTCAGATACTCCTCGCTCAGCCCCCACACGCTCTTGATCACCAGCTCATCCCGATTCTCGTCCAGCAGCCGCAGCGAACAGCTCTTCACCCGCATCGCCTCCGCCACCCCGCGCGTGATCCGGTCCAGAATCTGCTGCAGCCCCCGCGTCCCCGTCAGCATCGTCGAAATATTAAACAGCGCCGACAGCTCCTGGATCCGCTGCCGCAACTGCATCTCCTGCGTGCACATCCGCGAGAGCGCATTCGCCAGCAAATACAAAAACTGCACGCTCGCCGTCCGCTGCCCCATCCCCTCCTCGTTCATCGCGTCGATCACCTCCCGCACCTGCTCCACCGGCAGTTCCAGCTTCGTCGCCAGCTTCGTGATCTGGCTCGACTTGATCGGAACCGCCTTCCCCGGCTCCATCACAATCGACCCCAGCTTCACGTCGTTCACAACGATCGGCGCCGCGAACGGCTGATCCAGATTCGTGTCCCCCTTCTGCTTCCGCGCCGCTACAATCGCCGCGCTCCGGTTCGCAAACCGCTCGCTCACCGTCGTCTGCGTCAGCGGAATCCCCGCCACGTCGAGGATGCTCGCCTTCACCTGCGCCACCATCGCCAGCGAATCCTGAATATCCTGCAGCGTCGCCACATCCAGGAATTCCGTCAGCTTCATCGTCTTCCCGCTCCCCGCGCTTATCAAATCCGTCACAGTTGACGTCATAATCATCCCTGCAAAAACCAACATCCAACTCAGAATAAGCAAATCAGCCAATTCGGAATAACACGTCCGCGATAATCCATTCTGAATTCACTTATTCACTCATTCACTGATTCGCTTATTCCCTCACTCCCCTCCATTCCCCAACGCCCGTTTCATCACGCCCTGCCAGCGGTCCTTCCACGGACGCGCCTCCCACCGCCCAAGTTCATGCTGCAGCTCCTCTTTCCGCCCTGTGTTGTAATCCAGGTAGCACAGCAGAAACGCCGCCGTGTTCCCTACCCCCTTCCCCGTCGACAATTCCGTCAAATCCGCAATCAACTGATGCTGCCGCTGCGGTGGAATGTAATCCTCCAACGCATACTTCACGCTGATCAACTCCGGCTGCCGCGTGAATATGTACTTCAAATCCCCTGCCGCGCTCTCGTACATCCCCGCTCCCAGCTCCGCATTCCCGCGACCCAGAACCGCCAGCGGATTGCTCGGCTCCTCCAGCATCGCTACCTGATACGCATTCGCCGCATCCAGATACTTCCCCTCCTTCAGCAGGCCCTCCGCCTTCTTCATCAACTCATCGAACGGCGTCGGCGTCGCGTTCGTCGCTGTCCGCCCGAATGACTTCATCTCCGGCACGGACTTCCCCGCCTGCAACTCGCTCGTCGACATCTCCTCAACACGCACCGGACGCATCGCCTGCATCGACTTCGGACGATACCCCGGCTTCGTAGGATCCGTCGATTGCGTCTGCAAATACGGATTCACAGGCGCCTTCCCCTGCCCGCTCGAATTCGCCCCATTCGAATTCGCCCCGCTCGCCCCATTCCCCATATCCTGCTGCGCCTGCTCATCCCCCGTGTTCCCCGACCCGTTCCCATTGCTCGCAACCGTCTCCCCCTTCTCATTCTTCTCCGGATGGCTCGGATTCGCCTTCGCCATCTCCTCCTTCTTCTTCGCTGCCGACTGCGCCTTCTCCAGTTCCCCCATCATCGTCCGATACGTGTCGTTCACCTGCGATCGCTGCGCCAGCATCTCCCCCTCCGGCAGCACGTTCGCCTCCTGCACACGCTGCGATTGTCCCTCGATTCTCTCCCCGGATGTCACCTGCCCATCCACACGTGCCACCGTCGACAGATCCGTCGGCTTCGCCAGCTTCTCCCGCTGCATCTGATCGTCCGACATATTGCCCCCCGTCCCTGCGTTCGAATTGTTGCTCCCGTTCGCCCTATTCCCCTGATTCGGACTCAAATTCAAAACGTTGTTCTGGTTCACCGAGTTCAACCCCGGATTCACCCCCAACGCATTCCCCGTCACCCGACCCGAAAACAGCGGACTCGCCAACCCCGACGAATTCCCCGCGTCCGCATTCACATTCGCCGGCGACGCCGAAAACTGCCGAATCGACAATCCCCCGCCAACCACCCCCGAATACCCGCCCGCCATCGACGCCGCGCCTGGATTCATCGCGTAACTCGGCACCAGCGATGACTGATACCCAGACCCATACGGCGACGAATAGATGCTCCCCTGCGCTCCCGACATGAGCTGCGACGACGAATAATACGCGTTCGCCGCGCTGTACGGCGTCGTCTGCAATCCGCCGGACGACGTCCGAATCCAATTGTTAAAACTCGAATTCTGCCCCACATCTCCCCGGAACGTGTACGGCGACTGCGTCCCCGTATTCCAATTGTTCACCGGAACGTTCACCCCGTTCACATTCACCACCGACTGCGACTGATTAAAACCCCCCAGCCCGCTCACATTCCCCGTTACATAATTATTCGCATTCATCGGCACATACCCGGTGATCGGATTGTTGCTCCCGCCGCTCCCTACCTGCGGACTCGCATCCAGCGCATTCCCCTGCGGCTGCACCTGCTGCACTCCCCCCGTGCTCCGCTGATATTGCCCAAACCCCACCGTCGCCGTCGCCCCCATCAACAGACCGCAAACCAACGCACGCCCAAAATGTGTCATTCGCATTTCCATCGCAATGCTCCCATTTGGCCGCCCACTCGTCGGGCCGCTTTCTTCTATCTTCCTTAATCCCACCTCATCATTGTAGCCGCCAACCCCACAATCTCGCACTTCTTCACAAATCCGCAACATTTCCCCTCTTTAGACCCGCTAAACCGCAAAAGGTTCCTCCCCCCCCCGAACAAAGCGTGGAATAATTCCCCCCGCACGTAGCAAATGCTCCACAGCCACCACAAACCCACGCCCGCCGCCTCGGGCGGCGCGGGGCCAATGTGCGCCCAGTCAACAGAAGGCCCCCCCCAATCAATTCTGATCCAGCCGCCACACAAACTGATTATGGTGCGCTGCAATCAGCACCGACGCATCTTTATTGCTCAACTCCGCCCCCGCCGTCGGCAAATCCGTCCGCAACGCCGGCTCCGCATGCCCATCGAAAAACCCGATGTTCGTCTTCCCGCTCGGCTGCGTCATGCCCGGAGAATGCCGCCCGAAAATCCGGTACAACGGGTTCGAATAGGAGTTGATCCCGTACCCGTCATACATGAACACCGTCATTGACGGATTGGCGATCGACGTGATCTTTCGAATCATGTTGTTGGCCGGCTGGCTCGGAAAAAACATCTGGCATGGATACTTATCCAGGCCGCTCGCCACCTGCCCGTTCAGCCCGTACGAACACTGGATAAAGAGGCAGTTGTCTGGCGTGATCGAGGTGTATTGAATCGCGTGGAACGTCCTGTCGTAGCTCAGGCACTCATCCCCGAAAAAACCATCCCGGTTTGTCGGGGTGATCGCTCCGCTGTTGCTGGACACCAGCGTGTCCGGCGTATCCGGACACAACAGCACCGTCCGCCGATTAATCGCCGGATACGTCGCAAAATTCTGGTACGCAAAGGTCGCCGACACCGCCGTCGTCGCATTCACCATCGCCGACTCCACCACCATCGCCGCAAACCCCGAGTCATTGTTCGGCGCGCCATTCTGATAGTTATAGCCCGACGGCGTGATGATCCCGCCCTCCAGCGTGTAATACACCGTGTCCGCCTGCCCCAGCGACTTCAAATTCGCCAGACACGTGCTCGCCCGCGCCTGCTCCCGGGCCTTCCCCAGAGATGGCAACAAAATCGCTATCAGCAACGCAATGATCGCCACCACCACCAGCAGCTCAATCAGCGTAAATCCGTTTCGCCCGTGCTTCCTCATGATGATACATCTCCAGACCCCTCAAATTTACCGATCCGCACCCTGCCGCCATACCTGGATATTTACAATGAAACGTAAATTACACCAAGCCGGATCGTCACTATTGACGCCATATCTTCGCCTTCATCAGTCAAATAGTCCAGCACAAATTGTAAAACCAGTGCGGTTTTTTATGTAAGTTACATCATCCCGCACTTCCAACATCATCCATCGCACCCGCCCCCCGCAAACACCCAACCTCCTGTACCGCGCCCGTCAGGAAGCGCTCACAGGATGCGCCCCCCAAAAACAACCCTCACCCCAACACCAAACCTCCCCGCACCCCCCAAGCCCAGGGATCATCTCCCTGCTGCCCCATCGCATCCCCTTCGCCCCGCCTCCCGCGACACCTGAATGAATTCCCTAACCTCCGCGTCCATCCGCGTTTATCCGCGGTTCCCCCCCCCGTCCCGCAAAAAAGTTCGGTAAAAAGTACATTTTTCTACTTGCGTTAGGGAAACGTGCGTATATACTACCAAACAGAGGCCTTACGATTACCTTCAAGTTTTCGTATCCCCTCGACCGAAGATAGAAGCGGTTCGCAGGTAACTTCTGCTGGTGGTCCCCCGACAGGGTGCCCACCTTCAGTTGGGTCCAAGCCCACGGGTTATTTCGCGTGGGTCGCACCGACGCGGGCTCCCGAACCTGACCCCCGTGCCGGCCATTGGACCTGCCCTTCCCTGCCCTCATGACCCTCCCGCCAACTGGCTCGGCGGGCGGCGTCGGAAAGGACTCATGACCCGCTTCTCTTCTTCAACCATCAGCGCTCAGGACGCTCCCGGCCTCGCGACCGCCTTCTCCACGGAAGTCGCCGCAGAAGCCCGCGACCTGATCAGCCGTACCTCCGGGCCTGGCTCCGTCTACGTCTCGCTCGCCCACAAAAACGCCCGTGGACGAGCCAAAACGACCGCCCCGGATACCCGACCCGATGGCACCGCCGCTCTGCCCCTCTGCAGCTTCGGCCCCGGCGGCGGTTACCGGGTCGACTGGCAAGTGAAGAAGCCCGATCTGGCCGACCCCCGGCGCGCACTGCCGCCCCGGACCGCCGGCTCGATCCTCCGCCGCGTCGCCGGTTGGATGCTCTGGGATCTCAAGGGCTGGCTCATCGCCACCCACCCGTCGCGGGCCTACCGCGCCGATTCCCATCCCGCAGCACTCGACCCCTGCGCCGCCTGCGGCTACGCCGATTCCTGGCCGGAGTGGTTCGTCGAAGGCAAAAACGCCCCTCCCGCCCTCGTAAAGGCCGATTCGCTGCTCCAAACCGCAGCAGAAAGCAGCGAAACGACGCTCCAACGAGGCGTAACGACGGCGGAAATCGGCAGAACGACGGCGGAAATCGCGGCCCAAACCGCCCCGGCCGCCGCCGAAAAACACGATGATGAACCGGCGAACTACCCGTTCCCGTTCAACTTCCAGGGCTCCACCGAACTCGAGCCCGTCAAAAAATTCAACGAGTCGCCCGCCGGGCGGCTCATCGCACGATTGACCGCGGATCCGCGGGACCCCGGCACCATCCGGCTCTTTGCCGATGACGACCTGGTGCCTTCCGGACAGCCTCTTCCTTACTGCGGAGGGGCCACGCCGGCTCCCGCTTCCGCCCAGCAAATGGAGACTGTCCATGACCCCAACTCCCAAGCAACTCAAGATCCTCATCTCGATCCGCAACTTCCGAGTCCAGCACGGCTACTCGCCGACCATGCAGGAACTCGCCGACCAGCTCGGCGTCTCAAAGGTCACCATCTTCGAGCACGTCGAAGCCCTGGAAAAGAAGGCGCTCATCCTCCGTGCCCGGAACAGGGCTCGCTCTTTGGAAGTCTCCCCGACGGTGAAGCTGCCTGACGAATCCAAGCCCACCAGCTACCCCATCGTCGGCACCATCGCCGCCGGCCGCCCCATCGAGGCCATCGAAAACCGCGAAACCCTCGAACTCGAAAACCTCTTCAACACCCGCCACGGCACCTACGTCCTGCGCGTGAAGGGCAACTCCATGATCGAAGACCACATCGCCGACGGCGACTACGTCATCATCGAACGCCGCGAAACCGCCCGCGACGGCGAAACCGTCGTCGCCCTCCTCGAAGACGGCCAGGCCACCCTCAAACGCTTCTACAAGGAACGCGGCCGCATCCGCCTCCAGCCCGCAAACGCCGCCATGAGCCCCATCTACGTCGACAAAGACGTCAAGATCCAGGGCGTCCTCATCGGCGTCCTGCGCACCTACTCCCGCGGCGCCGTCTCGCGCAGCTCGAACAACTAAAGCGCCCGCGCGCAGTGAGGCTCGCGGCGTGGACGCGCGGGCGGTATCGAAAAGGATCGAACGGAAATCAGCGGCGAGTGAAGGTGCAAAAACGCAAAAGGCCCGGACGAATCCGGGCCTCTTTGTTCTCATTCGATCAGCGCTCAGTGGTGGCCGCCATGACCACCGCCACCACCACCGCCGTACCCACCGTGGTAGCCTCCACCGTGGTAGCCCCCGCCATGGTATCCTCCGCCGTAATAGCCGTGGCCCCAACCGCCCCCGTAGTAGCCGAAGCCAAAGCTGAAGGTGAAGGGCGAGTAATACGGTGCGCCATAGTAGTAGGCCGGCGCGGGCGGCGCGTACACAACTGCCGGCGCCTGATAGTAATACGAAGGCGCCGGGGTGTAGTAATAGGTAGGTGCCGGAACGCTGTAGACCGCAGGCGGCGGAACATATGCGGTTTGATAGCCCCCGGCGGGGTAGTAGCCGCCGAAACCAACCCCCACGCTCCAGTGATTGTCAGCCTTCGCCGGCTGAGCCATGAACGCGCTGCCGGCAACAATCGCCGCGGCAAGCGCAAGGGTTTTGAATTTGGGCAGATAGTACATCATGTTGTCTCCTTTGCGGGCCTTCTCAGGTGAGCAGTCGCCACTACAGACACCCGGTTTCTGGCGCCGTTAGCACGCCCACTTATTTCATTTTATGTTGTGTTTGGCGGGGTTCCATAGGGCAGGACCGCATTCCATACTGATTCACAAATGCCGGGATTCCCGGCGTTCACCGCTTTCCTGAAGCTCGCGAATGCGTCGGCAGATGCGAACGAATTCCTTCCGGTCTTCCTCGGAGAGGAACTGCAGGATGTCGCGCGTCTTGGCGAGGCGTGCAGTACGAAACTCCTCGTACACGCGGCGGCCTTCGTCGGTGATGGAGACGTCGATCCGGCGCTTGTCCTGTTGATTGAGCTGGCAGTGAATGAGGGGTTTGTCGAAGTTGGTTTCGAGGGAGCGAATGATGCGGGACATCTGGGCGGGGAGGACGTGGATGGCTCGCTGCAGATCGCCGACAGTGGGCGTGCCTCCGCCCCGCGGGTCGCGGGTAATGAGGTCGAGGGTGAGGAACTGGGATTCAGAGAGTTCGACGGTGCCGGAGCCCTGGCGGGAGGCGACGCGTTGCCTCCAACTGGCGACGGCGAGGGCGAAGACTTCCTCGGCCATTTGGTTGAGAGAATCGTCGGGGGAAGTAGGCAGAGAATTGCTCCTGAACAGGCAATAGTTTCAATTAGATAATAATAGTTTAGACGGCTGTTGGGGATGTGAGAACCGAGAATTCGAAAGTTTTGGTCTTCGGCAAATCCTGTAAGCCACACGGCCAACACGCTTGGACATGGATTTTCTGTGGCCGGTGAGATTTATGCTTGGCATGCATAGGATCAATGGTGTAGATTGACGAAAGCCCTTGGGACTTCATTTCTTCAAACCATTTCGCACTAAAGCATAACGCAAGGGCGGCACTCGAAAATCAAAGAGCGTTTCGCCGGCCGGAACCAAATGGCTCGCATATCCCGGTCGTTGGAGCATGTACGAAGCCAAGTGCTCGTACATCTTGTGCATGGTGTTTTGGAAAAAGGGAATCACATCGAGGCGAGGTCGCGTTGGCCGGAGCCGAGATGAGTCGTGGCGGGCGGGCGCGAAGCGCCGGCGATAGCCCGGGATTTGGGCGGATGAGCGAGGTATGTATATGCGTCAGGCAAATCGTCGTTGGAGGCACGAGGCTTCGGCGGGCGGATGGGGGTTTACGTTGATCGAATTGCTGGTGGTGGTGGCGATCATAGCGTTGCTGGTGGCGATCCTTTTGCCATCGCTATCGAGAGCGCGCGAGCGAGCGCGGTCGGCGGTATGTCTCTCGAACCTGCGGGGGATTGGGCTGGCCGGCCGCATGTATATCGGGAATGACAACAACGACTTCATCATGGAACAGAACACCAGTCTTGCGGGCGCGTTCTGGATGTACATGGTGCAGCCGTATTTGGGCTCGAACAATATCCAGGGGATCACGCCGGGCGGGGCGGTGGGGAAGAACGTCTTTTTCTGTCCGAGCGCACAGCAGATAGTTCCTGGTGGACTGGGCGGCGGTATTTTTGGGTCAGCGACGATTGCATGGAACGCGGATCCTGACACGGGATGGTGGAGCCGGGCGATCAATACGATGACCACCTCGACGCCGACGCCAATCAACAATCCGACGGGGCTTGCGGATTTGACTGGGCAACCGTTGAAGAAGGGGCCGTACCCGGGCGGCTCACCGGGATACAAGGGGAGCTATGGGATCAACAGTTGGATGGACTATCGGTATCCGAAAGGGAACAGGCTAAACACAGTGGGGCTTCCCCTAAATGGCGGCGCAGACACCTCCGCCGAATTACCAGGACATGCAGAAGCTGATTCTGGTTCAGCAGCAAAGCGAGACGCCATTCTTCATGGATGCAATCTGGTGTGAGGATGATCCGGGGAGCCCCAAGGGCATCATCCCGAAGAATCCATCACCCATGATGACGGGGAACACCACGATCGACACCGGAGATATTTCCACGCCGGGCGGGCGCATTTTCATCAATCGTCATGACAAGGCGATCAATGTTTCGTACGTGGATGGTTCGGCGAGAGTATTGAAGCTCATCGATATATGGCAACCGGCCTGGTACAACGGCTGCCAGCGCGCGACATTGGATACTGTGGATGTGACGAGGCTCAGTCGATAGGGGCTTTGGCCGCGGTGAAAGTGATCGGAAAAAAAGCCGCCGCCGCGGCGAGGATTGCTTCCTGTCGCGGCGGCTTTGTTGTTGCGGGGAAGGTTACTGCATGCGCGGTAAATCCGTTGTCATGCCGTTTGTGATGTTGATGGGTTTGGAATCGATGTCGATGGAGGCGGGATCAAGGTTGGCGATTCTGGCTTCGACGTGGATGATGCCGGGGGTGAGGGTGGAGCGGATGGAGACGCGGTTGATGCCGGCTTCGATGTCGAGGAAGGTGTTGTTGATGGAGTTGTTTTTGCCGGAGTTGTAGCCGCCGCGCCAGATGGCGGGGCCGGTGGCGGAGAAGTCGATGCGGCCGTTGAAGGTGGGGCAGCGGTTGCCGTCGGCGTCGACGACTTCGGCATCGATGAGGAGGACGTCGGAGCCATCGGCGCGGAGACCGCCGGGGCCGGTGATGGGAGTGAGTTTGACGGATTTGGGTTCGCCGGCGGTTTTGAGGGAGTAGTGGGCGACATCATGGCCGTTCTTGCAGGAGATCGCTTCGAGGGTGCCGGGGGTGAAGGTGATGTCTTTGAAGGGGAAGACCCAGTGGTCGGTGGGCGTGGTGATTTTGCCGAGGGATTTGCCGTTGAGCTTGAGTTCGGCGGAGTCGCCATTGCCGATGACGTAGACGGTTTTGGTGGTGCCGGCGGGGTAATTCCAGTGGCCGACGATGTAGACGTCGGGTTTTTCGTTGTACATCACGCGGAGGGCGTAGAAGGCGGGCTTGGGGAGGCGGACGCCGTCGACCTGTCCGCTGGCGCGTGCGACTTCAGCGGGATCGCGGCCGCCGCTGGTGGTGTCGGAGAAGATCCATTTGGCGCCGCCGCAGGTGTCGGGTTTGAGGAACTGGCCCCAGTTTTTGTCGCTGGCCATGTTCACGGCGAACTGTTCGCCGGTGAGGATGTAGGTGGATTTGGCGGCCTTGGCTTCGGGGTTTCCGAAGATTGGGGGAGCGTCGCTGCCCCAGGTGGTGCGGGGGGTTTTGTCGTCCCAGATGCGGCGCGGGCATTCTTCACGGTCGTATTCGCCTTCGACGGTGGGCATGCCGGTGACTTTGACGGACTTGGCCTTGGAGTTGGGGTCGTAGCCGGGGTTGCCTTCCTTCGGGGCTTCGGTGGTGGTGCCGCCTTCGGTGCTGGTGATGATGTCGAGGTACTTGGCGTTGATCAGGCTGGCGCGGCGTTCGGTGACGACGCGGCCGCCGTGGGGGTCGTACAGGTGGCTGTAGCCGGTGAGTTGCTTGATGTGGTTTTCGGTGATTTTCTGATTGCCGACTTCCCAGATGAGGATGCTGGGGTTGTTGCGGAAGTAGATGACGACGTCGCGGAAGGCGGCGGCGCGGACGTCCCAGGATTCGCCGATGGTGTCTTTTTCGCCGTCGACGCCGGGCTGGTAGGTGATGATGCCGTTGCGATCGTCGAATTCGATGAGGCTGGGACCGGCGGCGGCGTGGCCCCAGCGGACGAAGTTGCTGGCGGCGTGTTTCATGAGTGTGAGCGTGTAATCGTGGAGCCAGTTGGGTTGGGCGGCGCCGAGGCCGGCCCATTCGTCAGTGGGCTTTTGACCGAAGCCGTGGAGCTTTGTCGGCTCGCCGTTGAGCGTGAGGCCGGTGGTTGCGGACCATGTTGCGTTGCGGGCACCGAGCGGGGTGCGGTAAACGTCGACGACGTTGCCGTTGGATTTGATGGTGGTGACGACGGTGTAGACGTACGGATGGTCCGGGGACCAGAGTTCGGGGTTGTTGAGGGTGGCGTGGGCGATAAAGTTGTGCTTTTCGCCGGCGTTGATGGTGCCGTTGTCGGCGAGCGTGAGGACGACTTTGCCGGTCTGGTCGGTGACTTCGGAGATGGCCTCGACGGGGGCGGAGGCGGCGGTTTCGTTCTGGACTTCGACTTCCATGCCGATGTTGGCGGAGTTGTTCGTCACGGTTTCAGCGTAAGCGTAGGTGCCGACGGTGCCGAGGTTGTCGAAGAGCGGGAGGGTGACGTGCACTTTGTCGGTGACGTGCAGGTAGACGTTGCGATAAATGCCGCCGTGGGCGGGATGCCAGTGGGGGTCGTTCCAGCCGAGGTAGGTGGTGTCGACCTTTTCCTTGTTCCAGTCTTTGCCGTGGGTGGGGAAGGTGTTGTCGGCCATGACGGAGAGGATATTTTCCTTGCCGAAGTTGAGAAAAGGCGTGAGATCGAATCCGAAGGGGACGAAGCCGTTCTTTTCGATGCCGAGGAGGTGTCCGTTGATGTAGATTTCGGAGACCTGTCGGACGCCTTCGAATTCGACGAAGACTTTTTTGTCGGCCCAGGAGGCGTCGGGGGTGAAGTGTTTGCGGTACCAGGTGCGGCCGGCCCATTGGGTGAGTTCGCCGATGTGGCCGCCGGGACTGAGGTCGTCGAAGGTGTCGACATCGTTGAAGGTATGGGGGCAGCTGACGGTGGTCCATTTGGAATCGTCGAAGGCAGGGTTTTTAGCATCGGTGACGTCTTGTTTGATGAACTTCCAATCGGGATCGAGGGAGAACTTTTGGCGGGGAGAGGTGGAATCCGCAGCATGTGCGGCGGCTGACATGAGAAGAACGGATGCGGTTCCAACCGCGAGGGGGCGCTTCATGGAAACCTCTCGCCGCAAGAAGAAATGCCGGAAGGATATTATCCGGGCCCATCGTTTCCCGGGACATTTGCGTGGAAATAACGGCTTATTCCGCCAAGCGCTCGACGTTTTGCGCAATCACCGAAGGAGGTCGAAACGGCGTATTTGTTTTAACGCAATAGCCGGCGCGGGATTGCGTTCAACCTATCGCCTTTTGACATGGACAAATCGCGATGCGAAAAAGGGAGGACTCATGAGAAAGCTCACCGCATTTGCTTTGACCGCTTCCGCGGCGATGACTTTTTCCCCGGTAGCCAGCGGGGCAGAAGCGAACACGGACAACGCCGAAAAGCCCGCAGTTGCCGGCGAAATTCTTACGCCGCCGGCGCCGGCTGAACCGCGGATCAACGGGGCCCGAGTCTTCGGCGTTCGGCCTGGGCATCCGGTGCTTTTCACGATACCGGCGACGGGGGATCGACCGATGACGTTCAGCGCGGAGAATCTTCCGGCGGGGCTCACGCTCGCGGCGGATAGCGGGCAGATCACCGGCACGCTGGATGCGCCGGGGACGCATGAACTCACGCTGCATGCGAAGAATGCGAAGGGGGAGTCGACGTCCGCGCTGAAGATCGTGGTGGGCGATGCGATTTGCCTGACGCCGCCGATGGGGTGGAATTCGTGGAATTCCTGGGCGACGGCGGTGGATCAGCAGAAGGTTCTGGATGCCGCGAAGGCGTTCGTGGAGAAGGGGCTGATCAATCACGGGTGGTCGTACATCAACATCGATGACACGTGGCAGGGGCAGCGCGGCGGTGAATTCAACGGGATTCAACCGAATGAGAAGTTTCCGGATATGAAGGGGCTTGCGGATCAGATTCATGGGATGGGGCTGAAGGTGGGGATTTATTCGACGCCGTGGATGACTTCGTATGCGGGGTATGTCGGCGGGAGTTCGAATGATCCGTCGGGGAAGTGGAGCATGGAGGAGATGGGGGGCAAAAACGGGGGGAAATTCCGGCAGGATGGCAAGATTCTTTTCGCCACGAACGATGCGAAGCAGTGGGCGGCCTGGGGCATTGATTATCTGAAGTATGACTGGAATCCGAAGAGTCCGAAGAATGCGGCGTATGTGCCGACGTTTCAGAGCCAGGTGGCTGACATGGCGAATGCGTTGAAGAGTACCGGGCGTGACATTGTGTACAGCTACTCGAATTCGTTTCCGATTGAATCGGCGGAGGAAGTGACGCCGCTGTTGAATTGCTGGCGGACGACTGGGGACATTCGCGACACGTGGTGGTCGGTGACGGGGATCTGGTCGCAGCAGGGGAAGTGGGCGAAGTTTGAGATGCCGGGGCACTGGAATGATCCGGACATGCTGGTGGTCGGGTATGTCGGGTGGGGGCCGAAGCTGCATGCGAGCATGCTGACGCCGGATGAGCAGTACACGCACATTTCGCTGTGGTGTCTGCTGCAGGCGCCGCTGCTGATTGGTGCGGACATGACGCGGATGGATGATTTCACGCTGTCGCTGCTGACGAATGATGAGGTGCTGGCGATCGACCAGGATCCGCTCGGGAAGACGGCGGTGGTGGTGCACAAGGAAGGGGAGGTGAACGTGGAGCGGCCGAACCGTCCGAACGGGGCTCACAAAGTGCCGGCGATTCAGGTGTATGCGAAGGAACTGGCGGATGGATCGCACGCGGTGGGGCTGTTCAATCTGAATGACACGCCGCAGAAGGTAGGCGCCAGCTTTTCCGAGCTCGGGCTGAGCGGGAAACAGGTTGTGCGGGATGTGTGGCGGCAGAAGGATTTGGAGACGGTGCCGGATTCGGTGAGCGCCGAGGTTCGGCCGCATGGCGTAGTTCTGCTGCGGCTTCGCGATGCGCAGTGAAGAGGGATGAATGGCCAGGAAAAACACGAAAGACACGAAAGTTGTTTTGTGATTATTAAAGCGATTGCGATGTAATAGAGAAAAAGACCGGACGGGTGTCCGGTCTTTTTTTGAGCGTCAATTTGTTTTCGCTGATCAAGCGTCGAGCTGCGCTCGAACACGGGCAGGATGCCCGTGCCACATTTCTTTTATGCCTGGCCGCGGAGGGCGTTCAGGCGGGCGCGGGCATCGCGGTAGCCGATTTCCCAGCGGATGATCTTGGAATAGATGTCGATGGCTTCGGCGAAGTTCTTGTTTTCCTCGAGCGCCCGGGCATACCAGTAGTGGATTTCCTTCGATTTCTTGTCGCCGGAGGGGGCGAGATCGTATTCGTCGAGGGATTTTTTGAGGGTGTCGACGGCTTCGGGGATCATCTTCTGGGCCATGAACGAGCGGCCGAGCAGGTGAAGGGCGTCGACGCGGGCCTTGGGATTGTTCTGGGCCTGCTGGAGGGAGACGATGGCATCGTCGTAGCGGCCAACTTCGTAGAGCCGGAGGCCATATTCGAATCGCACGGCCATGTCTGTGGGCATGTGCTCGGTGCGTTCCTCGAATTCGCCGAGTTCGTAATTGAGGCGATCCTTGCGCAGATGATCGAGCTGGTGCACCAGGTCTTTGTTGGCCGGGTCAGCCTTGATTGCGTCTCGCAGGCGGTTGATGTTCCGGCGGAACTGCTTGATGCGGATATCGCCGATGGTCATCTTGAAGCGATAGATATGGGTCTGCTTGAAGGCCTGATCCAGCATTTCGATGGCGATGTTTTCGTGTGGTTCGTCATCCATGTCCTGGAGTGCCTTGGCGTACTTCGCAATGACCTACACTTCCGTCGGGTTCTTGTCGTAATCTTCCTTCGCCTGGCTGAGCGCTTTCAGGCGGTACTCTTCGGAGCGGTTGAGGTTTTCCTCTTCCAGCAGTTGCTTGGTCATTGCCTTGTCTTTGATGGAGCCCTTGAACGACTCGCCCTTTTCGTACTGGCCTTTCTGCAGCACTTCGAGCGCGGCGATGGCCTGGGCCTCGGCGGCGAGGTTCATGTCGTTGGGCTTCATCTGCATCGCGGCCTGCATGGCTTCGAGCGCGAGCTTGTACTGCTTGAGGTTCTTGTAGGTCTCCACCATTTCGGTGTAGATTTCAAATTTTGGGGATTTGTTCGTCCGGTTGGCTTCGCGGAGGATGGGGCCGATCCAGAGCGCGACGTCCAGGTATTCGCCGGCGACGGCGTTGCGGAAATACTGCTGCATCATCGGGATGTTGCCGATGTCTTTGGCGAGCATCCAGGCGGCGTTGAGCATGCTTTCCTTGGCGGTCTTTCCTTTGTAGGGAAGTTTGGGCTTGAGGAGTCCGCCCGGGGCCTTGCCGCCGGAGACTTTGCGGCGGAATCCGACATCGCGGAGCGCCTTGTGTTCATCGAGGTTGAAAGGTTCGCGGTTGAGCCCTTCGATGTACATGTCGATGGCGTAGTCATAGTTGCCGGTGACGGCCACGGTTTTGGCGCGGTCGAAAAACGCCTTGCCTTTGCCGGGGCCTTCAATGCTGGATGGTGATGTTACTTCTTCAGCCATAATTGATCTTCGAGCTCCACGGTGGGAAAGAATGTGCGACAAATTTGTGGACGCCAAGGGTTAACCCTCGACCGTACCAGATAGTAGATTCATGTCAAGACATAAGGTTTAATCGTTTTATGCTTTATAGCGTCGATGAAACCCTGGAGGCCATTCGAACTGTTGCGGCGGCACTCAGCCCCGTCCGGGCTGGGATCGCGGCGGCGGGGGGCCGGGTGCTTGCGGAGCCCGTGCTGATGGAGTCCGATAGTCCTCCATTTGATCGGGCTCTGGTGGATGGTTTTGCGGTTCAAAGTGCCGATGCTGCGCCTGCCACGCGCCTTGTGATTGTAGGCAAGCAAGATGCCGGTGGGGAGATTTGGGGTGGGCGGCTTCAGCGGGGTCAATGTCTGGCGATCAATACCGGGGCGCCGCTGCCGGCCGGAGCCGACGCGGTGCTGATGGTCGAGCACAGTGAAGTGACGCAAACAGGGGAAGCGGGGGAAGGCGGGGGAAACGCGCGACGGCTGGTCACGGTGATGAAAGCGGTCGCTCCGAATTCTGGGATCCAGCGGCGGGGGGCGCAGGCAAAGGCGGGTTCAGTTGTCCTTCCCGCGGGGCTGAGGCTCTCGCCCATGGCACTTGCCGCCGCGGTTGCTGCAGGGGCGGTGGAGTTGATGGTGCATCCCCGTCCGCGGGTGGCGGTTCTCACCACCGGTGATGAACTTGCCGCACCGGGTGCACCGCTGCGCCCCGGGCAGATTCGCAATTCGAATTCGCCGATGCTGCTGTCGCTTCTTCGAGAGTACGGGTACGAGCCCATTGATCTTGGCACCTCAGGGGATCAGGCTGAGCAACTGCGAGGGAAGCTGGCTGAGGGCCTGGGACAGGCGGACGTGCTCGTGGTCACGGGCGGCATGTCGATGGGGACCAGGGACCTTGTCCCTCCGCTGCTTCAGGAACTGGGCGTCAGCCTCAAGATAGAGAAGGTGCGGATGAAACCCGGCAAGCCGTTTTTGTTCGGCACGATGGGGAGGGGGGCGACGGCATGCCCAAGGTATGTTTGCGGGCTTCCGGGGAATCCGGTTTCGGCGTTCGTCACGTTTCATCTCTTTGTTCATGAACTGCTGGAGGCGTTGAGCGGCTTTCCCCGCGTACCTCGATTCCGCATGGCTGAAGCAGTCGCCCCCTTCGCGCCCAATGGAGACCGCGAATTCTTTCAGCCGTGCGTGCTCGAATCCAAGGGGCCTACGCTGACGGCTACCCCCATTCCGTGGCAGGGAAGTGCCGATCTATTTGCTTTGGCCCGGATACCTTCCAATGCAGCGGTTCGGCCCGGCCTTGCCCGGCGGGCGGCGAACGCCCCGGAACTGACGTGTGGAGGCACCCTCGAGGTTCTTCCGCTCTGACCGTGTGTTTCGCATAGAATGTAGAGACCGGTGTGCGCGACTCCAGCAAATGGTTGAACATTTTGCGCAGCAATCCTATCGTTCTAATGAAAGTAGATACACGTGGGAACTTCTTGAGGCTCCGATGACAAGTGAACCTCAGCCGCATAAGGATGGCGGAAACGTAATGGTGGTGCGCCCGGATGGGGACCTCGACAAGGCCTCCGTGCCGGCGCTTCGGGAGCGGGCCTTTCAGGAGATACTTGGAGCTACTGGCGGCGGGGGGAGGTGGCAGGGATTGGCGGTGGATGGCAGCGGGGTGACGCGGATTGACGGGGTGGGCCTGGGCTTTCTTGCGGAATTGCGGTGTCTTGCCCTGGAGCGCTTTGGGAAGCCGCTGGTGATCACGGGACTGAGCACGGACTTGGAGCATCTTTGCATGGCGGCCGCGCTGGCCGATGCGAGTGCCGGTCAATTACGACCGGTTCGGCGCGTCGGCACGATTGAACGGATGGGGGCGGGCATGGCGCTACTGGGTCGCGACGCGCGGGCCATGCTGCTGTTTGTCGGGGAATTGCTGGATGCATTCCGGGTGGTGGCGCGGCATCCGCGGCAGGTGAGATGGGGCGAGTTTCTCGAGACTGCGCAGGAAGTTGGAGCCGATGCGTTGCTGATCCTGGCGATGCTTGGCCTTCTGCTCGGAGCGATTCTGGCATTCCAGACGGCGGTGCCGCTGGATCGTTTCGGCGCCGTGCAGTTGATTCCCACGATCGTCGGCATCGCGATTCTGCGGGAACTGGGGCCGTTGATCGCGGCGGTGCTGGTCGCGGGAAGAACCGGCGCGGCCTTTGCTGCCGAGTTGGGAACGATGAAGGTGACGGAGGAGCTCTCGGCATTACGGGTGATGGGGCTGAATCCCATGGCATTCCTGGTGGTACCGCGCGTGCTTGCCACGGTGCTGATGCTGCCGGTGTTGGCGGTGTACACGGATCTGATGGGCGTTCTCGGGGGTTTCATTGTGATGAAGTCGCGGGGATACTCGCTGGTGCAGTACATGGAGTCGGTGCGGTCCGGAGTGACGCTGCAGGATGCCGCCGGCGGAATCATCAAAACGTTCGTTTTCGCGCTGCTGATCGCCTCCGCCGGTTGCGAGCGCGGCCTCGCCACGGGGCCGGGGCCCGGTGCCGTCGGCCGCTCCGCCACGCGTGCGGTCGTTTCCTCCATCGTGCTGATCATCTTCGCCGATGAGATCTTCGGCTTGATTTTTTACACGCTGGGGGTCTGATGGAAGTTGCTCGCCGAGTCCTCACGACCGAGCCGATCATCGAAGTCAAAGGTCTTTCCGCCGAATATGGCGGGCAGTTGATATACGACGATGTCACGTTTCAGGTAAAGCGGGGCGAGATCTTCTTCATTGCCGGGGATTCGGGTGGCGGCAAGTCGACGCTTCTGCGTCAGATGATCGGGCTGCAACCGATTGCCAGGGGGAGCATCCAGATTTGCGAGTGGGATATCGAACGGGAACTGGGCGGTGGCGCTTCGGCGCCGAAGCTCTATCACGAAATCGGCGTGGCATTTCAGGGCGGAGCACTTTTCGGTTCGCGCACGATTCTCGAAAATGTGCGTCTGCCGCTCGAGCAGTTCACGCCTTTGCCGGCAAAGCTCATGGACTTCGTCGCGCTGACAAAACTGCGGCTGGTGGGCCTGGAAGGTGCGGCACAGAAGCTGCCGGCGGAACTCTCCGGCGGCATGCAGAAGCGCGCCGCCCTGGCCCGCGCACTTGCCCTGGACCCGCAGATTGTGTTTCTGGATGAGCCTTCCGCCGGCCTCGATCCCCTTACTTCCGCGGGGTTGGATGCATTGATCAAGGAATTCAATCGCGACCTGGGGACGACCTTTGTCGTTGTCTCGCACGAATTGCCCAGCATTTTCGCGCTGGCGGATCGCGTGGCGCTTCTGGCCGCCTCGATGCATCGCGTGGTAGCCATCGATACGCCCGAGGCGCTGCGAGACAATCCACGCAGCGCCTGGGCGCGTGCGTTTTTCCATCGGGATGCAACGGCCGCGCAGGCAGCGGCGATCAAAGGCCCCAGCCCGACTGTGGGGACGCCCATGAAAGGAGCTTCAGCATGAACGCTCAGCAGTATCATTTCCGGCTCGGACTTTTTGCACTCGGCGGAATCGCGCTGGTCGTGGGGGGCATCCTGCTCTTCGGCCAGGGAAACTGGTTCAAGCCGACGCTGGAGGTCGAGACGTATTTTGATCAATCCGTCAGCGGGCTTACCGTCGGCGCGCCGGTCCGGCACCGGGGTGTCGATGTGGGGCGGGTGACCAAAATCGGTTTCGTGACCAGCAAATACAAGGTGCCGCCGGGAGCGGCCGGGAGCGACGAGAAGCACAAATACAGCCTTGCCAACTGGATTCTCGTGGAGATGGCGGTGAGCCGCGATGCGGTGCAGCCGCTGGATTCGCCCGGCGCCGATCCCGAAGCCGGCGCCGCCGCCATGGTAAAGGATGGCCTCCGCCTGAAGCTCGTAAGCAGCCTCCTCGGCGGCGGCGGGTATCTCGACGCGGATTTCATCTCCGATCCTTTGCGTGCTCCCATTCCCAAAATCCCCTGGACTCCCACCGGCATCTACATCCCTTCGCAACCCAGCTCCGCGAGCCAGTTGATGGACACCCTCGATCACATCGCCACGGACGTCGAAGATGCCAAGCCCGGCGATCTGCTGCGGCACATTGACGGCCTCGTCATTGATGCCAAACGAATCACCGCGGGCGTCAATTCGAGCGACCTGCAGAACCAGATTTCCAGTCTCATTTCCGATCTGCGCGCCACTACGCACAGCCTTCAGAAGATTCTCGACGATCCCCACATTCCCACGCTGCTCGCCGACGCGACCGGGACGGCGACGAACGCGCGAATTCTGACAGACCCGGAAAAGTCCAATCTTGTTCATTTCATTGCTGATCTGCGCACCACGGCCGGTAGGCTTAATAGTCTGCTGGAGGATCCTGCGCTCAAGCAGGCCATTGCGAACACCGGGCCGCTCACCACCGATGCGCGGAGGACCGTGGCGCGGCTGGCGGAACTTATTTCGAGCGAGCAGATTGATCTGACGGAAATGATTCAGTCGCTGAAAGCCAGTGCCCAGAACGTTGAAGCCATCACCAGCGACGCCAAGGATAACCCGTCCCGCATTCTGTTTGGCGAGCCGCCGCCACGGGGAAAGCTTCTGATTGTGCCTGCTTCGAAATAGATGGATATTCCGCTGAAGGGCGAGTCTCGAACTCCGCATCGGGTTCTTAGATTGAGGTCGAAATGAACTGGAACCACACCTGTGCAGCACTTCTGCTCGCCGCCGCAATCGTGAGTGCCGGTTGCTCGCTCAGCACGCCCTATCCGAATCGGGCGATCTTTACGATCAATCCGGGAGTGCCCCAAGCGTCAGCCGCGGCGACGCAACCTGCGAACCCCGCGCTGCAGAATATCACGCTTCGGGCGCGCCGCATCATCCCGGTTCCGCCCTTTGGGGGCACGGCCTTTGTCTATCGCACCACTCCCAACAGGCTGGAGACGGACTATTACAACGCGTTCGCCGCGTCGCCTGGCGATCTCATCACGGCGCGACTTGTTGAGTACCTGCGGGACACGCATCTGTTCGCCGCGGTTGCCGACAGCAACGCGGGGATATCGCAGCAGTGGTCGCTTGAAGGCCGACTCCAGGACCTTGCGGTGGATGCGACTGATCCGGCAGATCCGAAGGCGGTCATCACGCTTCAATTTGTCCTGCTGGATGAGCGCGATCCTGCCCCGCGTTCCCTCCTGGAGCGCACGTACACGGAGCGCGTGGCGTTGCGGACCAATGATGCGGCCGGCGCTGCGGAAGGATGGTCCATCGCTTGCCGCCGTATATTTGACCGGCTTGCTCAGGATCTATCGGAAGTGAATTCCCCCGGGCAATGATGCGCGACCTTCCGGGCCGGTGCATTTACGGATTCAACCGCAAACCGACATCCCCGCATGTACCGAAGTCCCTCCCCCACCCTTCTCCCCCTCCCCCGCGGCGTGCTCACTTCACCGCCACATCATCCTGCACGTCAGCATTCGTGAAGACATTTTGCACATCGTCGTTCGCTTCCAGCCCGTCGACGATCTTCTGCAGTTTCTCCGCCGCGTCTCCGGAGACGCTCACCGTCTGCGACGGGATGTTCATGATGTCCGCCTGCGCCACTTCAATCTTTGCGGCCAAAAGCGCCTTGCGCACCTTTTCGAAATCCGCGACGGTCGTCGTCACTTCGTAACCTTCTTCCGAGGTCTGCACATCCTCCGCCCCCGCCTCGAGCGCAATTTCCATCAGCTTCTCTTCATCGATCTTCACCCGCTCGATGTTGATCACGCCTTTTTTCGAGAACATCCATCCCACCGAATTCGCCGCCCCGACCGCGCCGCCATGTTTGTCGAAAATCAACCGCACTTCGCCGGCCGTCCGGTTGCGATTGTCCGTCAGCGCGTCCACCATAATCGCCACCCCGCCCGGGCCATATCCCTCGTAATTGACCTGCTCAAAGTTCGTCGCGCCGAGTTCGCCGGAGCCCTTCTTGACGGCCTTCTCGATCGTGTCGTTGGGCATGTTCACGGCGCGGGCCTTGTCGATCGCAAACCGCAGGGCGAGGTTGTCGTCCGGATTCGAGCCGCGCTTCGCCGCGATCATGATCAGCCGGGCGATCTTCGACCACGCCTGCCCGCGCCGCGCGTCAACGACCGCTTTCTTCCGCTTGATGTTCTTCCAATGTGAGTGTCCCGCCATGAATCGCTCCAAACAGAGGGGCCCCGCACGCAGTAGGGGGGATCGTTCGAGACCGGAAATTATAACAAATTCACTGCGGCGCGGCTGAAGGGAGTGACGTCGGCCCCGCGGCCTGCGGCTTGGGCTCGGTCGCCGTCGGCGAAAGCTGCGGTGTTCCGCCCGACCGCTCCGCGGCAAGGACCTGCTCCAGATAGTTCTTCACCTGCTGCTCATCCTTCGACAGCGGGTCCGACCTGCCGGCCATCTGCGCCTGGGCCTGCACCCACCATTCCAGCGCTTCGGGCTTTCGGCCAGCGCGGTACAACGCATCCCCGAGGTGCTGCATCACCTCCGCCTCCCGTCCTCCCGGCATCGAGACGGCTTTCTCCAGCCATGTCACCGACTCCCCGAATTTCCCCTGCTTGTAGCAAAGCCACCCCATCGAATCGAGAAACGCCGAATTGTTGGGCTCATTGTCGATCGCCTTGCGGATCATCGGCTCCGCCTGGTCCATCCGGATGCCTTCGTTCACCCAGAAGTAACCCAGGTCGTTGTTGGCCCCGGTATGGTCGGGCATGATCGCCAGCACGCGTTCCAGCGTGGAGACCATCTCGTCATCCTTCCCCGCCGCCGAATAAAAATGCGTCAGCAGATAGAGCCGGTCCGGCGACTCGCCATTGCGCTGCACAAAGCCCTGCACCGCCTTGATCGCCGCCTCCTCGTCGCCCGCCATTTCTTCGAGGCGCCCCAGCAGCACGGCGGCGTCCTGCGAGCGCGGGAATTTCACTATCGCCGCGTTCATCTCGGCAATCGCCTCGTCCCGCTTCTTCAGCGATTCGAGCACCGAAGCCTGCAGAATCGCAAAGGCCACATCGTCGGGATTCTCCTTCGCCAGTTTCGTGACGAGGTCGGTTGCTTCCGCGTTCTTTTGCTCATCCCGGTAAATCGCCGCGAGCGTGCGCGCCACATCCGCCTGCGGGTGCCGGGCCAGCGACGCCTGCAACATATCCTCTGCTTCGGCGGTGTGCCCCATGATCTGCGTGATCTGGGCCAGCGGCGAGAGCACTTCCGGGTCGTCGGGATACTGCTGGAGGAGACGTCGCAGCATCGCGGAAGCCTCCTCAAATCGCCCGGCCCGCGCGTAGACCGTCGCACTGGTGACCTGCCCGTATTTCGAATCGGGAAGTTCGCGCACCAGTCTCGCCAGCACGCTCACGGCGGCATTGAGTTCCCTGGTCTCGTTCAGCATCACATCCTGCGAGCGCTGCACCAGCGAGTTGATCAGCGCCACATACGCGGGCTCAAACTTCGGGAAATCATTGATCAACCGGTTCAGTTCCGCATCGGCCGCCGCATCTTCCACGCGGATCCGATAGATATTCGCCAATTCCAGCCGAACTTCCGGATCATCCGGATATTTCTTACGTGCATCCTGGGCGATATGCAGCGCATTGGTGTAGCGCTGCTGCGCCGTTTCGGATTCGATCAGCAGTTCCCACGCCCTGGCGCTGCCCTGGTTCTTGTGGATCGCCTCCTCCACCAGGGCTGATGCTTCCTTGTACCGCTCCTGCGACAGCAGCCACGTCACATAGGCGTCGCGCGCCGCAGGCAGCTCCGGCGATCGATCAATCGCGTCGCGGAACGTCGCGTCGATCGTGCGCGGGTCGGCATTGTGCGCCTGCAGCGTGAGCGCCTGCAGGTACGCCACGGTGCCGGTCATCTCTTGAACCGACTCTGCGGCACCCGACTGCGCCACGTATGTGGCCGCCGCCGGCGACCTGGCCACCGGGAGAAACAACTTCAGGATGGCATCGTTCTTGTCCGGAACCGCCGCGAGCGCGCGTGCTGTCGCCTGCAGGGCAAGCGCAAAAGTTTCCGAGGAATCCACTCGCTTCAGCAGGCGTTCGAGCACATCCAGATTGCCGGCATGCTGCTTCAAATAATCATCGAGCGTCGCAAATGCCTTCCGCTTCTCCCCGACATAATCCAGGGTCGCGGCCAGCGTGAGAGCGGCCGACGCATCATCCCCGGAATCCATGTGCAGGCGACTGCGCACGTCGGCGACAAGTTGGCCCTCCCGATGGTCCACCTTGTACACCCATGAGAGCAACTGCAGCGACCCTTCCGATCCATTCGTTGTCGAAACGAGTGCGATCGCCCGTTCGCGGGCCTGCTCGTTCTGCCCCGTGTGAACCAGCGCATTGATGTAGCGCGATGTGATGAACGGATCGTCCGGCTGTTCCTGGGACGCCGCCGCGTAATGTGGTAACGCCTGGGCATACGCGCCGATCATCACCTCATTTTCGGCGAAGGCGAGATGCGTCGCCCACTGTTCCTCGATCAGGAAGTTCAATTCGCGGTCGTACCGGTATCCGGGCACTGGAATCGCGGCGGTTTCCAGGAACCGTTCGTACTCGGCCGCTGCAAGTTTGTGAAACCCTGCCAGTTGATAGGCCCGAGCCAGGTAGAACGACACCAGCGGCGTCTCTGCCGAGGAAACCTCCCGTTCCGGAGAATCATCGGCCCGCATGAGGTAATACACCGCCCGGTCAAAATCCTTGCGCTCCAGCCAGTACCGCCCCAGCAGATAGTTCACCTCAACATCGTTCGGTTGCTGCTGCTGCGCCCGCTGCAGGTAGAGTGATCCCCGCGCCAGTTGCGAAGAGGCAAAGCAGACCCGCCCCATCAGCCGGAGCACCGTGAATGCGTTGGGATCGAGCTGCAGCGCCTTGTCCAGGAACTCCATCGCCTCGCTGTTCGCCCCATCCAGAAATTTCTCGCGCCCCTGCAGGTAATACTTCACGGCCAGCGGCGGAGGTTCGCCCGTGCTGGCTGGCTGGCTCGCCGGCGCCGTCGTCGATGCCGACGGCGCCACCGTCGCCTGCACCTCGTTCCGGTCAGACATCGCCCGCGTGAGCGCCGGCCCCGACAGCGGCGTATAAGATCCCAGCGACACATAAATCCCCCCGGCCACCGGCTCGCTCCCGACCACCGGCGCAGACGCCGTCCGCAGATCGATCGCCCCGGGCAACGCCTCCTTCGGCTGCGGCGCCGAGGGACAACCCGCGAGCAAACCCCCCGCAACGATCACGGCCGCGCTCAGAATCACCCGAACGCCCGCCGACGACTCTCTACATGTCACAGGCATCAATGAACTCCCGATTCCCCAATCTTAGGCTCTCCACTTCCCGCTTCCAAGCCTGCACGATTCGCTCCCAACTGCTATAGTGGCGGCCTTTCATTTTCCGAGGACACGCATGGTCGAACATCTCAAAGACTGGATCCTTTACGCCATTACCGCCGGCGGTCTTCCCGCTGCTTCCGTCCTCATGGCCATGGAAAGCATGATCTTCCCACTCCCGAGTGAACTCGTGATGCCTCCGCTCGGCATGCTTGTGCACCAGGGCAAGTTCAACCTTGAGGCCGCCGTCATCGTTACCAGTATCGGCAGTCTCGTTGGGTCCCTCATCAGCTACTACCTCGGGTACTTCGGCGGCAAGCCACTCGTTGTGAAAGTCGGAAAATGGCTTCTGCTCAATGAGGAACATCTGGATCTGACCACCAAGTGGTTCGGCAAATGGGGATCCCTGACCGTATTCATCAGCCGATTCATCCCCGTCGTCCGCCATTTTATTTCCATCCCCGCCGGCATCGCCCGCATGAACCTGCTCAAGTTCTGCATCTACACCGTCATCGGCGCCACGCTCTGGAACGCCTTCCTGCTCTGGCTCGGCTGGAAGCTTGAAGAGCAGTGGGAAACCGTTCTCAAATATCGCCGCCCCATTGATGTCGTCATGGTGCTCGCCATCGTGGGGGCGGTGATCGCCTGGTACTGGGTCCACCTGCGCAAGCCGAAGAAGGACTCAGTGCCCGCCGGTGAATAGCCAGATCAACACGCCGGCGCCGAGAAGGATGCGGTAAATCGCGAAAGGTGCGAAGCCGCGCGTGCGGACCCAGTTGATAAACCAAGCATTGATCATCCACGCGACGATGAACGAAACGACGAAGCCGATGGCAAGAATGACCCATTGGTGCCCGGGCGCGTTGTAATTGGCTGCCTCTTCCGGGGTCTTGTGGTGGACGAGTGCCTGGAGCAGCTTGTACCCCGTGGCGGCAATCATGGTGGGGATTGAAAGAAAGAACGAGTACTCGAGGGCCGCGGCACGCGACAGGCCGAACACCTGCCCTGCTGCAATCGTCGACATCGAACGCGAAGTCCCGGGGAACACCGCCGAAAGAATCTGCACCGCCCCGATCCAAACCGCATCGAGAATTCCCATGTCCTCCGTGCGATTCACCCTTGGACTTTTGCAGAGCACATCGACGACCCACATGATTACACCGCCGACGACCAGGGCGATCGCCATCACCAGCAGGCTTTCGAGATTCTTCCCGATGTATTTGTCCGCGAGGTAGCAGGGCCCGGCGGTGACGAGGAAGCCGATCATCACGAGGGAGAGGGGATGGTTCCAGATGGTCTTGTTGCCGTTCTCGCCTTTGGGGAAGGTGTGGAGGAATTTGAGGATGCGGTCTTTGAAGAGGAGGGGGACGGAGAGGATGGCTCCGAGCTGAATGACGACGGAGTACATCTTCCAATAGCCGGAATCGAGGTTGGTGCCGGTGAACGCCTCGACGAGGCGGAGGTGGGCGGTGGAGGAGACGGGGAGGAATTCGGTGAGGCCTTCGACGATGCCGTAGAGGAGGGAGAGGAATGCGTTGTAGCCGAAGTCGTGCGAAGGCGCGGCGGTCAAGGTGGTCGCGGCGTCGTTGGCTTGAGCGAGAAGGTGCAGCATTGAGCAGGCTCCGTGCGAAAGAAGTTCTAACGGGCGTAGTGTTGTATGAGAAAGACCAGCAGTTGAGCAAGGAGATTCGCCTGGACGCCGGCGGCGAGGTCGTCGCAAAGGATGCCCCAGCCCCAGGGGAGTTTTTCGAGATAGTTGGCGGGGGGGAGTTTGAGGGTGTCGGTGGCGCGGAAGAGGAGGTAGAGGATCGAGGTGAACGCGAACAGGCCGAGCGTGCCGTGGGCGGTGAACCAGTCGGGGATGGGGACGAAGGCACAGGTGACGGCAAAGCCGGCGTATTCGTCGAGGATGACGGAGCCGGGGTCGGGTTCGCGGAACCAGGCGGCGGCCCATTTGCCGTAGGCGATCAGGAGTCCGCCGGCGATCATGCCGAAGCCGAGGAGGGCGAGGGAGCGGCGCGGGTCGGGGAAGTTGGCGAGGAGGGCGAGGAAGTAGAGGAGGGCCGGGGGACAGGTGCCCCAGGAGCCCGGGGCGGGGCGGAGGAATCCAACGCCGCCGCCGGTGACGATCCATTTCTGCCAGGACGTGGCGGGGCGCGGGAGGGCGGCGATGCGATCGGCGAGGAGTTGGTTGGATTTATGACCCATGGTGGGTGTGGGAGTTAATTGGGTGAATTGAGTTAATTGGGTTAATTGGGACTTCGAAAGCACATGTGGCGGCGAGATCCTAATTAACGCAATTAACTCAGTTAACTGAATTAACCCACTAGCTCCTTTTCAATCCACGAGGATGCGCCGGGCGCGCAAACAGTACGTCGTTGCCGAGAGTACGGTGACGATGACGGTGGTCCAGATGGCGAAGTCGCGGACGGTGCGGACCCAGTCGGTCTTTCCGGCGAGTGCGAGGTCGACGAGGACGGCGCCGATGGCGAAGGATTGGGTGAACATTTTGATTTTGCCGGCCCAGTCGGCGCGGAAGTCGATGCCGCGGGATTCGGCGAGGCCGCGGATGGAGGTGATGAGGAATTCGCGGGCGATGAGGACGACGGCCATCCAGGGATGAACGCCGGTGGCGTATTGCTCCTTGATGTGCACGGCGTTGATGAAGTCGTTGGAGGAGAAAAAGATGAAGGCCCCGCAGATGAGGATCTTGTCGACGAAGGGATCGACGACGCGGCCGAAGGCGGATTCGACTTTCCACTTGCGGGCGAGGTAGCCGTCGACGACGTCGGTGAGGGCGGCGATGAGGAAGCAGGTGAAGGCGATCCACATTTGGCGCTGGAAACCGGGGCCGGTGCCCGGGTCGTGGATGTTGAGGAGCATGAAGAAGATGACGGTGAGGACGAGGCGGGAGAGGGTGATGAGGTTGGGGATGTGGCGATACACGGGGAAAACTCGAAACGCAAAACTCAAAACGCAAAACCTTGGCTCGAAAGCCGGGGTGCGAATGAGAGGCGGATTATCGAGCGCGGTGGATGAAATGACAAACGGCATGTGTTCCCCCCCCTTGATTGGCGTTTGTTATCTCCGCTTCCCTTTGGTTTCGACGCTGGTCGAGACGACGCCGACGACCGGTAAACTCAGGCGGGGGCGTGGTCCTTGGCTCGTGGTCCGTGGTTCGTGTTTTTTGGTTTCGGTGGGTGTGGCGACGAGGTCGTAGTAGTTGTAGTCTTCGATTTTGACGGAGACGAGTTCGCCAGGCGACAGGCCGGCGGCTTTTTTGAGGAGGACGCGGCCGTCGATGTCGGGGGCCTGGGCGGGGTGGCGGGCGACGGCGGTTTTCTTTTTGGTGTCGACTTCGTCGATGAGGACTTTGAGGTTGTGGCCGACGAAGGCGGCGTTCTTCTGGAAGACTATTTTTTGCTGGGCGAGCATGATTTCTTCTTTGCGCTGGCTCGCGATTTCGGGGGCGACAGCATCGGTGTCGTGGAGGCGGCCGGCGGGGGTGCCGGGCTCGGGGGAGAATTCGAAGACGCCGACGTTTTCGAACTGGAAGTCTTTGATGAACTGGAGGAGTTCGGCGTGCTGGGCGTCGGTTTCGGTGGGGAAGCCGGAGATGAAGGTGGTGCGGAGTGCGATGCCGGGGACCCACTTGCGGAGTTTTTGGAGGAGGGTTTCGATCTGGTTTCTGGTGACTTTGCGGCGCATGGTGTGGAGGATCTGGTCGTTGATGTGCTGGAGGGGCATGTCGATGTATTTGACGACGTGGCGGCAGTCGGCGAGGGTTTTGATCATGTCGTCGGTGAAGCAGGAGGGGTAGGCGTACATGAGGCGGACCCAGCTTCCCGGGGCCTTCTTTGCGACGAGTTTGTCGAGGGATTTCAGCATGCCGCTGAGGCCTTCGCCGGTGGCGTTGTAGCCGATGTCTTCGCCGTAGCTGGTGGTGTCCTGGCCGATGAGGTTGAGTTCGAAGGCGCCGTCGGCGAGGAGTTCTTCGGCTTCGGCGAGGATGTCGGGGAGGGGCTTGGAGCGCATGCGGCCGCGGATGGAGGGGATGGTGCAGAAGGTGCAGCCCTGGTTGCAGCCTTCGGAGACGCGGAGGTAGGCGTAGTGGCGTGGGGTGAGGCGGAGGCGGGCGCGATCGGATTCGAGGTAGCCTTTGCCGATGTCGGCTTTGGTGGGCTTGTGGATGAAGCTGGTGACGGCGTGGTAGTCGCCCATGTTTTTGCCGGCTTCGGGGAGGTGTTCGAACTGGTTGCCGCGGACGGCCTTGACGATGTTTTCGCGGTCGAAGACGCCGACGAGGGCGTCGACTTCGGGGACCGCGTCGAGGAGTTGGGCCTTGTGGCGTTGGACGAGGCAGCCGGCGACGATGACTCTCTTGCCGGTGCCTTGTTCGAGGGCGCGTTTCTTGGATTCGATGGCTTCGCGGATGACGTCGAGGGATTCGGTTTTGGAGGCTTCGAGGAAGCCGCAGGTGTTGATGATGATGGCGTCGGCGTCGTCGTGGTTGGGGGTGATGGCGATGCCGTCTTCGGCGAGGAGCCCGAGCATTTTTTCGGAGTCGACGAGGTTTTTGGGGCAGCCGAGGGAGACGAAGGCGACGGAGTGGATGGGGGGAGCATCGGTTTGGGTGGACTGATTTTTGGTGCTGCGGGGCATTGTGGGTCCTGTACGAAATTGCGAGTCCAATAGGGTAGCAGGTTGGGGGGTGTCCGGGCTAGCGGTAAGACGAAATTCAGTGTAAAAAGCACAATTCGAAAGGAATCGCGACGACATTTCGCAATGGCGGTCAGTTCTAAGCTTGTTAATGCGGCAGCCATCGCTGCTTACGACCGGGGTAAATCGTCCATGGGATCAACGCGATTATCTCTTGAACCCGCTCCAAATACCCGATACCATCCAATAAGCAAACCCGCCGGGCCTCTTTCGCAAGATACGCTCACTTCGGCGGGTCTTTCTATTTTTGCACCTGGGATTGGGGAAGGGATGTGAGATACAGTAAGCCCCCGCTCACATTGGAACAACAAGCCGACCTAATGATCGCCCGCGGGATGATCGGTGACAAAGCGCTCATGGTCGAGCGACTTGGGGCTGTCAACTACTATCGCCTGAGCGGCTATTGGTTCCCATTCCGAGAAGTCGACCCCGCAGATCCCTCAAAACGCCTCGACACATTCAAGGCCGGGACCTGCTTCAGTGACGTGTGGAATCGATATACATTCGACCGGCGTCTGCGCCTGATCGCTATGGACGCAGTCGAGCGGATTGAAATCGCTGTGCGCTCGAGTCTCGCTTTGCGTCATTCATGCACGCACTCGCCGTTCGCGTATGCCTCGGACGATCCGCAGGCTCTGCCGTTTCTCAAACAAAAGGACTATGGCGGTTTCATAGGCCCCATTTTGCAGGAGCAAGCTCGAAGCAAGGAAACGTTCATCATGCATTTTACGACGGTATACGGTGATGCTCACCGCTATCTCCCCATCTGGATGGTCACCGAAATCATGACCTTCGGAACGATGCTGACGCTCTTCCGGAGCAGCAGCAGCAAGATACAACGGGAGGTGGCCAAGCCGTTTGGAGTGCACGATACGGTCTTCGATTCATGGCTGCTCAGCCTCAATACGATACGTAATATTTGTGCTCATCACGGGCGATTGTGGAACCGAGAACTGGGTGTAAAGCCCCTGATTCCGTCGCGAGCGAAACAACCTCAATGGCACGTGCCTGTTACCGTAAACAACGATCGCATATTCGGCGTCCTGACGATTCTGAAATACTGTCTCGATCGCATCGCGCCTCAAAGCCAATGGTCCGCTCGTTTGTTCCAACTGCTGAGCGAATATCCCAATGTGCCACGTGCGAGCATGGGTTTTCCGGCCAATTGGTGCAATTGTCCGATATGGTCTTTGTCCAATAACACAGGCGTCGTTCACGGCAGTGGGGATGGCATTTGAATCATTCTGCGCCGATCCATCACACATACGGCAATCATTCCGTTATCCGGGAGATCGCTTTGGTTATATCTGTGCCAGTTCGGTGATTTCGAAGGTGAGGTAGGGGGCGAGGGGGAGGCCTTTCAAATGGGATTGGACTTCGGCGGCGTCTTTGGCGCGGAAGTGGAGGAAGGCGTGCCAGGGGGTGGCTTCGGGGGTGGGGAGGTGGGCGGTGAGGAGGTGGCCGGCGCGTTTGAGTTCGGCGAGGTATTGGGCTTCGGCGGGGATGAGGGAGAGGAAGGTGGCGTCGGGTTTGTTGGGGCGGGTGACGGTGACCATGAAGCGTTTGTGGGAGTCTTTGCCGAAGTTGGGGAAGTCGCGGAGCGGGGGGAGTGTGCGTGGGGTTTCGGAGTCGATGTGCTGGAGGCGTTGGTCGAGTTGGTGGAGATAGGCGTGGCGTTGGTCGTCGGAGATGCGGACGGGGCTATAGGCGATGAAGGGGTCGAGTGGGAGGAAGCCGTTGAACCAGAAGATGCCGTGGTAGATGGGGGCGAGGGTGTGGTCCATGGCGGGGTTGGCGCCGAAGCCGGAGTAGGCGTCTGGGGGGCCGCCGGTGGTGAAGATGGCCAAGGCGCGTTTGCGGGCTTTGCCGAGGCCGTTTTCGTAGAGTTTGCCGTCGCCGTAGATGCGGCCCATGGGGAAGGCGCGGTCGACCCAGCCTTTGAGGATGGCGGGGAGGCCGAACCACCAGAGGGGGAAGGTGAAGATAAGGAGGTCGGCGGCTTCGAGTTTTTGGATTTCGGTTTCGAGGTCTGGGGCGAAGCCGTGGTGGTCGGAGGCGTGGCGTTCTTCGAGTTGCTGTTTGAGGTAGTTGGGGTCGTGGACGGTGGTGAAGTTGCGGCGGTCGGAGACGGGGTTGAAGTGCATGGCGTAGAGGTCGGAGATGGTGACGGAGTGGCCGAGGGTGCGGAGGGTGGCGGCGGCCTGGTTGGAGAGTGCGCTGCAGAAGCTTTTGGGTTCGTGGTGGGCGTGGACGATAAGCACGTTCATGGCGGGCTCCGAAAGGGATGTAAACACGAAGAGCACGGAGAGCACGAAGGACCACGAAGCGGTTGTTGATGGTCTTCACGTCTGAGCGTTCGTGGTGGATTGTAGGAGGCCTTGGGGGATGTCGGGGGGGGAGGGGGCGCCTTTTTTTGTAAGGGGGTTTTTGCGGGGGTGTTGTGGAAGAGGTGAGGGTGCGATGGGAATGGGGGCACATTCCGGCGATGCCATCGCCGGCTTTTTGCGGGGGGGGGGGGTTATAATTTTCGGGAGGTGATTATAC
>Ga0335069_10001524_pt1 | contig 37180 bp, 25 predicted proteins | sample Lox_Sample_11_FD_206714 | JGI IMG/M metagenome (GOLD analysis project Ga0335069, IMG submission 206714) | Soil microbial communities from Loxahatchee National Wildlife Refuge, Florida, United States - Lox_Sample_1.1 | ecosystem: Environmental > Terrestrial > Soil > Wetlands | place: USA... | reverse complement strand
GATGTCGTGATCGATTCCCATCTCGGTCAATAGCTTTTCCAGCCGCCGGCCATTGGTCGCAAACATCCGATCTCGCTCGCCATAGCCACCCAGCACGGGGCATACACCGCGAAGCCCGTCAGCGGTTTTGGGTACATCGCCGTAAAAGGTCGCCGCAACCTGGAGCGGAGCCCGCACCGCGAACAGCAGCGCAAAGCCGCCGCCCAGACAAAAGCCAATTACGCCGATGCGCGTCGGATCGACATTGGGCTGTTGCTGCAGATAGACACGCGCGGCCTCCAGGTCCGCGAATGCATCGCCCTCGCCGCGGGAGAGCGCCATCATCGTTCGCGCGATGCATAGAAGGCGTGTACCCGGCCGATCGTACAAATGCGGTGCGAGTGCGACGTACCCAAGATCGGCCATTTTGCCGGTTAGGCGGCGAATATCATTATTCAGCCCGAAAATTTCGTGAATCACGATGACGCCCGGATGGCGCGCATTGTCCTCCGGCGCCGCCATCGCCGCGCGCATATTCAGGCCGTTACCGATTGGAAAATAGGTGTCGCGAACCGTCATCTCAATTTCTCCCGGATGCTACTTCGTCTTGGCCGGCTTCGAGCGTCCCTTCGAGCGCGGGCCAGAACCGTAATCTCCGAACGGATCGTCGCGTTCCCGCACCGCCTGGCGAAATCCGGTCTTTTGCGCGTGGGCGACGAAGTCCAATCCTTCCTGCGTATGGCGCGCGATGCCGTCGAACAGCGACCCGATCAGACGCGAGGTGGCAAGCCCCATATTCTCCGCGGTGTGATTGCACAGCAGCTTGAGCATCTGGAGTTGATTTACCGGGACTCGCGCCATTCTGCGCGCGAAATCGAACGCATGCGATTCCAATTCCGTTTCCGGCACTGTCTCCAGGATCAGTCCGATTCGCGCTGCCTCCCGCGCCGGAATTTCGTCCCCGGTGAGCAGGTAACGCTTGGCGCGTTCCAAACCCATCCGATACACCCACATCGCGGTGGTCGGAGTTCCCCACACGCGCGCGGGCGGATATCCGAAAGAGGCGTTCTCAGCTGCGATTATGATGTCAGAACACAGGACCAGGTCGGTGCCGCCGCCGATGCACCATCCCTGCACTGCCGCGATCGTCGGTTTGCTGGCGTACCAAAGCTTCATGTACACATCCACGAACCGCGAGATCATCCGGTAGTCGGCAACGGAATCCCACACGCGCTTGCGTTCGGTTTCTCCCGATTGCGCGCGAGTCGACCAATCCAATCCATAGCCGGCGCAAAAGGCGGGACCCTCGGCGCGAAGCAGAATTACATGGACGCCGTGGTCGGCGTCGGCCTCATCGATTGCCGCGGCCAACTCGCGTCCCAGATCCGGCGTGATCGTGTTGTACTCGGCGGCGCGCGTCAGCACGATTGTGCGGATGCCGTCCTTGGTTTCGGTCCTTAATGTGCTAGACATGCCGACCTCATCGAAACTGCATATAGCAGCGGCTTGCAGCGCATGCCACAGATTGGCATCCCGCGGTTGTTTAGCATCACGGATGACCCGCCAAGCTCATTGTCACCACTGTCGAGGCAAAGTGATCCCTCCGGAAAAGTATTGATCCAGAGGTGCTACTGAATAGCCGACGGTACTCCACTGCCCGTTATTTCCTTGCATCGCCAGAACGATTTCCTGGACCGAACCGGCCTTTTCAAAAGTGCTGTCGAACTCGACGTAAACATATCGGGCCGGCGGTCGAAACGTCAGCTCGGTGTCGTATCTGGCGAGTTTGAATCGTCGCGACTGTAGCCGGCCCGCCGTTTTCCGGTTCAGAGTGGTAGCGCCGACCACGTCGCGAAACCGCTCCGCATGATCGTTGGGCGGCTCCCAACATCGATGCGCTGCGCATTCGTCGATCGCTTTCAACCAGTCATCGGCGGCGGAGATCGCCGGAGACTCCAAGGTCTGCTCCCAAGAGTGATAGCCGGCGACCGCCACTATCAGCAGGAGAACGAAAATTGGCACGGGAATCCATTTCCATTTCGATGTGCGGAAGGTGGCAGGAATGTATCGCCAGGCGGATACGATCACGAAATAGAGCACCAGCGGATAGGACGGTGAGTACATGCGGTTGTTCTCTTCGTACTCGACCATTGAGCTAATCAGTGAGGCGCCGATCACGATTGACATTATCGCAAGGGCGAACCGTGGCGTCCGCTTGCCCTGGATCAGCTGGGACAGCGCGAGCGCGGCGAAAATGAAGAACGCGATGTTCGGGATCGCCAGCAGAAGTTGCTCCATTCTCCATGCCGACCATATCCAAGCTGCAAGCACCGGGTTGCCAAAGGCGACCGGTCGCTGCGCCGGAACGCCCGTCCAAAAGCCGCGCAGTGAATGGACGACCGTTTCGCCATAGAGGATCGGGTGCTCCACAATCATTTGAAATGCCATCCTGGCGAGTTCGCGTGACATCGGAACGTAATACGAAGGGACTGGTGACCAAAGTGCGCGAAAGCCCGCATACTCGCTTGTCCCGGTAGCGGCGATCATGTCGTTCCTTACGGGGATCACGTGGTCACGAATGAGGGCATAACGCGCCGGCGCCAATTCAATAAACGGGACGCAATGATCGGTTAGGTCGAATCCCAACTGCGTGGAGAGTCCGAAATAGCCGACGGTTTTCAGATTGAATGCGCACCATCCAAGCATCGGAATGACCGAAAACGCCGCGAACAGTGCCAGCCGCCGTATGGTTTCGCGCGAATCGACATCCCGCGAGCGATCTTCCGTGATCAACAGGACGAAGAAGAGCGGGGCGATAAACAGGTACATCGGCCGGCATAGAGTCGTAAGCGCTATTGCCGCGCCGAGCAGGGCATGGTGGACGCGGCCGATTTTTCCGTCGAAAGCCATCCGGGCGAATATCGCCACCGCCAGCATCAGGAGAAAGGTGCAAAGCGTCTCCGACAACAGCGTCGATTCGTAAACAAGAGGACGCAGGCTCAGGCCGTAGAGCAATCCCGTAGTGAACGCGAGCGGCCAGCTCCGCGCGCTGCGATAGACAATCCAGAACAGCATCGACGCAATCGCGACGCCCATTGTGTGCTGTACGATCCGGACGATGTTCCCATCCAATCCGCAGGCGAGCACCAGGAGCGGATAGGCGGGTGCACGCACGCCGTCGTAGTTGGCGAAGTTGAGGTCCCTAAAGAATCGCGCGTTGTTCCAGTAGTCCCAGGTGTCGTTAAAGGGGATCGTGGCGGAAGTTGCCCAAAATCCAACCCGGACCGCGACCAGAACTGCAACCATTGCGGCGAACGCCCACGTCGCCGCATGACCCGCGGCCACGTCACCGCTGAAAGAAGGAGGAGGAGGAGCATCAGGGCGCGCGGTATCGGGCTCCACGGTTATATGATCTTGTTCAATGGGAACTCGACGATGCCGACGGCGCCGGCCTCAAGCAGCTTGGGGAACAATTCGCGAACGGTGTGCTCGGCAATCACGGTTTCTACCGCTAGCCATTCTTTTCCCTTGAGCGAGGGCGCCGGATAAAGATGCGAGATGGTCGGGGCGGTTATCGACGGCAGCAGGCCAATTACTTTCTCGAGGTTTTTCTTCGCGACATTCATCTTGATGCCGACGCGATTCTCCGCATCCAATGCGCCCCGGATGAGGACCCCGATTTGGCGAATCTTCGCCTGCTTCCATTTGTCCGTCCACGCCACCGGGTTGGCTACCAGTACTGGAGTCGAAATCAGCAATTCTTCGACGATTCGCAGGCCATTGGCGCGCAGCGATGAGCCGGTTTCGGTGACATCCACGGCTGCGTCGACGATACCTTCAGCGACCTTGGCCTCGGTCGCGCCCCATGAGAATTCAACTTCGGCATCGACTCTGCGCTGCTTGAGGACGCGGTTGACGTACTCGACGATTTCCGTCGCGATCCTGCCCCCGCGCAAGTCCTCCAGCCGCTTGACTGGCGAATCTTCGCGCACGCACAAGACCCATCGCGAAGGCTTTAGAGTCGCCTTGGCGTAGACGAAAGTCTCAACTGTTTGCAGCCGGACGTTATTCTCCACTATCCAGTCGCTGCCGGTAATGCCCGCATCGAGGGAGCTGTCGGCGATGTATCGGGGCATCTCCTGCGGACGCAGGATTCGGCAGCTGAGCGCAGGATCGTCGACGCTGGGTATGTAAGATCGCGAGCCCACAGTAATCCGCCATCCCGACCGGCGCATCAACTCAAGCGTCTGCTGCTCGAGGCTGCCCTTTGGAATTCCGAATTTCAGCACTTTTCCGGCCGCCATAATTCCGTCCTGTTTGCGGCCCGTCAGGCCGGCTTTTTCTTATGGCCGTAACCGGGCCCATATTTGGCCGGATCGACCTTGCGATCGTCGACGACGCGCCAACTATCGCCGTCGAGTTTGCGGAAGAAGCACGACTCGTATCCTTCGGCACATGCGGCCCCGTCACCGCGCTGCTCAACCGAAAGGAGGATGGTGTCGGCGTCGCAGTCCAGCCGAATCTCGCGCACAACCTGGAAATTGCCCGACTCTTCGCCCTTGCGCCAAAGCCGGTTGCGCGAGCGAGAGAAATAGCAGGCGCGTCCAGTGGCGACGGTCTCGTCGAATGCCTCACGGTTCATGTACGCGACCATCAAGACCCTGCCCGATGCATGGTCCACGGCGATTGCGGGAACCACGCCGCCGCTCTTTTCAAAGTCAATTTCCGCTGACGCCTGCTTCGCCATCGCTTCACCGAAATTTTCGACTGCGAACCCCAAAGTATCGGCGAAACCGCCCGTCGATTCAATCCAATGTAACCTCGATCGGGAGCGGGTTCATGCTGAATTAATCGATGGAGGTGTTTCCAATTTGCTGACGGTACGAATAAGTTAGAAGAACTTTCTGCTGTTTGGAGCGTGATTTAGTGAAACACGGTACGTTGTTGGCGACCGCAGTTCTCTTGACCGCGACCATGCTAACGGCAGGCGCCGGACCGGCTCGAGCCGATGGCGACCTGCGCAAGGTGAAGCATGTGGTTGTGATCGTCCAGGAGAATCATTCTTTCGATAACTATTTTGGAACCCTGCCATATGCGCCCGGCAGCATTTATCACTCATGTAGCGCCGATCATTCGCGGAACGATCACCGATGCGTGAGCGGACTGGACTGCACTAAGAATTTCGACGGAAGCCTGAATTGCACCAACTCGAATCCCGACCTCGAAGGCAACACCGTCGTGATCTATCACCAGCCGAACGCTTGTTCATTCAGTCCCGACCACGATTGGCATGCCGCACACCATGACGGGAACTGGTTTCATCCCGCCGACACCATATTTTACAGTCCCAACGACGGCTTCGTCCGCTGGAATGAACCCAGCGATCCCACCAACACGACAATGAGCTATTACACGCAGGACGATCTTCCGTTCTATTACGATCTCGCACAGGAATTTGCGATCGACGATAACTACCACGCATCGGTGCCGGGTCCAACATTCCCAAATCGCGCTTATATCTATGCGGCAACCTCGTTCGGCCACCTTACGACTTCGGAAACCCTGCCGCCGATTCCACAGGGATACCTGCCAATCACCGGCGACATCATGGATCTGCTCGATAAATACAACGTGCCGTGGACCGACTACTACTCCGAGGTTCCTAGTACAGGCTACTTTCGCCCGTTCCTGTCGCCGCATCTGGTTACGATCGACCAGTTCGCTGTGGACGCCGCCGCAGGCGCGCTGCCGCCCGTCTCGTGGGTCGAGGCGAATTTCGGGGTGATAAGCCCTCGCGCAGAGGAGAGTGACGAGGATCCACCCGCCGACATCCGGGCGGGGCCGTACTTCGTATCTCAGGTGTTGAACGCGGTTCGAAACGGTCCCGATTGGAAGAGCACCGTGGTCTTCATAACGTATGACGAGAACGGCGGGTTTTACGATCACGTTCCGTTGCACGAGGCGCCGCAGGCCCACGCGTTTAACCCCGATGGGATCGAGCCGGGCCAGTGTGCCGATCTGTCAGATCCACCGCAAAGTGAACAGCCGGGCGGTGGCATCCAGTGCACCGTAAGCCAGGAAAATGCAGCGGCAATTTGCCCCGGATTCACGTCGACGGGGCCGTATCCGCCCACCTGCGCGCACTTCAATCAGCTTGGATTCCGGGTCCCTATCATGGTGGTATCGCCGTTTTCCAAGCCGCACTACGTCTCACATACGCTGGGCGATCACACGTCCATCCTGGCATTCATTGAAAAACGATTCATGACCAAAAGCGGGCGCGCGCCCAGCCATCCCGCGCTGACCCTGCGCGATGCCAACGCCGACACCTTGGAGGATTTGTTTGACTTCTCGGCGTCGCCGTCAAAAAATGCGGAATTGCCTGCAACCCCTCCGCAACCAAGTCCCAGCGATCCGGGATGTCCGTTCCCGGAATAAGGACCAACTGCGATTGAACGGAGCCAACGAGAGCGCGTAAGATTCGGAGACTGAAATCATGAGAGTGCGAAGGATCAGGCTGGCCGCGCTTTTCATCGCGATTGGCATGTTTGGCGTGAATGCTGCCACGGCTCGCGCCGATGGCAACCTATGGAAGGTCAAGCATCTGGTTATCGTGATGCAGGAAAATCGCTCGTTCGACAATTTCCTGGGAGCGCTGACCTATGCTCCGGGCTCCCCGTATCATACCTGTTCCGCCAAACAGAAGCGGTCCGATCATCGATGCGTTGATGGGCTCACTTGCACGGTGGATTCGGGCGGGAATTTCACGTGCGCGAATTCGAATCCGGATGAAGACGGGAACCCGGTTTTTGCTTACCACGACCCGCGCTTATGTGACGTTTCAGGCCTCGATCATGGATGGGAGCAGAGCCATCATGAGGCCAATTGGCAGTATCCCGACGACACCTTCAATTGGAGTCCCAACAACGGATTTGTGCTCCAGAATGACACCGACAACGGTCCTGAACAGCCGTTCGTTCGCGATACGATGGGATTTTACACACAGGACGATCTGCCCGTTTACTACGGATTATCCAATACCTTTTCCATTGACGACACCTATTTTTGCTCGGTGATCGGTCCTACCTTGCCGAACCGGTTGTACTACATGGCGGGAGCCTCGTTCGGCCATATCACCACCGCCGAAGCGATCCCGCCGCTGCCGGTCGGGTACCGGCCGCTTAGGGGCACGCTGTTCGATCTGATGGACAAGTTCAACGTTTCTTGGGTCAACTACTATTCCGACATTCCATCATCCGCATACATCCGCGCCTTCATCTCGCCGCATATCGCGCCGATCACGCAATTCGCAACTGACGCGGCGGCCGGAAATCTGCCTGATTTTTCGCTGGTCGATCCCAATTTCGGCATATTGGATCCGTCCCAAGAGAGCGACGGGTCGCCGCCGAATAATGTGCGCAGGGATGACTATTTCATCTGGCAAATCGTGAATGCCGTCCGGACCAGCCCGCTGTGGAAGGACACCATAATTATAATCACCAAGGATGAGCACGGCGGCACGTACGATCACGTCAAGCCTCCCGAGGCTATCCAAAACCATGCGATCAGTCCGGATGGAATTAATCCGGGCCAGTGCGCCGACTTGTCAAATCCGCCTGCGAGCGAACAGCACGGCGGAGGCGCCAACTGCGGTTTCAGCCAGGGCGAGGTCTCCGATATGTGCCCAGGGTTTACACCTTCGGGACCGTATCCGCAGAATTGCCCGAACTTCAATCAGTACGGCTTCCGAGTGCCATTGATTGCGGTATCCCCGTTTTCAAAGCGGCATTACGTATCGCACGCGCTTGGCGATCACACGTCGCTGGTCGCTCTGATCGAAAAGATATTCATGACCCGGAAGGGCAAATCCAAGCATCCGTCACTGACTCTTCGCGACGCCAACGCCGACACGCTCGAGGACATGTTCGATTTCGACCATTCGCCCTCGCTCAATGCGGCGCTTCCTACGCCAGTTCCACCCGGACCGGACGACAGTGGCTGCGGCGGTTAGCGTATAGATGATGGGGCGGCTTTGCGCATGCTCAGTGCGCCAAGTCCGCTATGACAGGCAGGTCCGCGTCGCGCCTGACTTCATCTCGCGCATTTGGGCGAAATTTCTTCCACTACAAAAGGAACCACAGCTCGTGTCGCATGGCCTGCTGACGCCGGTTGAAATACCGGCGTCATCTATGCTCATAGCTGAAAGGTACCGTAACATCGGATACTGTTACGGCGATATTACGGAGGTCGGTTTTGTTGACACAAAAGGTGATTTTTTGGGGGCAGCTGTGCCTTCTCGCTGCTGGACTATCGCTCGGTTCTGTTGAGGCTCATGCCGATGGCGACCTGCGGAAGGTCAATCACGTGGTCGTCATCATGATGGAAAACCATTCCTTCGATAACTACTTCGGCGCGCTACCTTACGCATCCCATGGCCCCTACCATCGATGTAAGGGCAGGGTGGAGGGCGATCATCGCTGTGTCGATGGGCTCACCTGCACCGGTTCGGGAAGCAGCCTAAATTGCACGAATTCGAACCCCGATGAAAACGGCAACCCGGTATCATCGTTTCATGATCCGCGACTTTGCACTGGCTCGGACATGGATCATGGTTGGGTTGGGAGCCACTTCGAAGCAAACTGGATGTCGCCCATCAGCACGATCGTGTCAACGCCGAACAACGGATTCATATTGCGAAATGACGTGTCGTTTCCCGATGTCCAGCCGACCGATCATGATACGATGGGTTATTATACGGGAGATGATCTTCCTTTTTATTACGGGCTGGCCGAGACGTTTGGGATTGATGATCGCTATTTCTGCTCGCTGATCGGACCGACATTTCCGAATCGCGCGTATCTGATTGCCGCAACCTCATTCGGGCATGTATCGACGAGTGAAGATATTCCCCCGATTCCCGCAGGCTACCGCCCAATCACCGGCACGATTTATGACCTGCTAGACAAATACGGAGTATCATGGATCGACTACTACTCCGACGTCCCGACGTCAATTGACGCGCGTCCGTTCTTGTCGAACAATTTGGCGCCAATCACCCAGTTTGCCACGGATGCCGCCGCCGGCAATTTGCCCCAAGTGGCTTACGTGGACCCGAATTTCGGTTTTCTGGTGCCCGCCGACGAAAGCGACGAGCATCCCCCGTCCGATATTCGCAAGGGGCAATACCTGATTTCACAGATCGTAGCGGCGGTTCGGAACAGCCCGAGCTGGAAAGACACCGTCATCTTCATAACCTACGACGAGCATGGTGGCACCTACGATCATGTTCCACCGCCTAGAGCAAGGCAAGCCGGCGCTCTCAATCCGGATGGAATCAGCCCGGGACAATGTGCAGATCTGTCAAATCCGCCGGAGAGCGAACTTCCCGGCGGCGGGTATAACTGCGCCGCCAGTCAGGGAGCCGTTGCGGAGCTATGCCCTGACTTTACACCAACCGGCCCGTTTCCAAGGGATTGCCCCAACTTCAATCAGTACGGGTTCCGAGTCCCGCTGATTGCGGTATCGCCTTTTTCAAAGCGGCATTATGTATCGCATACGGTTGGCGATCACACTTCAATCGATGCTTTCATCGAGAAGCGCTTCATGACCACAACGACCGCATTGCCGCATCCCGCGATGACGTTGCGCGATGCCAACGCGCTGACGCTTGAGGACATGTTCGACTTTACGCGCTCACCGTCGCTTAATTCGGGTGTGCCGGCCGCGCCGGCGCCGGATCCAAGCGATCCGGGCTGCACCCCTGACTAACAACGAAGTCGTCGCCTGGGGGATACCGGGACGGCTGGAATTGCGGATGAGGTCATCGCAGCGCTTTGAGCGCCGCGATGACCTCGTCCGTGTGGCCGTCCACCTTCACCTTGGAGAAAACCTTGCGGATGACTCCGGACTTGTCGATTATGAAGGTCGTCCGCTCGATTCCCATAAATTCGTGGCCGTATAGCGATTTCTTCTTGTACACGCCATACGCCCGGGTGACTTTGTTTTCCGGGTCCGCCAAGAGTGGGAAATTCAGAGAATGTTTTTCGGTGAATTTCGTATGTAAAGCGGATGAGTCCGCACTGATGCCAACCACACTGGCGCCCAGCGCCTGGAGACGATCGCTATTGTCGCGGAAACTGCATGCCTCGACCGTACATCCCGGGGTCATATCCTTGGGATAAAAGTAAAGTACCAGATTGCGCTTCCCTATCATGTCCTTGAGTGCGACGCTTTGTCCGTCTGCATCAGGCAGAACAAAGGCGGGAGCGGCTTTGCCTTCCAATTTCAGGCTGTCGTTGCCGGGGGCCTTTTTGGACAGGGGTTTGGCTGGCCTCTTTCCGGCCGTTGGCTGCGATTTCTTCTTGGTTGCCACGGGATCGTTCTTTAGCGATGGCTACGGTTCAATGCAATCTATTGGCAATGGCATCCGGGACCGGCAATTGTTGTGCAGGTGCCGGTATCAATCAGGCACGATTTACCGGAAAATCCGACGCTGCTCTGCGTCGCATCACAGGCGCCGGACGCCGCCGTAAAGCAATCCCCGTCCGGAGTGATTCCGGATACACCGTAACCGGTCAGATTGATAGTCTGCGGGCTGGTCGTAGCGTTGCCAGTCACGACCAGAGTTCCTGTGATAGTCGAGTCCACATGCGTCGCGCTTGGAGTCAATGCAATCGCCAGGATGCAGCTGGCTTGCGGACCCAGGCCCGCCGGCTCGATCGGACAGCTCGAATCTCCCGGCACCAGTGAAAATTCATTCGGTCCCGTATAGCCCGCCGTCGTATCCGTCAGCGTGAGGGTTTGCAGCACCAGCGGATTGGTGAAACCGGTGTTGTTCACCGTCACGAATTGCTCGTTGGCCACTGTCACCGGCGAGCCGCCGAAGTCCAGTGGATTAGGAGTGATTGTGTCCGTCGTGGGCGGCGGCAACGTCCCGGTTCCGGTCAATGTAACCGCCTGCGGGCTGGAGGTTGCGTTGTCGAACACGTGCATGTGTGCGGTATACGCGCCGGTACTCTGCGGCGTGAACGACACGTTGATCGAACATCCAGACTGCGCGGGGATTCCCCCGGGCGCCTGGCAGTCGGTGAAGAACACCCCGAAGTCCAGCGGATCGTCAATCGCGATGCTGGTGACGATCGCATGATTGGTAAACCCGGTGTTGTTTAACGAGAACACGCACGTAGTCGAGGTGTTCCCTTCCACGGCGCTGCCCGAACTGCACGACGCGGGCCCCACAGTGATCGTGGTCACAGGCGTCACTGTTGCGGTCGCGGTCTGAGTTGCAGTTCGAGTGGCGGTCGCGGTCGCGGTTGCCGTCGCAGTTGCGGTTGACGTAGGGGTGGAATGGGGCGGGATGAACCCGATGCCGATCGGGCCGCTTAGTCCCGTGTTGCCGCCATTGATGGTAGCGCTGGGCGCAACGTTGCCGTTGCTCCCCGATCCATAGACCGTCACGCTGGTGCTCCCGTTGTCAGATACATAAATGTTCGCGCCCGAATCCAGCGTAATTCCATCGGGCGTGTTCAGCACCGTGCTGGCGCCGGAGATAGTGGCGCTTGGCGTAACGTTTCCGGTGCTCCCGGCAGGATACACGGTGATGCTGTTGCCGCCCCCGTTGGCCACATAAATATTGCCGCTCAAGTCCAGGGCAATGCCGTGAGGTCCATTCAGCCCGGTGCTGCCACCGCAAATCGTCGCATTGGCGCCGCCACACAGGAAAGCGTTATTCGGCATTGCCTGCCCGTTGCTGCCGGCGGCATACACATTGATGCTATTGACCAGCCCGTTGGTGACGTAAATATTCCCGTTTGAATCAACCGCGATCCCGAACGGCCCGAAGATGCCGGTACCGGTGGGGCCACCGTTGCCGCCAGCGATTGAGTTGGTGGGTGTTACGTTGCCATTGCTGCCCGCGGCGAAGACCGACACGCTGTTGGCAAACTGATTCGTAACATAGACGTTTCCACTGGAATCCACGGCAATCGAATACGGACCGTTGAGCCCGGTATTGGCGCCGGTGATGATCGCTGCCGGCGTTACATTGCCGTTGCTGCCCGCCGAATAGACCGTCACGCTCCCGCTCCCGCCATTGTTCGCGACATAAATTTTCCCGGTTGAATCCAGCGCGACCCCGTCCGGCGAATTGAGGCCGGTATTCGCGCCGCTAATCGTTACTCCCGGAAAGACATTGCCATTGGCGCCTGGAACATACCCGGTCACGCTGCCGTTGCCCGCATCCGCGACAAACAGAGCCGGGGTCGCCGTTGGCGTGGGTGTGACGGTAACGGTTGCGGTCGCGGTCGCCGTCGCCGTTCGAGTCGCAGTCGAAGTACGGGTGGGCGTCGCAGTCCGGGTCGCTGTTGCCGTCGTAGTTGAAGTTGGGGTTGCGGTTACAGTTGCAGTAACGGTCACGGTTGGACTTCTGGTGGTGGTAACGGTCGCCGTTACGGTCACGGTCGTAGTTAGAGTCATAGTTGGCGAAACCGTCGCTGTCGGTGATCGGGTGATCGTTGCCGTAACCGTCGTCGTCGGGGTTGCCGTAGTTGTGAGCGTCGGACTTAACGTGGCGGTCGGGCTACGGGTGACCGTCGGTGAGGTAGTTGCAGTAGTCGTGGCTGTTACCGTCATTGTCAGGGTGGGGGTCGCGGTCGTGGTTGCCGTCAAGGTTACGGTCGTCGTCGTCGTGCGCGTGCCAGTCGCGGTCCGCGTCGCAGTCGCAGTTCTGGTGACCGTCGCAGTCGCTGTCGCGGTGGTAGTAGGGGTAGGCGGCATAAAAGCGACGCCGACGGGGCCATTCAGACCGGTGGCGGCGCCATTGATGGTTGCGCTGGGTGCCACGTTACCGTTGCTCCCCGATCCATAGATCGTCACGCTGGTGCTCCCATTATCCGATACGTATATATTAGCCCCCGCGTCGAGCGTAATCCCCTCCGGCGTGTTCAGCCCCGTGCTGCCGCCTGAGATCGTCGCGCTCGGCGTTACGTTCCCGGTACTTCCGGCCGGGTACACGGTGATGCTGTTGCCGCCGGCGTTGGCCACATAGATGTTTCCGCTCATGTCCAGTGCAATGCCGTGCGGACCGTTCAGCCCCGTGCCCCCTCCGCATATCGTCGCGTTGGTGCCGCTGCACAGGAAAGCGTTGTTGGGTAGCGCCTGGCCGTTGCTGCCGGGGGCATACACATTGACGCTATTGACCAGCCCGTTGGTAACGTAAATGTTGCCGGTCGAATCGACCGCGATGCCAAAAGGCCCGAATATGCCGGTACCGGTGGGGCCACCGTTGCCACCGGCGATCGAGTTGGTGGGTGTTGCGTTGCCATTGCTACCCGCGGCGAAGACCGACACGCTATTGGCAAACTGGTTCGTAACATAGATGTTTCCACTGGAATCCAGCGCAACCGCATACGGCCCGTTGAGCCCGGTATTGGCGCCGGTGATGGTCGCTGCCGGCGTTACATTGCCATTGCTGCCCGCCGAATAAACCGTTACACTTCCGCTCCCTCCATTATTCGCCACATAAATTTTTCCGCTCGAGTCCAGCGCGACCCCTTCCGGCGAATTGAGGCCGGTATTCCCGCCGCTAATCGTTACTCCCGGAAAGACATTGCCATTGGAGCCCGGAACGTAACCCGTCACGCTCCCGTTGCCGGCGTCCGCCACGAATAACACCGAAGTAGCTGGCGTGAGGGTTGGCGAGGCGGTTGCGGTTGCCGTTGCGGTGACTGTTGGGGATCGGGTCGCAGTTGCGGTCGCGGTGACTGTCGCTGTCGGAGATCGTGTCGAGGTAAACGTGGCGGTGACCGTTGGAGAACGAGTAACCGTGACCGTTGCGGTCGGGGTGGTTGTGGCAGTCGATGTTACCGTCGGGCTAACTGTAACTGTTACAGTCGATGTCGCAGTCTGTGTTCTGGTAACGGTTTCGGTTGTCGTCGCGGTCGGCGTTGCTTGAATCAAAATGCCGAAGGCGGCGGCCGCCGCGATATCCGGGCTCATTGTTGGTGCCGACGACGCCCAGCTTCCGGCAGATGGATTGAACACCTCGATCTGTGTTTTCGGGCTGGCCGTATCCTGGCCGCTACCGGCCTCATAGCAAGCGCCATTGTTGCCCGTGCTTCCGTTGCACCATTCACCGCCAAGCGCAAGGATCTCGCCGGCCTCGGAGCCGGTCGTCAACAGCGCCACCGTAGCTCCTGCGCGTCCCTCGACCATTGACCCGGTTGCCGTAAATCCGGGCGAGGTACCAATGGCATCAAACAAGTCGGCGGTCCGATCGATCGCCTGCGTCAGCCCGGTCAAATCGCCAAGCGTATCCGTCATATTTTCGCCGCCTGCAACAAGGATCTGTCCCGTGAGCGCGGTCGCCGGCGGCGCGATCAATACCTGTGACTGATTTGCGCGAGGTTGCGAAGTATTATTTGCGGTTGCTGTCCACGTGCCTGCCGAAGGATTGAATAATTCCGCCGTTGCCAGCGTGGAGCCGATCGTCGGGGCGGTTGCATTGATGCCGCCTACGACCAACACGTCGTTGGCCAGAGTGCCGGAAGTTACCACACTCGGATTCAGCACTGTCCATGCAGCCAACTCGCGTCCGGTTACCATGTTTCCGGCTGCCGCAAAGGTGCCTCCGGGGAGCGTTCCCGGCGTAAATAGTTCCGATTTGTTAGTCGTGGCTTGGAAAAAGGAGCTGGTATCGCCACCCGCGATGAGGACCTTGCCAGACTGGTTGGTGAGTGGGGCCATGATGAAATTTGTTCGCGCTGTAACCATCGAGTTGGTAGTCGCGGTGAAGGTGGCTGACGATGGCACGAAGATCTCAGCGGTGTTTGTTGCACCACTGGATTGAATCGAAAACCCGGATGATGCGAAGGTCATGTTACCGGTGTATCCACCGGCCACCAGTACATCCCCATCTTCGTTGGTGCCCGAACCGGCGATCAGGCTTGCCAGCCCCGCTCCCCTGGGGTGATTCATCGTGCTTGAGGTCGCGGTAAACCCGTTGGTTCCTGGAGCATAAACTGCGGCCGTATTTAACGCAGCGCAAAAGAATGTTTGCGTATGTCCGCCGCTGCAATTAGTTCCGCCGGTAATCAGGATCCTACCATCGGAAAGCGTGGTTGCCCACGATCCCTCGGTCTTTCCAGTGTAAACGGTGAAATCGCCCGATACGAATCCGCCTTGAGCGCCTACGGTCGGGTCGAAGATTTGAACTGCGTTGGTTGAGTTATCAAACAGGCCGCTGGGCGTCTGAGTCGTACCGGAAACGAGCAGGTTGCCCCCAGTGTCGCCTCCAATGATCAGAAGCTGTCCGGCGACCGTATTGGCCGCGCCTGCGTTATTGCCGCCTCCCCACATCGCTGCCACAACGGCCACCGCCACTGTGAGCATGATAAGATCAGCAATCTCAGGCACCAGACGTTGCCCACGTCCGCGCATCCTTTCCGAATCCTCCCTACGATCCGATCGTTGAGTTGCCTCTACGATCCGATCCTAGGGTGGTCAGTACTCCAATCGCAGCCCGTACAGGATGCAATAAAAATCCTGACCCTCATTGGAGGTCGGAACGCCCCTTCTCTAAAATCCGAACTGCAGGCGACTAGATTTTTCCGCTCTCCCTCCCATGCTCCGTATTCCCAGACGGAGCAAACCTAAAGCAGCGTTAGGCTACGGAAACTCTAACCTGCAGCAAAATTAGCAAATCCTGCTCCGTTGGTCAAATTAAATCTGGCCAGCTTAAGGTTTTCCCCGTTGAGTCGATACTAGTGCGCAGGCTCCAGTATCACATAAGAAGTTCGATTTCTATTAGATAAAGATAAGCTGGTATGCAGGCGAGCCAAGGGTGGAAACCGAACGGATCACCCAATGATTTCGAGCAACCTTGGGTCAAGGCTGGCCAGCAACTGGACGCGAACTGCTTAAATTGCGTTCACGATTGACTGTCGTGAACGGCATACAACCCTGCAGATTATCGACCGAACGAGGTGCTGTGGATTCGCTTGAATTTGGTTCGGCTCTCGGACGGTTAGATTCGGTGATGTAACGAAACCCCCATCCAGTGCTGGTTTTAAGCCCCCTAGTTGACCCGGTGGCAGGCGCGCCCTAGACTTGCGCGGTGGTCCTCTGACCCGCGCGACTTCTATAATTTAATGGCCGTTTATACTGAATTGACCAAACCGTTTCTGCGGGAAATCGCCGATGACTACGGCTTGGGCCGGGTCACGAACGCGTCGGGAATTGCGCAAGGTTCCGTCAACACCAACTATCTACTCGAAACCGCCAAGGGGAAATTCCTATTGCGGGTTGATGAGGTCAAGAGCGAGAACGAATTAAAGCGCGAACTCGACCTGCTGGTCTTCCTGCGACGCCATTCGTTTCAATGTCCGCATCCACTGCAAGATCGGATGGGCCGACTGCATCGAAGCTTCAACCACCGATGCGTGTCTCTATTCCGGTATCAGGAGGGGCGGGTAATTGCGCCTCCACGGATGAAGTTCTCGCAGCTTGAAACGATCGGCCGCACGCTCGGAAATCTTCACGTGATCGGCAAGGGTTACAAAAAGGGAATCGACAACCGCTTCAGCTTCGAACGGATCGCCGACTTATACATCAATGTCCGGTCGCGGCTGCCGAGCTATTTCCGGAAAATCTGTCGTGCTTTGGACGACGAAGTCGAGTATCTGACGCGCTATCTCGAAGGCAAATTGCCCAAGGGAATCATCCACGGCGATTTGTTTGCCGACAATCTTCTGTTTCGCGGCGAGCGATTGACGGCAATGCTCGATTTTGAGGCGGCGTGCCGCGGTAAATTTATTTTCGATCTTGCCACTGCGGTCAATGCGCTTTGCTTTGTCGATGGCATGTACTCTCTGGATCGGTTTCGGCGGCTGCTGCAGGGCTACGAGTCGGTGCGGACACTGTCGCTTGCGGAATGGGATGCGTTTCCCAACGAACTGCGGTTTTCGTCGCTGCGGTTTACGGTAACCCGTCTGCATGACTTTTACCTGCGGCCGGTTGACGGTCGCGCGCGCGTGGACAAGGATTTCCGCGAATATTTCGACCGCCTGCGCGTGCTTCGCCGCGAGCGGGAAGGCGGAATGGAGCCGCTCCTGATGGCGATGGCGACCGGCTACGATTATCGCAAGTATCAGAAGGTTAAGGCGACCGAGCGCCGGCACGCATAGGGGAACGGCCCGCTATCCCTGCCTCGGTTACGGCCGTCTTTGACTTAACATCGCGATGGCATCGATCCTTGAGCGTCGTCCTTCCCTTTGGGTGGAAGTCTCTCCGCCGCGGGGAATCAATCCCGACCCGATGATTACGCGGCTGGCCGCGCTCCGGGGTCAGGTCGATGCGATCAATCTGACCGACAATTCCTTGGGGCGCGTGAAGATGTCGGCGCTCGTGTTTGGCGGCATCGTCAAGCAGCGGCTGGGAATTCCCGTCGTCCTGAATGTGTCATGCCGCGACCGGAATCGCTTCGCTTTAAAATCGGACCTGTTGGGCGCGGCCGCACTTGGCATCGACGCAGTCGTTGCGCTTCGTGGCGACAAGGTAGCGCCTGACACGGACGGGAGGATCATTCCTGCGCACGATATAGATCCATTCGCGCTGCTCGATATGGTGGGTGCGCTTAATCGAGGCGATACGGGGGAAGGCAGGGCACCGCTCAAGATGCCGCCGAGCCTGATCGCCGGCGCAGTTGCAAACCCGAACCGGAAGAATTTCGACCGCGAAATCGATTCGCTCAAGCGCAAGGCCGCCGCCGGCGCGCGATTTGTGATTACGCAGCCCGTGTTCGAGGCCGGTACCGCGCGCAATTTCGTACGCGAGGCGAAGAATATGGGTATCGACGCGATGCTGGGGATAATGCCGATCAAACGCGCGGCGATGGCCCGGTACATGAAGGAACAGGTAAAGGACTTAAGCGGCGCCGCGTCCTACCTCGAACGTTATGTGGGTATGGATGAAGAAGCCGCCCGCAAGTTTTCTTTGAGCGAAAATCTGCTCCTGATGACATCGTTGGCCAATGATGCGGGAGGCTTTAATATCATGAGCGGCGGGGGGCCATCCCTGGCGATCGAGCTGGCGCTCGAATTTAACAAATGGCGCAAGGAGAACCGGAAATGAACCGCACTACCACGGGCAACGGCGCGCGTTCCGGGCGCGCCACCGGGAAAGAGCAGGGCCGCGTCGAGGACGCTGTCCGCGTGATGCTGCGGCATATGGGAGAAGATCCCAGTCGCGAAGGATTGCGCCGCACGCCAGCACGCGTGGCCAAAGCGCTTCAATTCCTGACGCGCGGATACGCGCAGGATCCGAAAGAGATCATCAATGGCGCGCTTTTTGAGGGCGAAGGATACCAGGAGATGATCCTGTGCAAAGATCTCGATTTTTACTCGCTGTGCGAGCATCACCTGCTCCCGTTCATGGGGAAGGCGCACGTCGCATACCTTCCAAACCGCAAGATTGTCGGCCTGTCCAAGCTGGCGCGGATGGTTGAGATATTCGCGCGGCGGCTCCAGGTACAGGAGCGCATGACGACGCAGATTGCGCGCACGATTATGGAGGCGATCGATCCGCTTGGTGTTGCCGTCGTGCTGGAAGCCGAGCATATGTGCATGCGGATGCGCGGAGTCGAAAAGCAAAATTCCTATATCACCACCTCCGCGATGCTGGGCGTATTCCGCACCAATATCGAGACGCGGCATGAGTTAATGCAGCTGTTGGGCAAGGCGCCGGCCTGATGCGCATACATTCCCGACCCAAAGATTGAAATGGAAAACGATCGACCCGAACTAGACCTGCTGGGACAATACGCCCTGCGCTTTGTAAAACCCGGCCAGACACTGGGCTTGGGCACCGGACGGGCCGCGGCGGCATTCATCCGAGCGCTCGGCAGGAGCCGAATCAAGGTGCGCGGCGTGGCGACCTCGCACGCCAGCGAAGAGCTGGCGCGTTCGGTCGGAATCGAGTTGATATCGCTGGCTGACGCGGGCCGGATCGATATCGACTTCGACGGCGCCGATGAGGTCGATCCGCGCTTGAATCTGATCAAGGGGTATGGCGGCGCGCTGGTGCGCGAAAAGATTGTTGCGGCATCGTCGCGCCGATTCGTCGTCCTGGTGGGCGAAGAAAAGATGGTGCGCAAACTCGGCGAGCGGCGCTCGTTGCCGGTGGAAGTCGTTCCATTCGCCGTTCCGCTTGCGGTTAAGCGAATCCGGGCGCTGGGGCTTCACCCGAATATTCGCAATCACGGCAATGAGATTTACGTGAGCGACAACGGTAATACGATTCTCGACTGCGGGCTGCGCGTGGTGGGCAATTCGTCGCGGCTGGAACGCGACCTGCACGTGATTCCGGGCGTGGTCGGCACCGGTTTGTTCGTTGGGATGGCGGATGTCGTGCTGGTGGCCCAATCGGACGGAAAGATTCGCACGCTTAGGCGCAGGCGGTAGCTTTCCTCGCGTCGAGCCGGCTTGCATTGTGAAGGCATGAATCGGCTGGAGGCGGACGCAGAGGCCAAGGCCCGCGAGGATCTCGAAAAGATTTTTTATGCTGCGATTGCGGCGGTCGATCCGGCGAGGCTGATTGACCGCGCGCTCAGTGGCGAATTACAGAGGGGCGGCGATATTCCCGCTTTGATTCAGGATGCGGGCCGAATTTTCCTTGTCGCGATCGGCAAGGCAGCCGCCGCGATGGCGGCGGAGCTGGAGCGGCACCTTACGGGAAAGCTTGCCGATGCCATCGCGGTGATTCCCGCGCCGGGTACGGCCGCAGCGGAAGCCGCGCTTGCCCAGACCAAAATACTGATAGGTGCGCATCCCGTCCCGGATCGGTCGTCGGTTGCAGCGGCGAGCGCCGCGACCGCGATGCTTAGGCAGGCGCGCGCGGAGGACTTGGTGATTGTCGCGCTCAGCGGTGGCGCGTCCGCGATGTTTGCTGCGCCGGCTGCTGGAATTTCGCTTGAGGACAAAGTTGCGGTCACGCGATCGCTGCTGAATGCCGGGGCGCCGATTCGAGAATTCAACCTTGTGCGCAAACATCTGTCCGCGGTAAAGGGTGGCAATCTCCTGCGTGCATGCGGCGGCGCACGAGTGCTCGGCCTGATTCTTTCCGACGTGCCCGGCAACGACCTTGCAACCATCGGCTCCGGTCTGACCACCGGCGATCCCAGCACTTTCGGCGACGCTATCGCGGTGCTTAAGCGTCGCGGAGTATGGGGCCGCGCGCCGGAGGCCGTTCGCGATCATCTCGAGCTGGGTGCGGCCGGCGATATTCCAGAGACCGTCAAGCCCGGTGATCCGCTGCTCGACCGGGTCATCAACGTGATAATCGGCGACAACCGGGCCGCACTTTCTGCGGCGGCCGACGCGGCCAAAAACCTTGGCTATGCGCCTGAACCGGGGCGCGAGCTGCGCGGTGAAGCGGACGAGGCCGGGCGTTTGCTCGCATCCGATCTTTGTTCAGCCAGCCGCAATCGTGTGTGTATCCTCGCCGGAGGGGAACCCGTCGTGTCAGTGCATGGAAATGGACGCGGAGGACGTGCGCAACAATGCGCATTGGCTGCGGCGATCGAGTTTGATCGAGTTGTGCCAGACCAAAAAATCGCAGTTCTGTTCGCAGGGACTGACGGTGTCGATGGTCCAACCGACGCGGCAGGGGCGTTCGCATCGCCCTCCACTATCGCACGCGGGGAGAGCGCCGGCGCGGATGCGGCGATGGCGCTGGCCCGCAATGACGCGTACAACTTCTTCTTGAAAGAGGGCGGACTATTTCGGCCCGGTCCGACCGGTACCAACGTCAGCGATCTGGCGATCGCGCTTGTGAACTATTGAACCTGCGATCCTGAATATATGGCGAGAAATACAAGGCGATCCAAAAGCAACTTGAAGGCGAAACGCGCGGTGGGGCGGCGCGTTTCGCGGGTGACGCTGATTCCCGGTGACGGGGTGGGGCCTGAGGTGATCGGCGCCGCGGTTAAGGTAATCGAAGCCGCCGGCGTAAAGATCGAATGGGATCGCCAGGCTGCCGGCGCCAACGCATTCGCGCGATTTGGCACGCCGGTGCCTGACGCATTGATTGCATCGCTCGAGCGCACGCGGGTGGCGCTGAAGGGTCCGCTGGAAACACGCGTGGCGGAGGGGTGGCGTTCGATCAACGTGTACCTGCGGAAAACGTTTGACCTTTACGCGAACATCCGCCCGACGATGAGTTTTCCTGGAGTGCATACGCCGTTCACCAACGTCGATCTGGTCGTCGTGAGGGAAAACACCGAGGATTTGTACTCCGGTATCGAGCATGAGGTGGCGCCCGGAGTCGTGGAAAGTGTGAAGGTGATTACCGCGCGTGCGTCGCAACGAATCGCCAAGTTTGCATTTGAATATGCGCGCCGGAATCGGCGGCGGACAATTACTGCAATCCACAAGGCCAACATCATGAAGTTGTCCGACGGCCTGTTCCTGAAGTGCGCCCGTGCGGTCGCACGGCGATATCCCGAAATTCGGTATGAGGAACGAATCGTGGATGCGGCATGCATGCGCCTGGTGACGAATCCCGGAGCATTCGACATGCTGTTACTGGAAAATCTGTACGGCGACATCGTGTCGGACCTATGCGCAGGTTTGGTTGGAGGTCTGGGTCTCGTGCCTGGAGCGAATTACGGAGAGCGTGGCGCGATATTCGAAGCTGTCCATGGAACCGCGCCCGATATTGCGGGCAAGGGAATCGCAAACCCGATTGCGGCGATACTGTCGGGCGCGATGCTGTTGGATTATCTGGGGCATGCGCGCGCCGCGGCAAAGATTCGCGCCGCTACGGGAAATGTGCTTAGAGTTGGCCGGGTGCTGACGCGCGATGTCGGCGGCAAGGCGACGACATCGGAGGTAACCGACGCGATCCTCCGCGCGGTCGCGCGGGCATAGGCGGCGAAGTGGGCGGTTCGGGGACCAGGCGCGAAGCTGCATGGGTCGCAATTGGTTCCGCCGTTTTTGCGCTGTGTTTCGGCTATCCAATCCTGCGCGACATTTTCCATGAGGGCATTCCGTTCTTTGCGATACAGCGCAATGGCGCCGGAGTTATCGCCCACGATTGGGACCTGCTGATGCAGGCGCGATGGGTCCCGGCGTACACGATGCTGCATTATCGCCAGTTTCCGTTTTGGAATCCGTATAGTTGCGGCGGAGAGCCAATGCTTGGGAGTCCGTTTTCGGCTTTTCTCACGCCATTTTTGCCGCTTGAATTGGCATTTGGGCCGCTGGTTGGAGTGAGGCTCGAAATTGTCATACACATCGCGATCGCATTCACGGGCGCTTATTTTCTTGCCCGAGTGATGGACATATCGAAGCTCGGTGCGACAGCGTGCGCGGCCACGTTTGCAGGCAGTTCGTGGTACTACCTGCGCATGACGATCGGCCATCTTGGGTTTATGCCGTTCGCCTACATGCCTTGGGTAATCGCGTTCATTTATGTGGGCGCAAGACGCAACCAGCTTACGCCGGCAGCATTAGGCGGAATGCTGATGGCATTGATGCTGCTGATGGGCGGTCTGTATCCGTTTTTGGTGACCGCATCGACGATCGCACTACTCGCGTCGATGATTGGAATTCAGCGCCGCGCCGTTTTCCCAGTGCTGGAGGTCGCTGTCATTGGTGCGTTTGGCCTTGGGTTCGCGGCGATTAAGCTATTTCCAGGCCTTGCATACACTGGAGTCAATGCCCGTTTGCAGGCCCCATCCGAGGTCAACGAATTGCGGATTATTCTGATGGCGCTTTTCTCGCGCGCGCAGAGCGTCGGACGAGTTCTGGCGGGAACGCATCAGGGTATTGGATTCTGGGAGTACGGCGCATACACGGGGCCAATTTTCGTAGGCTTGGGAATATTTGGTGCCGCGCGGCAGTATCGTCGCGCATGGCCATGGATTGTCACGGCAATGGTCCTTTTGATTTTGGTCGCAGGCAATTTCGGAGCGTATTCCCCTTGGGCGGTCCTGCACGGATTGCCGTTTTATGCCTCCACGCACGAACCGGAGCGGTGGTTGATTCCATTTACGCTTGCGGCTGGCGTGCTGTGCGCGTTTGGTGTCGATTCTCTACGCAGAATCGCAATGCCGTGGGGTGCATGGATTACGGCATTCCTGATTGCAATTGCAGTCGCGGATGCCTGGGCCGTGGACACCCGCGAGCTTCACTATGTTGTGGAAGGCCCTGGTTTATCAGACTCCGAAGCCGGCGCGTTCAGGCAGTCAGCGAATCCCGATCTTCGCCGCGCGATGTTTTCGTCCGCACGGGCGAATATCGGCGTAATCCGATGTGCCGAAGACATTCAAACGTTGACTCCGGTCCGTGGCTTCGCACAGGTCGGCTACCGCGGCGAGCAACAACTTCTCGGTCCGGGAAACGTGACACTCGAGCGATGGACGCCTAATGCATTGACTTTCAACGTCGATGCCGCTGTGCCGACAGTGCTGGTGGTCAATCAGAACTTTGATCCTGGATGGCGGCTTGTCAGAGGGAACGGAACAGTCTTCGCGCGAGGCGGCCTGCTTGGGGTATTGATACCTGCAGGTGCTCAGCAATTGGAGCTGGCATATCAAGGAGTGCAATTCACGCTTGGGCTCGCGATTACGGTTATGGCGTTTGCCGCGATGCTGATTTTGTGGAAATTCGAGAATAGGACCCGCGTGTCTCAGGCGTAATAGGCATGATTGATCCCCAATTCAGGCGCGAAGCTGGATATACGGCACTGGGTTCCGCCGCATTCGCGTTTTGCTTTGGATATTCCATCCTGAGTGGCATCTCGAACGATGCCATTCCGCTATACATCGTCCAACTGAACGGCCCAGCCTACTATTGTCACGATTGGAGCAACCTCCTGCAGTTTCATTGGGTGGCCGACTATACGCTAAGTCATTTTCATCAATTTCCGCTATGGAACCCGTATAGTTGCGGTGGTGCGCCGATGCTGGGCAATCCACACTCGGCGTTTCTCACTCCGTTTCTCCTCCTTGAAATCTTGTTTGGACCGCTGATTGGCGTGCGCGTTGAGATTGTAATCCACATCGCGATCGCATTCTGCGGCGCCTATTTCCTTGCGCGAGTGCTGAAAATTTCCAAACTCGGGGCAATAGCCTGCGCGGGAACGTTTGCCGGCAGCTCTTGGTATTACCTCCGCATGACCATCGGTCACCTCGGGTTTATGCCTTTCGCGTATACGCCTTGGGTGATCGCGATTCTGTTCTGCGGATTCGAAAATCGGCGCTTGATGCCTGCCGCACTCGGTGGCGGATTGATGGCTCTCATGTTGATGGAGGGCGGGCTCTACCCGTTTTTGGAAACTGCATTGGCACTTGCAGTGCTCGCTGCGGCAATCTCATTGGAGCGTGGAAGCCTGTTGCCATTGCTGCAAATCGCTGTCGCGGAGGTATTCGCCGCCGGATTCGCATCGATCAAGCTTCTTCCTGGCATTTCGTACACCGGCGTGAATGCGCGGATAGAAGAGATGCCTGAATTCAATAATTTATCGCTCCTTTTCACCGCGCTGTTTTCGCGCGATCCAAATTTCATATCGGTGCCCGGCGGACCGCATAAGTATCCCGGATTTTGGGAGTACGGTGCGCATCTTGGAGTTATTTTCGCGGTACTCGCACTGATTGGCGCCGCATTTTATTTTCGCCGAGCGATGCCATGGACAATTTTTGCGTTGACGATGCTTGCGCTTGCCGCAGGGAACTTCGGAGCGTTTTCTCCATGGGCTCTTGCCCACCATTTGCCGTTCTTTGCTTCCACCGAGGAACCGGAGCGGTGGTTAATAGCACTTACGCTGGGCGCCGGAGTTCTCGCCGGGTTTGGCGTCGATTCGGTCTCGTCGATCGCAAAGCCGTGGGGTGCTTTGTTTGCCGCGGGTTTAATTGTGTTGGCGATCGCGGACGATTGGCTGGTCGCAACGCCGAACATGCGCCTTGTTGTGGAGGGTGACAAGTCGCAAATACCGACGTCCGCCAGCTTTCGCCAATCGGCCGACCCGGACTACAGGAGGTGGATGTTCGCGGCGGCGAAGGCGAATCTCGGGACGATATTGTGTTCTATGGACATTGCACCGCTCACCGCCGTGAAGGGTTTCGGGCAAGAAGGCTATCGCGGTGAATACCATCTGCTTGGTCCCGGTACGGTTGCGCTCGAACGGTGGACACCCAACGCGCTGCGCTTCGACGTCGATGCTCCGGCACCAACGGCGCTGGTACTGAATCAGAACGCCGATCCGGGATGGCGGGTGACCTCAGGCGATGGCGATCTGTTCTCTCAAGGCGGATTGCTGGCGGTTTCGATCCCGGCGGGAAAGCGGCATGTCGAAATCGCCTATCGTCCGTGGCAGTTTATTGCGGGCGTTGGAATTGCTCTGAGTACTTTTGTCGCGATGCTTGCGCTGCGGCGCTATGAACACCGCCAGGAATGAACACTCGTCTCACCAGAGGTGAACTCGCGCCTGTCGCGATCGGATCGATCGCCTTTGCGATAGTGTTTGGCTTCCCAGTCCTGCTCCATCTCTCGCAGGGCGACGTCCCGAATTTCCTCTATTACAACGATTGGGACGCTCACTTGCAATTTCATTGGGTCCCGTTTCATTCGATCGTCGATTTTCATCAATTTCCGCAATGGGACCCGTTCACCTGCGGTGGCATGCCAATTCTGGCCAACCCGGAATCGGCTCTTTTAAGTCCGTTTATGATTCTCGATCTTTTATTCGGGCCTGTAGTGGGCCTGCGCCTTACGGTCGTCAATCAGATTGCGATCGCATTTGGAGGCGCTTATTGCCTCGCGCGAGTGATGCGGGTTTCCAAATTGGGTGCGATCGTATGCGCCGGCGCCTTCGCGGGAAGCTCGTGGTATTACCTTCACGTTGAAGTGGGTCATACCAGCTTCATACCGTTCGCCTACACACCATGGGTGGTGGCGATGCTTTGCCTTGGTGCGGACTACCGGCAATTTAGTTTCGCCGCACTTGGAGGTCTGGCGATGGCGCTGATGCTGGTGGAAGGCGGGCTGTATCCATTTGTAGAGACCGGTCTGATGGTCGGCATCTTGGCATTGCTCATCTCGATTCAGCGGCATACGGTCCTGCCGATTATGCTTCTTGCCGCTATGGGTGCATTTACAGCGGCGTTCGGAGCAGTCAAATTTCTGGCCGTCTCAGGCCTGACCGGGACGTACAAAGCTGCGCCGTTAATCGAAGCAAATGGAGCGTTGCCGCTGCTGGTTGAACTGTTTTCTCGCGACCAAAACCCGGCCCGAACAATCGTCGGGATGCGAATGGAAGGCGGGTTTTGGGAATATGGTGCATACTTCGGACCGCTAATTGCCGGATTGGCTGTGATCGGGGTCGCGGCACAACTTCGCCGTGCATGGCCTTGGATCATTATTGCTCTTGCGATGCTGGCATTGGCGGCCGGAAATTTCGGACCGTACTCGCCGTGGATACTCATTCATCGATTGCCCGTATATTGGGTCACCAACGCTCCCGCACGCTGGCTAATTCCTTTCACGCTGTCGGGCGGACTTTTGGCCGGACTTGGCGCAGACGCCGTCTGTGCCGCTGCGAAACGATGGGGCACGATCGTGGTCGCATTTCTGATTGTATTGACCTTTATCGATATGTGGCTGGTTGGGGCTCGCAACCTAGGATACGTCGTCGAGGGTCAGGAGCCACCGCTGCCTATATCGGCCAGCTTTCGGCAGATGCATTCGCATGACTTTAACCATCGGATGCTCGCAGCTGCGCGCGCCAACTTGGGTGTGATCGACTGCTACGCGGACGTTATTCCGGACACCCGTGTTCAAGGGTACGACCAGCCCGGGTACCGTGGCGAGCAATATCTCCTTGGGCCCGGCACAGTGTCGATTGCGCGATGGACTCCAAATCAGCTTGATTTCGATGTCGATGCTTCGGCGCCTACGGTCCTCGTCGTTAATCAGAACTACGATTCAGGCTGGAGGATTACGGAAGGCGATGGCAACGTCATCGCCGAAGACGGATTGCTGGCAGTAAGGCTCCCTGCCGGCAACCAACGCATCCGAATTGCATTTCGGGATTGGCACGTTTTAGTTGGCTTCAGTATCGCGACGTTGGCAGCGGTCGCGATGTTAATTTTGATGCGCCGCGAGATCCGCCGGGGCTGTGGATGATCTAATGCTGGGGCACGCTTGCCCAGCCGCCGCGATGGTGGATAATTTTGCCGCATTAGGCCGTCGAACTTCTAAAGCGTTCGGCGGTTCGGAGGGACTTGTACGATGATTATCAGGCGCAGCATCTTTTTGTTGGCGGCTGGCTTTGCGTTGACGGCGGTGGCGTCATTTGGGCTGGCGAATGCCGCCGCACCCGCTCTTCAGGTGTTCAGCACCATGGCCGCGAAGGCGGAGGTGCAGCCGCATGCGGTGGAAGTCAGCGCGGCATTCACAATCGGGCCCAAAAGTTCGGGAGTCGATTTCATAAAGGATACGGTCGTTCTCAGGGTCGACAAAAGCCAATTTGTGATTTCCCCCAACTCGTTCAAGATGACTCAGTCCGGCTGGTTCAAATACGAAGGCGTCATCAATGGCTTGGACGCTGAAATTCGAGTCGTGCCGCTGGGCGATAACCGGTACCAGATGCGGGCATCGCTTTCAGGCAAAGACTTTAAGCAACCCGGGCCGGGCCCCTTAAAGGTGCAGGTTTCAATCGGCCTCAATTCCGGAGTTGCCTTGGCGGTGCCAAGGGAGGGCTGGCTCTGACGGGCCGCCTGATTTGGATTCGACCCTCAACCGCGAAGCGGGCTTGGCGCGATTTCGTTCCGGCGAATTCGACTTGGCTGTAATCGGCGGCGGAATCAATGGCGCCGCGATCGCGCGCGATGCGGCGATGCGCGGGCTGCGCGTCGCACTGGTTGAGCGTGCGGATTTCGCGGGAGCAACATCATCGCGGTCGTCAAAGCTGGTGCATGGCGGCCTGAGGTACCTTCCGCAGGGACAACTGAAGCTCGTATACGAAGCGCTCCGCGAGCGCGAGCGGCTGTGCAACCTTACTGCGCCGCATTTGGTGCGGCCGGTCCGGTTTCTTTTCCCTGCCTATCGCGGCCTGGGCATGGGTCGCTTCACCATGGCGATCGGACTTTCGCTCTACGACATCCTGGCATGGACGCCGCGCGCGCGACGGCATCGCAGTATTTCGGCGGCGCGCGTCTTGGAGCTCGAGCCGGCGCTTAGTGCGGCGGCGTTAGCCGGCGGTTCCACCTATTACGATGCGGCGACGGACGACGCGCGCATCACGTTTGAGAATGTCCTCGACGCAGGCCTGCATGGCGCGGCAATCGCCAATTATGCAGCGATCGAGGAATTTTCGCGAATCGGCGGGAAGCTGGCTGCCGCGGGAGTGCGAGACTTAATCGGCGGTGCGACGTTCGAATTGCGCGCGAAGACATTTGTGAATGCCGCCGGACCGTGGGTTGATGAGATTCGCAAGCTCGACGATCCGTCCGTCCGGCCCTGCGTGCGGCTGAGCAAGGGCGTCCACCTCGTATTTCCGCGCGCCGCGATGCCCGTCCGGGAGTGGGTCGTGCTTGCAGTTGACGCCGGCAGGATCGTCTTCATAATGCCGCACGATCGCTACGTACTCGTCGGGACAACTGATACCGACTATTCGGACGATCCGGGCGCCGTGGCTGTGGCTGAGGCAGATGTGTCCTATCTGCTTGGGGTTCTTGCGATGCGTCTTCCCGCGATCAAACTCCGTGCAAGCGACATCGCCGCAGGCTTTGCCGGTTTGCGCGCACTGGTGACCGCGGGCGGTGAATCAAGCGCGCCGTCGGCCGTGCCGCGCGAGGAAGTTATTCTTCGAGCGGCGTCGGGATTGATCACGGTTGCGGGAGGCAAATTGACGACCCATCGCGAAATTGCCGAGCGAGTGACCGACCTCGCGATGAGTGAAATTGGCCGACCAAAGGGCGTATGTCCCACAAAAGAAACTCCGCTTCCAGGTGCTCGGACAACCGATGATGCGAGCGACAGTCGAGCGCTGGCAGAACTTCCGGAAGAACCTAGTCAGATTTTGATTGCGCGGCATGGAACCCGCGCCTCGGCCATAGCCGGCATTGCGGTTGAACGGCCGGAGTTGGCTGCGCCGCTTGCGCCCGGATGTCTCGCGATTGGGGCCGAGGCTGCTTATTCCGCTCGCAATGAAATGGCGCTTTCGCTCGAAGATTTTTTGATTCGCCGAACCTCGATGTCATGGCGGTGCCCAGCCGAGGCGATTGCCGCGGCGCCCGCCGCGGCAAGGATAATGGGTGCGGAATTGGGCTGGAATGCGGAACGTCAACGGGCCGAGACGGAACAATTCACCCGCGGGCAAACGGCTCGCCGCGCGGCCTCATAAAATTATTTCTGCGCCTGCTCAATCCGCTCGGCCAGGGTGTGCGCATGAAGGAGCATCGCAGCTCCAAGGTAGGTCAGGATTAATGCCAAAAAGCGCGGATGCACCCCCGGGATCAACGTCGTGAAGTCGTGCGTCGCGATCGTTCCCGTCAACACTACTCCCCCGATAAACCATGGCCTCGCTATGACCGCGCTGCGTTCGGAGTAGAGCTGCCATGCGGTTAGCGCCGCGAAAAGGTACGCTGGAATTGCGAGCGGCAATTCATGCGGCCACACTACCGGTGATAGTTCAAGACCGAGAATCATCCAAAGTGAAAACGCCAGCCCTTGAGTATTCGAGCCCGCCCCGGCCCGGACCGTGGTAATTATTGTGATCGCAATCAGTGCGGCATCGATCGCGGCGATGAGGGCACCGGACAGCGGAAGATTGGAATTCGCGCCTGCTGATCCCAGCGCGCCCATCACGCCGATTTGAATCGGCGACGTTTCCTTTAGTGAATTTGCAATGCCGTAGCGGAACAGGTCAATCCAGTGGCCGGCACCGCTGGTCAGCACGCCAATCGAAGTGAATGCCACAAACCACGCGAAAACCTTGAACTGTCGCGTGAACAGGAAATATCCGGCCGCCGCTGCCGGATAAAGCTTCAGCAGCGTCGCCAGCGCGAGCCACCACCCAGCCCACATCGCACGGCCACGCTGGGCGCTTACCCACGATGCCGTGAGCATCATCAGCAGAAGTGCGGCGAATTGCGAGTAATGAATCATTGACGAAAGGGGGCGGAACAGGAAGGCGATTGCGACCGCGATCGCGGTTCCAGCGGCGCTAAAGGGCGGTTCGGCGCTACTGGCAAGAATGATCATTGCGATGGCAAGGCTGAGGAGTTGAAGGGACTGCCAAATCCAAAAGGCGGTTTGCCGATCGAGATGTGCCAGCGGTGCGAAAAATTGAACGAATGCGGGTGTGTAATTGCAGGCGCGCGGATGCTTGGGGACACCCGCTACATCGGATGCTTCGGCGGTGGCGCTCCACAAGTCGGAGCCGCCGGAGTACATCGTGCCCCACGCGTAGTAGCTGGCGAAGTCGTTGATTGCGTAGCTGTCGCGTGATTTCCGCAGATGAGTCGTAGTCGTCACGATCGCAATAATTGACAGCGTAGCGGCGGCCGCGAGCATGGCGATTCGTCTCTTCGGCGGTCGCGCTTGGCTTTGTGGCGGCAATTGTTCAGGCACGATATTCTTTACGTCCAGTTGGGACACCCGGCTTTGAGGGCAGTATTTGAACTGCTGCGTTGAAATGCAATAATGATTCACCGATCGACCTTTGGTTCTCACATAAACAACAGTGAAAATTAAAATCGACGACATAACCGGTGAGGCTCGGGAACTGGCGTTCGCGGAACCGGAGGCGGACCTGAATCGGATTCTGGCTGCCGGGCCGATCCGTGAATACCATCTCGCGGGACCGATTGAAGTTTCGGTGTCATTCTATCGCGCGGGGACGGAACTGTTCTTTTCCGGCGAATTGCGCGCCTCTACGCGCGCAACTTGCGCACGCTGCGCCGAGGAGTTTGATACCTCCAACGAGCGGCCGTTTCGGCTGGTTCTGCTTCCGAAATCCGCCGGCTACGACGATGAATCCGCCCTGCGTGCCGACGATCTGGAATTCTCGTTGTATGACGGCGACGAAATTGATTTGAGTCCGCTGGTCCGCGAGCAACTCCTGCTGGCGCTCCCGACCCGACCCCTGTGCCGTGAAGATTGCCGTGGGTTGTGTGCTCATTGCGGCGCCAATCTCAACCGGGGAGACTGCGGATGCCGGGTGGAATCGTTCGACCCGCGGCTGGAAGCCCTCCGGTCGCTTAAACTCCAGCGCACCTGATAAACTCGAAGACGAACAAGGAAGTAATCCGAAATGCAAGCACCCAAACGCCGAACTTCTCATTCGAAGAAAAACAAGCGCCGCGCTCACGATGCACTGCGTGCGGTCAACCCCGCGGCATGCCCGTCATGCGGCGAACCGATCATGCCGCATCGCGTATGCCGCCACTGCGGCTCGTACCGTGGCCGCCAAATGGCGGCGATCAAGGACTAGGCCCGGCAGGAACTGGCCGTGAAGATCGCGCTTGACGCGATGGGCGGCGATCTCGCCCCCAAGGCGACGGTCGAGGGCGCCGTTCTGGCCGCCCGCGACTTCGGTATCGAGGTCGTGATGACCGGCGAGTTGGATCTGCTCGCCCGCGAATTGGCCGAGCATGGCGGCGCCGGTCTGCCAATTCGAATCGAGCACGCTCCCGAAGCGATTCTGATGGACGAATCGCCGATCGAATCGGTGATCGCTAAACCGCATTCGTCGATTCACGTTGGGCTTGAACTGGTAAAGCGTGGCGATGCCAGCGCATTCATCAGCGCCGGAAATTCGGGCGCTGTGATGGCGGCCGCGATGATGGTTCTTGGAAACCTTTCCGGAATCGACCGGCCGGCAATCGCGTCTCTGGTTCCGGCCAGCGGCGGCTTTGCGCTACTTATCGACGCGGGCGCCAATACCGAAGTCAAGCCGCTTAACCTCGCCCAATTCGCCGTGATGGGCAGCGTCTATTGGCGATATGTGCGCAACGTATCGCGCCCGCGGGTTGGAATACTGTCCAATGGCGAGGAGCCCTCCAAGGGCACCGAGCTTACCCGCGCGGCGGCAGCGATGCTCGCGCAAATGCCGACCTACGTGAATTACATCGGATACGTCGAAGGCCGCGATATCAACCGCGGCAAAGTCGATGTCATCGTGACCGACGGTTTCACCGGCAATGCCGTGCTGAAGACGATGGAAGGATTTGCATCGTTCATGCTCGGTAATCTGCGCGATCTTTTCTCCGCAAATTGGCGTACGCGGTTGTCGTATCTGCTGGTCAAAAAGCAGCTCACCGCGATGCGCGAGCGGCTCGATCCCCACGAATACGGCGGCGCGCCGCTCCTTGGCTTGAATGGTGTGGCGCTCATTGCGCACGGCTCGTCAAATCCGCAGGCGATTCGCAACGCAATCCGGACCGCCGCCAATGAAGCGCTCGTGCATCGCGTCAACGCTGAAATCCTCGAAATCGTCGCCAAGACGCAGCATTCGGTTGCCGCCGCTAAGCCCGCGGCATCCAAAGGCGGATTTAGGGCACTGTTTGCCAAGATGCGCGAGCGCCTGCAGCGGCATCCCAAAGATAAGGAGCACGACGCGGCCAAACCGGCCGAGGCACATCTTCCGCCGGCGACGCAGGTTGCGCCGGTGGCAGCGATGTCGCGCGCAGCGTCTGGGGAGTTGCACGAGTCTCCGCATGAGCCGCCGCGTGAACAACCGGCGCCACCGCATTCCGAGTGGCCCAAAGCAGAAGCGGCAAAGCCGGAAGCTGGGAAACCAGAAGCTGCGAAACCGGAGGCCGCCAAACCTGCGGGAACACCTGCCGAATTGCACCATGAAGAGTCCGTCACGATAGAGGTGGTGCCCACTCTCAATGGAACCTCATCCACTGCGGAGTCCGAGCCGTCCGGCCATAAGGAAATCGAACTGGAGCCGGACGCTGAGCCTGACGAACCGCAACGCGGTCCGAAAAGTTGGGATTGAGTATTGGTGAGCGTGCCGCGATGAAGCTTGCATTTCTGTTTCCCGGACAAGGCTCCCAGCGCGTTGGCATGGGCAAGGAGCTGTCCGACAACTTCGAGGTCGCCCGCAATGTTTTTGCCGAGGCCGATGACGCCCTTGGCTTTCCCCTGTCCCGATTGTGCTTCGAAGGTCCGGAAGACGAGTTGCGGCTGACGGCAAACACGCAGCCGGCGATTGTCGCAGCATCGATTGCCGCGTTGCGGGCTTATCGCGCTGAAATTGGTGTCGAACCGGTAATCGCGGCCGGCCATAGTCTAGGCGAATATAGTGCGTTGGTTTCAGCCGGCGCGCTTGAATTCGCCGATGCGATCCGCGCGGTGCGCGAGCGCGGCCGCCTGATGCAGGAGGCGGTGCCGGCGGGGCAGGGAGCGATGGCCGCAATCGTCGGCATGGAACTGCCGCAAGTGGAGCAGATTTGCGCTGAGGTTTCCGGCGCAGGCGAAATCGCCGCGCCGGCCAACCTGAACGGACCCGAGCAGACAGTTATTGCCGGCCATGCAGCAGCGATTCACAAGGCGCTTGCTATCGCGAAAGAACGCGGCGCAACGATGTCGGTCGAGCTCAAGGTCAGCGCGCCGTTTCATTGCCGCCTGATGGAGCCGGCGCGAGCCGGGATGGCGCCCGTGCTCCAATCGCTGAAAGTCGGCGCGTTGAAATTTCCCGTGGTCGCGAATGCGACTGCGGAAGCGAACCAGAATCCGTCTCGGGTCGTTCCGCTATTGCTTGAGCAGATCACCGCGCCGGTGCGATGGCGCGAGTCGATGGGCGTCATTGCGCAGAGCGGCGCGACCGATGCTGTCGAATTCGGATGCGGTCGCGTTCTGATGGGCCTGATGCGCCGAATCAGCCGCGATATCCGGGTCCGCCCGCTGGAGGATATGGCTTCGCTCGCAGCCGTGCGGGATGCACTACAAGGCGTGAAATCGTGACGGTCGCGGCGGTCGGACCTTACTGGCAACTGATGGAGACATCGTCAACATAGGTGGCCGTCAAATCCCCCCATCCGTCTTGATGAACACCGAAAATAATAGTTATCGGCTTTCCCTTTCCGGCCCAAGCGGACAAGTCAAAGCTCACGGGCTGCCATCCCAACGCCTCAGCGCTCGGGTACGCGGACGGGATCCAGGGTAACGTTGGCAGCGGCACTTCGGTAGGTCCGGTTCCGGACGAATCTTGAATCAATGCATAAAACTGATCACCGCCCGATGAATCACACGACAGGATGTTGTACCAAAAAGTTAAATTGAATTTCGTGGGACTGCCCGGACCACCCGATCCCAATGTCACCTGCTGAGACATTTGATCGTCCCCATCCGGTTCAATTCCAGGATTCGGCAAAGCAGACACCTCATAGGGCGGCGGGCACGGGTCATTATTCCATCGGCCGAGCCGGGCCGAATATTGTCCATGTGCAACCTCCTCCTGAGAGGCTTCCACGTCCGGGCCGTCCGGGCCGGCATCTGAGGGATTGACCGGCAAATCAAACGGCCCTCCGCCCGCAACAAAATTGGTCGGCCAGCCGTTCAGGTGGTCGCCGCTATTGCCGGCGTCCTCGAAGTCTCCGTTCACCAATGGGTTCAAGGAAATCGCCAAATCCGAATCGGCGGGAGACAACACACCCCCACCACCAGCGTACCTATTGTAAGCGATAGTCGCTGTCCGTTGATCCGGCGGCTGCTGTATATTTGTCATTTCATCGAAGAACGCTTCGCCTTTTGGAAACGTGTAACTGCCACCCACAGTACCGATGTATCCGAAATAGGTCCCGCCGAACGCGCTTGACATCGTGGGGTTGTCACCGCTGTAGCATGCGTTCACATAAATGAGCCTGTTCGAGCGACCGCTTCCATATTTCTCTGCAAACTTTGGCGTTATCCCCCAGAATGGCCATGCTCCGCTACCGGGGGTGATGTACTTTCTGATTCGGTCTCCATGGTCATCAATAATGTCTTGTGCAGATTCAAAGCTCGTCAGTTGGCTCGTTGAAATAAGTACATCGTTAATTCCCTGAGCGTTTACTCTCTGATCGACAATTCCATGCGAATGCACACTGAGTACGCCGTGCCCCTGCATCCCACGGAATGCGTCTATATCGGCCGCGTTATCGAAAGCGTGATCGGGCGAGCCGCCACACATTTTGGAGAGGTCTTTAATGATCTCATCATCTTCCGCGGTCCCAAGCGATGTGTAAAATGGCGACAAGACGATTCCCTTCGAGCTTCCCGTTTCCGGCACGTGCTGCTGTGCGAGTAACATTAACGGCGAAACTATACACGCGCTCAGCAGTACGATCGCCGCGAGCGTCCATCTGGCGGCGCTCCTCATTTGCTTTCCTCTGTCGCCGCGCTTGGAACCAACTTAGAATTATTATCCGAGGGAATCGCCCTCCATTCCGCAGGAGCCTCGGCTTTCCCGCTCTTGGATCGAGCCGCGCGCCCTTTGGGTTTGGCTTTTTTGGGAGGGCCCGAGCCTTCTTCGCCCGGCGCCAGCGGATACAATCCGAACCCACCATCCGCAAGGCCACTTGAAAAGGAAACCCACACCGATCCGCCGCCCGGATCGACGCTGGCACCGCTCACGCCCGGCAGCGTCAGCAGATATTGCACCAAATCTTGTCCCACCTGCGCGGGATCCTTGCCCTGCGCAAGCTCATGATTTACGAACGCTCCTCCCTCTTCCATGATAGTTTCCGAGGTCTGGATATCTTCTGCCGTGGGACGCGATCCGACGGAATCAATCTCGCGCTCATTATTCGCCGACTGGCGGCAAGTGGGGCTACCCTGATAGCGGGCTTGAATAGCAAGATAAATTTTATGCCCGTGAGGCTCATCCGGAACGGCCGGCTCATTGAAAGTGAACTGGCCGGTGTATTGGCCGTTTAATTTTCCATCATCTTGCATCGTGCCAAGCACAGCGATTTGGTTTCCACTTGAATCGACCCGCAACAGGGTTACGCTGCCTGGAATCAGATTGGCAGCGGGCGGTACGCTCGTCTTCACGGTTACGACGGTGTCCTCATTCGAAAAAAAGTCATCTGGATTTGCTCGAGGTGGCGTCGGCCCCCAAGGCTGCCCGATGGGGCATGCGACTGCAGTTCCGTTCAGGTTGACAGTATCCGCTCCCGATGCGGTGTTGTTCGCGATTGTTAGCGTTCCGCTGGTGCCGCCGCTTGGTTGCGGCGCGTAATTAACCGCAATGGCGCAACTGGAATTTGCGGCGAGGCTGTTGGGCGCCATCGGGCATCCATTCGACGCGATCCCGAAGTCGCTCGGATCGGACAGCGTCATCCCCGAAATGAACAGCGGACTTGTCCCGGTGTTCTTCACCGTCAGTATCTGCTGCGACGAATATCCGGCCGCCGTCCCGGAGAAGCCGGCTGGACTGGGCGTGATCGTGTCGGTGGTCACCGGAACCGTCCCGGTCCCCGACAGGTTGACCACCTGCGGGCTGGAGTCGGCGTCATCCTCGACCGCCAAAGCGTCCGCCAATTGCCCGGCTGACTGCGGCGTGAACGAGAGCGTCACCGTGCATGTCCCGCCGTTGGCGGCCAGCGTCACTCCGTCATCGGGGTCATAGCCGCAATTGTTGGAGACGATCGCGAAGCTGGAGGTGATCGGCGGATCGAAACTGAAGATGTCCAGCGGAACATTCTGATTGTTGGTGACGGTAACGGTCTGCGTGACCGTGCTCCCTTCCATCACCGAGGACCCGAAGTTGAGCGAGGTCGCCGACATCGATACCGGGATGGCGGTTGACGCGGTCGCGGTCCCCGTCAGCCCAACCGTCTGCGAGCCGCCGGTGGTGTTGTCGGTAATCGTGAGAGTGCCGCTTACCGTGGTCGGGACCGACTGCGGCTGCTGCGGCGCGAAATTCAACTCAACCACGCATTGCGATTGTGCGGTGGTTGCTCCCCCCGTGCAGGTATTGGCCACGATCCCGAAGTCAGCGGCGTCGTTCTGCGTGGCGCCGGTGACATACAGGGAGTAGGTGAAGCCGGTGTTATTAAGCGTGACGGCGGCCTGCGCCGAGCTGCCGATCGGCACGCTGCCGAAATTAACCGGGTTTGGCGACGCTGAAGCATTAGTATTTTGCACCGCGGCGGTGCCGGTCAGGTTGACAATTTGCGGGCTGGTGTCGGCGTTGTCGGAAATCGTCAGCGTAG
>Ga0335069_10001523_pt1 | contig 37211 bp, 30 predicted proteins | sample Lox_Sample_11_FD_206714 | JGI IMG/M metagenome (GOLD analysis project Ga0335069, IMG submission 206714) | Soil microbial communities from Loxahatchee National Wildlife Refuge, Florida, United States - Lox_Sample_1.1 | ecosystem: Environmental > Terrestrial > Soil > Wetlands | place: USA... | reverse complement strand
CCGGATGGCGCTCGGGCTCACCCGGCTCGTGCTCGAGGTGAAGATGGCGAGCGAGAAGGTCTCGACCGGCGCGGCCGAGGCCGGCTCCATCGGCGATCGGGTCCGGCGCGGTGCGCTCGACCAGCTCGAGGGAGTCCGCCAGGTGCAGGGGGCCCTGGAGGAGATGGAGGGCTCCATGTCCTCGGTCTCGCGCGGGCTCATCGGGGTCTCGGACTACGTGGCCGCCACCAGCCGGAGCGTCATCGAGATGTCGGAGGCCTTCGAGGAGGTGAAGACGAAGGGGGTCGAGCTGGAGAGGGCCATGGGCACCGCCCTGGGCGACATGGAGAGCCTCTCCGCCGCCGGCCGCGACGCCGAGGGCCGGCTCACCGCCCTCGAGAGCCTGGCGGTGCGCTCGGGGGGGACTTTGGCCGAGGTGAAGGCGTCGGTGGCGGGGCTGGAGCGGGCCGCGGGGGAGAGCGAGACGAACGCCCTCGCCGTGGCGGAGGCGTCCGAGCGGGCGGGCCTCGTGATGGAGGAGACGGTCCGGGGGATCGAGACGCTCCGGGGGGCGGTGGCGGACGCCCACGCGCGGATCGAGGCCCTGGGGCGAAGGTCCGACGACATCGACCAGGTGGTGGACTTCATCTCGGAGGTGGCGGGGCGGACGAACCTCCTCTCCCTGAACGCCTCGATCATCGCCGCCCAGGCGGGCGAGCACGGGAAGGCCTTCGCGGTGGTGGCCGACCAGATCCGCGACCTGGCCGCCCAGATCGCCCGCTCCACCAAGTCCATCGGCGACAGCATCCGGGCGGTGCGCGAGGACGTCGTCGGCAGCGCCGCCCTCATCGACCGGGGGGACGCCCTGGCGGTCGAGGGCGTTCAGCTGGCCCGCAACTCGCTCGATTCCCTGGCCGAGATCCGGCGCTCCACCGCCCGCGGCCGGGAGACCGCCGCCGGCATCCGGGCCGCGGTCCAGACCCACGCCCAGTCGTCGCGCGAGGTGGCGAACCTGGTGGAGCTCGTGGCCGAGGGATCGCGGGCGGTGGCGGCGGCGGTCCAGCTCGTCGGCCGGAGCGTGGGCGGCTCGCACTCGGTGTCGCGCGGGGTGACCGGCATGGCCGACCGGGTGGCCCGGATGCTGGAGGAGCAGGCCGGCCTCGCCAAGCGCCAGCTCGAGAACCTCGCCCGGCTGGAGGTCATGATCAAGGACATCGCCAAGGCGGTGGAGGCCCACGCCCAGGCCACCCAGGCGGTGAAGAGGTCGCTCGAGGACCTCTCCCGGACCGCCGGCCAGCACGAGACCGCGGTCCACGGCCTCTCGGGCGTGTCCGACCAGATCGGCTCCCGGGCCCGGGCCCTCTCCGAGACGGTGAGCCGCTTCAAGGTGTAGCCGGCCCGCGCCTTTTCTAGTCCTGTTCCCCGGCGGGGGGCGGGGGCGGCGGGGGCGCCCCGGGGGCGCCCGCGGCGAGGGGCCGAAGCTGCGGGTGCCCGAGGCTCCCCGCCAGCTGGAACCGGTAGCTGCCGTCTTGGGCTTTGGGCAGAGCGACCTCGAGGACCGGCCGGAGCGCGGCAGCGGCGGGCTTCTGCCACAGGGACGGCTCCAGGCGGACGCGCGCCTGGCCGGCGAGCGGGGCGTACTCGAGCCGCGGCTGGAGCACCACCGCCATCCCCTCGCCCGTGAGCTCGACCTCGCCGCCCCGGGTCTCGAGCTTCTCCACCGTGACGCGCCCGCCCTCGACCTTGGCCGAGGCCGTGGCGGTACCGAGGGCGATGGGGGGGAGGGTGAGGGTCCCGGGCAAGGGGGGGATGGGGACCTGGCCGCCCCCGAGCGCCGCCCGCAGGACCTTGAGCTCGACCGTCCCCGAGGCCTTCTCCAGAGAGCCGCCCGGCAGGGTGAGGTCGAAGCTCCCCGAGGCCGCGCCGGAGAGGTCCATGGAGAGGGCCCGGCGGATGGGCAGGGCGCGGGACAGGTTCACGCCCTCGGCCGAGAAGGCCCACCGGCGCGCCGCCCCGGTGAGCGCGGCGCTGCCCTCGATGGTGCCGTCGTAGACGAGAGCCTTCACCTTGACCACCCGCCGGCCAAGGAGGAGCGGCAAGACCAGAAGCTTCGCCTCGACGTGCTCCACCGGGACCTTGAGCCCGGAGGCGTCGGTGAGCGCCACCCCGTCCATCGCCACGCCGAGGAGGGAGTAGGGGTGGACACTTTGGACCTCGACCTCCAGGCCGCGGGCCCCGGCTTCAAAGATGAGCCGCTCCCGGACTGCCTCGGAAGGAAAGGTGAGGCGCAGGGAGAGCGCCAGGGCGGCCGCGGCGAAGGCGCCGTAGAGGAGGCGGGGGCGAAGGGCGCTCAAGGCGGGGGGCAAGAACTCTCCTCTTCGTTTCGGGGCCCTTTCCCGGGGGGAAGGGCCCCCTTAGCGCACCGCTAGGACTTCAGCTGGTAAGCCGAGACGGTGAAGGTGGCGTCCACGAGGTTCGGGTCGTCGGCCCGGGCGGTGAGCCGTAGCCGCCGCACCTGGATGACCCCCTGTCCGTGCTCCAGAGCGAGGAGGAAGCGCGAGAGCTTCGAGAGCTCGACCCGGGCCAGGTTCACCTCCACCGCATCCTCCTTGAGCCCCTCGAGGTCGCCCGGCGCGTTCACCGGCCGGAGGTCTCCCACCTCGATCTGGAAGGTCTTGCCCTGCTGGGAGATGTAGGAAAGCAGGGGCACGGGAGGCCCCTTGAGCTGGGAGAGGAGGGTCTGCCGCTCGGTCTGCCGCTGCCTGTATCCCTCGGCGAGCTTCGCGACCTGGGACAAGAGCCGGGTCTTGTCCTCGATGCGCTGCTCGCGGGAGGCGATCCCGCTCGAGATCGAGACCGAGAGGAGCGAGGCGAAGAAGGCGAACACCGCCGCCGCCGCCAAGGAGACGAGCATTCGCTCCCGCGGCGAGAGCTTGCCCAGAAAGGCGAAGAGGTCGGCCCTGAGCCTCGAAAGCCGTTCCATGACTAGCCCTTTCCGCCCGCCGCCTCGCGGGGGCCCGTGTCGAGGCAGAGGAGCCCCGAGTCGATGGAGAACTCGAACTTGCCGTCCGACCGGCGCCGGGCTCCCCCGGAGCGGGCGTCCGCGAAGCAGCGGGAGCCCTTGAGCCCGCCCACCAGGCGGTCGACCGCCTCGGCGCCGTCGGTCGAGCCTTCGAGGTGGAGCTTGTCCCGGGTGAGGTCCACCTTTTCGAAGCGCACCTTCACGTCGGCGGGCACGTGTTCCTCGAGCGCCCAGAGGAGGTCCACGGCGGTAGCCTTGGGCACGGTGCTTTGGCCTGCCCCCCGGCCGCGGAGCACTGCCTGTGCCTCCTCGAAGTTGGGGAAGCACTTCCCGATGAGCTGCTGCTCGGCGTCGCACAGGGCGCGGTCGAGGAGCACCTCCTGGCGGGAGAGGGCGAACACCTTGGCGCCGGCCGAGGCGAGGGCGAGGAGGACGAGGAGGGCGGCGGCGAGGGCGAGGCGGGCCACCCGGCCCTTCAGGTGATCGAAGTCCCGGGTGTAGGCGAGGTCGCCGCGGCGGAGGTTGAGGCGGGGGGCCCGCGAGCCCTGGTGGCCGCGGAGCGCGAGGGCGAGGGCCAGCGCGAAGGCGGGGGCTTCCTCGGGGGGAATGGGCCGGCCGAGCTCCGCGGCCGGGCCCCGCAAGGCGATGGGCTCCACCTTCGCCAGGACCTCGGGCTCGAGGATCTCGGGGAGGCCCTTTTGGCGGCCCAGCTCGCCCGCGAGGAAGACGCGTCCCACCCGGCGCGGACCCACCCGGGCGCGCCAGGCGCGCAGGGTGGATCGCAGCTCGCGGGTGAGAGGGGCGAGGGTGCGCCGCAGGGCCTCCGCCGCTCGCGGGTCGGCGGAGAGCTTCTCCGTTGCGGGCTCCTCCGGCGCGGTCAGGACCCCCGAGAAGAGGAGGGCGTGGGCCTCCTCCTCCGGGCAGCCGAGCTCGCGGGACAGGGCCCGGGCCAGGATCGCCGCTCCGAAGGGGAAGGTGCGGGCCTGCTCGCAGGAGCCCTGGAGAGCGATGCAGATGCTCGTCCGTTCCTGCCCGAGGTCGACGACGACGTCGGCGGCCGGGTCCTCTTCCGGCTCGGGGTCGGGGAGGGGCCCGGTCGCGCCGGAGGAGAGGAGGGCGGCGTAGGCCGGGGCGGGGGGGAGGACGAGCCGGGGATCGACGCCCAGCCCCCCGAGCGCGGCGAGGAGGGCTCGGAGCTCCTCGCGGCGCGCCACCCCCACGTAGAGGTCGGTCCGGCCGGCTCGCGACTGGAGCGGTTGCCAGTCCCAGGCCGCGAGGGAGAGCTCGAAGGGGATCTGCTCCTCCACCTCGAAGGGGACGGTCTGCTCGATGCGCCGGAGGTCGGTGAAGGGGAGGGTGACGACCGAGGACGACATGCCCGGGCCGGGGAGGGCGGCGATGGCCTCGGCGAACCGCAAGCCCCGGGCGGCGATGAGGGCCTTCAGGGCCTCCGTTTGCCGGGAGAGGAGGGACACGCCCGGGGCCGCGGGCTCGAGGACCGCCGCCCCGTGCTCCAAGACCGCGTACCCGCGGTAGGTCGACTCGAGGAGCACGGTCTTCACCGAGTGTGCGCCGAGATCGATGCCGAGGATCCTCTGCGCCATGCCTACTCCTCGCGAAAGTGGATGAGCCGGCCCAGGTCGATCCGGTTCTGGGCGGCGGCGGCCGCGATGGCGGTGGTGCCCGAGGCGGTGGGGGCCGCCTGGGTGGCGGTGCGGGAGGTGGCGCTGGAAAGGGCGGTCCCTTGGGAGGAGAGCCTGGGATCGTAGCTCACCACCGCCTCCACTTCCGCTGTGACGTCGCCGGCCTTGCCCAGGGCCCGGATGCGGAAGACCACCGACCGATCGGTGTACGCCTTCGCGAGGGTGCTCGAGAGATCGCTCCTTAACGGGACCTTGAGCTCCTGGAGGACCCCCGCGAACTGGGAGGGAGTGATGGTGAGGAAACCGCCCATGCGGATCTGGGAGAGCGCCTTGTGGAAGGCCTCCTGGAAGTGGGGATCGGAGAACTCTGCCAGGGCCGCGGGATCGGCCATCGCCTGGGCCAGGCGGAGCTGCTGGGTGAGGTCGTCCGTGTTCACGTTCATAGCCGCCTCGATGGGCAGGTACACCGTGAGCTCCGGGCCGAAGGCGGCGAGGAAGGGGTCAGTCACCCCGGCCACGAGGGACAGCTCCCGGACGGAGTCGAGGCGGGCGCCCTTCGCGAAGTAGCGATCGGAGCCGCGCTGGTAGGGGAAGTTCTTGTCCGAGAAACCGGTGTCGAAGGGCTTCGAGGGGACGATGAAGGAGCAATTCCCGGCGGGGAAGGTCACGGTGAGCACCGAGCCGCCCGGATCGGAGAGGACCCAGTCCCGGAGGTGGACGAGGAGGTCGGAGCGCGAGTACCGCTGGCCGTCGGCGTCGGTCCGGTCGAAGAGGGGGTCCCACTTATTGTCGCAGGTGAGGCGCAGGAGGGCCTCCACCTGGGCGGAGAGGACGCCGCTCGTGAAGCGGGCGTCGAGCTGAGCGTTGATCTTCTGCCCCTCGTCCTCGATCGTCGCCAAGAACCCGCCCTCGAAGTCGCCCAGCGAGCCGGTCGGGACCGACGTTTCGCTCTTCTTCGGGGCGCTCGCCCCCTCGTCGGAGAAGAGGGTCTGGGCGAGCGCGGAGCTCACCGGGACGAGGTTATAGAGCTGCAGGTGCGGCAGCTGCACCTGAGGGACCACTTGACCCGTCGCGGCGGTCGCCGCCTGGACCATGGCGGGAAGGCTCGTGGCCTGGTCGAGCTGGGCCTGGAAGGCGAGGACGAGGCGCGAGAGGTTGACCGCGCTCTGGGCGAGGGCCTCGGCCCTGAGCTGGTCCCGGGCGTTACCGGCGATGCGGAGCCTCACCTGGGTGTCGTAGGCGAGGTCCATCGCCAGGGCGGTGAGGACGGCCACCGCCACCACCGCGAGGAGCAACGCGGCCCCGCGCTCTGAAAACCGAGAGGGTTGGAGGGGCGTTTCCATCAGAAGTCCAGGGACCGGGTGAGGGCGATCCTCGTCTCCGTCGAGAGCTTCTCCTTCCTTCCGTCCGCGAGGACGATCTCGAGCTCGAACCGCACCCGGGTGGGGAGATCGGAGGGGTGGTCCACCGAGCGAGTGGACCACTCGCGCACGAAGTCGTTCTTCTTCCGATCCCAGTATTCGATCCTGAGCGAGGACAGGTGGTCGGCGACGAGGTCCTTCTTGCCCCCCCGGTCCGGCTCCTCGTCGAAGCGCACCTTCTCGCGGCGGAAGAGGGCGCTCTGCCCGGAGTGTTGGGGATCGGGCTCGAGGGTATACTCGACCACCGACTGGTCCGACTCCCGCACGTCGCGGGCGAGCCTTTGGTGGGCGAAGGTACAGAAGAGCAGGTCGTCTTCCTTGCCCAGAAACAGGGTGGGCCGCTCCCGGGTGAAGCGGTTGTGGTCGTAATGCTCGGAGATGAACGCCATCGAGACCTCGCGCGAGAGGCGAGAGAGGGCGAGCCGGGCCCCCGCGTACCGGTCGCCCTGGTCCTGGGAGAGCTCTTGGGCCCGGTCGACCTGCCGGAAGGCGCCCAGGGTCATGACCCCCATGCTGGCGGTGATGGCGAGGGCGATGACCACCTCCATGAGGGTGAAGCCGGCGGGGCGGCGGGGCGGAGGGGTCATGGGCTGGTCCCCGTTTTGAAGGCCAAGAGGTGGGTCACCACCGCGAAGGACTCGGTGTGCGCCCCCTCCGGCCAGCTGACGGTGAGCCGCACCTCGCGGAGCCCCTTCTTGAGCTCCTCGCCAATGGTGGCGAGCTGGGCCCGCAGGACGCTGGCGAGCACCGGGGCGGGGGGGAACAGGGTCTGGGCCGTGGATCCGCTCCCGCCGCTCTCCCCTACCTTCTGGCTGAGGAGGCTCGCGAGGTCGACCGTTCCCGAGCCCTCCTCGCCCGTCGCGCCGGTGAGCACCGAGAGGAGCTGGTCGGGGCCGAGCTCGAGCTTGGGCTTCACGACCTCGAGCTTGAAGTGCACCTCGGGGTGGCCCTCTCTCTCGAAGGTGCCCTCGTCGGTCTCGTCGAAGTCTTTGAACCCGTCCCGGTCGAACCCGTCCTGGAGGGAGGCGAGCTTCCCCCGGGCGAGGAGGGTCGCCACCTCGAGGTGGGCGGCGCGGGTGTGGTTCCGCAGGGCGGCGCTCACGATCTGTGAGATGGCCAGCATCGCCCCGGAGAGGATGGCGAGGGCCACCATCACCTCGAGGAGGGTGAAGCCGCTCGGGCGCCGCCTCACTCCGCCGCCTCCTGCTTGCCCGAAAGGACCCTCGTCCTCCCGGTGAAGGGCTCGGTCACCACCGTGAAGACGTTGTTCCCCTCCTCCACCGGGACGGAGGCCTTCTCTGCCTGGCCCCCGGGGAAGAAGTAGACGTAGGCGGTACCGGTCTCCTGGGCCTCGCGCCGCCCCTCGAGGTGCACCGGTCCGAAGGAGGCCTGGCCGGGGAGCTCCCGGCGCGGCACGAGCCGGTCGGTGAACACCCCGAAGGTCGAGGCCGCCAGGATCCGGCGGATCTCCGGGTCCGACTCGTCGGGGAACCTTTGGGAGAGCTCCTCGTCGTCGGCGCGGTCGGAGGCGGGGGGAACGCCGGCGGGGCCCGGGGCGCACTCGGCCCAGTAGGCCCGCCCGGAGACATCGATGGCCAGCCGGCAGGTGGCGTGGCGCAGGGCGGCGATGTCGAACAGGGCCCGCATCGACCCGGAGAGCTCGCCGGCGGCCTTCTTGGCGTTGGCGCCGGAGATGGAGGCGACGGCGGGCAGGACCAGGGAAGCGGCCCCGGCGATGATCGCCAGGACCACGAGCAGCTCGATGAGGGTGAGGCCCTTGGCGCGCACGGGGAGGGAGGGGTCCCTTTTCTCTAGTAGCTCACGATGTCGTCGGGGGTGCCCGGCTGTCCGTCGGGACCGTTGCTCTTCACGTCGTAGGCGTCGGGGTGGGCCTGGCCGGGGTAGAGGTACACGTACTCGTGGCCCCAGGGGTCCTTGATCGTCCCCTCGGCGTTGTTGGCCTTCAAGAACCCCTCATGGACGAGGATGTGGATGCCCTCCTCGGTGGTGGGGAAGCGTCCCTTCAGGACCCGGAACGCGTCCACCCCCTGGCTGGCGATGTTCTGGACGTCGGTGCGCGCCTGCTTGAGCTCGGCGTCCTGCTGGCGTTTCACCACGTTCACCGCGACCGCGGCGGCGATCATCCCGAGGATGACGAGCACCACCATGATCTCGATGAGGGTCATGCCGCGTGCGGCGGTGCGGGAAGGGGGCCTAGTCACGGTGAACCTCCGGCGAGGTTGTTGATCTGGAGGATGGGCATGAGGACGGAGAAGACGATGAACGCCACCACCACCCCCATGGTGACGATCATGAGCGGCTCGAGGAGGGAGGTGAGGGCGTTCACCGAGGCCTCGACCTGGCTCTCGTAGGTGTCGGCCACGGTCCCGAGCATCTCCTCGAGGGCGCCGGAGCGTTCGCCCACCGCCACCATGTGGTGGACGAGCGGGGGGAACTCGCCGGAGCGCTTCAGGGGGGCGGCGATGGACTCCCCCTCGCGGATCGCATCCCGGGCCTCGTCGATGACGTGGGCGAGGCGGGTGTTGCCCATGACGTTCTTCACGATGTCGAGGGCGGTGAGGAGGGGGACGCCGCTCCGAAGGAGGGTGGAGAGGGTGCGGGCGAAGCGGCCCACGGCGATCTGCCGGGAGACCGGGCCGAAGATGGGGGCCCTTAGCCGGATGAGGTCCCACCTCTCCCGCCCCCCGGGGGTGACCTTCCAGCGAGAGAACCAGAAGACGAGAAGGAAGAGGGTGGCGAGGATGGCCCACCAGAAGTGGGCCGCGAAGGAGGAGAGGCCGATCGTGACCTGCGTGTACCAGGGCAAAACGGCGTTGGTGTCGGCGAAGATCCGGGTGATCTTGGGGATGACCACGGTGAAGAGGATGCCCATCACCACTGCCCCGATGCACACCATGGCGATGGGGTAGACCAGGGTGGCGAGGATCTTGGAGCGGAGCCGGGCCTGGCTCTCGGTGAACTCGGCGAGCCGCTTCAAGACCACCTCCAGGGCCCCCGAGTGCTCGCCCGCCCGGATCATGTTCACGTACAGGTTCGAGAAGATCCGCGGGTGGACCGCCAGGGCGTCGGCCAGCGAGGCGCCCTCGTTGACCCGTTGCTTCACGTCGGAGAGGACCCGCTTCAGGCGCTCGTGGTCGACCTGGTCGACGAGGGCGGTCATGGCCTCCACGAGGGGGATGCCGGCGTGGACCAGGACCGCCAGCTGCCGGGTGGCCACCGCCAGGTCCTGGGCGCTCACCCGGCCCGAGAGCCAGCGGCGGAGGTTGAGCTCCTGCGAGGCTCTCTTCTTCTGGGCCTTCTCCCCCAGGACCTCGGTGAGGTAGACGCCCTCCCGGCGCAGGACGCTCCGCAGGGTGCGGGGCGAGTCGGCCTCCTTGAGCCCGGTGACCGGCTTCCCGGCGGCGGAGAGCGCCCGGTATTCGAAGACCGGCATCTTAGTGGATGTCCTCCGCGGTGACCGAGAGCACCTCGGCGGCGGTGGTGATCCCGCGCGCCACCTTGTAGGCCCCGTGCTCGAGGAGCGTCACCATCCCCCGCTCCACCGCGGCCCGCTTGATGGTGGTGGCGTCGACCGACTTCAGGATGAGCGGCCGCACGTCGTCGTCGACGAGCATGAGCTCGTAGATGCCGGTGCGGCCCTGGTAGCCGGTGCCCTGGCAGGTGGGGCAGCCGGCCGCCCGGTAGACGTGGCGGGGGCGGCCGGCCCTCTCGAGGATCTGGTCGGAGAGGCCGGCCTGCTGCCTCTCCTCCGCGGTCGGGACGTAGGCTTGCCGGCACTCGGGGCAGAGCACCCGCACGAGCCGCTGGGCCAATACCCCCACCAGGGAAGAGGCCACGAGGAAGGGCTGCACCCCCATGTCCACGAGGCGGGTGATGGCCCCGGCCGCGTCGTTGGTGTGGACGGTGGAGAGAACGAGGTGCCCGGTGAGGGAGGCCTGGATGGCGATCTCGGCCGTCTCCAGGTCGCGGATCTCGCCCACCATGATGACGTCCGGGTCCTGGCGGAGGAAGGAGCGCAGGCCGTTCGCGAAGGTGAGCTCGATCTTGGGGTTCACCTGGACCTGGCCGATCCCCCGAAGCGGAATCTCCACCGGGTCCTCGATGGTCAGGATGTTCAGGTCGGGGGAGTTGATCTTGGCAAGGCCGGCGTAGAGGGTGGTGGTCTTGCCCGAGCCGGTGGGCCCGGTGACGAGCACGATGCCGTGGGACCTCGTGATGAGCCCGTCCATCACCTTGAGCTGCCAGTCCTCGAACCCGAGGGACTCGAGGTCCAGGACCACGCTCGACTTGTCGAGCAGGCGCATCACGATCCGCTCCCCGTGCGCGGTGGGGACGGTGGAGAGGCGGACGTCGACGTCCTTGCCGGCGAGCTTGATGCGGATGCGCCCGTCCTGGGGGAGCCGCTTCTCGGCGATGTTCAGGCCCCCCATGATCTTGATGCGGCTGGCGATCGAGGCCTGGAAGCGCTTGGGGGGGCGGATCACCTCGCGCAGGACCCCGTCGATCCGATAGCGGACCGAGATGTCCCTCTCCTCCGGGTTGATGTGGATGTCGCTGGCCCGCTCCTTCACCGCCCGGAAGAGGAGGGAGTTCACGAGGCGGATGATGGGGGCCTCGTCGTCGGCGTCGAGGAGGTCGGTCGGCTCCTCCAGCTCGTGGGCTACCGACTCGAGGTCCTCGGTCTCGAGGTCCTCCATGAGCCGGTCGTGCTCGTTGGCGGCCCGGTCGTAGACGGCGTTGATGGCGTCGAGGACGGTCTGAGGGGTGGCCACCTCGGGCGAGACCGCCGCCTCGAGGAGCATGGCGACCGAGTCCTGGGCCCCGGTGTCGAGCGGGTCGGCCACCGCCACCCGCACCGCGTCGCCCGAGCGAGAGAGGGGGAGCACCCGGGCGGTCTTGGCGAAGTGGATGGGGACCCGGGCGGCGAGCTCGCCGGACACCGCCTCGGGGTCGATGCGGGGGAGGTAGGGGAGGTCGAGCTGGAGGGCGAGGGCCCGGAGCACCTCCTCCTCCGTGACCGCCTTGAGCCGCACGAGGATCTCGCCCAGGCGCGCGCCCGCCTGCTCGCCCTTTTGGAGAGCGAGGGCCTCCTCGAGCCGCTCGGGGGAGAGCTTGGCGGTGTGGAGGAGGATCTCCCCCAGGGGCCGGCCCAAGAGAAGGGCCGGCCCGGGGGAGGCGGGCGAGGGGGCCTTTTGCGAGGGGCCTCCGGGGAGGGGGGGGGCCTCCCTTGAGGCGTCGGCTTGGGCGGGGATGGCCGGGTGGTTCGGCGTCATCGGCGTTTCAGGGCGCTCCTTCCATGGGATCCGGGGTGTTTCCCGGTGGCTCTCCGGGCTGTGCGGGCGGGGAGAGCTCGGGCTCGTGCTCGGGCTGCGGCGAGGGTTGGGCGGCGGGGCGGACGGTGGGGGTGGGCGAGGCCTTCTCCGGTCCGCCGGGCGGGGAGGTCATGCCTTCCCCCGGTAACCCCGCCCCGCCGTTCTCGAGGCGAAGGGACTCCTCGACGACGCCGTGGTGGATGAGGGCGAGGGGGCCCGGCTTCTTGCTGTAGTCGACCTGCACGTTGAAGGCGGACCTCTCGCCGTAGTACTGGACCATGAAGTCGTCGAACTCCTTCTTCTTCTTCTCGTAGATGTGCCGGTAGTCGTCCGCGTCGCGGATGATGTAGGGGGTGAGGAAGATGAGCAGGTTCGTCTTCTGCTTGGTGTTCGCCGTCTCGCGGAACAGCCCCCCGAGGAGCGGGAGGCTCCCGAGCAGAGGGACCTTCTTCACCGAGTGGAGGACGCGATCCTGGATGAGGCCGCCGATCACGATGGTGCTCTGGTCCTTGGTGATGACCTGGGTCTTCACCGTGCGCTTGGCGGTGGTGGGCCCGAGGACGGGGTCGGTGCTCGAGATCTCCTCGTTCTGCACCTCGACGGTGAGGCGCACGTTCCCCCCCTCGTTGATCTGCGGCTTCATCTTGAGCTTGAGCTCGACGTCCTGCCGCTCGATGCCGGCGGCGAGGCCCGCCACGCCGGTCGTGCCGATGGTGGTGCCCAGGGCGGTGGCGGTCCCGCTGGTGGTGGAGGTGTTGAGGGCGCTCGTGAGGCCGGGGGGGAAGTAACCGGTCTGGAAGGGAACGTTCTGGCCGACCGTGATCTCCGAGTCCTCGTTGTCGGTGGCGAGGACGTGGGGGGTGGAGATGACGTTCACGTCGGAGCTCGACTCCAGGGCGCGGATGAGGAGGCCGAGGGAGGGGAGGTTCACGCCCGCCAGGCTCTGGAGCACGCCCGAGGTGGGGCCGGAGAAGCCGGTCAAGAATCCCCCCAGGGAGACGATGCTCGCCGGGCTCAGCGAGGAGACCTGGCCGGGCTGGGAGACGATGGGGAGGACCCCCTGCTTGCCGTTCACGGTCACGTCGATGAAGGCGTGGGCCCCCACCCCGATGTCGAGCCCGTTGTCGATGTCCACCTCCAGGATCGCTCCCTCGACGAAGACCTGGCGCCGGGGCCGGTCGAGCTTCTCGATGAGGCGGGAGATGGCGATGTAGTCGGACCCGCTCGCCTGGATGAGCAGCGCGTTCTGGGCCTTGTCGGCGGTGACCTTCACCTCTCCGCTGAAGAGCTCGGCGGTGGCCCCCTCGGTCCCGGGCGGGGCGGGGGCGGCGTTGGGCGGGCGGACGACCATCCCTCCGGTGCGGATGACCGGAGCTTGGGCGGGGGGAGTGGCCCCGGCCTTCTTGGCCTGTCCCTGGGCGAGGTTCGAGAGGGTGGTGGCGAGGTCCTCGGCGGTGGCGTTCTTCAAGAAGACCACGTGGACCCCTCCGTCGCCTCCGGTGGGCACGTCGAGCTGCTCGATGAGCTCCTCGACCCGCTGGAAGCTCTTCTCGTCGGCGATGATGATGAGCTTGTTGGTGCGGTCGTCCGGGATGACCTTCGAGACCGAGACGTCGGTGGCGGAGCCTGGGGGGGGGGCGGTGCCCGGCTGGGCCCCGGGCCCCGCCGCAGGGGTCGTCACCGGGGAGGGGACCGGGCGGGCGAGGGTGTAGACCCGGCGCGATCGGTTCGCGCCCTGGGTCTGGAAGATCTGGTTCAGCTTGTCGGCCACGTCCTTGGCGGTGGCGTACCGCAGCTGGACCACCCGGATGACGTCGCCGCCGCCCGGGCGGTCGATGGTCTCGAGCATCTTCTCGATCCGGCGGATGTTGAGACCGGTGTCGGTGACGATCAAGGTGTCGGGGGGGATGGACTGGATGTCCGCGCCCTGGGGGGAGATGAAGTTCCCGAGCACGCCGCGCAGGAGATCGGCGTCGGTGGACTGCAGCCGGATCACCTTGGTCATGATCTGCTCGGTGGCCGGCGCTTCGCTGTCGGCACCGGTCATGGTGGGGATGGGGAGCTTCTTCGAGTCCGGCATTCGCCCGAGCTTGTAGTACTTGCCGGTCGCGTAGATGGTGATGTTGTTGGCGGCGAGGGCGGCGAGGAAGGCGGCGTAGGCCTCGTCGGCGGTGACCGACGTCTTGGAGAGCAGGGTGATCTTCCCGCGGGCGACATCATCGGTGTAGATGAAGTTCCGGCAGGTCCAGCGGCTCGCCTGCTCGAGCACGTCGATGATGTCGGCCTTGTTGAAGGAGAGCATGAAGCGGCCCTGGAGGGGGACGCACCGGCCGTCGCTGGGGCGGATGGTGGCCTCGCCCGGGGCGGCGCCCGGGCCGGCCGGGGGGGCGGGGGCGATCGGGCCGGCACCTTGAGCCTGGGGGCCGGCCACAGGGGCGGAGGCGGCCGGGGCGGGGGCCGGGGGACCCCTTCCGACGGGCGAGGTGGGCCTGGGCGGGGGAGGACGCGATCCCTCGTCGGCGGTCTTCTCGATGGCGGGCCGGGTCCTCCTCGGGGGCGGGCCGGGCTGAGGGCCGTCGGTGGGCCGCTCGAGCGGCGCCTGGGCGAGGGAGAGGGCGGGGAAGACGAGGAGCGCGGCGAGGAGCGTTCGCATGGCGGCCTTAAAGGTCGTGAGATCCCCTAGGGACCGGTGATGGTGTATTCCTTGCGGAGCGGCTGCCCGTTCCGTTCCAGATCGATTGCCACGTGGCTCGAGTCCCGGAGCTTCTGGTAGAGCTCGAGCGCCTTCTCCGGGGAGTTGATGTCGTACCCGTTCACGCGCTCGATGACGTCTCCGTTCTCCACCCCGATGGAGGAGTAGAGCGATCCCGGCTGGATGGAGAAGAGCTTGAACCCGTTCGCCACGCCGTTCTTGAAGGAGGGGACGATGCGGGCCTGGGTGGCGATCTGGTTCAGGTCGGTGAGGGTCGCGTCGATGACCTTGCGGTCCACCTCGTAGCGGTTCGGGCCCACGGTCCGGACGCCCTCCATCCCGGGGGAGGGGGGTCCCGGCCGCGGCACGGGGGCCACGACGCCGATGTTGGGCGCCGCCTCGCCGTAGGGCACGGTCGGGTCCGACTCGACGAACTCCTTCGTCCCCCCGTTGCAGATGACGGCCACGAGCTTGAAGGCGTTGCCGGTGATGTCTCCATCGGGGTGGATGCGCTCGAGGCCCAAGAGCTGGGCATTGCCGATCTTTTCGCCCACGCCGAGGACCCGGCTCTCTCGCGTCGTCCCGTCGGCGATGGTGGCGAGCGAGAAGCGGGGGCGGTCGGAGAGGACGCCCGCGACGAGCGAGAAGCGCAGGTCGGACTTCACCGGCTGGGAGGAGGGGTCGGCGCAGTTTCTCGGCCGCGCCGAGGGTTGGAGGTCCTCCTTCGTCTCGGTCACCGCCGGCGGATCGACCCCGAGGAGGTGGTAGAGCTTCTTCTCGTCGAAGGCAAAGGCGGCGGCCGGGTGGACCGAGGCGGGGACGGCCTTGAGGTCGGCCTGCGGGCGCGGCCGGATGAGCGCTCCGACGACGGTGTTCAAGATCTTCGCCGAGAACCAGGCGGCGGCGAAGAGGATGAGGAGATTCGCCGTCCAGGCATACTTCTGGAAGAAGAGGTCGAGCATGGAAGGGCCCGAGGCTTCGCGGCAGCAACCGACGTGCCACTCGAAGGCCATTTACAAAAGCCGGCTCAACCTCCCGATGCCGAGTGAAGAATCCCGAGGGGGCCGATGCGGCGAGGCGACCCTGGGCGCGCGGGATGCCATTCTGTCAATCCCTTTACCCGGGCGCGGCGGGGGCCGCCAAAATGGCAAGCGGTCCCTCGCGGGCCTGCCGGTCGGCAGGGCTACTCGTTCTCGTCGCCGGGCGGACCGGCCGGCCTTCCTTCGACGAGCCGCCCCTCCTCGTCCCGGTCGAGCTTCCGGTAGATGGTGCGGGCGGCGATGCCCAGGATCTGGGCGGCGAGGTTCTTGTCTCCGCGGGTGCGGCGCAGGGTCTCCTTGATCACCTGCCGCTCGACCTCCTCCATGGTAGTGCCGAGCGGGACGAGGAGGGCTTTGGCCCCACCCGATGGGGGGAGTTCGGCGAGGGCGGTGGGGCTCCCGCGGACGGCCTCGGGCAGGTCGGCCACGTCGAGGGTGTCGCCCCGGCACAGGATGACGGCGCGTTCGACCGCGTGCATGAGCTCGCGGACGTTGCCGGGCCAGCTGTAGCCCTCGAGGGAGGCGAGCGCCGCCGGGGTGAAGGCGGCGACGCGCTTGTTGTTCTTCTCGGCGATTCGCCGAAGGAAGGCCATGGCGAGGAGGGGCACGTCCTCCCGGCGCTCTCGCAGGGGGGGGAGCCGGAGCGAGACCACGTCGAGGCGGTAGTAGAGGTCCTCCCGGAACCGGCCCGTCCGGACCGCCTCTGCGAGGTCCTTGTTCGTGGCCGCCACGACCCGCACGTCCACCCGAAGGCTCTCCGTCCCCCCCACGCGCTCGAGGGCCCCGTCCTGCAGGAACCGTAGGAGCTTCACCTGGAGGGAGAGGGGGATCTCCCCCACCTCGTCGAGGAAGAGGGTGCCTCCCCTCGCCCGCTCGAAGCGGCCCTCCTTTCTCGCCACCGCGCCGGTGAACGCCCCGCGCTCGTGGCCGAAGAGCTCCGACTCGAGCAGCCCCTCGGGGATGGCGGCGCAGTTGATGGGGACGAAGGGCCCCTTGGCGCGGGGGGAGAGGTCGTGGAGGAGTCGGGCGGCGAGCTCCTTCCCCGTCCCGCTCTCGCCGTGAAGGAGGACGGTGGCGGAGGTGGGCGCGGCCTGGCGCAAGGTCTCGATCACCTGGCGGAAGGCGGGGGCGTCCCCGAGGAGCCCGCCGCTCTCTAAGGGGGCGAGCTCGGTGAGGCGGGCCCTGAGGGCGCGGTTCTCGGCGACGAGCGAGACCTTCTCCAGGGCCCGGCGGACGATCTTCACGACCGCGTGGCGCTTCACGGGCTTGGTGATGAAGTCGTAGGCCCCTTCCTTCATGGCGTTGACCGCGGACTCGACCGTCCCGTAGGCGGTCATGAGCACGACCTCGGTGCCCGGGGAGAGGGCGCGGACGGCCCGCAGGACGTCGTCGCCCGTCATGCCGGGCATCATGAGGTCGGTGACGACCACCGAGACCATCTCGCGGCGCAGGACCTCGAGGGCCACCGGCCCGGAGGGGGCGAGGGCCACCCGCCAGCCCTCGCGCTCGAAGATCTTGCCCAGGGACTCGAGGTTCGGGGCCTCGTCATCCACGACGAGAACCAAGGGAGGGCTCTCGGCCACCCCCCGAGGATACGCCAACCTCGGCCGGCGCGCCGGGGGGTGTTCCCCTAGCGCCGCTCCTCGAGGGGTGGGCGCGGGGCGGGGGCGGGGGAGCGGAGCCCGAGGGCGCCGCGGATCTCGTCGCCGAAGAGGATGAGCGCGCCGGCGAGCGCCAGGGCGAGGAAGAGGGTGACGAGGGCGTACTCGAAGAGCCCGCCGGTCGATCGGCCGCGAGGCGCCCTTCTTGCCATGGGGAGACGGCCCGAGGGGCCCCCGGTCACTCGACCTTGGCCTCGCCCGATGGGGCCTCGGCCTTGCCCGCCTTGGTCTTGCCGGTCCGGGCCCGCTTGGCGGCGCGATTCTCCTTCCCCTGCTCCGCCTTGGCCGGGGCGGCCTTCGCCGGCTCGGGTTTCTTCGGCGGGGGAGAAGCGGGCTGGGCGGCGTAGCGGGTCCTGAACTTCTCGATGCGGCCGGCGGTGTCGAGGATCTTCTGCTTGCCGGTGAAGAACGGGTGGCACTGGGAGCAGATCTCGATGTGGAAGTCGCCGCGCACCGAGCGGGTCTCGATGACGTTCCCGCAGGCGCAGACGACCTTGGCCGGCTTGTACTCGGGGTGGATACCGGACTTCATGGGCGCACCTTTCGAGCCGCTTGCATCGCCGTCGGGGCGGTGGTCCGGGCTCGGCTTTTGGAAGGGAGGGATCTAGTCGGTTCGCGCTCTTGCGTCAAGGCCCGGCCGGCTACTTCCCCCCGCCCACCATCATCTTGAAGAACTCCTCGTGGTTCTTCACCTGGCGGAACTTGTCGAGGATGAACTTCATCGCCTCCACGTTGTCGAGCCCGTTCAGGATGGTCTGCCTGAGGATGTAGATCTTGGAGAGCCAGTCGGTGGGGAGGAGCAGCTCCTCCTTGCGCGTGCCGCTCTTGCCGATGTCCATGCAGGGGAAGATCCGCTTCTCCATGAGCTTGCGGTCGAGGACGATCTCGGAGTTCCCGGTGCCCTTGAACTCCTCGAAGATCACCTCGTCCATTCGGCTGCCGGTGTCGACCAGGGCGGTGCCGATGATGGTGAGCGAGCCGCCCTCCTCGATGTTCCGGGCGGCGCCGAAGAAGCGCTTGGGCTTGTGGAGGGCGTTCGAGTCCACCCCTCCGGAGAGGATCTTGCCCGAGGGGGGGACCACCGAGTTGTAGGCGCGGGCCAGGCGGGTGATCGAGTCGAGCAGGATCACCACGTCGCGCTTGTGCTCCACCAGTCGGCGGGCCTTCTCGATCACCATCTCCGCCACCTGCACGTGCCGGGTGGCGGGCTCGTCGAAGGTGGAGGCCACCACCTCGCCCTTCACGGTCCGTTCCATGTCGGTGACCTCCTCGGGCCGCTCGTCGATGAGCAGCACGATGAGGGTGGTGTCGAGATGGTTGGCGGTGATGGCGTGGGCGATGTTCTGCAGGAGGACGGTCTTGCCGGCCCGCGGGGGCGAGACGATGAGGCACCGTTGCCCCTTGCCGATGGGCGAGAACAGGTCCACCACCCGGGTGGTCATCTCGCTGGGCTCGTGCTCGAGGTGGAGCCGCTCGGTGGGGTAGAGGGGCGTCAGGTTATCGAAGAGGACCTTGGACTGGTTCTCCTCCGGCGGCTCGCCGTTGATGGAGTCCACCTTGAGGAGGGCGAAGTACCGCTCGCCGTCCTTGGGCTGCCGCACCGTCCCTCGCACCGTGTCGCCGGTGCGCAGGTTGAAGCGCCGGATCTGCGAGGGGGAGACGTAGATGTCGTCCGGTCCGGGAAGGTAGGAGAAGTCGGGGCTGCGCAAAAACCCGAAGCCGTCGGGCAAGACCTCGAGCGTGCCCTCCCCGCCGACCTCCATCTCCTCCTTGGCCTCCTCGGCCGCCTTGGACTGGGCCTGAAGGATGGCGAAGATGAGGTCCTGCTTCTTCATCGCTCCGGCGGCCTCGATGCTGAGGTCGCGGGCCAGCTTCGCGAGCTCGGCCACCTTCAAGTGCTTGAGCTCGGCGATGTCGGACGGGGCGTGCGCGGCTGTCGGTGCGGCGGCGGGCATGTCAGGTCTCGGGCGGGAAGCGATCGCCCCTTGGGGGCGGGGAAAGCGGTGGTCTCTGGGAGAGGCCGGCGGAGGAGTGGAAAACGTATGCAACTCGCGGTGCGGTGTCAACGACGAGGGGAGACGAGTGGGGGCGTGTCGTCCTCCGCTGTCGGGGGAACGAGGGGCAGCTGGCGTCGCTAGGAGCACCTGGCCCGTCGGGGTAACATGGGGCAGGCGAAGGAGGATCGGTCGACCGACCCCATGGCCCAGCTTCCGATCGACGCGGTCCTCGCGGGCACGAAAAACTTCGCGGTGGCGCTCCTCGCGCCCCTGACCGTGCGCCTCGGGACTCGCCCCCGCGTGGCGGCCGACCCGGGCCAGGTCCTGGGCCTCTGCAGCGGCCCCTCCGCGCTCGCCATCGTCGAGTTCACCGGGGAGGGATCCCTGTCCGCCATCCAGGCGATGGTGCGCGACGGGCGCGGCATCCGGGTGGTGGCGGGCCTGCCCTCCACCCAGGCCGGGGCGGAGGGCACGCTCCGCGCGCTGGGGGTGGAGGTGGCCCGCTGGGACGGGAAGGTGGACGGGGTGGTGGGTGCGGTGGAGCGAGTCCTTTCCGGCTCTCCTGCGGTCGGGGGGGCGGAGGCGCCGCTCGCCGCGGCGCGTCCTCTGCCTTCCCCCGCTCCCGCCGCGCCAGGTTCTCCGCCGGTCGCCCCGCGGGTAACCCCTTCGCCGGTGCCGGCTTCCCGCGCCGCGGTGGCGCCCCCGGGGCCCGTAGGCAAGGCCGCACGGCCGCAAGCCGGCCCGGGGGCTCCCCCAGGGCCCTTAGGCCCGGCCGCGCGGCCTCTAGCTGCGCCGGGCGCCCCCGGGGCGGCGGGGGTAAGGCCCGCCGGCCCCCCGGTCGCCCCCCGCCCGTCCGCTCCGGTGGCCGCCACACCAAGTGCCGGTCGTGCCGTCCCCGGGCCGCCCGTCCTCAGGCCGGCCGCCGTCCCGGTTGCGGCCCCGGTTCTCGCGAGGCCCAAGACGCCGCCCCCCGCTCCGGCCGCGGAGGTGGCCGCGCCCGTCGCCTCGCCCGGGGCGGCCCCCGTCGCGGCTCCGCGGGCGAGGCCCACTCCCGGCTTCTTCGCCGATCTCGAGGGCGTCTCCGTCGACACTGCGGACCTCGAGGCGACCGCACCTCCCTCCCACCCCGCTCCGGGCGGGGCCCCGGAGCGGCTCGCGAGCGTGTACATGCCGCCGCCGCTCGTGCCCCGGATCGACTGGCCCGCTACGATCTCTTCCGCCGCCGAGGCCGAGGACGCGCTCCTCGCCGCGCTCAAGGGGACCGCGCTCCCCTCCCGGCCGCTCCACGTGCTCGCCCTGCGCACGCTCGAGACGCTCTCAGACCTGGAGCGGGCCGTGCTCTCGGGCGAGCCGCAGCCGGTCGACGCGGCCCCCGTTCGCAAGGCGGCGATGATGCGGCTTCGGGTGGCCGACGCGCTCGGAAGCGTCCCTCCGGCCGGTAGCCCGGTGGACACCGCCGCCCTGAGCACGACCCTGGGGGAGATCGACGCGCTCCTCTCCGAGGTGGCGCCCATCCTCTCCGCGGCTCCCGAGGAGCTAAAGCCCGCGCTCGAGGCCATCCGCAATGCGCTGGTCAGCGAGGCGATCGACTTCTCGGAGGCGGCGCAACGGGTGGCCGGCAGCGGCGCGGCCGCCCCGGCGAAGGTGGCCCCGCGCCCGGCGCAGGCTCGGCTCTTGTCGGTGGACGTTCTCGAGAGGGACGAGCCCGGGCGCGGCCGGCAGGTCTGGATGGCGGTCCTGCTCGCGGCCTCGGTCCTGCTCGCGGCCGTCTACCACGGCCTCCACTGGTACCACCGTTACCAGGCGCGCCGTCCGGTGCCGGGGCTCCCGGCCGGGATGGTCGAGCACGGGGCCCCGGGCGGCCCACGGATGGTCATGCCCCAGAGCACCGATCGCGTGGTCGACCCGGCCGAGGTGGCGAAGTTCAAGGCGGCGGAAGAGGCGAAGGGAAACATCGTCATCGACACGGGGGGCGGACCGCTCTTCATCACCCCGGCGCCGCCGCACGGCCCGCCCAAGCCCCAAGGCGGGCAATAGAGGAGGAGAGAGATGTCACAGACTACGCGGCGGAGCGGGCAGGCGGGCTTCACCCTCATCGAGGTGATGGTGGTCGTGTCCATCGTCGGCATCCTCGCCTCGGTGGCCATCCCGAACTACCAGAGGCTCCTCTATCGCACCAAGACGGCCGAGCGGGTCACCATGATGCAGCGGATCATGCAGCAGGTGCAGGACATGTACGTCCGGACCGGCACGAGCATCGACCCGGTCGCGCACCCCGGCGTCACCATGCTCGTCTCCGAGTGGAACCCTTCCTTCCCCCCGGGGACGCAGAAGCGAATGATGAACCCATTGGCGGCGACGGTGCCGATCTGGGCCGAGTACTTCCGCGCCAACGCCACCACCGCCAGCATCAGCGACGAGCTCGAAGGGGCGATGTACTACTCGTACATGTTCGTCGTGACCGAGGCGCCGGGTTTCTCCTCCATCCTGGTCACGGCGACGGGGGATCTCGACGGAGACGGGATCGTGAGCCCGAAGACCATCCTCTGGACGCGGGTGAACGGGGTCTACCAGGACACCTTCGAGAACCCGCCGGCGGGGATGGAGGACGACAACAACCCCGCCGTCCTCTCCTTCTGAGAGGGACGAGGCGAGGCCGGCCGGATTTCCCGTTGCGCCCCTCTCGTCCGGGCGTCATGTTGGCGCCTCATGAGCGCGGCCGATCCCCGCCTGGCCGAGAGCCTTCGGGCAAAGATCCGGGCCGCCGACCACGCCTACTACGTCCTCGACCGGCCCGTCCTCTCCGACGCCGAGTACGACCGGCTCATGCGGGAGCTCGAGGCGCTCGAGGAGGAGCACCCCGAGCTCAAGACCCAAGACTCCCCCACCCGGCGGGTGTCGGGAACGCCCTCCGACGCCTTCGTGCGGGTGGCCCATCGCGAGCCCATGCTCTCGCTCGGGAACGTGACCACCGACGAGGAGCTCTTCGAGCTCGATGCCCGGGTGCGGCGCCTGCTCGGGCTTTCGCCCGAGGCCAAGGTGGGGTACGTGGCCGAGCCGAAGCTCGACGGCCTGGCGGTGGAGCTCGTCTACGAGGAGGGGGCCCTGGTCGTGGGGTCGACCCGCGGCGACGGGGTCTACGGGGAGGACGTGACAAGGAACCTCCGGGTGGTGGGGGCGGTGGGCGCGAACCCCGGGGTCCCGGGCCGGCTCTCGGGGACGCCGCCCCGGAGGGTCGAGGTCCGGGGGGAGGTGCTCCTCTTCAAGGAGCACTTCGAGGTGATGAACCGGCAGCTCTTGCGGGCCGGGGAGGAGCCCTTCGCCAACCCCCGAAACGCCGCCGCCGGGTCGCTCCGCCAGCTCGACTGGAGGATCACCGCCCGGCGACCCCTCTCCTTCATCGCCTACGAGGCGCTCGTCCCTCCCCTCTCGAAGGAGGGGCCGCCCTGGGCGACGCACTGGGAGAAGCTCCTGGACCTCAAGAATTGGGGGTTCGAGGTGAACCCCGAGAACGCCCGCTGCGCGGGGATGGCGGAGGTGCAGGGCTACCGCGACCGGATGGCCGAGCGCCGGTTCTCCCTGCCGTACGACACCGACGGGATCGTGGTGAAGGTGGACGACCTCGACTACCGCCGCCGCCTCGGGGCGGCGAGCAAGTTCCCCCGCTGGGCGGCGGCCTTCAAGTACCCCCCGCAGGAGGAGGCCACCCGCATCCGTCGCATCACCGCCTCGGTGGGGCGGACCGGGATCCTGACGCCGGTGGTGGAGTTCGACCCGGTGGTCCTCTCCGGCGCCACCGTCTCGAACGCCACCCTGCACAACGAGGACGAGATGCGCCGCAAGGACATCCGCCAGGGCGACTACGTCCTCGTAAGGCGCGCCGGAGAGGTGATCCCCGAGGTGGTGAAGCCCCTCCCCGAGCGTCGCACCGGAGAGGAGACCTTCTTCAAGTTCCCCGAAACCTGCCCGGTGTGCGGGGCCCGGGTGGTCCGGGAGGAGGGGGAGAAGGTCTACCGCTGCACCGGGGCCGCCTGCCCGGCCCAGCTCGTGGGGCGGCTCCGCCAGTTCGCTTCCCGTCGCGCCCTCGACATCGAGGGGCTCGGGGAGAAGCTCTCGAGCGGGCTCGTGGAGAGGGGGGTCAAGGACTTCGCCGACCTCTACGCCGTGCCCTTCGAGACCTGGCAGGAGCTGTTCAGCCGCCCCCGCAAGGAGGAGGGAGAAGACGGTCCGCGCGAGCTCCCCGAGAAGAGCGCCCAGAACATCGTGGCCGCGCTCGAGCGGTCGAAGAGCACTACCCTGCGGCGCCTCCTCTACGGCCTCGGCATCCCGCAGGTGGGCGAGGCCACCGCCGCCACCCTCGCTCGCCACTTCGGGTCCCTCGAGCGGTTCATGGACGCGAGCGAGGAGGACCTGGAGGAGATCCGCGACGTGGGGCCCGGCACCGCCAAGGAGATCCGGGCCTGGACGGCCGAGCCGCAGAACCGGCGGGTGGTGGACCGTCTCTCCGCCGCGGGGGTAAGGGCCGCCCCCGAGGAGGTCTCGGCCCGCGGGCCCTTCGCCGGCAAGTCCGTGGTGCTCACCGGCGGGCTCGCTCGGCTCTCCCGGGACGAGGCCAAGGCCGAGATCGAGCGGCGCGGCGGAAGGGTATCCGGGTCGGTCTCGCGGAAGACCGATCTGGTGGTGGCGGGGGAGGAGGCGGGGTCGAAGCTCAAGAAGGCGCGTGAGCTCGGGGTGAAGGTGCTCTCCGAGGAGGAGTTCTTGAGGCTGCTCGAGGCCTAGGGAGAAAAGAATGCCCGCCTCCGACCTCGTCCGCGTCCATGCCGTGGTCATGGGCCGCGTGCAGGGCGTCGGGTTCCGCTTCACCACCGTGGATGCGGCCCGAAGGCTCGGGGTCAAGGGCTGGGTGCGCAACTGCGCCGACGGCTCGGTCGAGGCCCTTCTGGAGGGGGAGCGGGCCGCGGTTGAGGCCCTCGTCCGCTTCCTGCACCGCGGGCCGCCCGGGGCCTTCGTGCAGGATGTCTCGCTTCAGTACGAGGCCCCGAAGGGCGAAGAGGAGCCGTTTCACGCCCGGCACTAGACTTGGGGGGCCGGAACCGCCCTCGAGGCAAGGGGCTCGTGGGTCCCATTGTGCCCGGCCGCCCCCCGTGCTATTCACGCCTCCCTCGGGCCCTCCCTCGGTGGACCCGGACACCCACACGGCGGGCGACACGCGGTTTTAACCCGCGGCCCGGCGAAAGATGGCGAACTTCCCTGCGCTCCCCTCCCCCGCGCTCGACGAGCTCGTGCTCGCCGCGCAGAAGCCCTCTCGCTACATCGGCACCGAGTTCGGCGCGATCGTGAAGGACCTCGAGGGGGTGAGGGTCCGGTTCGCCCTGGCCTTTCCGGACACCTACGAGGTGGGGATGAGCAACCTCGGGTTCCGGCTCCTCTACCACCTCCTGAACGACCGGGACGATGTGGCCTGCGAGCGGGTCTTCCTGCCCTGGCCGGACATGGAGGCCATGCTCCGGAAGGCGGGTTTGCCGCTCTTCACCCTCGAGTCCCGCGCTCCGGTGAAGGCCTTCGACGTGCTCGGGGTGACGCTCCAGTTCGAGCTCGCCTACACGAGCGCTCTGGCCCTGCTCGACCTGTCCGGGATCCCTCTTCTCGCGGCCGAGCGTGGTGAAGCGGACCCGCTCGTCGTGGGGGGTGGTCCCTGCGCCTTCAATCCGGAGCCGGTGGCGGACTATTTCGATTGCTTCGCGGTGGGGGACGGCGAGGAGGTGGCGGTGGAGATCGCCCTCGCGGTCGCGGAAAGCGGGTTTCGCAGGGGCGGCGCCACCCGGCGGGAGCTCCTCCGCCGCCTCGCCGGGATCCCGGGGGTGTACGTCCCCGCCTATTTCGCACCGCGCTACGACCGTTCGACCGGGACGCTCGCCGAGCTCACGCCCCTCCTCCCAGGGTACGAGAAGGTGCTGCGTCGGGTGATGCCGGACCTGAACGCGCTCGGGACGGGCGCCTACACCCGTCCCATCGTCCCCTTCATGCAGACGGTGCACGACCGGCTGCCCATCGAGATCCAGCGCGGGTGCACCCGCGGGTGTCGCTTCTGCCAGGTGGGGATGATCACCCGCCCCACGAGGCAGCGCGACCCCCGGCAGGTCCTCGAGCTCGCAGAGGTGGGCCTTCGGGCCTCGGGCTACGAGGAGGTGGGGCTCCTCTCGCTCTCCTCCGGCGACTACGCCCCGCTGAACGGCCTGCTCGACGACTTTCTGGCCCGCTGGGAGGGCGAGAAGATCGCCATGAGCCTTCCCTCGCTCAGGACCGAGACGATGAGCGACGAGCTCGCCGCGAAGATCGCAAGGATCCGTAAGACCGGATTCACCCTCGCCCCGGAGGCGGCCACAGAGCGGATGCGTGCCGTTATCAACAAGGGGAACCGGGAGGAGGACCTCCTCCGCGCGGTCGAGTCCATCTTCGGGAACGGCTGGTCGCTCCTAAAGCTCTACTTCATGATCGGGCTTCCCGAGGAGAAGGACGAGGACGTCGTGGCCATCGCCGAGCTCACCCGGCGCTGTCTCGCGGTGGCCCGCCGGGCGCAGAGGAAGGGGCAGGGCTCGGCGGTGATCCACCTCGCGGCCTCCACCTTCGTGCCGAAGCCCTTCACCCCCTTCCAGTGGGAGCCGATGATCTCCCCTTCCGAGACCCGCCGTCGCCAGGCCCTCATCACCGCGGCGCTCGGCGGCCGGGGCGGTGCCATCCAGTTCAAGCCACATGACTCGCGCCAGTCGTCGATCGAGGGGGCGCTCGCGCTCGGCGACCGCCGGGTGGCTACCGCGGTCCTCGCCGCCTACCGGAGCGGGCAGCGGCTCGACGGCTGGACCGAGTGGTTCGACGAGGGGCGGTGGCTCAAAGCGTTCGAGGAATGCGAGCGGAGGCACGGGGTGGGGCTCGACCATTTCGCCCACCGCCGCCGGCGGCTCGACGAGGTCCTCCCCTGGGACCGGATCGACTGCGGGGTCACGAAGCCCTATCTCATGAAGCAGCTCGCGGCGGCCCGGAACGTGGCCGAGGTGGCCGACTGTGTGCTCTATCCCTGCAGCGTCTGCGGCGCCTGCGACTACGAGGTCCTGAAGAACCGGACCTACACCAGGGAGGACTACCGGCCCGAGATGAAGCCCCCGCCCCGTCCCCCGGAGCCGGTCCTTCGCACCCACGTCCGGATCCGCTACGCCAAGCGGGGGCGGCTCGTGGCCCTCTCCCACCTCGAGCTCATGCACACCCTGCTTAGGGCGGTGAGGCGGGCTTCTCTGCCGGTGGCCTTCTCCCAGGGGTTTCATCCGAAGCCGAAGGTCTCGTTCGGGCCGGCGCTGCCCGTCGGGGTCGAGAGCCTGTGCGAATACCTGGACCTGGAGCTCTTGGGGCCCACAGACCCCCGGGAGGTAGGAGAGCGGCTCGCGCGGCAGCTGCCGGAAGGGCTCACGGTGCTCTCGGCCGAGCCCTTGAGCGCTAGGGCTCAATCGATCTCCGAGGCGCAGCGGGCCGCGCACTTCCGCGCGAAATTCCCGGCGGATCTCTGGGACGAGGGGGAGCTCCGGGACCGGGTGGACGACTTTATCGGGGCTAGCGAGGCGGTGGTGACGAGAGCCGCCCCCCAGAAGAACCGGGGCCGGGGACGCCATCAGAAGGTCGCGGCCCGGAAGGAAAGGGAGATAGACTTGAAGCGTCTTGTGACGCACCTCGCGGTCGAAGGCCCCGGGGTGGTCACGTTCAGCTTGCGGACGGATCCGTCGGGGAGCGCCAAACCAGCCGAGGTGCTGGCGGCCATCTTCGGCGACGGAGCCGTGCCGACGGGAGTGAAGGTTTTGAAGGAGGGCGTCAGCTTCGAGCGGAGCGGGTCTGACCCGACCAGCGAGGGTCAGCCCCGCGCGCCTCGGTACCTGGACGCCTGAACGGACGACGCGCCCCGCTCGTGCCGCGCCTCCAGCGCGGCCGCCGGGTGCGAGGGAGATGGAGCTCTTGAGCGCAAGCTCGACAGCCGATCGGGGACGCCCGGCGCCGCCGGGCCGACCGCGACCGCGGCCCGCCTCATGGGGCCTCTCTCTCCCCGCGCCTGGAAGGGGCGAGAGAGGGCAGCCATGGCGGGCAACAGCATCCTCGTGATCAACGCGGCCGGCGCGGAGACGCGCGTGTCGCTCGTCGAGAACGGCAACATCCACGAGTACTATCTCGAGCGGAAGCGCGAGAAGGGGATCGTCGGGAACATCTACAAGGGGCGGGTGGTCCGGGTCCTCCCCGGGATGCAGGCCGCCTTCGTGGACATCGGCCTCGAGAAGGCCGCCTTCCTGTACGTGGGGGACGTCTACGGCGACCCCGACTTCTCCGAGGAGTTCGAGCTCACCGAGGGCGAGCACCGCGCCGAGGTGAACGAGGTCCCCACCGAGCAGGAGGCGGAGGAGGCGGAGGCGCGGGCGCAGCTCGCCGTCCCGGAGCCTTCGCCCCCGGGGGGCGAATCGGTCGGCGGGGAGGGCTCGCCCGAGGCGCCCGTCCCCTCGAGTCTCGGGGAAGGCGCGCCGCCCTCCCCGGAGGCGGGGCCGCGCGAGGCCTCCCCAGGTGCCGCCCCGCCGCAGGAAGGGGCCCCGGCCCTTCCCCTTGCGGAGCCGACCGTGGCCGTCGCCCCCTTGCCCGCGGCCCCGGACCTGCCCCCTTCCCCGGACGTCCGGGAGGCCCCGATCGAGGCCCCGGCCGTGGAGCCGGCGCTCACGACGCCCCCGCCCATCTCCCCGGACCTCCTCTTGGCGGACGAGGCGGCTTTGCCCTCCCAGGACAGCCGGGAGGCGCGGCCCGCCGAGGCGGCCCGGGAGGTGCGGGGCGAGGCCCTTCCCGGGCGCCGGGACGACCGGGACCGGGGCCGGCGGGACGACCGGGGCCGGCGCGACGGGCGCGAGCGGGACCGGGACCGCAACGGCGGCCGGAACGGTCACCGGGAGGAGAAGCGGAAGGACCCGAAGAACATCCAGGACCTCCTGAAGGAGGGGCAGGAGGTCATCGTCCAGGTGGCCAAGGACCCCATCGGCACGAAGGGGGCGCGCATCACGAGCCACATCTCCTTGCCCGGGCGCCACCTCGTCTTCATGCCCACGGTCGATCACATCGGGATCTCGCGGCGCATCGAGAAGGACAGCGAGCGGCGTCGGCTCCGCGACTTCGTCGACCGGATGCGGCCGGAGGGGACCGGCTTCATCGTCCGCACCGTGGCCGAGAACGTGGAGCAGCAGAAGCTCGAGGCCGACATCCGGTTCCTCATCCAGGTGTGGAACGAGATCATCCGGACGAAGGACAAGGTCTCGGCCCCGGCCCTCTTGCACGGCGATCTGGACCTCATCCTCCGCGCCACCCGCGACCTCTTCACCGCCGAGGTCGCCAAGCTCGTGATCGACGAACGCGACGAGTACGATCGCATCCAGAGGTTCGTGCGGGAGCAGGCCCCGCACCTCGAGACGCAGATCGAGTACTACTCGGGCCAGGAGCCCATCTTCGACGCCTACGGGATCGAGCAGGAGCTGAAGCGCGCCGCCCAGCGCAAGGTCTGGCTCAAGTCCGGCGGCTACATCATCATCGACCAGGCGGAGGCGCTCACCGCCATCGACGTCAACTCGGGCCGCTACGTCGGCAAGAAGAACCTCGAGGAGACGATCACCAAGATCAACGTGGAGGCGGCCAAGGAGATCGTCTACCAGCTCAGGCTTCGCAACATCGGGGGGATCATCATCATCGACTTCATCGACATGGACAAGCCGCAGAACCGGGAGAAGGTCTTCAAGGCCCTCCAGGACGCCCTGGGGCGGGACAAGGCCAAGACCAACGTGCTCAAGATCTCGGAGCTGGGGCTCGTGGAGATGACCCGCAAGCGGGTGCGGGAGTCGGTCACCCGGCTCATGAACGAGCCTTGCTCCTACTGCGACGGGCGGGGGCACATCCGCTCGCGCCTCACCGTCGCCTACGAGATCCTCCGCGAGATCCGGCGCGACGCCCCCCATCACCACGAGCCCGTGCTGGTGGTGAACTGCCACCCCGAGGTGGCCCGGATCCTCCAGGGGGCGGAGCGCGACGAGGTCCGCTACCTCATGGACCGGTTCAACAAGACCATCCAGATCCGGCCCCAGACCGGCTACCACCAGGAGCAGTTCGACATCTACGGGCGGCAGGAGCGCATCGACCAGAACCGGCCCGGGCGAACCCGGGACCGCGACCGGGGGGACCGGGGCGAGAGGCGGGAGAAACGCGAGGAGGTGGCCTCGGCCGATCCGGTCGAGGTGCAGGGTTCGGCCGGCGACCCGGGCGCCGAGGAGAAGGGTTGACCGGGGGGGAGGCCGAAAAGGGCGCACCGGAGAGCGCCCCCCCCCGGGCCAGGCGTTTTGCGAGGCTCAGGTCCGCCCTCCTCCTGCTCTTCCGGGTCCTCGGGGGGCTGGATCGGGTCCGGGTGCGGGCCATGGCCCTCACCTTCATCTCGGTGTTCGCGCTCGTCCCCGCCCTGGTGGTGGCCTTCTCGGTGGTCCAGGCCTTCACCGGCATGGAGAGGATCGCATCCGAGGTCCACGAGTTCCTCCTGCAAAACCTGGCGGTGGGGGCCCGGGCCTCGATCGAGCCCTACCTCGACCGCTTCGTGCACAACGCCCACGTGGCCCGGGCCGGGGTGGTGGGGGCGGCGCTCCTGCTCTTCTCGGCCTACTCGCTCTACTCGAACCTCGAGGGGGCGGTGAACGAACTCTGGGAGGTCCGGCACCGCCGCTCCCTGCGCATGGAGGCGCTCATCTACTGGCTGGTGCTCACCCTGGGCCCGGTCATCCTGGCCGGCTCGGCCAGCCTCGGGGGGCTGACGAGCTCCTTCTTCGAGTCGCGGGGGGTGAAGGTCCTGGCCCACGCCGCGGGGTACCTCCTCACCTCCTTCTTCCTCACAGTGATCTACCTCGTCCTCCCGAGCGCCAGGGTGAGGGTTCGGGCGGCGATCGTGGGCGGGGTGACGGCGGGAGCGGCCTGGGTGCTCGCCAAGTGGCTCTTCACCCAGCTCGTCACGAAGTTCGTCCACTACTCCGCCATCTACGGCTCGCTGGCGTCGATCCCCATCTTCCTCACCTGGCTCTACCTCTCCTGGTTCATCCTCCTCTTCGGGGCTCGCCTCGCCTTCGTGGTGCAGTACGGCCGAGGGGTGGTTCTCGCCGACGGCTCGTCCACGTCCGCCGGCCGCGAGCTCCTCGGGGGGCGGGCGCTCTTGCTCGTCGTCCGGGCCTTCCAGGCGGGAGCCCCGGCCCCGACGCCGGAGGCTCTGGTCCGGACCTTGCGGGCGGGCCCCGGCGCGCTCGACGTCCTCGAGGTCCTGAAGGGCGCCGGGCTTCTCACCACGCTCGTCGGGGGGGGCCTCGTCCCGGGTCGGGCGCCCGAGACCATCACGCTCATGGACGTGCGCCGCGCGCTCGCCGGGCCCGAGGCGGAGGGCGTCTCCGATTCCCTGAGCGCAGCCGTGAGCGAGGCGGGCGAGCGGGCCGGGGAGCGCCTCAGGCTCACGACGCTGCGGGACCTGTGCGATGACGAAGGCCGGGCCCCGGCAGGTGGCAAGGTCCTGGCCCATATGGGTTAGGCCCGGCCTCGTAAAGGCTCGGTGTCACCGGCAGAATATCATCCCTAAGGGTGTGGTCTGGGCGGTCCGTCGGCGCATGCCTCCGGATCCCTTGCTGATTTCGGTGGGTTCAGCTAGGCTCCACGGAACCCGAAGCGGTCTTCCGAGGGTAGGCTTCACTTCGAAATCCCGGAGCGCCGATGCTGAAGTCGGATCTCATCAACATCCTCGTGGTGAAGCGTGCGGTGACGCAGAAGCAAGCCGAGGCCACCATCGAGACGATCTTCGACTCGATGAAGAACGCGCTGTGCAAGGGAGAGAACATCGAGATCCGCGGGCTTGGCGCGTTTCACGTCAAGCACTACGAGGGCTACCAGGGAAGAAATCCCAAGACCGGCGAGGTCATCCCGGTAAAGCCCAAGCGCGGGATCCTGTTCCGGACGGGCAAAGAGCTGAGAGATAGGGTGAACCGCCCGGAACTCTTGGACAAGCCGGAGGAGCCAGGCTCTCCTGGCAGCGACGGCACGGGGACGCCACCGGTCGCCGCGGGCGCCTGACCCTCCCATAGTTCTACCCTTACCTAAAGGCGGCGCGCGTACCCAGATCGGTGATCCTGCCGAGTCGCCGCGGCTCGAGGGCCGTGCCGGTCTTCCCCGAGGGAATTACGGGCAGCGGCCCTCGCAACTCTTCTAGGAGGGCGAGGGAGGTGCGACGGCCTTGCCCCGCCGCACCTCGGGGCCTTCACCCCTCGCCCGGCCTTCGCGCCGCACCCGGCGAAAAGCCCTTGGGCCCTTGGGAGGAGCCCTCGCCGCCTCCTGCCCGGACGGCCTCGCCCGAAGGATCGCCGCGACCCTTCTAAAGCGCATCCGTCCGCGCGTCGGGTCACGCGAAGAGCCTCCCATCCGCCCCTGCCGCCTGTCCGGCGAGCTAGACCGTCACGGTCGGTGAAATACGGCGCGACCTCGAGCGCGAGGGGGCGCCGCCCGAGAGGGCGAGGACTCTCCCCGGCCGGTCGAGCCGGTCAAAGGTGGCCTTGAACAGGTGCCCGAAGCGCGGGCGGGCCCCAGGGCTCTCCCCTCGGGAGTGGCCCGGGGGACACCGAGTGGGCTTCGAAGGAGGACCTTCGCTCTCGGCGGAGGACCGCCTGGCTCACGAGCTCCGGAGTCTAGGGGCGAGTCTCGACCTCCCTCGTGACGCGCCCCTTCGAACGAGCGACCCTCACCCAGGAAGATCATCCCCGGCGGCGCCGGGAGTCCGGGGCCTTTGCGGCGAACGCTTTGGACCGATCGAGGGGAGAGGCGAGTCCGGGGGAGGGGAGATGGATCGCTTCGACGAGAGCTCTAGGGCCGCGTGAACGCCTTGATCGAGCGCAAGGGCGAGTCCCGGGGGTCGAGGGGCAGGGCCCCGGCGTTCTGGACGGTCGTCCCCGGGTTCTCGAGCGAGCGATGGCGGCATCCGGTCCATGGATCGGGTCGCCTCGGTGGTGCTCGAGGTGTTCCTCGCGTCGGCCGTGCTCGCCTTGGCCAAGAGCTCCTCCGCCAGCGCAGGAGCCCTCCCGCTGCCGGGTGACCGCGCCCAAAGGCTGAGTGGGCGTCCCCGCTTGACGCTCGGTCGCCACGCCTAATCGTCCTAGGTCACCGTGGCGGCGGGCGGTTCCTCGTCACCCCTCTTCTGGCCCGGTGCGCGGGCGGGGGGGCCGGCTACCCGTTGCCCCCGCCCTTCGTCGGCTGGGACACCGCCGACGTCGGCGCCGAGGGCGCCTGGAAGGTGGGCGCCCAGATCAACCTGCGGAGCGGCACCACCTTGAACGGCATCTTCGAGGACTTCCACCGCTACATCCCCCGACTACCTCCAGTTCCAGAACGAGCGGCAGCGCACCGGGTACTGGCTCTCGGCCCGCCAAAAGGTCGGACCGGACGTTCTCCTCGCCCTGGGATGGGCCCACGCCAACAAGACCCCGGGCGACCCGGAGCAGCACAGCACCTCCATCAATGACGTGGGGGCCGGGCTCATGGCGGGTGGGCTCGGTGCCGACAACTCGGCCAACATGATCGCGGCCGCGGTGAAGTACAGCCTGGGCGCGGGCGTCACGGTCTACGCCGACCTCCCCGAGACCATCAACGCGAAGTACGCTCACTACGACCTGGGCGCGGGCGGCCGGGCGGTGACCACCGACTGCCACGAGGGCGGGCTCCCGGCCTCGGGCGACACGGCCTCGAACCCGCACTGCTGGGCGGGGGGAAGGCTCGTGGGGTTCTCGGTGGGCGCGAACAAGAAGTTCTAGCCGGCGGGGAGCGGGCGCGGCGCGGCCGGAGAGGACCTCGCGCCGCGCCGCGTGTGAAGGAAGGGAACGCCCGCGCCGGCACGGGCGGGCCCGGTCCTTGGTGTCGGCTCGATTTGCGCGCCTCCCGCCCCGGGGTGAAGGTCGGTCGGGGACCCGCCCCCCGCCGTCACAAGGAGTGGAGGTGGTTCACGGGCCCCCGCCCTCGGCCCACGGTGTAGGACTGGCGCAGCCCCTCGGTGAGCCAGGCCTTGGCCCCCTTCACCGCCTCGAGGATCTCCTCGCCCCGCCCCAGGCGCGCGCAGATCGCGGCGGAGAGGGTGCACCCCGCGCCGTGCACGTTCTCGGTGTCGATCCAGGGCGCGTGCAGCTCCACCACCCCGCGCTTGTCGCAGAAGACGTCGATCGCCTCGCTCAAGGGGAGCCCCCCGCCCTTCACGAGCACCGCGCCCGCCCCCAGGGTCCGAAGCTCGTGCGCCGCGGCGCGCATCTCCTCGAGGTCGCGCACCGGGCGGGCGAGCAAGGCCGCCGCCTCCTTCAGGTTCGGGGTGAGGAGGGCGGCGGCGGGGACGAGGTGGGAGAGGTAGGCGCGCTCGGCGGCGGGGTCGAGCAGGTGATCCCCGCTCTTCGCCACCATCACCGGGTCGACCACGAGCGGCCCGAGGGAGAGGCGCCGGGCCGCCCCGGCCACCGCCTCGATGATGGCCGCGTTCGCGAGCATGCCGGTCTTAGTGGCCGCGATGGGCATGTCGGAGGCCACCGCCTCTATCTGCGCGACGACGAGCGCGGGGTCGAGCGCCGCCCAGGCCGTGACCGCCACCGAGTTCTGGGCGGTGACGGCGGTCAGGGCCGACGCTCCGTGCATTCGGTGCGCCGCGAAGGTGCGCAGGTCGGCCTGGATGCCGGCCCCTCCCCCCGAGTCCGAGCCGGCGATGGTGAGTGCCACGAGCATGGAGGAACTCCTCGGAGGGGGTGGAGTAGGCGGACGGGAGGCGCTCCTTCGAGGCCCCTTCCGGCGAGCCGTCCGGCCCTGGCCCGCCGCCCGCGCGAGGGCCTTAGCTCCGCTCCCGCCCGGCCCGGCCCACCCTCGGATGCTCGAGCGGCGCGACCGCGAGGGTGACGAGGGCCGCCACCACGAAGGAGGTGAGCGAGGCGGAGAGCCAGGGGGGCGGGGGGGAGAGGTGGAGGAGGGCCTGTCCCCGCGTCCACAGGGTCGACCAGCCGGGGACGGTGCCCGGGTTGAGGAGCTGGTAGACGACGAAGCCCAGGAGCCAGGGGAGGGCCATGACCGGACGCGGGGGAGCGAGCGGGCCGACGTCGAAGACCCGGCCCCGCAGGAGGAAGTAGTCGACGAGCAGGACCGCGAAGAGCGGGACGAACACCGAGCCGATGAGCAGGAGGAAGTTCTCGTACTGGGTCATGTCGGTGAGAAGGGCGAGAGCGGTCGCCACAAGGCCCACGAGGAGCGCCACCACCCGCCGGTCGAGGGTGGGTTTCAGGTTCTGGGCGGAGAGGGCGGTCGAGTAGAGGTTGGCGAAGGCCTCGTCGATCTCGTCGAGGACGAGGATGGCCACCGCCAGCGCGCCGGCGGGGACGGCGAGGAGGGCGCCGATCGGGTCGGAGCTCGACTGGGGCATGGCCACGATCGCAAACAGGCCCAGGAGGAAGTAGGCGATGGCGGCCAGGCCAAATCCGCCCAGGGCCCCGCCGAAGGCATCGCGGGCGCGCCGCGAGTGACGGGAGTAGTCGGCGGCCAGCGGGGCCCAGGAGATGGGGAGGGCCACGACCACGTCCACCGAGAGCCAGAACGGGCGCCAGGAGCCCCCCTCTGGCGGAGTGAGGCCGTGGCGCAGCACCTCGACGAAGAGGTAGATGCTCGAGGCGATCACGAGCCAGACCGCGTACCGCCGAAGGGTGCGGACGAACCCGAGGGGCCACAGGGCCAGGGCGGTCGCGAGCGCACCCGCCCCGACCGCCCAGACGCTGTGGGGCACGGAGGGGACGAGCTTGGCCGAGCCGTCGGCGATGACGAGGACCTCCACCGCCGCCCACCCCACGCACTGCGCGATGTTGAGCACGGTGGGAAGGAAAGAGCCGCGCCTCCCGAGGAGCCCCCGAAGGAGCACCATGGCGGGAGCACCGGTGTCGGTTCCGGGCACGGCCGAGAGGGCCAGGACCACCGTCCCGAGCACGGTCCCGACCAAGACCGCCGTCACCGCCGCCCCGAGCGTGAGCGGGGGGAGACCCTCCGAAGGTCGCAGCACGAAGGCCGCCGCCACGGGGATGGTGAGGGTGATGCCCAGGTTCCCCCAGAGGGCGGCCTGGTCGTAGAGCCCCAGGGGCCTCGGGGGCGCCTCCTCCAGCGTGAACGGGGCCTCGTCCGCGTGCGCCACTCGACCTGTTGTGGAACTCATCCATCCTCCCTTCGCCGGCATTACCCGACAGGTTCGTGCGGTCGGCGGCCCACAGCCGTCCTCTCAGCCCGGTGTTCCCCGAGCCCCCGCGTTGGGTGACTCCTCTCCATACGCCGCTCCTGGCCCCGGTGGAAGGCTCATCTGGTGACCGGCCCCATTGCCTAGCGCTCCTGGCCGATTGAGCGGCCGCGCCGGCCTGAGGGCTCGCGGCCGAAGCCCCCCTGGTTCGTCCTCGGGTTCTTGGCCGCGTCGGCGATCGTCACCTTCCTTCCCGCACTCCGCGCCTCGGGAGTGGTGGTGGCGGAGGTGGCCCGGCGCGGCCTCGTGCTCACGCTCTTCCTCGTGGGCCTCGGCATCCGGAGGGGAGCCCTCAAGGAGGTCGGGATTCGCCCCCTCATCCAGGGCGTTCTCCTCGGGCTCTTCGTGGGGGCGGGGAGCCTGGCCGCGATCGCCACCGGCCTCGCCACGCCCTAATCTAGCGGGCGCAGGGACCACGAACCGGTAGAGGGTCCGGCTCGGTCGCTTGGGGGCCGGCTGAGAAATCGGACCCGGGCGGACCGTGGTAGGTTTCGGCGGGTGCCGCACGAGTACCTCCGCCGCCTCTCCGACGAAATCCTCCATGCCCAGCGGCCGATCCGGGTCTTCCGGGCCATCAACTGGGGTCCCAAGGTGCACGCCCAGTTCTTCCGCCGGGGGGCTCGCGAGCTGCCGCGCCCCGCCTACCCGCCCCTCGGGTTCGACCCCGCCGACAAGGTGAAGGAGCTCAGGACCATCCGGCGCCAGATCCGGGGGAAGAACCCGGTCGAGACCCTTCTCCGCAAGAAGTGCGAGGAGTTCGTCCTCGTCGTGGAGATGCTGGCGGCGCGGGGCACGAGGCGCTTCTACGAGCTCTCGAGGCGCATCTACGGCGACCCGCGCGACCGTTTCCCCGACCACAACGTCGACAACCTCGCCATCGCCCGCCTGTGGGCTTCGCGTCCGAGAGCCCGGGACGAGGAGCTCGTCTTTTCCGCCGAGGAGGCGGCCTCGAAGGTGGCGGAGATCTGTAACCCGCTCTTGGGCGGGCACGTCCGGGTCCTGGTCCGCACCCGCCTCACGGCCAACGCTGCCGCCGGGGCCACCCACATCACGCTCCGGAAGGGAGCCCGGTTCTCCGAGCGCCGGGTCCGGGCCCTCGCCCACCACGAGGGGCTCTGGCACGTGCTCACGAGCCTGAACGGCTATCGCCAGCCGGTCCTGAAGGTCCTGGCGGTGGGGCTCCCCCGCCACACCGAATCGCAGGAGGGGACCGGCATCGTCTCCGAGTTCTTGTGCGGCCACATCACCGACGAGCGCTACATCGAGCTCGGGGAGCGGACCATCGCGGTGGACATGGCCGCCCGGGGGGCCGACTTCTTGGAGGTCTACCGCTATCTCCTCGCCCGGTTCCCCCCGGAGAAGGCCGCCCTCATGAGCGAGCGGGTCTTCCGCGGCGGGATCCTGGAGGGGGGCGCCCCTTTCACCAAGGACGCCGCCTACCAGCGGGGCTACTGCCGCGCCTTCAACTTCTTGCGCGCGGCGCTGGAGCAGCGAGACGTGGAGCTCGTGCGGGCCTACCTCTCCGGGAAGATGAGCGTGGACGACGCACAGCTCGTGAGAGACCTCATCGAGGACGGGTTGTGCGTGGGCCCGGTGTACCTGCCCGAGTGGTTCATCGACATCGACCGGCTGAACGCGATCTCCACCCACAGCGTCACGATGAACCGCTTCAGCCTTCCCTCGGTCGCGCGGTACTACGCGCGCCGCCGGGTCGGGCGGGGGGGCCAGGAGCTCCCCGCGGCGGCGCGGGACCTCCTCGAGGGAGAGGAGGAGAAAGGCCCGCTTCCGGGAGAGGACGAGGACGTCGGGGAGTGACCGTGGCCGCTCTTGCGGGGAAGAGGGGGAGAGCCGCGCCGGCCCGGCCCCCTTAGCCGATGGCGGCCCCGAACAGCCGGCCCACGAGGTAGGTCACGCCCCCGGCCAGGGCGGCGAGTCCCAGCATTCGGCCTGCCGACTTGACGACGCTCGTGCCCGAGAGGAAGCCGACCAGGCCGCCCACCGAGGCCAGCACCAGCCCGGCGAGCCCGGCGGCGGCCGCCGCCGCGATCTGGCCC
>Ga0335069_10001522_pt1 | contig 37225 bp, 28 predicted proteins | sample Lox_Sample_11_FD_206714 | JGI IMG/M metagenome (GOLD analysis project Ga0335069, IMG submission 206714) | Soil microbial communities from Loxahatchee National Wildlife Refuge, Florida, United States - Lox_Sample_1.1 | ecosystem: Environmental > Terrestrial > Soil > Wetlands | place: USA... | reverse complement strand
TACCACCAGTCCATCGCCGCGTAGGACCCCGCCTGCACTTCGTCAACTCCTTCGCAATCCCCGTTGATAGTGTAGGTTCCCGTTCCGCCGCCGGTAACGATGCTGACCGGCAGCCCGGAGCCTTCTACAAGCCGGCGCGTCTCGATCATCGCCTTCAGCGAGCGGCGCGTTTTCTCGACGCGTTCAGCCTCGTCCCGCAGGTCCACGCAATGGCCTTCGTAGCCGTGCAAACCGTCAAAGCGCAGCCCCGGCGAGGACGCCACGACGCGCGCCAGGTCGAGCGCGGGTTGCCCGGGAGCGACGCCGCACCGCCCCATGCCGACGTCCACCTCGATGAGCACGCCCAGCCTAGCGCCGGCGCTCACGGCGGCTTCCGAGAGCATCCGCACGTTCTCGGCGGAATCCACGAGCACCATAGGCTCGGCACAGCGAGCCAGCTCGAGCAGCCGCCGGATTTTCAACGGGCCGACGACCTGGTTGGCGATGAGGATGTTGCGGATGCCCGCAGCGGCCACGACCTCCGCCTCGCCGAGCTTGGCGCAGGTGATACCGACGGCGCCCGCCTGCATCTGCCGGCGGGCTACGGCGGTGCACTTATGGCTTTTAAAATGGGGCCGCAGTTTGCAGTGCCGGCCCGCGAAGAACCGGGCCATGGTCTGCAGGTTGGCCTCCAGCGCCTCGCCATCGAGCAGCAAGGCAGGCGTATCTACCTCGGCAAACGGCACCGGGCGCAAGGGTTGGCTGGCCAAAGGATTGAGGCGCGGCATTCCGCCGCGCGTTGGGCTAGCGCCGCGCCCGTTTGCCCCGGCTGCGGGAGAGCAGGTCGAAATGGAACCGGCGAACCTCTGCGAAGCGGCCGTCCTCACGCAAGAGTTCAGCCAGCTCGTAGCCGTTGGTTTTGGCAGTCCAGGCGAACTGCCGTCCGCTCACGACACGGAAAGGCGAGATGGGACCATTCTGCTTCAGGAGCAGCTCATGCACATCCTGGCAGGCCTGGCGGCCCAGGCCCGGCGCGAGCTTAAAGTGGCGGCGAAGGCCAAACGAGCCGCGAGCCAGGCAGTAGGCCTCGAGCGTCAGCGCCCGGCGCACCGAGCCCAGCGACCAGTCGCCCATCTCCGTGCCAAACGTTGAGCGCAGGCGCGTGAGAATCTCCTTGAGCGAGAGCGCGCGGTTGCTTTCCTCGAGAATGGCGGCGACGGCCTTGGTGGCCGCCAGCCAGCGCAAGCGGACGCGCGGCTGGTCCGGCCTGGGGAAATCCACCGCGAGCCCGCGGGCGAACTTCAAGCCCGCCAGGAAGTCGCCCACGCTCAGGTCATGAAGCCCGGGCTGGAGGACGGTGCGCTTGTAGGCCGCCTTAAGGGGCATGCGCCATTCGCCTTGCTGGAGAAGATGGCGCAGGGCCTTGACGGCGATTTCCTGCTGGCCGGGGCGCGGGTCGGTGCGGTGTTCCTGGCCGGCCGGCCAGGCTGGAATCGTCGGCTCCAGTTCACCCAGCAGGCGCACATAGACGGGCAACGGGTACTTCCCGGGAGCTTTGCCGGCCGGCAGCCACTCGGCCAGCAACTCCGGCGTGAGCGGATAGACCTTGTCCGTGCAAGCCGAAGCGACCGCGCGCAATTGCGCCGCCAGCCCCGGGCCGCCGGCCTTGCGCACATGCGGCAGAATCAGCTCCATGATCTGCCGCACCCGCTCGCGGGTCAGGTTGAACTTGTCTCCGACGCGGCGCAGGGTCCAGAAACGCCCATCTTTGGTGGCGCCGACGCGCAGCAGCAGGATGTCGCGCTCGCGCGCCGGCAGGTCAGCGAGGGCCTCGTCGAGCTTGCGCAGAAGCTGGCTCATGTTTTCCGGGGACAGGCAGTCGGCGGGCACGGTGTAATGGCCGGCGGAAATCCGTTTCAGGAGATACACCAGCTCGGCGATGGTGCGGGGCCCGCAGTTGCCGAAGTCGCGCAGCTCCTTGAGCGGCACGCCATCCAGGTCACCCAGGGATTTGATGCCGCGGCGGCGGAACAACCCCTCCAGGCGCGCTGAGGAAGGGAACTCGAAGGGATTAAAATGGCTGACATTCGCCGGAATAGACAGGCTGTCGGCGAGTTTAGGCTCCAGGACCTGCAGAGCCGGGTTCAAAGGCTCGATCGTTCTTGCAATGTTGGTCTTCACACGTGTCAATGACTCCGTTCAACTTAGCCAATGTCTTCGCTAAATCCAGCGGAATCTGGGTCCGCGGCTTGACCGCCCTATGCGTTGACGTAGCCTTTTTCCACGATGCGCCCATTGATCGGCATCTGTCTTTTGCTGTGCGTGGGCTGGCCCGCGGATGCACACGGCGAGGAGCGAGTTCTAAATCGGGACCATTTCGGCGTGACACAGCTTGCGCCGAGCGCTCCCGGGGGCCGCGAATGGTTCGCCCGCTGGGACCAACCGCGGAAGGTGCCTGCCTACACGGCGGACACCGCGGATGCGCTGATGTTCAACGAGGAAGGGGTGCTGGTGATCAGCAACGGCGTCGCGGCGGCCCCGGCCGGCCAAACCCGGCTGGTGGTGCTCACGCGCACGAACGGGGCCGGCGGATGGATCGGCCCGCTGTGGACAAATGTCGAGATGACCGCTTATGTGCGTCGTGGGGTGGCAACGCGAGCGCTGCATTACCAGGCCTTCTACCTGAGCGCGCGGAGCGGCGAGCGGCACAACGATGCCGCGCCCTGCGAAGGCACCAGCTACCACGCCACGGCGCGCTTCGACGGCCAGTGCGGGTTCAAGAAGGAGTTGTGGCACACAGGGGGCTATACCGGCTTGCGGCCCGACCCGGCGCCCAGGCCCTGGCCGACCGTGCCCGAGGGCAAATGGGTAGGCCTGAAATTCCTGTGCCGGAATTGCGACGGCGGACGGCACGTCAGGCTGCAGCTTTACCTCGATCCCGAGGAGCGCAACCAGTGGAAGCTCGCCGCCGAGTTCACCGACGCCGGCGGCTGGAAAGGCGAGAAGGCCGGCTGCAATCGGCCACAGGATGACATACTGGTTGAAGGGCGTCCGGCCATCTATTTCCGCACCGACTACGTGGCTGTAGAGTTGAAGGAGTTCTCGGTAAGGGAGGTTGCTCCGCTGCCTTGAGGCCCGCAGCCATTCCGTGGGAAGTCAAGTGCGCTTTCGCCTCTTTGCGTCTTTGCGTCTTTGCGTTAAACGTCTTCTGCCCTTCCCCCCTTTCGTAGGGGATGACAGCCGGGCGCCGGGCCCGCTAGTCTGAATCCAGATAATGCGCACTATACCAACACCCTTGCCGCCATTCGCCATCCCACACCTGGTCTTACTTGCTGCGGCCGCCGGGCTCGCCCTTTGCGGAGCCCGCCAGTGCCTCGGGGCCGACGCGGTCATTGATGACTGCGGATACGCGACCGATGCCGCCGCCCAGGCGGTCTGGCAGCCCATGCGGGGCTCGGCTGAGGTTTTGGCGGCCACCCTCGACGGGGCCAAGGCGCTGCGGCTGCCGTGCCGTTTCGCCGGCAAGCAGATCGAACGCGCCTCCTGGGACAGGCGGGTGAAGCTGGACCTTGCCCAAAGCCGCGGAGTCCAATTCCAGTTGCTGTGCCGGAATGCGTCGCCGGTTTCCTACTTCGCCATCTACTTCCAGAGCGGCGAGGGCTGGTATCAATCGTCCTTCTACCCCGACTTGCTGACGGGATGGAACACCATCGAGATTGACCGGGCCGACATGAAACCGGAAGGCAAGCCTGGGGGCTGGGACAAGATCAGGACCATCCGCATTTCGGCCTGGCGCGGCAAGGACGTGGACACCGAGTTTTACCTGCGCGGCCTGCGCCAGGTCGCCGCCTCGCCGCCTCCCGGGCCTCGCCAGTTGGCTGAGGCCGCGATAGCCCAGATCGGAAAGGTTGCCAGCTTCAACGATTACGAGGAGGCCACTAACCAGATCAGCCGGCTCGCTCCTCAAGATGCCCGGGTGAGCAAAGCCTTGGGCGCAGCGGACGCCGCTCGCGGGGCGGCAGCCGGGCTTCTCGCCGAGCAGAAGTTTCCCGAAGCCCGAGACCAGGCCGCCACCGCCAAAGCAGATCTGGTGAAGGCCTACTGTCTGGCCCAGCGGCCCCTTTCGGGCGAGTTCCGGGCCTTCTGGTGCCATAACGCGTTCGGCGTGCAGGGATTGACTTGGGATGAAGCGATTCGACGCTTAGCGGACAACGGGTTCACGGCAATCCTGCCGAATATGCTCTGGGGCGGGGCGGCGTTCTACGACAGCAAGGTGCTGCCGGTTGCGGCCCAGGCAGCCGAGCGTGGCGATCAAATCCGCGAGTGCGTGGCCGCCTGCCGGAAGTACGGCCTGCAAGTGCATGTTTGGAAGGTAAACTGGAACCTGGGGCGCGCCGCGCCGAAGGACTTTGTGGAGAGAATGCGGCGCGAAGGCCGTCTGCAAGCAAGCGCGGCAGGCAAAGAGGAGCCTTGGCTCTGCCCGTCGCACCCGGCCAACCAGCAACTGGAGATCGCCGCGATGGTCGAAGTGGCACGCAATTACGACGTGGATGGCATCCACTTTGATTACATCCGCTACCCGGATGCCGACCACTGCTTCTGCCCTGGATGCAAAGAGCGGTTCCAGGGCCAGTGCGGGGTAACGGTGCACCGCTGGCCTGAGGACGTCCTGGCCGAGGGCCCGCTGCGCCAGCAATGGCTGGACTGGCGCCGCAGCAACATCACCGCCGTGGTCAAGGCGGTGAGCGAGCAGGCCCGTGCCGCCAAGCCCCGCATCAAGCTCTCCGCGGCCGTATTCCGCTATTGGAACACGGACCGCGACGCCGTCGGCCAGGACTGGAAGGTGTGGTGTGACAAAGGCTACCTCGATTTCGTGTGCCCGATGGATTACACCTCTAGCAACAGCCGCTTCGACAGCATGGTATCGGAGCAAGTGGCGTGGGCCGGCCGCACCCCCTGCTATCCGGGCCTGGGCGTGAGCGCCTCGTCCTCCCAGTTCGGACCGGACCGCGCCGTCGAGCAGATTAACATCACCCGTCGCTACCAAACGCACGGGTTCGTCATCTTTAACTACGGCTTGCGCGAGAGCACGACGCTGCTGCCGATGCTCGGCATGGGGATTACGCAGAAGCAGTAGGCGGCGTAGATGGCGTCCAGGCCTCGTCTAGGCCGGCGTTTCGCGAAGGGGGGCTCTTGGCTAAAGCACGGGTGTCGCTCGCGTTCTCCTTGCCCCGGATCGGCAGCTCGAGCGTGAACGTGGCGCCTGTGCCCGGCCCGGCGCTGTGCGCCGTCAAGGAGCCGCCCAGGTCCTTGGCGGCGAGCGCGCCGTTGTGCAGTCCAAAGCCGTGACCTTCCTTCCGCGTGGTGAATCCATGCTCGAAGATGCGCGTCAGGTTCTCCGGGGCAATTCCGATACCATTGTCGATCACCGCGATGCGCACCCGGTTGCTGCCGTTCACCCCCACCCGTAGCACCAGCCGTTTGTCCGCATGCCCGCGATCATCCAATGCGTACTTGGCGTTACGGACCAGGTTGACCAGGATCTGCAAGACCTTGTGCTTGTCCACCAGGATGGGCGGCACTTCCGAATACTCGCGGAGGACCTGAACGTGATGGCGTTCCATCGCCCCCGAGTTCAGGCGCAGGGCATCTTCCACCAACTCCGTCACCGGGAGCCACTCCAGGACCCCCAGGACCTTGGCATAGCTCTGCTGCATCGCGACGATCTCTTTAATGTGGTCAATATTCCCCGCCAGCGATTTGAGCTCCTGCAGGACCTGTCCCTGCTCGACCGAAAGGTGCTCGGCGAGACTGTGCAGGTAGTCGGGCAACTGGCGGCCCCTGGCATCATTGGTCAGGAATGAGCCCAGGTCGGCAGCATGCTCGCGCAGGAGGGCGACCGCTTTGACCAGGTTTCCCAGCTTGGATTGGCGGACCTTGTCGCAGACGACAGAGCTGGAAACGGTCACGCTGTTGAGGACATTGCCGACGTTGTGCAGGACACTGGTGGCCACTTCAGCCATGCCCGCCTGGCGGGAGGCGTCGAACAGTTCGCGGTGCATGCGTTCCAATTCCTCGGCGGCCTGCTTGCGCCGCGTGACGTCGCGGAAGATGCAGAGGACCAGCGGCGGCTGCCCGGGCCTCTCGAGCAGGGAGGAGGAGAGCTCGAACCAAACCTCCTTGCCGTTCCAAAGCGTGACCTGCGTCTCCAGCCGGGGCTCGAGCCTCTTGGTATCCACCCGCTGCTGGTAGGTACTGAGGACGAACTCGGCGTTGGCAGGGGTGTGGACCACGGTGAAGGGCTGGCCTTCCAGCTCGGCCTTGGGTTTCTCAACCATGCGGCAATAGGCCTCGTTCACTCGCAGGATGACGCCATCCCGGTCCGTCAGCCTCATGCCGTCCTCGGAGCTGTCCCACACCAGGTGGAACTGGGACTCCGATTGCCGGAGAGCTTCGTCGGCCCAGATGCGTTCGAGGGCCACGCCGCAGCAGTCGGCCAGCGTCTGCAGCGTCCCCAGGTCCCGCTCCCGGTAAGCTTGGGGAGTGTAGCTTTGGATCGAGACGACGCCTGTCACCGTCTCGCTCCGCAGGCGAATGGGCACGCGCATAACGGACGCCGAAGGGCGCGACGTGTCGCCGAAACTGCTCGCCTCGGGGTCGAACCCGATGCTGGACGCCGGTTTAAGCGTCAACTCGGCGCCTTTCTCAATGACACGGCGGTTGACCGTGCTCGGCCTGCTGTCAAATTCCGGCGCACGCACGTCCACGCGCTGTCCGTTAATGGTGTCCACGTACAGTACGGGCTGAACCTGGTCCTTCTCCGGCTGATACAAGTGGAAGGCATAGGCGTCCCAGCCGAACAGTTCGTCGGCCACCTCCGCGAGCATCCGCGCGGCCTGCTCGGCCGTGATGGCGCCGATGAGCCGCTGGCTCAAGTCGGATATAGCCAGGCTCAGCAACTCGGCCTGCTTTCGCTCGGTAATGTTGTGTCCGATGCCCACCAGCCCAATGATCTGCCCTTGCTCGTCCAGCAGCGGCACCTTCGAGGTCAGCAGCCACCGCTCTGATCCCTGGGGATCGGGGAAGCATTCCTCGCGATTGACCACCGGTTGGCCGGTTTGCAGCACGATCTGGTCGTCGGCGGTCGTCTTCTCCGCCGCCTCGCGGGAAAACAGATCAAAGTCCGTCTTGCCGAGCACTTCGGCTTCGCTTTGCCGGCCCGCATTAAGGACGTTGGCCCGGTTGGCGAGGGTCTTCCGGCCTGCGGCGTCTTTGATATACACGCTATCCGGCAGGATATCGACCAGGGTGCGGAGCATGGTTCGTTCGCGATACAGGGACTGCTCGACAGCCTTGCGCTCGGTAATGTCCTCGAGGATGCCCATCGACGCCACAGGGTGGCCGGCTTCATCCAGGCTCTGAATGGAGGCGTCGGCGACCCAGCGGCTCTGGCCGTCGGGTCTGACGATGCGCATGTCGCAGCGCCAGTGGAGCATCTGGCCCGCCAGCACGCGGCGCGCCGCTTCCTGCTTGTCCAAGCCGGCACCCTCCCCCGCCATCACAGATTCCTGGATGATGCGTACCCAGAGCTCAGGGGTAATCTCCTCAGGCTTGTAACCCGTGATCTCCTCAATCCCCTCGCCCATGAATGAGTACCGCTTCGTTCGGTAGTCATAGATATACGGCACGGCGCCTGCGCCGCCAATCGCCCTCTGGTAAAGCCCTTCCGTCTGGTGCACGCGCGCTTCAGCCTGAATCCGCTCAACGGCTCCTCCACAGTGATTCGCCAAAGCCAGCAGTGTGGCGAGGTCCTCCTCGGTATAGGCGTAAGTGGCGTATTTCTGGAGCGTCAGAACGCCCGTCACCCGCTTCTGGCACCGGACCGGAACGAACAGCAAGGAGCCGGACGCCCGGGCCTGGTCTCCGAACGGCAGGAACTCCTCGGCGGGCCCGGCCGTGCCGTTGCGCAAGATCATCTGCGGACCATCCGTGATGACCTGGCGGAACTTGGGGGTCGGCTTCGCAACCGTCTCGGCAGGGGGGACCTCCACCCGCCGGCCGCCGACGAGGTCCATCGCCAGCACGTACCTCGCGGTGTCCGACTCGGGGTAGTACAAGTCGAACGCGCAGGAGTCCCAGCCCATGAGTTCATCCGCCGCCTGTAGAATCACCTCCGCGACGGCGCGTGCCGTAGTTGCCTCGTTCAGACGCCCGCCCAGCGCGGCGAATGTCCGGGCGCACAGCTCGGGCCGCGAGGCCGGCAGGCGGGCGGGGGGGCGGCGAGTCTGAGTGCGCGCGGTCATCTCTCAGGATTGGGCCAGCATGCCGACGGTGGCCGCCTCGCTCGACTCGGGCGACCTGCCGGCAGCCTCCGGTGCGCCGTTACGCGCCGGAAAGCCCGGCTGCCCTTGAGTGTCGAGGCACACCCTGACCGCTTTGAGCAGTGACGCTGTGTCGTAGGGTTTGCGCAGGAAGTTGACGCCCACGATCAGGTGCCGATCTTCCCGGATCACCTCGGAGCTGTAGCCGCTCGTATAAAGGACCCGCAGCCGGGGGTCGCGGGCCTGGAGCACGCGCGCCAGCGCTCCGCCGCTCACGCCGTGCGGCATGACCATATCCGTTACGAGCAAGTCAATGTGCGCCGGGCAGTGCTCCCATACCTTAAGCGCGTCGGGTCCGTCGCCGGCCTCGAACACCCGGTAGCCGCCGCGCTCCAGCGCCAGCCGGGCCGCCTCGCGCACGATGCCTTCGTCCTCGACCATCAGCACCGCCTCCCGGCCTCCCGGCTCAGGGGCCGGCGTGAGCCTGGCCTCCGCCGGAGCCACGCCGCGGCTGTCATCACAAGCCGGCAGGAACACGTAGAACACCGAGCCCTTACCGACCTCGCTGGAGACCTCGATCCATCCCTGGTGTTGCTGAACGATGCCATGCACCGTGGAAAGCCCCAAGCCAGTGCCTTTGCCCACGTCTTTGGTCGTGTAGAAGGGATCGAATATCCGGCCAAGCACTTCCCGGCTCATCCCGCAGCCCGAATCCGCAACGCTTAGACAGACAAAGCGCCCGGGCCGGGCCTCGAGGTGGCGGCGGGCGGCAATCGCGTCCAGCGCCACCAGGCCAGTCTTGATTGAAATGCTGCCGCCCTCCGCCATGGCGTCGCGCGCATTGAGGGAGAGATTGATGAGGATCTGCCCGAGGTTCCCTTCATCGGCATAAACCGGCGGGAGGCCCGCGGCGCAGTCCATCTGGATTTGGAAGCGCTCGCCCATGAGCTGCTCCAGCATTTTGCCCAGGCCGGTAATGGCTTCCGAGAGATTGACCGGCTTGAGCTGCAGCGGCTGCTTGCGGCTGAAAGCGAGCAACCGGCGGGTGAGGGAGGCAGCGCGCTGGCTGGCCTGGGCGATGCGTTCGATGGAGTCAGCCGCCGAGGCGGTGTTCAGGGCTTTGCCGCTGAGCAGGCCCGTGTGGCCCTGAATGACGGTAAGCAGGTTGTTGAACTCATGGGCGATGCCCGCCGAGAGGCAGCCGACGGCCTCGAGCTTCTGGGACTGCCGCAACTGCGCTTCCAGCCGGAGGTGATCGGTCACGTCCTCCACGATCATCAGCAGGCACGGGCCGCTTTCGAGCACGACCGGCTCGGCCCAAAGCACCGTGTTCCGGAAGCTGCCGTCGCCGCGCCGGAGCACGCCAGAATGCTTGCGCAGCCGGCCCTGGGGCAGCACCGCGGCTTCGCCCTGCGCTTGCCCACTCTCCCACAGGCGCAGTTCGGCACCCGTGCGGTGCACCAGTTGCTCGGCGGAATAACCGGTAAGCTGCAGGAAGCTCGGATTCGCGTCCAGGAACCGGCCTTCCGGCTCGTTCTGTATGGCCATCGCTATAGGGCTGGCGATGAAGGCCTTCGAGAAGCGTTCCTCCGATACCTGCAGGGCCGCCTGGACTCGGGCGCGCTCCTCGACCTCTCTGCGCAACTCCTGCGTCCGCTCTCTCACCATGCGGTCCAGGTCTTCCATTCGCAGTTTGGCCTGGCGTGCCAGCTCCCATTTGCGGCTCAACGAGTGCGCAATTTGGAGCACCTCCGCCGTGTCGAACGGCTTCTTGAGAATCAGAAGGCTATCAGGCTGGGCCAGTCGGCGTGCAATGTCGTCCCACGAGTAATCGGAATGGGCGGTGCAGATCACTGCCTGGAGCTCGGGGTAGCATTGCCACAGACGTTCCAGCGTCTCGATGCCGTCCCAGCCGGGAGGCATACGGATATCCACGAATGCCAGGACGTACGGGTCCCCCTCTTGCAGGGCGCGCTGAACCATGCCCAGCGCCTCCTGGCCTTGGTACGCCGACTCTATCCGGAACCCCGCGCGCTGGATCGGCGCTGTCACCGGGCCGAATAGCTCCTTCTCCATCTCGTCCAGCCGCGTGGCCGCGCTGCTTTGGACCAGGATCTTCCGGAAGTCGTTGTGAATGGCCGCGTTATCGTCAATGACCAGCACGCGGGGCTGTTGTCTCTCGGCTCCAGCGCTCATGCCACGCACTCCCTGGTCTTCCGGCCACGCAGTGCCTGACCCGATAAGCCAGCCGCACCTGGCCGGCATGGCCTTTTCAACACAATATCTCTAAGCAGGTAATCTCTCACGGCTCGTAAGGCGGCCAATCCGCAATCAACAACCAGAACCTCAGAAAACCGACCAACTCGCCTGGCATGGACCTCCAGCCAGGAAGCTGCCGGGATGCTGAGAAAGCAAGTGCTGTGCCCGACGCTTAGGTAATACAGCCCGGGCATACCGCGCCGTAGTCTAACCGTTACCCCTCCGTTACCTCACCGTTGAACCTCTGCAAAGTTTGCAGAGGTTCAACGGTGAGGTGACGGAGAGGCCCTGGAGGAGTGCCGGGCAGAACCAGCCTGCACAGGACCGCTGAGCTCATCCGGCCCGGGTTTATTACCTGGGGCATACTGCCCCAGAACGAGACACTGTCCCGGGGCAGATTGGTGACTATTTGTTAGTCGAGGCGGCGGGCGGAGCCTTGGCTGGCACAACGGGCGCATTGGTCGCTTCCAACTGCGGCGGCAGGATCAAAAGGTTACTGCTGGCAGGCGGGACGGCAGCCTTAGGCGCGGGCGCGCGTGGCGCAGGGGTGGTCGGGGCCGCCGGGCCTGGCATGGGATTGGCGGACTGCTCGATGGCATTCCTGAAGGCGTTGGTCGCGCTGCGGTAGTGATGGCTCTGGAGGTAGGACAGCAGCACGGCCAGCACAAAGAAGATGCCGGCGGCGTATTTGGTGATCTTGGTCAGAACGTTGCCTGAGCCCGCGCCAAACAGCGCGTCGGTGGCAGCGCCGCCGAAGGCCAGGCCGGCCCCCGCTTCTTTCTTCGGGAGCTGAATCAGCACCAGGAGGATCAGCGCGAGGCTGTCCACCACCATTACAAACGTCAGAATGCCTATTACAAAGCCCATACGGTCTTACTAGATCGAGTTTTTAACTATATCCGCGAAGCTGCGTACTTCCAGGGAAGCCCCGCCCACTAGCGCGCCATCCACGTCCGGCTGGCTCATCAATTCGCGCGCGTTGGACGGTTTGACGCTTCCACCATATTGGATTCGCACGCGCCGGGCAACAGTTTCCTCGAACATTCTGGTCAGCACGCCGCGGATGAAAGCCTGGGCGTCCTGGGCCTGGGCGGTGGTGGCGGTCTTGCCCGTGCCGATGGCCCACACCGGCTCGTAAGCCACGACCGTTTCGGCCATCTGCTCCTTGCTCAATCCGGCAAGGCTGCCGCGCACCTGGGTTTCGAGGACCTTCTCGGTCTGCCCGCCTTCGCGCTCGGACAGGGTCTCGCCCACGCATACAATGGGCTTGAGGGAGGCCGCGTGCACGGCCAGAGCCTTTTTGGCGATCAGCTCGTTGGGCTCCTTTTGATACTGCCGCCGCTCCGAGTGGCCCAGGATGACGTAGCGCACTGAGAACTCCTTGAGCATTTCGGCGGCGATCTCGCCCGTGTAGGCGCCGACCTTGTTCTCGCTCATGTTCTGCGCGCCCAGCCGGATATTCGAGTCGAGGATGGCCTTGGAGACCTCGCACAATGCCGTGAAGGGAGGACATACGACGATGTCCACCTCTTTGACGTTGGCCAGTTCGAGCTTCAGCCCGCGCACGAGGTCCAGCGCCTCGGCCACGGTTTTGTTCATCTTCCAATTGCCGGCAATAATCAGCTTTCTTTCTTTATTCATAGGGATCACATCTTTGCGTCTTTGCCCCTTTGCGCCTTTGCGTTAAATCTGCGTTACTTCTTCTCGCTTAACGCGGCGACGCCCGGAAGCACTCTACCCTCCAAGAATTCCAGGCTGGCGCCGCCGCCGGTGCTCATGAAGGTGACTTTGTCGCCCAGCTTCGCTTTGTTCAAGGCCTTCACACTGTCCCCGCCGCCAATGATGCTCTTGGCGCCGCTTTTCTGTGTCGCCTCGGCGACCGCGCGCGCGACCGCATTGGTGCCCTCGGCGAAGCGCTTGTCCTCGAACAGGCCCATGGGGCCGTTCCAGAGGATGGTCCTCGCCGAGGCGACTTCCTGCGAAAAGAGCTTCACCGTGGCGGGGCCGACGTCCAAGCCCGCAGCATCCGCGGGGCAATTCAGGTCCGTGTTGACGCGCACGTTCTGATACTCGGTGATCGGCTTGCCTTTCTTGTCCAGCTTATCGGTCTTTACCGGGACGGCGACTACGTCGTCCACCGGCAGGAGGAACTTCACCCCGCGCTGCTTCGCCTTGGCCAGGGCGGCTTTCGCCACCTCGGTCTTGTCCGGTTCCACGAGCGACTTGCCGGTCTGGTGCCCCTGCGCCAGGCGGAACGTGTAGGCCATGGCACCGCCGATCAGGATGGTGTTGGCCTTGTCCAGCAGGCGGTCAATGACCTGGATCTTGTCCGAGACCTTGGCCCCTCCGAGGATGACCACGAATGGCCGCGCCGGGCTCTCCAGTTCCTCGCCCAGGAACTTCAATTCGCGCTCCATCAGCAACCCGGCGGCGCACTGGCCGCCGCGCTTGGCCACGATCCGCGCCACACCCTCAGTCGAAGCATGGGCACGATGGGCCGCGCCGAACGCGTCGTTCACATAGACGTCGGCCACCTTGGCCAGCTTCTCCGCGAACGCCGGATCGTTGGTCTCTTCCTCCTTGTAATAACGCACGTTCTCCAGCACGAGCACGTCGCCGGGCTTCATCACGCCGACGGTCTTCTCGACCTTCTCGCCGATGCAATCGTCCACGAACGCCACGGGGCAACCGAGCAGGTCGGCCAGTTTGGCCGCCACTGGGCGCAGGGACATAGACGGCTCGCGTTTGCCCTTGGGCCGGCCCAGGTGGGCGGCGAGGATGAGCTTGCCGCCTTGCTCGATGAGCAGCCGGAGAGTGGGCAGGGTCTCGACGATGCGGGTGGCATCAGTGATGACCATCTGGCCGTCTTTTTCCTCGAGCGGCACATTGTAATCCACGCGGACGAAGACGCGCTTGCCGCGCACGTTCAGGTCTCTGACTGTTAGTTTGGGCATAAAGCGAATGTTCCAGCAGAAGCGCAGAGCATAGTGGAGGCCGGAAGGGCGTCAATGAGTTTGTGCCAGGCCAAGGTTGGGCGCAGGGCCAATTCATGAGGAGTGGTAGGGACGCGTTCCACCGCGTCCGTGCTATCTCGGGAAGATGGGGACGCGTTGGAACGCGTCCCTACCACCCCTCATGAATTCGCCCTGGATTGGGCGTGGCTGTTGGCGGAGCGCGGAGGCTTCCCAAGCGCGCGAGGGCTGTGCTACGGTCTGTCGCGTGACTGCCATAAAAAAGGCGTTGCTGGACGACCTGACCCAGCGGCTGCTCTCGATCACCGGGCTTCTTCTGGCTGCCGGCCTCCAGCTCTTTGGGCCTGCGGCGGCGGCTCAGCCGGCGATCAAAACCGACCGGCCCAACGTGGTCATCATTTACATTGACGACATGGGCTACGCCGACATCGGGCCGTTCGGCGCAAAGGGCTACTCGACGCCCAACCTGGACCGCATGGCACAAGAGGGGGTGAAGTTCACCAGCTTCTACTCGGCGCAGGCGGTTTGCTCGGCCAGCCGGGCGGCGTTGATGACCGGCTGCTACCCGAACCGCATCGGAATCGGTGGCGCGCTCGGGCCGCATTCCAAGGTCGGCATTTCCAGCAACGAAATGACCATCGCCCAGGTCTGCAAGCAGCAGGGCTATGCCACTGCCATCTACGGCAAATGGCACCTGGGCGACGCGCGGCAGTTCCTGCCCTTGCAGCACGGCTTCGACGAGTACTTCGGCCTGCCCTACTCGAACGACATGACGCCGCACCGCTGGCCCGGGGAGACGCGGAAGTCCTTCAAGCTGCCGCTCATCAACCAGAACACCGTCCTCAACCCGGACGTGGACGACGCCGCGCAGGACCAGTTGACCACCTGGTACACGGAGCACGCGGTGAGCTTCATCCACCGGCACAAAGACGAGCCGTTTTTCCTCTATGTCCCGCACGCGATGGTGCACGTCCCGCTGCATGTGTCCGACAAGTTCCGCGGCAAGACCACCCGTGGGCTCTTCGGCGACGTTGTCGAAGAGGTGGACTGGTCGGTCGGCCAGATCCTGGCGGCGCTCAAGGAGGACGGCCTGGACGAGCGGACCTTCGTGATGTTCTGTTCGGACAACGGGCCGTGGCTGTGCTTTGGCGATCATGCGGGCTCGGCCTATCCGCTGCGCGAGGGCAAGGGGACCAGTTGGGACGGCGGGGTGCGCGAGCCGACGCTGATGCGCTGGCCGGGCCATATCCCGGCCGGGCGGGTCTGCGACGCGCCGCTGATGACCATTGACATGCTGCCGACCATCGCCCGGCTGATCGGCGCCCGGCTGCCGCCCAACAAGATTGACGGGCTCGATATCTCGGGGGTGATCACCGGCAAGACGAACCAATCGCCGCACGAGGCGCTCTACTTCTACTACCACGCGAACGATCTTGAAGCCTTGCGCAGCGGCAAGTGGAAGCTCGAATTGGCCCGGACCTACCGCTCGCTCAACGGCCGGCCCGGCGGCAAGGGTGGTCGGCCCGTGCCGTACGACAAGCTGAAGGTCGAGCAGCCGGAACTGTTCGACCTGGACGCGGACCCCGGCCAGCACCACGACGTCGCCGCCCAGCACCCGGAGGTGGTGAAGAAGTTGCTGGCGGCGGCCAACCGCATGCGCGCTGAACTGGGCGACAATCTGACCAAGCAGCAGGGCGCCGAACGCCGGGCGCCGGGGCGGGGGAGCGACCAGGACGTGTTCCCGTCCGATGCCGCTTTCCCCAAGGCCTTCGAGGCGAAGTACCAGCCCGGCCTGAAGGAGCCCGTCCTGAAGGAGTGATCCGTGCTGGCCCAGGCAGCGGGCAAACACCAGCCACCCGGCGCTCTGAATGTCGAGTCTAAATCCTGGCCATCCCTTGCCGGTGCTGACTCAAGACTTTAGACACGAGACTGAAGGCTCCATCAAGTGCGGCCGGCCCCGCCTCCGGCCTCCTGTTGGGCCTCGGCTGCGTCGCCGTCGTGGCTGGGACGGAGGCCGAAGAGCTGAAGTTTTTCGCGCAGGGTAAGCCGGGACACACCGAGCCAGCGGGCGGCCTTGGCCTGGTTGCCTTGGGCCAGCTCGATGGCGCGCGCGCAGATCTCGCGCTCGGCAGCCCGCAGGATGCGCTCATAGGCGTCGTTCAGTTCCCCGCGTTCGGCGGCGGCCAGCAGGGCGTTGGCCTGCTCGCCTAGGGTCTGATGGGCGGCGTCGGTCGGCGGAGAAGGGCGAGCCAGGGCGGCACGGACATGCTCAACATTGATCGTGTAGTCCTGGGCCAGCAGGAGGACCTTGCGAATGACATTCTCCAGTTCGCGCACATTGCCGGCCCAGCTTTGGGCGCACAGGCACTCCACGGCCTCGGAATGGATGGAAGGGTCTGCCACACCCAACTCGGCGGCATGCTTCTGCAGGAAATACTTCACCAGGTCGGGAATGTCCTCTTTTCGGTCCCGCAAAGGCGGCAGGTGGATGACGACCACGCTGAGGCGGTAGTAGAGGTCCTCGCGGAACTGACGGGCGCGGATCGCCGCCTCGAGGTCGCGATGGGTGGCGGCCAGCACGCGCACGTCCACAGGGATGGTCTCCTTGCTGCCGAGCGGCTGGATCGAGCGCTCCTGCAGGACGCGCATCAGCTTGACCTGGGTGCCAGGGGTCATGTCACCGATCTCATCGAGGAAAATGGTGCCGTGGTCAGCCTGCTCGAAGCGGCCGACGCGCCGGACTTCCGCGCCCGTGAAAGCGCCGCGTTCGTGGCCGAACAGCTCGCTCTCCAGCAGGGTCTCGGGAATGGCGGCGCAGTTGATGGCGATAAACGGCGCCTTGAACCGGTTGCTGTGCTGGTAGATCGCGCGGGCGATGAGCTCCTTGCCGGTGCCGGTCTCGCCACGGATGAGAACGTTGATCGGCTTGGAAGCGATGCGGCCGATTTCCTTGTAAATGGCCTGCATGGCGCGGCAATGCCCGACCAGCGCGGCGCTGGTGGCCCGGGCAGCGCCCAACTCGACGCGTTCCGTCATCAGGCGCCGGCTGGTGATGCCCTTGGCGACGAGCGTCAGGAGTTCCGGCATCTCAAACGGTTTGAGCAGGTAATCGAAGGCGCCGGCTTTGGTCGCCTCGATGGCGCTCTCGGTCGTGCCGTGCGCCGTCATCATGATAATGGGCAGGCGCGGCTTGGCGGCATGAAGCCGCCGCACGATCTCCAGCCCGTTCAGCCCCGGCAGCCTCATGTCGGTGACCACGACGTCCAGCTCCTCAGCCTGGGCGCGCTCCAGCCCGGTATCCCCGCGAGTCTCGATCAGGACCTCGTGGCCCTCCTCCCGCAGCAGCCGCCGCAGGGTCATGACGATGCCCTGGTCATCTTCAATCAGCAGAACTCTGGCCGCGTTGCTCATCGCCGTGTATGGGATACCCTGGACGGGGAAAACCTTAAATCCTTCACTGTTCTGCCCGCGGCAGCACCACCCCAAACGTGGTGCCGTGGTTCACATGGGTTTGGTATTGGAGCGCGCCGCCGTGCTTTTCGACGATGCGAGAGGCGATGGAAAGGCCCAGGCCGGTGCCCCCTTCCTTAGTGGTGAAGAAAGGATCAAACAGGCGTTTCTGGATCTCGGGCGGAATACCCTTGCCGGTATCGGCGACCTCAAGGATGACGACGTCCGTGAGGCGATCGGCGAGGCGCTTCTGGTCCAGCCGAACACGCAGGGTGATCTCGCCGTTGGCGCCGATGCTGTCGGCGGCATTCTGAATCAGGTTGATAAGCACCTGCTGAATCTGCTCGGGGTCAATACACACCTGGGCGCGTGGAGGCTCCGGAACCAGGCGGAGGTCAATGTTGTTCTCAGCCAACTGCCGCGCGAGGAGAGCATGCACCTGCCGCAAGGGTTCGTCGGCCATCACGGTGGTGAAATGGGGATCCGAGGGCCGCGCGAGCATCAGCACCTCCTTGACGAGGTTCTCGAGGCGGCTGATTTCATGGGCGATGACCTCGGCATCCGTGTGCTCCGGCGTGTTGGCCTCGAGGTGTTTCTGCTGGATGAACAACCAGGCCTTGATGGCCGTGAGCGGGTTGCGGATTTCATGCGCCAGCCCGGCGGCCAACATGCCCAACGCGGCGAGCTTCTCCTGGCGCTCGGCCAACGCCTGGCTCTCCACCAGCTTGACGCGCAACGGGGCTACCAGCTCGCCGTAAACGATGATGGCCAGCCCGCCGAGCGTCAGCACCAGCAGCCCCAGCGAACTCAGCAACACCGTGCGGAGGAAGCTCAGAGACTTCCTGGAGCTTGCCAGAAAGGAACCCATAGACTCGAGGTGCGCCTTGGCCAGATGGGAGCCCAGCCTCAGGATGCGCTGCGACTGCTTCTCGAAGTCGGCGAACTCGGCGAGCCTTGTGCCCGGCCGGGCGCTAGGCCTGACTCGCGTCTGGATATCCCGCGCCGCGGCCATGTAGTAGTCGTAATTGGTGTTGATGAGGTCAAGAATCAGCTTTTCGTCGCCGGAGCTAAGGATGGGGCGCTGCTCGTCAATCCACTGGTCCAGTTCCTTGCTCACGCGCTGAAAGTGGGCCCAATCGTTCGTGTCATGATAGACCCCGTAGCGGAGCACAAAGTTGTTGAGCTCCCAGATGGTTTGCTGCAGGTGCTCGGCAATCTGGAAGCTCTGCAATTGGACCGTGTTCAGCTTCTCATTCAAATCCCCGCTCCGCTGCCACGAGGCATGGGCCGCCCAGGCGATCAGGATAAACATCCCCACTATGGCCAGAACGAATGCTACCAGCCTGTATTTGATACCGCCGCTCACGGTGCGCTCACTATGATGGCGTCGGCGGGCCGGCAATCCAAGCCCACAGTGACAAATCCGCCGAACCCTGAAAGGCGTGGCGCCAGGTGGTAAGTTACTTACCTGCGGTGATAATAAGCTTAGCTTCCAGCCCAGGCGTGGATCATCCCAAACCTTAAGAAAGCCGCGCGAATGTCGCACCGGGATACGTGGCATGGAAATCGCTATGTAGGGTATTGCTCAGTCGAACGCGGCACAGCGCGTAAGACAGACGTTGCGGGCTGAATGGAATGGGGCAATGCGGTTGCAGGAAGTGCCCGGGATGGCCCGCAGCGGAAAATGATTTAGCGGCGACCCACCGCTCCCTGTGGCTTGGCTCACGCCCGCGACCAGCCACAGGGTCTTTTTTTAGAGTGACGAAGAGTAGAATCCTTCTGGTGGATGATGATCCCGCAGTGCGCTGGATGCTGCTGCGGGTATTGCAGGACGAAGAGTACACGGTCCTGCCGGCGGCCAATGGCGCGGAGGCCCTTGAGCTGGCCGCGGCACAGTCGCCCCAGCTCGCGCTCCTGGATTTAACCCTGCCCATACAGGATGGATGGCAGGTGCTCCAGCGGCTGGCCAGCGACCATCCGCTCCTGCCGGTTGTCATCATCACCGCGCGCCCGAACCAGCTATTCCCGGCGTTAGCTTCCGGCGTAGGGGCGCTTATGGAAAAACCTCTGGACCTGCCGAAGTTGCTGCGCACGATCCGGGACCTGCTGGAGGAGCCGCTCGAAGCCCGCCGGGCGCGCGTGGCCGGCCGGCCGGCAGAATTCCACTTTCTACCCCCCAGCCCGGCGTTGGTTCAGTCTTGAGTCCAGGGTCTAAAGCCTTCAGTCCACCCGACTCAAGACTTTAGACCTTAGACTCAAGACTCTCCGCCAGCGACCAGTTGGGCCGGATGTCTCCATCCGCTGTGGTGCACTCCCCCTCCATGCTCAGCTTGCGTTCCGCCACTACTCCGATCATGGCGGCGTTGTCCGCACAAAGCGCCGGGTCCGCCAGGCGCAGGTTGAGCCCCGCGGCGGCGCAGGCAACCCCAAGCTCGCGCCGCAAAGACCGGTTGCAGCTTACGCCGCCCGAGGCGGTTACCCAGCCGACCCGCAGCCGTTTGGCGGCGCGCACCGTCTTAGCCACGAGCACCTCGACAATCGCGTCCTGAATGCTGGCGCACAGGTCGCGCAAATGCTGTGGGTCGTCCAGCAGGCCCGGATGATCGCGCAGGAAGTAGCGCACGGAGGTCTTCAGGCCGCTGAAGCTGAAATCATCGCCCGGGTCATCCAGCATGGGCCGGGGGAAATCAAACGCCCTGGGGTTGCCGCTCTCGGCCAGGCGATCTATCGCTGGCCCCGCGGGGTAGGGCAGCCCCATCAGCTTGCCCGTCTTGTCAAAGCATTCGCCGGCCGCGTCATCAATGGTGGAGCCGAGCAGGCGGTGTTGCAGGGCCTGCCGGACGTGCACCAGCAACGTATGCCCGCCGCTCACTACCAGGGAGACGTTGGGTTGCACTGCGGAAAAGTCCGCGGTTAGCGGCGGACCCGTGATCCACGGAGAGTAAAGGTGCGCCTCGTGGTGGTGCACGCCGAGGAAGGGACGCCGCAGGACAAAGGCCATGGTCTGCGCGGCTTTCAACCCCACCATGAGAGCGCTCGGCAGGCCCGGCCCCTGGGTCGCGGCAAGGCCCTCCAGTTGGTCCGCCGTGGTGTTGGCCTGCCGCAGCGCTTCCCGGGCCACCGGCAGCAGGTTGCGCAGATGCTCGCGGGCGGCCAGCTCCGGCACGACACCCCCGTATTCGGCGTGGAGCGCTACCTGGGACGAGATGACATTGGAAAGCACCCGTCCCTGATGGATGACGGCGGCGCTTGTCTCGTCACACGAGGTCTCAAAGGCCAGGAAGGCCATTATGCTGAATCTTTCACGCCCGCTCGTAGCACAAAAGGCTGCAGGGCAGGGACGCCGCGCTGTTATGTGTTACGGGTTGCGTGTTGCGTCCGCCTGTTGCGCGGGCACGAAACACGCACCCCGCGGCACGGTTCTATCTCGCCGCCATTTTGGCACCCTTAGCCGGCGCCTGGTCCGGCATCGGCGAGCGCTGGGTGAACAGCGTGATGCCCTTGAGCAGGTCCATCGCGCGCTCCAATTGCGGGTCGCGCGCGTTGGCCAGCTTCTCGCGGTCGGCGGGCTCCAGGCTCTCGACGCCCCCGGGCGTCAGCTTGAGCTGCGCCTCGCGCTCCTGCTCCTCGGTCATGGGGACGACGATGTCCGGGGTGATGCCCACTTCGTGGATGACCTTGTGGCTGGGCGTATAATACTTCGCCGTGGTCAGCCGCAATGCCGAAACCCCGTCGGGCAGCGGCGCCAGTGGAATGATGCTCTGCACCGATCCTTTGCCGAAGGTCTTCTCGCCCAGGATGATGCCGCGCTTGAGGTCCTGCAGGCAGCCAGCCACGATCTCCGAGGCGCTGGCACTGCCCAGGTTCACCAGCACCACCATCGGCTTGCCGTTTAGCTCGTCCCCTCGGCCCATGGCCCGGCGCACCGAGTTCTGACTGGGGTTGCGGCCTTCCGTCGTCACGACGAGGTCGCCTTTGGGCAAGAACTTCTCGCAGACGTCCACGGCCTGCTCCAGCAGCCCGCCTGGGTTCCAGCGCAAATCCAGGATCAGCGCCTCCATCCCTTGCTTATTGAGCTTCTTGAGCGCGGTTTCCAGTTCGGCGCTCGTTTTCTCGCCAAACTGCACCAGGCGGATGTAGCCGATCTTGTTCTCGCCCAAAGGGAATTCCTTCTTCCCGTTGATGTCTTTCACCATGTCTATGTTGATCACCGCCCGGGTCAGCTTGTAGTCCTTGGTGGTGTTCGATGCCGGGCGGGACACGGTGATCTGGACGTCCGTGCCGGGTTCGCCCCGCAGGTACTTCACCGCATCCGGCAGGCTCAGCTTCTCAGTGCTCTTGCCGTCTATCTTGATAATCCGGTCGCCGGAGAGGATGCCGGCCTTGAAGCCCGGGCTGTCCTCCATGGGCGCGATCACGGTGATAAAGCCGTCTTTCATGGCGATCACGATGCCCAGCCCGCCGAAGGCGCCCTGCGTGTCGTTCTGCAGCTCTTTGTATTTCTCGGGCTCCATGAACTCGCTGTGCGGGTCGAGCGTGCTGATCATGCCTTTCAACGCGGCATAAACCAGGTCCTGATACGTGAGCTTCTGGCCGTCCACGTAGTCCTTGCGCACCTTCTCCATCACATAGGAGAACAGCTCGAGGCTGGGGTAGGCCGAGTCCTTCTCGGCCGCCTGCGCCGAAGCCAGGTAAACCCGGGCGCCGATCAGCAGGTTGAGAGTCAGGACGAAGGCGATCAGGCCATATATCAGACGTCGTTTCATACCGCGTGTAGCATCGCTGGAAAAGACACTAAGGGCAGGTGGAGGGGTTTGCAAGGGCGGGGGTTTCACCGCCCCGCAACGGGGTGCCGACCGGTCCGGGCTAGCCTACGCACGCCGCCCGGAATACCTTGCTCCTGATGTTCACCGCCAGCTTCCTCTTTGCGTCGCTTGTTTGGGGTTCAGTCGGCGTGGGCTATTTCATCTACGGCAAGAAGCAGCAATGCCTTAGCGCGATGGTCGGGGGGATACTGATGGTAGTGGTGTCTTATTTCATCAGCTCCGCTCTGCTGATGTCGGTGGTCTGCATCCTGATCATCCTGGCCGTTTATGGGTTGGTGCGGCGGGGGTATTGAGTTTCAGGCTGGGTGCTTATCCGGCCTCGCCCACGTGAAGGTGCGCTCGCCTGGCTTACCTGTGGCTGATCGTGAAGGTGCCGCCCTGCAGGTCAATGGCGCGTACCACACCATGCATGTGCATGAGCCCGGGCGTCGTGGCGTGGTGGTGAGAACCTGACGTCGCTCCGGCTGTGTGTGCTTTGTGCGGCACCCCATCCCCAATCCGTTGAGCCACATCCATCCCGTTCTCCTGGATATAGCTGACGCTGATATGGTCTCCGACTTTGAGGTCCCCCAGGGAGGACGAGTGGTTCGTGCCCACGGTGATCCGGGTGTTGCTGGCGATATGAAAGGTCTCCATCCGCAGGGCTGCTATCCGCCTCCCGTGAGCTGCCGCGGCCGGCAGGGCGAGAGCGAGCAGAAACAGGCACCCGAGGATCAACGGCCAACGAATCATGCGTCTCTTCATCTCGAGCAGTATGCGTTCCTGCCTTATAGACGCTCCGGGGCGCCGCCAGGTAACAGGCTGGGGTCGGGGAACAAACAGCAGCACAAGAGGGATTTAATTTGTGCTGCTTTCTTCCCTGATTCTGGTAATCTTTGCCTTATGGATACCGCGCCCCCAGCCGCGCAGCCGATGCTTGACCAGGAACACCTCCGGCTCTTGTCCATCTTTCACTACGTCAAGGGCGGGATCTCGGCCTTTTTTGCCTGCATCCCCATTATCCATGTCATCATCGGCCTGATCTTGATTATGGCGCCGCACCTCTTTGGGCAGGGGGGCAATGCACCGCCGGCGTTCCTGGGCTGGTTCTTTTTGCTGCTCGGCGGCTTCTTCGTTCTCTTTGGCTGGACGTTCGCCGTTCTAACTCTCCTCACGGGATGGTGCATTGCCCGGCGAAGGCATTACACGTTTTGCTTCATCTGGGCTTGCGTGGAGTGCCTGTCCATTCCGTTCGGGACCGCTCTGGGCGTGTGCACGATCCTGGTGCTGAATCGGCCTTCGGTGAAGCCGCTGTTTGCGCCGGCCGCGTGAGGGGTTAACCTGAGGTAGGCAGGAGGCTTATGGAACGAGCATGAACACTACTGTTTTCGCCGGTCAGCTCGCCGCTCCGGTGGCGATCGTCCTGGGCATAGTCATTTGTTTCCTGGGCTATCGCATCCTGAAACTGACCTTGGCGATAACGGGTCTTATCCTGGGTGCAGCCGGCGGCTGGGCGGCCGGAATGTCCATAGCCCCGGCCAGTAACGGCATCGCGCTGGCTTGTGCCATCGCCGGAGGCATTCTCGGTGCGGTCCTGTGCGTCTGGCTCTTTTACCTGGGCGTCTTTCTGGTTGGGGTGAGCGCGGGTACCGTTGTCGCCGCCGCGGTGTTCGGCGGAACGGGCCACCAGGCCGCGCCGCTGCTTTTATTGGTCGTCGCCGTAGCCTTTGGCATCCTGGCGCTCCTGCTGCAAAAGTTCATGATTGTGGTATCAACGGCTTTCAGCGGCTCCTATCTCGTTGTATCAGGCATTTCCCATTGGGCTCACCTCGGCCACGGCGACCTGCCGCTGTGGTTCGATCAGCTCAAATCAGGTTCAGCCAGCCCCTCGAGTTACGTCCTCCTGGCGGGCTGGCTCATCCTTGCCTTGTTTGGTGTCAGTTTTCAGTACAGCAGTGGGCGCAAGCGGGAAGAACCCAAGCCCCAGGAAACGAAACCCGCCTGAGCTAGGCCTGCCTGGAGGCGTAGGGGTAGCGCCCAGGCACCGCCGCGGGCAGGATGTCCCTGTGTGCGCCGGATGTAGTCCTTGAGGTGCCCCGGTGTGTCTCCCATGTGGTCCGGGCCCCATGGGAGACACACCGGGCCCACACAAGGCAATCCAGCAGGCCACTGAGGGAAATCGAGGCTCGACCTGGAGAGCTGTAACCGCTTCTATTGCAACGTTCTTATGAATACCAAGCCAGTCACCCTCGCCCGATTTCAGACCATCCGGTTTACCTTTTTCTCATGTCTATGCGCCGGAGTCCTCTGCGCCCGGGCTAACGAGTATCAGGAAGCCCGTGTCTTCATCACCGCCCCCGGCGCTCCGCCCGCCGGCGCCCCGGCCTCCGCCGCAACGGAAGCGGTCCGCCCGATGCTGCTGGCCGACCGCGGCTTCCAAACGTTTGAACCCCTTGACCAGCCCGACGAGCACGTCCCGACCATCATCATAGACGAAGGCAAGACGTTCCAGACCATCATCGGCTTCGGCGCCGCCTTCACCGATGCCGCCTCCACCACCTTTGGAAAGCTCCCCAAGGAATCCCAGGAGCAGTTCCTGAGGGCATGCTTCGACCCCACTGAAGGCAACGGCTACACCCTCTGCCGCACTACCATTCATAGCTGCGACTACTCGGGCGAGATGTACACCTACGACGACACGCCTGGCGACAAGGACCTCAAGGACTTCTCCATCGCCCACGATCTGAAGGACCGCGTGCCCTTTATCAAGCGTGCCCAGGCGGCTGCCGGGGGCAACCTCCGCCTCTTTGCCTCGCCCTGGAGTCCGCCGGCCTGGATGAAAACCAACAACGACATGCTCCACGGCGGCAAGCTCAAGCCCGAATACAACCAAACCTGGGCGGACTATTTCGTTAAGTACCTCCAGGCCTACGCCAGGGAGGGCATCCCGATCTGGGGCCTCACCGTCCAGAACGAAGCTCTCGCCACGCAGGTCTGGGAATCCTGCATCTACACGGCGGACGAGGAGAAGGACTTCGTTAAGCACTTCCTCGGCCCTGCGCTCGAACATGCCGGGCTCTCCCAGGTCAAGCTCATGATCTGGGACCACAACCGCGGCCTCATCTACCAGCGCGCCCAACCCGCTTACGACGACAAGGACGCCTCCAAATACATCTGGGGCACCGCCTTCCACTGGTACACCGGCGACCACTGGGACAACGTCCGCATCGTGCACGACGCCTTCCCCGACAAACACCTCCTCTACACGGAAGGCGGCATTGGCGGCACCTGGCCGGCTGCGCTGCGCCTTTCCCGGAACGTGATCTACGACCTCAACAACTGGACCGAAGGGTGGGTGGTCTGGAACCTCATGTGCGACCAGGAGGGCGGCCCGCGCCATGCGGGTGGCATTCCCGGCGCCGGTTCGGGCACCATCGTGAATGCGGACACCACGACCGGCAAGCTCTCCTTCAATCCCCCCCACTACGTTTTCGGCCAGTTCTCTCGGTTCATCCGGCCGGGCGCCAAACGCATCCCCTGCACCTCGAGCAGCGACGAGTTCATCGCCACCGCCGCTCTCAACCCCGACGGCTCCATCGCCGTCGTGGTCAATAACCTCACGGATAAAGAGACGTTCTTCCGCGTCTGGCGCAGAGGCCAGGCCCTGCGCTACACCAGCCCGCCCAACGCCACGATGTCCTTTCTCTTCCAACCCAGCGCGGCGCCGAAGTAAATCGCGCTAAGGCGTAACGATGCAGTTGGTGAAGGGGAGCGCACGCGCCCTCGCGTGCGGTTTTCCGCGCCCCCGCGGAAAACAGGCAGGGCTTACGCGGCTAACCGTTTAGTGACCGATGCCAGCCCGGCTCCGGCCGGCGAGGGCGCCGGCCGGGACACGCGAGGGCGCGCGTGCTCCCCGAAACCAACTGCATGGATACGGCCAAGGCGGGGGCGGCGTTGCGTCGCGCCTATTCTCCTGTCCGGCTTACGACGACGATCATGAAGGTGCCGGCTTTTGGCCGGGGCCGAGACTGACCGGGCGCGGGAGGCTCAAGCTCCGCCGTAGGCAGGTAGAGGGTATGAGCTGCCGGATCAATCCCCATGGTCCGCGCGCCACGCGGCGTCTTTACCGTCTGGAGCACCTTGAACTCGCCCGGCGCCGTCTCGCGGACGACGGTCAGGGTGCCGTCGCCGCAACTGGCAAAGGCGTCGCCGCCGAACTTGGTGGCATCAACGCCGGCGCCGATGGGGAGATCGGCCAGGACCTTGCCGCTATCGGCGTCCATCACGATCAGCTTCGGCGGCCTGCGGCACCCGACAAACAGGCGCCGCCCCTTTACATCCATTGCCATCCCGACCGGCGACCCGCCCGGAGCGGTAGGCCACTTGTTGAGGACCTTCATGGCGCGGGTGTCCACAACCGCCACCTGGTTCTTGTCCACGAGGTTGATGTAGGCTTTCCCCTTTCCATCCGCCGCCAGGAATTCCGGCTTGCCGCCCAGCTCGACGGCTGCGTCCGCTTTGCCTGTCGCGGGGTCGAGGTCCGGCGAGATGGGGACCATCACTCCCGCGTCGCCGCACACCACGAGCACCTTCCCGCTCGCCGGGTCGTAAATGACGCCATCCGCGTCCTCCGCCGTCTTGACCTTGCCGAGCACGGCGTAGGACTTCAGGTCAAAGACAGTGACGGAGGCATCCGCGCCATCGGTGATGAACCCGCGCCCCGCGCTGGGCACGAGCGCCACGCCGTGGTTGCGCTTCTGGCCGGGAATATCGGCCACGGTCTTGCCCGTCCGGGCGTCGAGGACCATGGTGTGCGTCGAGCGCGGAACGTAGAGGAGCTTGTTCTCGGCGTCCACGGTCAGGTAATCCCAGCCGCCTTCGCCGCCGACGTGGAAGGTCCGCGCAACCTGGTAGGGCCCGGTCTCGCCCGCTGTAGAAGACTGCGCTTGAGCCTGCAAGGCCGTCAGGACCGCGAACGACAGGCAAAGGACGTATGGTATAGACTTGAACTGTTTCATGCGAATTGAGCTTGGCTGAACGTTGTGCTTTGTGCGCCGCGGCGCACGTGGCGATCATTTCGGATGCGGGGAGAGGTTACAAGACGGCCCCTCAAGGTAAAGGCGCAAAAGCTCCCCACCGGACAATCCTTATCCGCGGGAGACCGTGCCCTCGATCAGACCGTGCGGCTCATCCGTGGGCACAAACAGCACGTTCTTGTTCTCGACCCCTAAAGGCGAAAGGTCCACCAGCAGGCAATGCTGATTGGGCAGGGAGAGGCTTACCTTCGCGATCTCGGGCACCGCCTTCAATGCGGCTTCGCCCATCTGGAACAGCGTGCGCTGAATGGACGGGCTGTAGGTGCCCGCAAAGGCATCGAGCATGGCCGAGAGCGCAGCAGCGTTGGCAGCAACGTAATCTCGGGGCCTTCCGCTGTAGGTCCACTTGGCCTGCAGATTCGTTGCGAGGATGCGGTCGTTCGTCTCCCGCAGCGTTGTGAACTTGTCCTTCAGGTACCCCTCGAACCCTGAGTCTGTTGTCTTAAGAATCAGCAACCCCGCGACGCCGGACTCGACCACGCTGCCTTCGCGCGTACAGGCCACCGTCGCCAACTGCCGCGCCGTGGTCCCTCCCTGGAAGGAGTGCGCATGCGGCTTTCCCGCGCAGATCAGGCGGTCCCAGACGCGCTCGGATAACTCTATCTCCACGCGCCGCACCTGGGGGTAAGTATCCAGAAAATGCCGTCCCAGCAGGGCCCCGAACTCCTCGTTCTCCTGCCCCAGCTTTTGGTGTGCGAGCAGGTTGACGGTGTTCTTGATCGTATCCGTGGGCACCACGAGCCGATTGTCCGACCCGGTATAGGACGCTCCGAAGTCGCCCTCCAGCAGCACGGAAACCGTCAGCTCCTTGAGCGAGTGCTGCGCGCCTTGCCGGCTGACCTTCATAAGCCGGACGCGCGCTTTCCCATAGCGGTGGTTCAGCAGGTTCATGGTCAACTATAGAACGAACCGCGCCGATGTCTAGAAAACCCCTTCGACAAACCTGCCCGCGATGGGTATTTTGAGGCCAGTGACCCGGAGCGCAGCATGGCTTCCAAGCTAGAGTTCCATCTGAATGGCCGCGTGGTGCAGGTCGAGGGCGTATCCCCGAACCTCACTTTACTGGAATTCCTGCGCAGCCGCGGGTTGACCGGCACCAAGGAAGGCTGTGCGGAGGGCGATTGCGGCGCGTGCTCAGTCATCCTCGTTGAGCGCGGGAGTGACGGGCGGGCCGCCTATCGCGCGGTGAATAGCTGCCTGATCCCCATCGGCCTGCTCGCCGGGCGAGAGATCATCTCTGTCGAAGGCATCGGCTCCTCGGATCACCTGCACCCGGTCCAGGAGAAGATGGTCGAGGCCAGGGGCTCCCAATGCGGCTACTGCACACCCGGCATCGTTTCCTCCCTGTTCGAGGCTTACTACCGCGACGACGTGCGCACGAGCGCCGACCTCGACGAACAGCTTGCCGGCAATCTCTGCCGCTGCACCGGTTACCGGGCCATCTGCGACGCCGCCGACCGCGCGCTCGCTTCGCAGCCCACCAACGGCGATGACGCGTTTGCCGCGCGCCTCACCCAACCGGCGCCGCCGGTGGCCGCCTCCTCCTACCAATGCGGAGCGGAGACTTTCTTCAGGCCGGCTTCCCTCGCGGAGCTGTTCGGGATCATGGCGTCGCACCCGAGTGCGCGCCTGGTAGCCGGGGCCACCGAGCTGGGACTGGACATCACAAAGCGTTACCGCAAGTTCGACACCCTTGTCTCGCTGGAGGCCATTCCCGAGCTGAAGGAAATCCAGCGCACCCCGACCGAGTGGCGGATCGGCGCGGCAGCCACGCTGACAGACATCGAGGCCACGGCGGGCCGCGAGTTCGCCCCGTTGCGCGACATGCTGCGTGTCTTCGGTTCCCGCCAAATACGCAACCGCGCCACCATGGGCGGCAACCTCGTGACCGCCTCGCCCATCGGGGACAGCGCGCCGGTGCTCCTGAGCCTGGATGCGGCGCTGGTGCTCGCGTCCTGCGGAGGCGAGCGCGTCGTGCCCGTCAGCGAGTTCTTCCGTGCCTACCGCAAAACCGCCCTCAAAGCGGGAGAGATTCTGAAGGCCATTATCGTGCCGCGAGGCGCATCCGCTCCGGGCCTGCAGCGCAAGTCGGCGTGGTTCAAGGTGTCCCGCCGGCGCGAGCTGGACATCAGCACCGTGGCCGCCTGCTTCACCGTTGACTTGGACGACGCCGGCATCGTGCGCCACGCGCGGCTGGCTTACGGCGGAGTCGCCGGCACCCCCATGCGCGCCCGCAAGACAGAAGAGGCGCTCGCCGGGCGCCCCTGGTCGGCCCAAACCGTCCAGTCCGTGCTGCCGCTGCTGAAAAAGGAATTCTCGCCCATCTCCGATGTCAGGGGCTCCGCCGCCTACCGAGCCGGCCTGATCACCAGTCTCCTTGAACGCTTTTTCGAGGAAGCCAAGCCGCAGGCATCCGCGGATGCGGCCGGCCTGGCTGGCGAAGCCAAAGCGTGTCAGGCGCACGCCGTGCCCGCGACCCGGGAACCTAGCGCGGCCAAACCCCCTCCCCCGCACGAGAGCGCCCACAAGCACGTCACCGGCGAAGCGATGTACACCGACGACCTGGCCGTGCGCCGCCCGATGCTGGAGGTGTGGCCCGTCTGCGCCCCGCACGCCCATGCGCGAATTCTCCGCCGCGACGCGTCTGCGGCCAGGCGGATGCCCGGCATCTCCGCCGTGCTCTTGGCCGAGGACGTGCCCGGCGAAAACGACGTCGGCCCGGTGCGCCACGATGAAATCCTGCTGGCCGACCGCGAAGTCTTCTATCACGGCCAACTCGTGGCGCTGGTCGTGGGCGAGACGCAGGAGGCTTGCCGCGCCGCAGCGGAGAAGGTCGAGGCTGAATACGCCCCGCTCAAGCCGCTGCTGACGATCGAAGAGGCTATCGCGCAGGCCAGCTTTCACACCGAGCCGGCCTTCATGCGCCGGGGCGACGCGCGCCGGGCCTTGCAGGAGGCCCCGCAGACCATCGAGGGCGAGTTCCGCCCAGCCGGGCAGGACCACTTCTACCTCGAGATGCAGGCCGCCTGGGCCGAGCGCGGCGAGGATGGCTCGATGTTCGTCATGTCCTCGACGCAGCATCCTTCCGAGGTCCAACACGTCGTCGCGCGCGTGCTGGGGATTGGCGCCAACCAGGTCGTGGTGCAGAGCCCGCGCATGGGAGGCGGCTTCGGCGGCAAGGAAACCCAGGCCGCCGCCTTCGCCGCGCTCGCGGCCCTGGCCGCCGCGCGCACCGGACGTCCGGTCCGCGTCCGCCTCAACCGCGACCAGGACATGATGCTGACAGGCAAACGGCATCCCTTCCTGGCACGATACAAGGCCGGCTTCAATAACGAGGGAGAACTGCTGGCGGCACAGGTCGAGCTGTTCTCCAACGGGGGCTGGTCGCTCGACCTTTCCCAGGCGGTGGCGGATCGCGCCCTGTCCCACCTGGACAATGCCTATTACATCCCGCACGTGGAATTCAGCAGCCGCGTCGCCAAGACGAACCTGGCCTCCAACACGGCCTTTCGCGGCTTCGGCGGGCCGCAGGGAATGCTCGTCATCGAGGAAATCCTGGACCGCATCGCACGGCGCGTTGGTCTGCCGCCCGAAGTAGTCCGCGAGCGCAACCTGTATCGCGGGCGGGGCGAGACCAACACCACGCATTACGGTCAGGAGATCGAGGACAACCGCATCCAGCGCGTCTGGCGCGAGCTCAAGGCGGAAAGCGAGTTTGATCGCCGCCGGGGCGAAGTGGCGTCGTGGAACGCCGCCCACGAGCACCGCAAGCGCGGCCTGGCCATCACGCCCGTCAAGTTCGGCATCTCGTTCACGCTGACTCACCTCAACCAGGCCGGCGCGCTTGTCCTGATCTACCAGGACGGCACGGTGCAGGTGAACCAGGGCGCCACGGAGATGGGCCAGGGTGTTCATACGAACATTTCGATGGTTGCCGCGGCGGAGCTGGGCCTCTCCCTCGACAGGATCAGGGTCATGCCCACCTGCACGGACAAAGTGCCGAACACTTCAGCGACCGCCGCTTCCTGCGGCACCGATCTGAACGGCATGGCGGTAAAAGCAGCCTGCGAGATTTTGAAACAGCGGCTGGCGAACGTGGCCGCGGGATTGTGGACCGAGAAGCTCGGGCGCCCGGTTCCGCCTGAGGCAGTGCGCTTCGAGGACAACTGCGCTGTCCTTAAGGCGCCCGCGGGCGAGGCCCGCATGCCATTCACCGACCTGGTGAAAGCGGCCTACGTGCAGCGCGTCAGCCTGTCGTCCACGGGCTATTATCGCACGCCGGAGATCCACTTCGACCGCGCGCAGGGCCGCGGCCGGCCCTTCCTCTACTTTGCGATCGGCGCTGCCGTGACCGAGGTCGAGGTGGATGGCTTCACCGGCATGACGCGCATCCTGCGGACGGACCTGCTGCAAGACGTCGGCGACTCCATCAATGAAGGCATCAACCTCGGCCAGGTCGAAGGCGGCTTCATACAGGGCGCGGGCTGGCTGACATCGGAGCAATTGATCTGGGACGAGCAGGGGCGCCTGCTGACGCATTCACCTGATACCTACAAAATCCCGGCGGTAGGCGACCGCCCGCGCGAGTTCAACGTGCGGCTGCTCTCGCAAGCGACCGAGCGGCGAACGATTCACGGCAGCAAGGCGGTGGGCGAGCCGCCCCTGATGCTGGCCATCTCCGTGCGCGAGGCCATTCGGGACGCCGTGGCCGCGTTCGGCGCTCCGGGCGGTGAAGTGCCGCTGGCGACCCCGGCGACCAGCGAAGCCATCTACATGGCTATCCAGGAGCGGCTCAAGGCCCGGGCGCCGGCGCCGGCTTCGCAGGCCGAGGCGTGCTGCGTTGCGGGTTAAGCGAGCATGCCCTCCGGGAGAATGGCCCAGCTCAGTCCGGTTGACATCGCCAATCGGCCGATGTCCATCGCACAACTGAACGCACTGGGCCGGACGGCTTTTGTAAACCAGCTCGGGCCCGTGTTCGAACTCTCGCCCTGGATTGCCGAACGCGCCTGGGCCAGCAGGCCGTTTGCCGACATAGCCGGCCTCCATCGCGCCATGTGCGAGGTCGTTCGCCAGGCGAGCGCCGCCGAGAAGCTGAGCCTGATTCGCGCGCATCCCGACCTCGGCGGGCGAGCGGCGCTGGCGGGCACCCTCACCCAGGAATCCGCCGCCGAGCAGGCCAGCGCCGGCCTGGATCGGCTGACCCCGGAGGAGTTCGAGCGGTTCCAGACGCGCAACGCCGCGTATCGCGCACGTTTCGGTTTCCCCTTTGTCATCTGCGCGCGCCTGAGCGACAAGGACGCCATCCTGGCCGCTTTGGAAAAGCGCCTGCCCGATCAGCGCGAGGAGGAGATACAAACGGCGTTGGCTGAGATTTACAAAATCGCCGACCTGCGCCTGCGCAACATCATCCACGAACGATCATGGCGGGAAGGCTAAGCACACACGTATTGGACACGATGCACGGTTGTCCTGCAGCCGGAGTGACGGTCGAGCTGTGGGCGGTGTTCAATGGGCACCGGAGCTTGCTCAAAACCGTGGTGACCGGCGCGGACGGGCGAACGGACCAACCGCTGCTCACCGGTGATGACATGAAGGCCGGCACGTTCGAGCTGGTCTTCTTCGTCGGAGACTACTTCGCCTCCAAAGCGGCGTCGCCCGCAACCGTTCGGTTCCTCGACCAAGTGCCGGTGCGCTTCAGCGTCGCCGACGTGAATGCGAACTATCATATCCCGCTGGTGTGTTCGCCGTGGGCCTACAGCACGTACCGGGGAAGCTGAACGTGCGGGACGCCTCATCTGAACTTGCCCGCCAGGTTATGCAACGGACCGAAGCCCTGGCGCGTATTAGCGATGAGCCGGGCCACACCACGCGCCTGTTCGCCTCGCCCGCCATGCGCCGGGCCAACAAGCTGGTCGGCACATGGATGTCCCAGGCAGGCATGAGCACTCGCGAGGACGCCATCGGCAATCTCCGTGGCCGCTACGACGCTGCGCCCGGCAGCCCGTGCGGCGACAAGCTGTTCCTGCTCGGCTCGCACCTGGACACTGTTCGCAACGCCGGGCGGTTTGACGGCGCGCTCGGCGTCCTGCTGGCCATTGGCTGCGTGGAAGCTTTGCACCGCAGCAAGCTGCGCCTGCCTTTCGCGCTGGAGGTGGTCGGCTTCGCTGACGAGGAGGGCGTGCGCTATCAGACCGCTTACCTGGGCAGCAAAGCCCTGGCGGGCGGCTTTGATGCAAAGGACCTGCAACGCCGGGACGGAAACGGGCTTACCATGGCCGATGCCATCCGGCGCTTCGGCGGGAACCCCGGCGCCTTGCGGCAAGCGCGGCTCAGTCCGCGCAACCTCCTCGGCTATTTCGAAGCTCACATTGAACAGGGACCGGTGCTGGAAAAGCGCGGCGTTCCGGTCGGCGTCGTGAGCGCCATCGCCGGACAGAGCCGGGTCAGCCTGGAATTCAGAGGCACGGCCGGCCACGCCGGCACGGTGCCGATGGGCTCCCGCCAGGATGCCCTGGCCGGCGCCGCCGAGTTTGTGCTGGCCGCCGAAAGGTGCGGCGTGATCGCCACGGTCGGTGTCCTCGAAATCAAAGGCGCCGCCAGCAACGTGATCCCCGGATGCGTCCATCTGACGCTGGACGCGCGCGACGCCAACGATTCCCGCCGCCGGCTGGCCGTGAGCAGGCTGCGGCGCGAGGCCCAAGCGATTGCCAAACGCAGGGGCCTGCGGGTTCAGTGGACCGCTGTGCAGGCCACGCCCGCGGTGGCCTGCGACAACGCCCTGAGCCGCCGGCTCTCCGAATGCGTTGCCAGGCAAGGCATCAAGGTCGTGAACCTGCCGAGCGGCGCGGGCCACGACGCGGCTGTCATGGCCTCGATCACTCCGGTCGCGATGTTATTTCTGCGCTGTGCGGGGGGCATCAGCCACCATCCTGCCGAATCGGTGCAAACCCGCGACGTCAAGCTGGCGCTGGACGTGATGGTGGACTTCCTTCACGCAGTGGGACGCGCTCTCGATGAACCGCAGCCTGGCGCAGACGCCCCTCACCCCTTCCCTCTCCCCATCGGATGGGGAGAGGGTGGCCGCAGGCCGGGTGAGGGGTTGTCTCATGCTGCCAATGCAGGACCAGAGCGTGCGCGGGCTCTCCCGGGCCAACGCCACTCCGCGCCCGCCCGCAGGCACTCCTGACCCAACTTACAGTATGAGCGAACTATTTGGACTCACACGCGACGTCGTAAAGACCCGCTACGCCTTGCGCACGCCCAGCGGATTCGTCACGAGCACGCTGCCGGACTGGGCGGGCGCAGTTTGCATCGTGCAGATCTCTCCCGAGATGGGCTCGCGCTTCTGCCAGGTGCTCATCAAGCTGGAGCCTGCCAGCGAAGGCAAGGGCAACACCGGCCGCAACGAGCACTTCCTGTTCGTGCTCGCCGGCGGCTGCAGCGCCAGCCTGGGCGGCATGACGCGCACGCTGACGGGCGGCAGCTATGCCTACTTGCCGCCCGATACGGATTTCCGCTTCTACGCCGCGGCCCCCGGCACCCAGTTGCTGGTCTTTCAAAAGGCCTACCAGCGAGTTAAGGGCATCAAGGAACCGGGCCCCATCAACGGCCACGAAGGCACCGTGGCGGGCAAGCCCTTCCTGGGTAACCACGATGCCCGCCTGCAGGTGCTGCTCCCAGAGGCGCTGGAGTTCGACATGGCCGTCAACATCTTCACCTATCAGCCGGGCGCCACGCTGCCCTTCGTCGAAACGCACATCATGGAGCACGGACTGCTGATGTTGAAAGGGCAGGGCGTGTACCGGCTGGACACCGACTACCACCCGGTGCAGGCCGGCGATGTGATCTGGATGGCGGCTTACTGCCCGCAATGGTTTGTGGCCATGGGCAAGACGCCCGCCGCTTATATCTACTACAAGGACGTGAACCGCGACCCAATGTCATGAAAATCCACGTGGACAGCCAGCGGTTGCAGCGCGAGATTGAGGAACTGGCCCGCATCTCCGAGGACACACCGCCGGCGGTGACCCGCGTGCTCTTTTCCGAAGCGGACCTGCGCGCGCGCAAGTTCGTCAAAGGCCTCTGCGAGGAGGCGGGCCTCGCCTGGCGCCATGACGCGGTCGGGAACCAGTTCGCCCGCCTGCCGGGCCAGCGTCAGGACGCCGCGCCCGTCGCGACCGGCTCGCACATTGACGCCATCCCCAACGCCGGAAAATACGACGGGGTGGTGGGGGTGCTCGGAGCCATCGAGGCCCTGCGCGCCTTGCAGCGCGCCGGCTTCCGCCCGCAGCACCCCATCGAGCTGATCGTCTTCACGGCCGAGGAGCCGACCCGCTTCGGCATCGGCTGTGTCGGCAGCCGGCTCATGTCCGGAGTGCTCTCGCCCGGCAGAGCGGCGGACCTGAAAGATGAAGCCGGGCAGCGACTGGAGGACCTCCGCAAGGCCGCCGGCTTCACCGGCCCGCTCGACGCCGTCCGGCTCAAACAAGGCGCCTACGCCGGCTTCATCGAACTGCACATCGAGCAAGGGCCGCTCCTCGAACAGGAAGGCCTTGCCATTGGCATCGTGGAAAAGATCGCTGCGCCGAGCACCCTGCGCTTGCGCCTGACGGGCGTCGGCGGCCACGCAGGCGGAGTGCTGATGCCGGACCGGCATGATGCGCTGCTCGCCGGAGCCGAAATCGCCCTGGCGGTCGAGGCCGCCGCCCGCGGCAGCGGGAGCCCCGACACGGTCGGCACGACGGGCGTTTTCCGCATCCAACCCGGCGCGGTCAACAGTGTGCCCTGCGCCGCCTGGCTGGAGGTGGACTTGCGCGATACCCAACTGGCCACCCGCGACGGCACCCTGCAGAGAATCGAGCGCGCCGCCCAGGAAGCCTGCAAACGGCGCGGGGTTGCGCTGGAAATGGAACGCCTGAACGCGGACCCGCCCGCCATTTGCGATCCCGGCCTGATCCGCGATGTGACCGAAGCTTGCAAGCAAGTCGGCGCGAGCCATCGCCGAATGATCAGCCGCGCCTACCACGACACGTTGTTCATGGCGCAGCTTTGTCCCGCCACCATGATCTTTATCCCGTGCCGGGGAGGCTTCAGCCACCGCCCGGACGAGTATGCCTCCCCGGAGCACATCGAGACCGGGGTCCGTGTGCTGGCCGGCACCCTCGCGGCTGCCGCAGGCACAGGGGACTTGAACCGGTCCCAAAGCAGGGCACCATTCGCAGCGCCATGAAAGCTATTTGCACCATCGTTGCCTTCCTGCTTCTCGCCGCTTCAGCCGCCCTGTCCCAGGCGCAGTCCCGCAGCACGCAGGTTCCGCACGAGGTGCTGGCGTTCTATTACACCTGGTATGGAGCGCCGCGCGCCGACGGGCATGCCCTCCACTGGAACCGGGTGGACGCGGGCAACCACGACATCTCCGACTCGACGCATTATCCCGCCTCCGGGGCCTACAGCTCGCAGGACACGAAAGTCATTGACCGCCAGATTGATGAGGCCAAGTCCCACGGCATCACGGGCTTCATTGCGACCTGGTGGGGGCAGGGAAAGTATGAGGACAAGGCGTTCCCCCTGGTATTAGGCGAGGCGGAGGCGAAGGGCTTCAAGGCGACCGTGTATTGGGAGACCGCCCCGCACAAGGGTCAGGCGCAAATTGACCAGGCAGCCAATGATTTGGTGTACCTGGTCAGCCGCTACGGCAAGAGCAAGGCGTTCCTGAAGGTCAACGGCAAGCCGGTGATCTTCGTGTATGGCCGGGTGATGGGGCAGGTGCCGGCGGCGTCCTGGCCGGCGATCACCAAAGCCGCCCACGCCGCGGCGGGCGACTTCCTGCTGATCGCGGACGGCTACACCGCGGACCATGCAGCGTTCTTTGACGGCGTTCACGAGTACAACATTTGCGGGGCGGTGAAGGGCAAGAACACGGAAGCGCTGCGGGCCTGGGCGGCAAGCCATTATGCGAACGCGGTCAGCCTCGCGCGCCGGAATGGCCGGATCAGTTGTGTCACCGTCATTCCGGGCTACGACGATACGAAGATCCGTCAGCCCGGGCTGAAGGCCGAGCGGTTGGACGGGGAGGTTTACCGCGTGCTCTGGCAGGAGGCAATCAAGGCCAGACCGGACTGGGTGCTGATCACGTCCTGGAATGAGTGGCACGAAGGGTCGGAGATCGAGCCGAGCCTGGAGTTCGGCAATAAGTATCTGCTGCTGACAGAGGAATACGCGGGGCGGATGACCGGAGGCCAATAGGCGAATGAAAGACGTGAAGCGCATCCTGATTCAACGCCTTCTGCTGGCGTGCCTGGTGGCGAAGCTTGCGCCGGCCTGCGGCGTCGCGGCGGAGGACC
>Ga0335069_10001521_pt1 | contig 37256 bp, 24 predicted proteins | sample Lox_Sample_11_FD_206714 | JGI IMG/M metagenome (GOLD analysis project Ga0335069, IMG submission 206714) | Soil microbial communities from Loxahatchee National Wildlife Refuge, Florida, United States - Lox_Sample_1.1 | ecosystem: Environmental > Terrestrial > Soil > Wetlands | place: USA... | reverse complement strand
GACGCGGACGATGAAAATTGTATTGATCGCTACAGTCCTGCTCGCATGCATCGCGATTCTCACCGGATGTTCCAGCGAGCGCGAGACAGTCGCCGCCGCGCCGGAGAAGGTTAGCAACGTCGCGGTCATGTACGCGCAGCCGGAAACGATCCCTGACCTGGTGGAAGCGGTGGGAACGTTGCGGGCTGCCCAAACCAGCATGCTTGCTGCGCAGATGATGGGCAACATCGTCCAGGTCCGAGCCCATGAAGGCGACCGGGTTCGACGCGGACAGGTCCTGGCGGTTCTTGACGAAGCCCAGCCGCGAGCCGCGCTCGAACGTGCCACAGCCGCCGACCTGGCATCGCAGCAGGAGATCGCGGCCGCGGATTCCGACTTCGGGCTCGCGGAAGCGACGTTCAAGCGCTATCAGGCGCTCTACGAGAAGAAATCCGTGAGCCCGCAGGAATTTGACGAGATCAAAGCGCGGTACCAGGCGGCGCAGGCGCGACGCGAGATGGCTCACGCCGGCCAGGCCCAGGCGAAAGCAGCACTGCAGCAGGCGCGCACGGCTCTCAGCTACACCCAGATCGTCGCTCCTTTTGATGGACTTGTAACAGAGAAGAAGGCTGACGTGGGCACGCTCGCAAGTCCGGGAATGCCGATTTTCACACTCGAGGACTGGCGCCGATATCGGCTGGAAGCCACTGTGAACGAGTCCGATCTGCGCTATGTGCACATCGGACAGCCCTTACCCGTACAAATTGATGCCTTAGGCGATCAAGAGCTGAACGGCAAGGTCGTCGAAATCGTTCCTGCCGCTGATCCGGGCAGTCGCAGCTTCCTGGTAAAGGTGGAGCTCCCGTCAGATCCAGCTTTACGCTCCGGGCTCTTTGGCAGGGCACATGTTTCACGTGGAGAGCGCTCGGCGCTGCTCATCCCTCGTACCGCCGTGGTTGAGCGTGGTCAGTTACAGGGAATCTACGTCGTGGACACGAACCGGCTCGTCGGGCTGCGTTACGTCACGCTGGGCAAGTCCGCAAAAGGAAGAGTTGAGGTCCTCGCGGGATTGCAACCAGGAGAGGCATTTGTCGCAGACCCCAGTGAACGTGAACTGAACGGCAAGAAAGTCGAATCCCACTGAAACTGCCATGGCCGACGAGAAAGCGAAGATGACGGCTTCCAACGAAAACTCGCAGCCAGAAACCAGACAGAACCCTGCCCTGCGTCTTGCGGGACAAGTGGCGCACGCCTTCATCGATTCGAAGCTGACTCCGCTGGTGATCGTGGCGGCACTGCTGCTCGGCGCCTTTGCCATTCTGCAGACTCCGCGAGAAGAGGAACCCCAGATCGTGGTTCCCATGCTCGATGTGTTCGTGCAGATGCCCGGCGCATCGTCGCAGGAAGTTGCGCAGCGCGTCAGTCTGCCGATGGAGAAGCTGCTGCGTGAGGTTCCTGGTGTCGAGTACATCTATTCGATCAGCCATCCGGGAATGAGCATGGTCGTCGTGCGCTTCTATGTGGGCACGAAAGAAGAAGACGCGATCATCCAGACCTACAACAAGCTCTATTCGAACTTCGATCGCATTCCGCCTGGAGTTTCGCCACCGGTCATCAAGGTACGGTCGATCGACAACGTGCCCATCATGGCGCTGACGCTGTGGGGCAAAGACTACGACTCGTATCGTCTGCGGCGCGTTGCTGGAGAGCTCGAAAACTCGCTGAAGAAGCTCGATGACGTCTCCGAGACCACGATCATCGGCGGGCAGCCTCGACAGGTACGTGTGGTCCTGGACACGCAGCGGCTTGCAGCGTACGGCCTGACTCCCGGGGCGGTTGTAAACCAGCTGAACGCATCGAATACACGCGGACAGGCCGGAAGTTTTGCCCGCGACAATCGCGAGTTCCAGGTGGAGGCGGGCCTGTTCTTTACGCGCCCTGACGACCTGAAGCAGGTTGTGGTCGGGGTCCATGCCGGGCGTCCTGTTTATCTCCGCGATGTGGTGGAGAAAGTGGAAGACGGACCGGCCGAGCCTGAAAACTACGTACTCTATGCGAATGCCAAGGGCAAGAGTGGACAGGCCGCGAATCCAGAATATCCCGCGGTGACGATCACGCTGGCCAAACGCAAAGGCACGAACGCCAGCATCATCGCCGAACGCGTTCTTGAAAAAGTGAGCGACCTGCGCGGCTACATGCTGCCCCAGAACGTGAATGTCACGGTGTCGCGCAACTACGGAGAAACTGCCAAGGACAAGTCCGACGAACTCCTCAAACACCTGCTCATCGCGACGTTGTCGGTGACTCTTCTCATTGCGCTGGCGCTGGGATGGCGCGAGTCGGGCGTAGTTCTGCTCGCGGTTCCGGTCACTCTGGCGCTGACGCTGGCCATCTTCTATCTCTTCGGCTACACGCTGAACCGCGTCACGCTGTTCGCTCTGATTTTCTCCATCGGTATTTTGGTGGACGACGCAATCGTAGTGGTCGAGAACATCGTGCGCCATTTCCGCCTGCCAGGAAGTCGTGGACGATCTCTTGTCGATGTCGCCGTCGAGGCTGTCGATGAGGTTGGTAATCCGACGATTCTGGCTACCTTCGCCGTGATCGCAGCCATTTTGCCGATGGCGTTTGTTCGCGGCCTGATGGGACCGTACATGCGCCCGATCCCGGTGGGCGCATCGGCAGCCATGGTTTTTTCGCTGATCGTGGCATTTGTTGTTTCTCCCTGGGCGGCCTTGCGACTACTCCGGCACTACGCGGGAAGGAACGGCCACTCTCATCACGAAGCCGAAGGCTGGACTACGCGCCTGTACCGGAAAGTGATGAACCCGCTCATCCTCGACGTACGCCGGCGATGGATGTTCCTGGGCGGCGTGGTCGTGCTTCTGCTGGCGGCGATTGCGTTCGTTCCATTGAAGTGGGTGCGCGTGAAGATGCTGCCCTTCGATAACAAGAGCGAGTTCCAGGTCATCATCGACATGCCCGACGGAACGCCGCTGGAACAGACGACTCGCGTCGCCCAGACTCTGGGGTCATATCTGTCACAGCAGCCCGAAGTCATGAGCTACCAGATCTATTCCGGCACGTCAGGCCCCTACAACTTCAACGGACTGGTACGCCACTACTTTCTGCGGCGCCAGGCGAACCAGGCTGACATCCAGGTCAACTTGCTCTCGCGTCACGATCGCAAGGCACAAAGCCACGAAATCGCGCGCAGGCTGCGTCCGGAACTGGTCAGGCTCGCAGCGCCGTTTGGGGCCCGCATCAAGGTGGCCGAGGTGCCGCCTGGACCTCCGGTGCTCCAAACGCTCGTTGCCGAAGTGTATGGACCGGACTACAAAGGCCAGGTCCAGCTTGCGTCCCAGATCAAGCAGATCTTCCAGCAGACTCCCGGGGTGGTTGACGTCGACTGGTATGTCGAAGATCCTCAGACAAAATACGATCTGAAGGTCGATCTCGACAAAGCTTCTCTGCATGGAATCTCGGCTGCCGACGTCACGCGCACCCTTCAGATCGGACTCAACGGAACCGACGCCGGATTGCTGCACGACCCGCAATCGCGCGAGGACATTCCGATCCGGGTTCGGTTGTCGCGCCCTGACCGGTCGAGCATTCAGGATCTCGCGAATCTCAAGCTGCCCACGGCTTCCGGCGGCCAGATTGCTTTGCAGGAATTGACAGATCTGACGCAGACTACGATCGACACCAGCGTGTATCGGAAAAACCTGCAGCCAGTGGTCTACGTCACCGGCGATGTCGCTGGAGAAGAAGAGAGCCCGGTGTACGCGATCGGCAAGATGAGCGAAGTGATCGCCAGAATCAAACTTCCCGACGGCTACTCTCTCAAACAGTACAAGGGAACAGCCATGCCGGAGGGCACGGATCGGTATTCGATGAAATGGGACGGTGAATGGCACATCACGGTTGAAGTCTTTCGTGATCTCGGTCTTGCCTTCGCTGCCGTGCTGGTTCTGATTTACGTCCTGGTTGTCGGATGGTTCAAGAGTTTCAAGACGCCCCTGGTCATCATGGCGCCGATTCCACTGACGCTCGTCGGAATTCTGCCAGCGCACACCCTGATGGATGCGTTCTTCACAGCCACATCGATGATTGGTTTCATCGCAGGCGCGGGGATTATTGTTCGAAATTCGATCATTCTCGTGGATTTCATCGAACTGCGGCGATCCCAGGGCATGTCGCTTGAAGATGCAGTGGTCGATGCCGGAGCAGTACGTTTCCGTCCGATGCTCCTGACCGCGGCGGCTGTCGTGGTCGGCGCAAGTGTGATCTTGTTCGATCCGATTTTCCAGGGACTCGCACTTTCCCTCATGGCGGGAGAAGTGGCGTCGACCGTACTCTCGCGCATGGCTGTTCCGGTTCTGTACTACATGTCAGAAAAAGGCCGCCGATCCGTTCCCGCGCACCCGCATTCACCTGAAAATATCGCTGAGTGCGACACGCCGAAATGCGAGATCCCGGAACCTGCAAGAAATTGAACTTCAAGGAGAGACTACGATGACTGTAGAACGTATGCTTCGCTTGAGCGCCGGACTGTTCGTCCTTCTATCATTGGCGCTCGGATATTGGGTCCATCCCTACTGGTATTTCTTTACGGCCTTTGTTGGGCTTAACCTGTTCCAGTCGGCGTTCACGAACTGGTGTCCGATGATGACCATTCTGCGCAAACTGGGCGTGAAAGACTAGGAGTGCAAATGCCAGATTGGATTTGGTTCATCATCGTTTTTGCAGGCTACTTAGTGTTGACCCAGTGGCTCTTGCCGAAGTTGGGCGTGCCAACTTGAAGAAGCGCGGGCTGCGCCGAGGTACGGCGCGACGATGTTAAGGAACAGAACCCAAATTCCAGGACGAATCGCAATCCATCTGATCAATGAACACAATTCTCCAGGTTGAACACCGCGGTGGGTTGTTGGGAGTACGCGAGGAGATTCTCGAGCTTTTGGGCCGTCCGTTAATTTCCGTTCTTGGTTCTTAGGCGGCAAGAGCACTGGACCTCGCCGGCCAAGATATTGGCATAATCCTGATTGGCCGCGGAGCCCCTTGGAATGAGCGCGAACAGTTGATCGCTTATTTTAGGACGACTCTGCCCCGTGTTCCAATCGCCGCTTCACTTCGGCGAAGGGATCAACCTTTCCCAAACGCAGACTACAATTGCCCCGCCGACAATCCTCCTGAATGGGTTCGACTGGTGCGTCAGGCCCGGGCTGGTGTGACTCCGCATGGAAGCGATTGAGTTGCCAGCACTCGTGCTTGCGGCATCCTTCTAGGTGAACCCAACGGCGACCGACAAGTTGCACGCAAGAACTGGCACACGTTGTGCGCCAAAACGTATTGTGCACTCGACATTGCGGTGGTGATTGCGAGTTGAGCTAAGCCATTGAAAGAATGGCTCCTCAGGTAGGACTCGAATCCGCGTGCAAACGACAATTCAATAACATGCAAGGCCACGGATGGTACCGAAGTACATGAAAAGCAGTTCAGAGCGGGCAAACGGATCGCAAAACGGATCGCAGTAGAATCGATTCACGCCTGAGCCTATATCCCATGCGCGTTTCCGCGTCAGGTATCGGTGTTTCCTCTGGAGAAGTTCGCGGTCGAATTTAGGGTGGATGAAAACCCTAACTTTCGATTTCCGGTCCGGCCCAAACCCCTTCCGGAAGTTCATTGGCGGATAGTACAGATTGATCGCGTTTCGCGGTAACGAAGCATCCGCCTGGACGATACCCGTTTCTGCTCCGAGACCACCAAAGACGAGAATGTCGTTCCCAGCGAAGCTGAAGCCAGAAATAAGGCTATCAATGAATTCCCCAAAGGCATTCATCGAAACCAATCTCGGATACGCAGGCTGTGAGCAGTCGAAGCCGAATACCAGCGACAACGAATTCGCGGTCCCGACGTAGACAAGCCCGTTCTGTACCGTGACAGACAGCGCAATGCTGCGAGGCCCTTCGTTGAACTGCTCGGGAAACGGGTCCCAGGACTCCAGCACAGTTGTGCTTATCTGCGTGGGCAACAACGGATTTGAGATGTCGGCAACCACCAAACCTGAAGCGTCGGCGGCCAGGAACGCTAGGTCTCCCGCGACAGCGGCATCCCAAATGGGCGTACTGAGAGTCAGTTGCCCCAGTTGCACTGGGGCCGCAGGATTGGAAACATCGAAGATCAGGAAACCCGCTGGACCATCCGACACGAACAGCTTGCTTCCAACCAAACGCAGGGTGATCGCCGAAGAAGGCAGAGACACAATGCTGAGTGTCGAGGGGTTATTCGGATTCGACACGTCTAGCGCGATCAGGTGATTGTCCCGCGTGCCGTCAAAAAGGATATGGCCCGAGAGGGCAAGAGCGTTCGTAGGAATTGCTAGCGAGTGAGTCTCCACCGGATTCGTAGCATTGGTTACGTCCACCGTCTTGAGCGTATCCGCCAATCCGAGGAATGCGGTTGTACCTTGGACCTGAACCGCTAAGCCTGCGTTCAGCCCGTACTGAATAATCCCAGAGAAGACGGGCGTCCCAGAACTCATGTCGAACACCTGCATCCCGCCTGAACCAATCGCGCTCTCACCAGCTACGTAGAGGAACTGATTGTTGATCGTGTGATCGAAGACGAATCCGCTGGGAAACACTGCGATCCGTGCCTTGTCGATCATGCCACCTAGCGCACTGAGGTCGATGGTGGCAAAGCCACCCAGATCGTCGTCCGTTATCAGGTGCTGCGCGTCCGGTGTGAGGACTCCTAAACCAATCGCATAAAGACTGGCCTTGGTGACGGGGTTTGACGGGTTAGAGACATCAACCACAACGTAGTTGTCTTGAGCCGCGTAGATCGGCTGAAACCCTGTGCCCAGCAACCAGTTTCCCTGCACGTCCCGAACACTCTGGACTTGTGCCGATCCCACAAATCCGGGGACTGCCTGAGAGATGTCGAAGATTTCGTTGGCAAAGAAAAGCAGGTTTCCTCGGATGAGTACGTCATAACCAGAGAGAAAACTCCCGATCAGCGTAGCTGCCCCGAGCAGGGTGGGCGGAGAGGTGGAAATGTCATAGCTGGCAAAGAGCGTCTCGCCGTTGCCAGTGAAAGCCGCGAAAACCCGACTTCCTGTTCCAATGGCGACGAATGGCGAAATACCTGGAGCCGCTCCCGCCGGAGGCGTTACGTCGTACTCGTGCGCTTGAATCGTGCCCCCTCGAATGTCGTAGGCATAGATTGGAACGGTCGAACCGGTGTAGTTATGCAACGGTACACCGTAGATCACGCCATCGTTCGTGAATACCTCACCCATGTCTGGTGTGAACTGGTGGGCTACCAATGTGGGCGTATTACTCTGCGCATCGTACAGGGCGATCCGACTCGGTTGGTTTGCTGCCAGAAGTCCGCTATCAACCTCAAAGACGTAGTGGCTGTAAGCAGAGAATAGAACCGGCAGGGGAGTGATGGCTTCGGCAGCACCGAGCCATGTCGGATGGCCCGGATCGGTGATGTCATAGGACTCAATCGCAAAAAAGGGAGGCGCGTTCGAGCCCCAGCGAATGGCACGGTCGAGCGTGTAGAGGCGGTTCCCACTCAGTGTTATCTGGTTGACTCCAGTTCCTTCCAGGGTTTGCAGATAGCCCTTCTTCGGATCGTAGCGGAAATCCATGTAGTCATTCGTTCGGCTAACGATTCCAGGAAAGGCACCTGTAACCGCAATCGATGCCGTACCGCTCGTCCCACCCGCTGTGGCTGAAACAGGCACAGCCCCTGCCTGCGCAGGGTCAGTAGGAGCGGTGAACAATCCGCCCGAGGTCACGCTGCCGCCTCCGGCCAGCACCGACCAATCTGCCGAAACCGGCGAGCCGTCTATGGCCTGAAGCTGCAAATCGTCACCGATGTTTACGCTGGGCTGGGAGGGGGAGATTCGCAACGGCAAGATGCGCAGCATGGTCTGATCACAGGAACGAGTCCCATCCAGACAGCCCGTCACCTTCGCAAATGTCTCTTCCGTCACGACAGGCGCGCGGTACAGGCCTGTTGGACTCACGTGGCCGATGTCTTTCGTCCAGGTCACCGTGTTCGGACTGCTTGCGCCCAGCGTCGCGAAAGTGAATTGCACGGTCTCACCCGACGACAATTCCTTGTTAGTGGCCCGAATACGCAGATTCGGCAGGCGTGTGAAAGCAAGGCTGTTCGTGGTTGTCGTTCCGCCCGGAGGCTGAAGTGTCATGTACACGGGGCCATCGACCGCTCCCAATGGAACTGTCACCACAACTCCCGCATCGGTAGAGCTCTGAATGTCTGCTTTCAGCGTAGAACCGAGCGGCCCGGGGAAGAAGACCTCCCTTGCTCCATAGAGGTCCTGACCATCAATGGTGACCGTTTCCCAGGCACTGGCTGCATTGGGCGTGATTGAGGTCAGCACAGGCGGCGCCAATACGATTGAGATATTCGTATCGACCGAGCTTCCACCGCCGACAACAATGACTGTGATTGTGTCGGTTTCGGTCGGGTCAGTCGAGGGCGTTGGCGCGGTGAAGAGTCCATCAATCGTAATATGCCCGAAACCTGCCTTCATGAAGAATTGCACGGTAGGACTGTCGAGACCGATGACTTGTGCCGTGAACTGCTGGGAATGACCAAAGGGAACCGTGGGGTTTGAAGGAGTCACCACCAACGAATAAACGGCCGCCGCTGCATTGCCAGATTTGGTCTTGTCCTGGGCACTTGTCGCCGTGATCATCACCGGATCAGGATCGGGCGCGCTCGCTGGAGCTGTATACACGCCTTGCGACGTGATCGTGCCATGCGTCGCGTCTCCTCCGGCAATGCCATCCACTAGCCAGTTTACTGCGCGATTGAACGGACCTGTTCCCTTTACATCAGTTGTGAAAGTCAGGGTATCGCCCGTTCTGAGTTGGCCGGTTCCAGGAGCGACTGTAACGGATGTGATCGTAGACGGAGGGTGTGGAGGGGACGGATTGGAACTGTCGCCACTACCGCAGGCGGTCAGGAACACGAGGGAACCGAGCAAGAGTGCAAGGATGATCTGGAGGAATCGAAAAATGCAAGCAGTTTTCTGATGAGACATTCTCTTAACAGCCTTGGCAGGTGACGGCTCGGCTTCCCGAGCCACCCCGACCACGAAGTTCTTAGCGTCCCTTAACGACGGCTGGATATGAATGCTCCAGTCAGCGGCAGACTCTCCGGCGGCTTCTTGCGCCCTTATAATCGCAGGCCCCCCGAAAGTTGCGATCGCACCTTTCAAGTCCTGAGAGATTGTCGTCTTCCAAGACGACCCATTCCAAAACGAAGCATCAGAGCGGCTTGTCTGCGTCGTGGTCATCGTGCCAGCGTATTGGCCTGGATTATTTTTATCTCTTGAGAAAAGCACTGAAGTCGTCGTCACGGTATCGGTTTTAACACCATTTTTGTCGGTGGTGATTGTTTCGGAAGTCGATGTGACCGCGTTGTAGAGTTTCCCCCCAGGTCCGTATACAACCCCCAGGGTCACGTTATTTTGCGCCTTCGGACTTCTGATCATCTTTCCCTTTGAAGTAGTCCAAGGGAGATGAACACACAGCCGAGGTCTTTCGCATCTGATCGATTGCGAGAACCGTGGCGTGTTGCTCCTTGAGTTTCGGTAGCCGATCTTTGACGTGCTGGTAAACGTAGAGGCCACCTTGAAGGTCTCGGATGTCGGGCTGCCCGTTGTTATCCCAGATCGATCCCTCGTTCGCGATTGCAACGGCGTCTTTGTGCTCCGGCGTCTTTGAGAGATGGAACTCTAAGAGCCTGCCTTCCGTCTGTGTTGCGTTCCAGAAAGCGACGTATAGCGTGCGGGGATTTTCATCCGTCGCCGGTTCCAGCACGTAAGTGAATCTCACCTTGCCTTCCGGTCGCAAACTCGAATCGATCCACGGTCCCTTTCGGTGGAAAGCACAGTCGAGCGCTTCTGCTTTCTCGCGCTCGACTGATTCCTGAGCGGAGGCGGAGACGAAGGCCAAACAAACGATCCCGAGCAAAACAAGCTTCATATCACACCCCCTACTACGGATTGTTGTAAATCAGCGTCCAGACGTTTCCGCCTCCGACACTGAAAGGTCCGTACTGTTTAAAAACTGTCTGCTGTTGGTTGCCTATCGTTCGGGGAGCTGTACTGTTGTTCCATCTGTTGTTGAAAAACACGCGGTTTCCCGTCGGGTCTGTGCCGAGGTTCTGCTGTACGAACGCAGTCCGTGCGGCTTGCAATGCCTGCTGGTACTGTGGGGAGTTCGCGAGTTGGTTCGTTACCGTAGCTGGCGCGGTTGGCGCTACGTTCTGCCTGTTGCCGCCGTACTGGTAGTCTGCATTCATGACCGCATTTGCTTGGGCGGTCTTGGCCTCTTGAAGTGCCTGTGGAGTGGATGTTCCTGGAGTTACGTCACGGTTCTCATTGGCTACGACGTTCGCTACCTGGCGAACCGTCATGTTGTTGACGTGAGCATCATCATAGACTTGGGGCGGCACACCGGGCGTGGGCGGTGGTGGCGGAGCCGGACCACTTCGGTCTACCGTATTTTGCGCCGCATTCGCGGCGTTTTCTTGGTTCACTTGCGATTCTTGCACACATTTTTGCCCCTCTCCGTTCAGACTGGAGCCGGGCGTGCAGGGAGTGCCGTGCCCATCGGCATCGATGCGGTTCAGGGGTGCATTTTCCACGTACGTGTAAAGGTTAAGCGTCTGTGGATCACCAAATGTCGCGTAAGGCACTGTGACGGCGCGTGCAGCCCAGTCCGGAGTCATGAACCGCCCGAGAGCTGAGCCATAGTAGCGGGCGTCAAAATTGTCCAGACAAGTCGTAGTCGGAGTGCAAGTCTCCGCATCGCGTTCTTTTCCGGTGAACTTGTAGTGATTGGAGTCATTGCTCCAGATGACAATTTCTCCGCCGTAGGGATAGTAGTCGGACTCAGCCAACGGATGCGGATTCATGGTTCCGACGGGGTCTGTAATCACGCTTGCCGATCCAAGATGATCAGAAAAGTAGTATTTTACTGTCGTATCGGCGTCCCGCCGTGCCACTCGCTTGCCGTTGAAGAAGACATAGTCTGCGATGAGATTGCCCGTGCTCGTGGTTTCCTCCAGCACGTTGCCACTCGTGTCGTACCAATATAGGGTCACAGAAGAGGCGTTCTTCTTCACCCGCTGCCCGTCGCCATCATAGACATAAATGTCCGTGACAGCGCCGGTGTACTTCGTCATCTGATCTTCCTGGTTGTACGTGTACGCGACGGTGCCATAGCTGGTCATGTTCCCCGCCGCATCGTACCCAAGGCAAGTGGTCAGCTGATTATTGTTGCTGGCGGCAGCGCAATTCAGTGGTTCGTAATTGTTTTTCCCGACAACCCCGGAACGGTTGGTCAGGTTTCCCCAGGCATCGATTCCTGACGTGGACGGTGCAACACCAGGGTTGGTTGCGGTAGGCGAAATCGTTTCGCCCCAGTTCGAGCCATCGGTGTACGCCTGCTGAATCCGGTTCAGATCGTCATAGAGGAAGTTCTGCGTCCGGTTGGTGTCACGATTGTTGATGATGCGATAGACATTCCCGTTGTCGCCGCTGCCTGCATGGAAGTCATATCGAAGGTCGAGAACCCCTCCGATGTTGCCGCTGTCTGTGCAGTTAGTCGGAGCCGATCCGGTCGTTCGCGCTGAGAAACGGCACGGTTGCAGCCGCTGGTTGTACCAATTCGTTGTAACGACCCCGCCAAAGCCACCGGCGACGATGCCGTTGAACATACCCGAGATGCCGCCAAACGGCGCATACGTTGCGCCGGTCACGTAATTAGTCGGACCACCAGCATCCACCGCAGAAACCGGCCGTGCCGCCGTGGAACTGCTACCGGACGGGCCGTACGTGTAGTTCACCGTTCGCGTGCTCGGGTAGGTCACCGACTTGATGGAGCCGTCCTGGTTGTACAAGTAGCTGGTGGTCTTTGTGACGGAGGCCGTGATGCGGGTCTCCGACGCAATACGGCCCATGATGTCGTATGTCCAAGTGCTGGAACCGGGACTGTCGCTCATGGAAGTGCGTCGCCCAATGCCATTTGCTCCTTGGTCGTAGCCGTACGTGGCAACCGGAGAGGAGGGCGGGCAGACCGTCGTGTTGTATGCCTTGCTTGTCATGCGGTTCAGTGCGTCATAACAGTAGTTGACGGTGCCCTTGGTTGCCGGGTTGCCCTGGTTCGGCTTTGGGGAAGTCTTTTGCAGAAGATTGCCATTGGCGTCATAGCTGTACGAAATTGTGCCCGACTCGGGGTTTGTGGCGCTGGTGATCCGAGAGAGCGAGTTGTAGAGGAAGCTGCGAGGACGCCAGGTTGCCGGTGCGGCGGAACAGCTAGTGAACGCCGAAGTATCGGTTGCCTTTTGAACGGCGCAGCGGAGGTTGCCGAGCGCATCGTACTGATAGTCAGTTTCGTAGTTAAGAGTCGTGGGAGCTTCGTTGACCTTCGTCAACTTGCCGAGACCATTAGTACAGCTTGTTCGTGACTTCCCGGTTTCATCCACGACCGTGGTGCAGTTGCCTGAATACGTCGTGGTAATTGAAGAGTTGTCAGGTTGCGAGACTGTCTTGATCCGCCCCAGAGCGTCGTAGCTATTCGTCGTCAAGCCATAGGTTGGGTCGCTGGTGGTGCGATAGGGGTTGGATTTGGTCTTGACCCTGTTCAATCCGTCATACGTGGTGTCGGTAGTAGTCGTGCCGTCAGGGTCACTCGTCAGTTGAGTCTTGACCGCGTGCCCCATGCCGTCCATGGTTGTAGTCGTTACAAGTTCGACACTGGGACTCCCGGTACCATCGACGAGAACTTTCTTCGTCACGCTCGGCGAGATCAAAATGTCGCTGTAGGAAAGCTTGACATACCCGCCATCCGGGAGGTCGGCTTCCGTTGGACGCCGGAAGGAATCCGCGTAGCTATAGATCGTGCTTTTCCCAGCTGCAACATCGTTGTCGTCCTGGGATTTCGTCAGCTGTCCATCAGAGAAATCGTATTGGAAATAGCCGTGAGTGGTGACCGAGCCAACTGTTGGTCGCGTGATGGTTGTCAAATAGGCGTTCGTATTCACGCCCCCTGGCGCACCAGAGCCTGGAAGGTAATTGTCTGTGTACGAATACGTCGTCATGTGCGCCGAAGGTGTTCCGCCGCTCACGTTTCCGTCTGGATCGACCATCTTTAAGACCTGGCCAGTTGAGTCGAAAGCGAATGTGGTTACCGCGTCGGAACAAGTTTGCGTCTCTGGCGCAAGTGGGAAACATTTCTGGGTTTTCGTTGTTGCGTTGCCGCGAGCGGCCGTGGAACCCCCGGCATAGTTGGTCTCGTCGTGACTACCAGCGGGCAGACCCGTCACTCCAGAGATCGGGCTGATCGGCGCTCCGTCGTAGCTGTAATCAGTCTCGGCCTCCAGCGTCCCATAGTCGTAGGTCTTCACGGACGCAGGACGGTTGAAAATCGAAGGGATCGACGGGAAGATCGGAGTAGCCGCGAAGGTTTGGTAGGTCGTTACAGTTTCACGGGCAGCGGTGGGCGAGCCAGGCGGTGTGGGGCCTGGAACACTATTGCTGTAGCAGAAGCTGCTCGCTGGAGATGACAGCTGGCCGTAATCGTATTCCCACGTGTGAGCGCGCTGGCCTCCGGCAGAATAGGCGTAAAACGCCCCGGTTACGAGCCCATTGTCCAGCGTTTCAAATTGGCACCCGAGCAGCGGCACTCCCTGCGGCAACCCATCAGCCCTGAACCATCCCTTGTTGACCGTCTTGAGAAGAGGATAGGAAGGAGTATCATCCGCGTAACCGTAGTAGTTTACTGTGCCTTCTACCGAAAACTGGTTAAAGAGGCCAATCGTGGTCTGATCTGCCAAGTACGAAATCGGCCAAGCGCCAAATACCCAGTCATGGTTGTAAATCGTCTTCGATGTTCTGCCCGAAGTTGTGCTGAGCACGGTTGTATTCTTCGCAGTCCATCCACCGGTGACTTGGGTATTTGCCCCTGAATTTCCGATATTCCAACTGGTCGAATAAGTAAATGTCTGGGATAGAGCAGTCGTGGAGCCATCAAATTTCACCGTTCGGCTTGTGATTGCTGGGGTGCTGTAGGTGTACGCGCAGGAACCGAGGTTCCCATCAACGTCGTTGTATGCGATGGAAGACGCGTCCAAGTACGTCCCCCAACCATAGGTGACGGTGCCCCCGGAGGGATACGTGATCTGTTTTAGAAGGCCGGTAGCGCCATCGTAGTCAAACTTGTAAGACTGGCCATTCGGCAAGTTAAGTTGCTTTATGACACTGACTGATGCGTTGCCTGCGCCATCGTTCGCGAATGCGGTCGCTGGAAGCGCTTGGCAGTGAGTCGAACTGCTCCTGTTCGTGGACGTGATTGTCTGTCCGGTTGGAGTAATGGTCTGCCATGTCAGAGAGTAGCCTAGTCCTCCGACGCTGATCGTTGACGTGCCACTTCCGAAGCTGGAAAGAGTCACCTCGCTCCGTCCTAATGTGTCGGTGACGACGAGGAAATTACCCGGCGCACTACCAACATTGGCAATGTTTCCATTGGAATCTTCGACGTAGGTGGGAAGCCAGTACTGGACATTGTTGTCCCCAGTCTTTTCTATCGAGCCGAAAACATAAATTGCCCCATCAGGTCCCGCCACTCTCGGAAATCCAGTGCCGCCGTTTGGCTGACCATTGGTAAATGGCAGTGTCGCCTGATAATTCGTTTCGCTAACAGAGTCCGCTTCCACCAATGTCGGCACCTCGCCGGTACAAACCCCGGCGTAGGTTGGATTGAGATGCGACAGATTGAGCTGGTGATCGGACCCAGCGGTATCCTTGAACATGAATGCTGAATAAACCTGACAAGGGTATCCCGGACCTGATCCGTACGGGTATTGATTGCTAAGTGAAAAGGAGACTTCGGGAAATGAGGACGACCACCCTCCCCTTGTCAAATTGCCGTCTGCTGCACTATTTGCGGCATAACCCTGCGGGTGTGGACAGAAGCGACCGCTGTGGTCTAGGCATTGTTGGGCATAGCCCGCCTTTCTCGCTAGGAACCACGCACGACCTGAGTTGTATTCGACGGCAAACGGGATCGTGAGTTTTCGACCTGGCGCGACGGGCAAGTCTATGTGGATGGTCAGCGCACCCGTGGTCGGATTGACGCTCTCATTCAGCATCCCGATATAGTTGTGACCGGAGCCTTGGACGGGAGGGGCAGTGGCGTCAGTAATCTGGGTGACCTGAGCCAGCGCCAGATGCGCAAGGAGAATTGCAATCGTAGGAATTAGAAGTAGGCGAGAAAATCGCGTCGTCATGAATCTTCCCCTGGTTTGCGATAGCTCCACGCCCGTAGAGGAAAATGCCCCAGAATCGGCACACTCCGACTCTGTAGACAGGCGTTCGGCTTCGGGGAAGCCCAATCGGGAAGTCTCAGAAAAATACCTGAGATTGAAAATCTTCCTTGCTGGGATTGGTGAGAAGGCTAGGCCACCAACAAATGTCTGTCAAGCGTAATCGATGCCATCACGTTAATGCGTGGTGAAATTCACATCTGCGTTGACCGGGAAGCGGTCTAACGTTACGTACGTAGGTTACGTACTCCGTTTCTGTTGCTGTTGCTTCGCGGAATTGAAGCAGAAAGACGGTCAATCTGGTTTCGGAAAGTGAATAGACTCCGGCCCGCGACTAGCTAGAAAGTTTGCCGGTCGCGGGAATTAATAAAGGAGGATTATCTGATGCCGCATTGTGCAGGCGGGGCAGTTGACCTCTAGCTGGCGAGCAATCGCCGTCGTCGATTTTCGAGGACTTGATCCTCGAAGACCGGGAGAAGGTAGCAACTCACGACCATCGCGACTCCAACGAGAACTGTGATGGCATACAGACCATACCTCAGCCATTTCCGCTCGACCTGCTCGACGTGCTTCAGCCCAACGAACATCAGGTTCTGACTGAGGTCGGAGCGCACCAAGCAGGCGAAAAGCTCCGCCCGCTGTTCTAGATCATCCTGATTTACGGCAACGGAAACGCCGATCGCCACGAACGTGTGTTCCAGAAGCTCCCGCAATTCGTGAAGGAGGGTATGTTCCTTAGCACCCGGAAATCTCTCATCTTCAGCAATCGCAATGGTTCGGGTTCCGTTGTATGCGGCGTTGTAGCCTCTCAATTCGGTGGGCATAGAGCGGACTGATACCGATATTCCCAATTGCACGCAAAGCTGGGAAAGGTTCCCGAAATATGTCAGGGTGCTGACGCCAAAAAACGCAATGAACTCCGTTGCCAGGAGCTCTTCGCTGGGAGGCCAATTCTCGCGTTGAGTGGCGATTTTCTGGCAAAACGAGAAAAGCCGATCGGAATCGCCGGATTGCTGGGAGGTACTCATGACGCTACCTTCTGCCCCGTAGCCAGCAACCGCCGTCCTGTGGTGCTTTCATACAGCTCCACAATGAACCGTTTGGCTTCCAGGCTGAGATGGCTACCTTTAAGCCTTGTCCCATGCCGGTAATGGGGATCACGGATCACGTGCTGGTACGCCTGTTCAACCTGGGCGCGTTCTAGCCGTTCTGAGGAGTCATCTTCCAGATAACCGGCTGCCACAAGCAAGTCTCGTTGCGGTACTTCGTAAACCTTCGCCAGCCGAGTCAGGATGTCGGGGTGTGGTGGATTGCGGCGACCCCGTTCTACCAGCGAGATGTAGGCATTGGAAACCTTGGCTGCCTTTTCTACCTGCTTTAAGGTCAGCCCCTTTTCTTTCCGCAAGCGTCGTAGGTAGCTTCCGAACTGCTCCATGCAGCGATTCTAACCGTTACGTTAACAATTGCAAGAGGAAGTTTATGCATTGACAAGTTCATAGAGATCGTTTCACAATGGGCGTACAGCTGTAAGAATCTGTTAACAGGAGCGTGAAGGGTAAGTGAGTTCAAGGTCGATACTGCTCGTGACTCGCGAATTGTTTCCGTGCCCTCTCTGCGCTCGTGGTCTCGATGTGCGCCAGACGAAAAAGCACAAACCCTACGTGATCTGCGATCCGTGCGGAATGCAACTGTTCGTTCGCACCAAAGCAGGCATGAACCGCTTCGAGGCCCTCGTCTCAGATTCCGCTGCCAGAGGTATCTGGCAACGACTGGAAGAGTTGCAGCGGCAATATCAGAAGACGTGCCCTGAATGTGGCAACAAGTTTTGGATTCATCCAACGAGGGTAAAGACAAATTGGGTGGACGGGAGTTTTGAGGGCTATCGCTGCCCCGAGAAGGGATGCAAAGGCGTGGCGAAATGGGAAACGGAGGAGGGCAAGACGAAATGAGAATCACACTGTTTGGATTGCTCGTCGTGGCGGGAACGCTGTTGCTCGTGGTTTATGCCATCGAGGTCTATCAGGAAAGAAGTCAAGCAAAACAGGATACCAAGCCTGGAAGCTCCTCTTTCCCTGATGGCCCGAACTCTGGAGGGACAATTCCTGGGTAGTTCGCAGAACGGCTGTCGGGAATTGTGTGCGGATCATGCGAGCGAATGCAAATTCGGAATGGATGACGGTAACGGAAGCAGCCAATTATCTAAAGGTCAAGCCGCGCACGTTGTTGCTATGGGCGCGGCAGGGCCGGGTGAAAGGCTTTGCGCTTTCCGGTATTCAGCGTCACGTTTGGCGATTCCGCCGACAGGACTTAGATGCTGCCCTTCTGGAATCCTCCGTGCTACCCTCCCTTACGCCATCCGTGCGCCCTGCGGAAAGGATGGGCGAATGAAAAGGGCAGCACGGTTCAAGACTGGAAGTGTTGTATTCGACAAACGACGTAGGACGTGGAACTACCTGTGGTGGGAAGAAGGCAAACGGCGGTCGCGGCTGATCGGTACGCTCCAGCAATACCCGACAAAGGGGTCAGCATGGAAAACCGCACAGTCGTTACAGCCGATGTCAGGTACGCCAACGCTCGAAACGGAGATAACGGTGAGTGCGATTGCAGCACGTTATCAGGCAGAACGATTCCCAACGCGGCATGACACCGCTCGAACGTATCGCTCGTGGCTTCGGAAGCACATTTTGCCGAAGTGGGGCGATCTGCCAGTGAGTGCAATCCAGCCCAGGCCGGTTGAGCTGTGGTTGCGATCCCTGCCGCTCTCGCCGAAAAGCAAGGCACACGTGCGGAATATGATGTACATGCTGATGGACTTTGCGATGTGGGCCGGAGTGATCCAGCTTGCTCGCAATCCGATGGAACTTGTGGTGGTAAAGGGCGCGACTAAGCGAATCAGGAAGCCGCGCAACCTCACCGTGGAAGAGTTCCAAAAGTTGCTGGCTCAGCTTCATGAACCTTTCCGCACTATCGCTCTGCTGTGCGTGTGCTTCGGCTTACGGATCAGCGAATGCTTGGCTTTGAAGTGGGCCGACGTTAACTGGTTCGACGGTGCTCTCTCCATTGAGCGGAGTATTGTCGAGCAGAACGTTGACGACGTGAAAACCACCGATTCACGGCGAACTCTGATTGTCGCGAACGAACTGCTGGACGTGCTGAAGGTCTGGAGGCAAACGACGCAATTCTCTGCCGAGGGAGACTGGATATTTGCCAGTCCGGTCAAGATCGGCAGGCTGCCATACAGCTACACTGGAGTATGGCGCGATTTGCAGCGGGCCGCTGGGGCTGCCGGTATCGGCAAACTCGGTACCCATGCCTTCAGGCACACGTACCGGACGTGGCTCGATTCAGTGGGCACTCCCGTCGGTGTGCAGCAACGACTCATGCGGCACAGCGACATCAGAACCACGATGAACCAGTACGGAGACGCTTTGACCGATGATATGCGACAGGCTCATTCAAAGGTAGTGGGCTTGGCGCTTTCACGGGCTTAACGGATCGCGAGCGGATCGCAGAGGTCTGTAACCTACTGAAAGAATGGCTCCTCAGGTAGGACTCGAACCTACAACCCTCCGGTTAACAGCCGGATGCTCTGCCATTGAGCTACTGAGGAGTGTGTGCGTGCCTGAGGGGCGCGCATGTATCTTGCAGAAAAATCATAGCAGACGCGACCGCGATTGGGAACATTGCGTCATAGATTCGCCAACACAGCTGCAGAACACTTCGTGACGCAATCGCAATCACAGCTGCCAGCGCAATCGCATTCGCCGCTAGGGAATGCCTTTCCCGTTCAGGAACCCTCCACGGCATAGGAGGAGGCAAAGGAGTTGAGGGAGGCTTGCAAGGCCGGGAGCCGTCGTCCCTCGATTTTCAGCCCATCCAGGTCATGGACAGTTCGCGGCACACGAAGCACGGTGACACTGCCCCCGGCGGAGCGGGCAGGTTCCGTCGATCCCGTTCTGCTAACCTATTCCTCGGCTCCTGATCTAACAAGACGAGCGAGGTGCTTATGATGGGAGGTCTTCGTTTGTTTACGTCTTTCCTGCTGTTGCTGATGGGCGCGGCTGTCATGGTCTGGGCGGCGGATGCCACGACCCCCTCCGGCCCTCCGAAAGCGAAAATTGCGCCCGTAGAGGACACGGTCCAGGGGCACAAGATCGTCGATCCTTATCGCTACCTGGAGAATCGCGACGACCCCGATACCAAACAGTACGTTGAGCAGGAACTGGCGTACACGCGCAGCATCCTTGACCCTTTGCCCGGGCGCGACAAAATCAATGCTCGCTTGTCGCAGTTGATCACGATCGGCACGATCGGCGCCCCGCAGATCGGCGGCAAATATTACTTCTATACCCGGCGCGAGGGCAACCAGAATCAACCCGTGCTCTACGTGCGGGAGGGGTTGAACGCGACCGATCGTGTGCTCGTCGATGTGAACAAGATGTCGACCGACGGAACGGTGGCGCTCGACTGGTGGTTTCCAACAGACGACGGCAAGTACATCGCGTATGGAACCTCACCAAACGGATCCGAAGAGAGCACGCTGCATGTGATCGAGACTGCAACCGGAAAACTGCTGGCGGATGCGATTGATCGCACGCGTTTTGCCAGCGTGGCCTGGAAGAAGGACGACTCCGGCTTCTACTATTCCCGCCATCCCAAGAAGGGCGATGTTCCCGAAGGCGAAGAGGTTTACCACGTCAAGATCTTCTACCACCAACTGGGCGACGATCCCGCCAAGGATCCGCTGACCTTCGGCGAAGGCCGCAATCCGCAGGACATTCCTGGCGTTTCCCTCTCCGAAGACGGCCGTTGGCTGCTGATCACGGTGTTTGAGGGCTGGACGAAGACAGAGATGTATCTGCAGGACCTGAATTCGAAAAATCCGCCGATCGAGATCACGACCGGCAAGGAATTCTTGTACGGTGCTGACTTCTATAAGGGCAAACTCTACATCACAACCAACGAGGATGCTCCGCGTTACCGCGTCTTCGTCGCAGACGCGGCAAATCCGAAGCGGGAAAACTGGCGGGAACTGATTCCGCAAACGGATGCCGTCCTGCAGAGCGCGGGCGTCACAGGTGGCCAGCTGTTCGGCCAGTACGAGCACAACGCCAGTTCGGAATTGAAGATATTCGATCTCGATGGCAAAAAGATCGCCGATATCGCATTGCCGACAATTGGCACGGTATTTTCCACGGGCGGCAAGTGGGACAGCAACGAGGTGTTCTTTGGTTTCCAGTCGTATACGGTGCCGCCGTCGATTTACCGCTACGACCTGACTTCGGGAAAGACTTCGCAGTGGGCCAAAGTCGAAGCGCCTTCCATTGATCCCTCGGCATTTGAAGTCGAGCAGGTTTGGTACAATTCGAAGGACGGCACGCGCGTGCCCATGTTTGTCGTCCACAAGAAAGGACTGGAGAAGAACGGAAAGAACCCCATTCTGCTGACTGGTTACGGGGGGTTCAACATCTCCGAAACGCCCAGCTTCAGCCGCGCGATGTATCTGTGGATGGAGCATGGCGGCGTCTATGCGGTTGCAAACCTGCGCGGCGGTTCGGAATTCGGCGAAGACTGGCATCGCGCCGGCATGCTGGAGAAGAAACAGAACGTGTTCGATGATTTCATCGCTGCGGCCGAGTATCTCATCGCCCAGAAATACACTGACAAGGATCACCTGGCGATTCTAGGTGGCTCGAACGGCGGATTGCTGATGGGCGCGATGATCACGCAACGTCCGGACCTGTTTCGAGCCGTCATCTGTGCAGTTCCGCTGCTTGACATGCTGCGCTATCAGAACTTCCAGATCGCGAAGCTCTGGATTCCGGAGTACGGATCCGCCGAAGATCCGAAGCAGTTCGATTTCATCTATGCCTACTCGCCTTATCACCATGTGAAGGCGGGGCAGGAGTATCCGGCGATCCTCTTTATGACGGCGGATACGGACACGCGGGTCGATCCGATGCACGCCAAGAAGATGGCCGCTCTGATGCAGGCGGAAGCCAAGAACGGCGCGAGCAAGGAAAGGCCGATCCTGTTGCGCATTGAGACGAAGGCTGGTCACGGTCAGGGAAAGCCGGTGACCAAGCAAATCGAAGAGAATACGGATATGTATTCGTTCCTGTTCTGGCAGTTGGGAATGAGGCCGTAGTGCGGATTTTGGAGGGCGGGCGCCATGCCCGTCCTCCCCGATCGTCACGGCACTCTGCTCGCTGGGTTGCACCTTGGTAACGCCAAATTCCCGCGGAAATTGGGGCGATGTCCTCGCGGCCTGCCTGTCCTCTGTGGTTAAATGAGGGCAATGGCTGATCCTAAGATTCGCGTCCTCGTAGCGAAGCCCGGTCTCGATGGGCATGACCGCGGCGCAAAAGTCATCGCTCGTGCCCTGCGGGATGCAGGCATGGAAGTCATTTATACCGGCTTGCGTCAGACACCGGAGATGGTCGTCAATGCCGCACTCCAGGAAGACGTTCAGGTCATCGGACTGTCGATCCTTTCCGGTGCGCACAACGCGATCGTTCCTCGCGTGATGGATCTTCTCAAACAGAACAAGATGAACGATGTTCTGGTGTTGGTAGGGGGCATCATTCCCGACCAGGATGTCGACGGCCTGAAAAAGGCGGGAGTGGCCGGCATTTTCCAGCCCGGCACAGCGATGGATGACATCGTCAAGTTCATCCGCGAGCACGTAAAACCGCAGACTGTCGGCGCCTAGCGCTCGGTCGAGACGCGGCCACATCTCCCTTGCGCAGACTTGGGCAGATCGTTCGGCATTACTCTAGCTCCAATGGCCCAATCCTTCTTTGAGATGGAGCGCATTGCCGGCGCACAACATCTCCGCTTGATTTCACCTGACGGCACGAACCGCTTGACGCGATCGTGCGTTCTCTCGCTGACCGCTGCCGTAGCGGAACTGCGCAGCCATCCGGTTCCGCTCATCATCGCGGGAAATTCGAAGTTCTTTTCGGTGGGCGCTGACTTGAATGAAATCACGGCCCTATCCGGTCCATCGGCGCTCGATTTTTCCCTCATGGGACAAGGCCTCATGAATGCAATCGCCTCATTCCCCGCAACGGTGATCGCAGCCGTCGAAGGCCACTGCATGGGCGGTGGCCTCGATCTGGCTCTGGCATGCCATCGCCGAATCGCGTCGCCTCATGCCATTTTCGGACATCGCGGCGCCGCGCTCGGTTTGATCACCGGCTGGGGCGGAACGCAACGTCTGCCACGCTTGATCGGCAAGGGCCGAGCCCTGGAGTTGTTTGTCGCGGCCGAAAAGATCACGGCAAGGAGGGCTCTGGAGATTGGATTGGTGGAAACGATCGCGCAACACCCACTCGACGAGGCCATGCGACTACTCGCGAGAAGACGAACCGATTCGCAGTGATAGATGGCCCGGGGAGGCCGCTTATATCACCATTCGCCAATCCAGAAAGGCCCCCATCCATACCAGGTTCAAGAATCCAGAGGCGGCAAAATAGAAACTGAATCGCGGCCAGCTCAACCGGCGCGTGGCGTACGCTCCGAGAACGAAGAACGCCGGATACACCAGCAGCAAGTATCGGGTGGCGGCGAATAATGGGTGCCCGGTGTACAGGAATACCTGAACAATGACGGCGACGGCGAAGATCTTGTCCTCGATTCGCACTTCGCGCCGAAGGCTCAGGGCGGCGAACAGAACCACCAGGCCGAGCTTGATTGCGAGGAAGGCATCGTGATCGATGGAGATGTGGCGCACTGCGTCGGCAACGCCCATCCACGGCGGCGCGAAAGATACTCCCTGGTGCCGGTACGATTCGACAACCGACATTCGCCCCGACCACCGCAGCCATCCCCAATAACCCGCGAGACCCGCAGGCGTCAACAACACGATCGTGGAGCGCAAGCTTGCGCTTCGGAGGGCCAACACCGCCAGCGGCACCACGACCAGCACGCCGGAGGGGCGACTCAAGCCGGCGGCAAATCCACATGCGGTCGCGAAACCCCAATGTCCGCCTCGCGCAAAAACCACCGACCAGACGATCAGAGCGAGAGTCAGGGACTCGGCATAGCCGGCAAACAGCATGAAGCTGCCCGGCCAGGCGCAAAACAGCAGGAGCGTGCGAAGCCGTCCCATGCTCGAAAGACTGTCGCGCCCCAGCCTAAGGAGTCCGCAGAGGGAAAAGAATGCGGCCACCGTGGAAATCAGCAGAGCGGCGGCCGTCGCCGGCATGTCCCACGAAAACAAGCGGATCACGGTGGGGTAAAGCGGATAGAAAATTACCGCCCGCTGATGGTCGTAGCCCGCCTGCGCGATGCGTAAGTACCACAGCGTATCGAAACGTTCCCAGATCCCCAGGAAGGCATAGTACAAAGTGCCGGGTGCGGGAAGGTTCTCTGTGAGCATGTTGCTGTGAACCGCGGCCGGGTCGGGGTGCACCATGAAGGCAAGGACAGCAGCTACCAGAGAGTAGAAAACGCGCAACGCTACGGTGAGGGCGGCGGCAAGCTTATACTCCGGCCACGATTCGATCTTGTGGAGCATCTCCAGGATTGTACTGCCCGGGATTACTGGCTCAATGCTCTGCGTTGCGCCATCTATCGCTGCTGATATAGGGTAAGGTGTTTCAATAGACTACTCATGGCCGACCGCACTGAATCCACTGCGCTTTCTATTAATAACGTCCTTTCCACCAAGGTCGATCCCAGCTCGCTTCGCTTCGAATCCAACATGCGCGCGATGGCCGATCTGGTCGCCCAGGTTCATAACCAGGAAGAAAAGATCCGCGAGGGTGGTGGAGAGAAGGCAATCGAGAGCCAGCATGCCAAGAATCGCCTGACGGCGCGCGAACGCATCAACCTGCTCGCTGATCCGGGCACCTTCTTTGAAGTTGGATCTTATGCGGCGTTTGGGATGTACGAGGAATGGGGCGGCGCGCCGGCAGCGGGCGTTGTCACCGGCCTGGCGCGCGTTCACACGCGGCTGGTCATGCTGATCGTGAACGACGCGACCGTCAAGGCCGGAGCATTCTTCCCGATGACCGCGAAGAAAGTCATTCGGGCACAGAACATCGCCATCGAAAATCGCATTCCAACGATCTACCTCGTCGACTCCGCCGGTGTGTTTCTGCCTTTGCAGGAAGATGTCTTTCCCGACACCGACGATTTCGGCCGCGTCTTTCGCAACAACGCCGTGATGTCGGCCATGGGTATTCCGCAGATCGCCGCGATTATGGGCATGTGCGTGGCGGGCGGCGGATACCTGCCGGTGATGTGCGACAACGTGCTCATGACCGATGGCAGCGGGCTGTTCCTCGCCGGCCCGGCGCTGGTGCAGGCGGCGATTGGACAGAAGATTTCGGCGGAGGAACTCGGCGGCGCAGCGATGCATTCCTCGATCAGCGGCACAGTCGACTTTCACGAACCGAATGATGAAGCCTGCCTGGCGCGGATTCGTTCGCTGGTCGAGAAATGGGGCTATCGCCGGCAGTCACTCTGGGATCGGAAGAAGCCCGTCGATCCCGCTTTGACCGTCGAAGAAATCTACGGAGTCTTCGATGCCTCGCCGGCTCGTCCGTACGACATGAAGGAGATCCTGGCGCGCATCATCGACGAAAGCCGCTTCGACGAGTACAAGCCCGAATATGGCAAGACCTTGATTTGCGGGTATGCACGGATTGGCGGGTTTGCGGTGGGCATCGTGGCTAATCAGAAACTCCATGCCCAGCAGACGGATCACGAGGGAAACAAGCGCGTGGAGTTTGGTGGCGTGATCTATACGGAGTCGGCTGAGAAGGCCGCGCGTTTCATCATGGACTGCAATCAGAACCTGATTCCATTGGTCTTCTTCCACGATGTCAATGGATTCATGGTGGGACGAGACGCGGAGTGGAGCGGCATCATCAAGGCCGGAGCGAAGATGGTGAGCGCGGTGTCGAACTCTGTCGTGCCAAAGATTACCGTTATCGTCGGCGGCTCGTTCGGCGCCGGGCACTACGCCATGTGCGGCAAAGCGTACGATCCGCGGTTTGTCTTCGCCTGGCCGACCGCCCGCTATGCCGTGATGAGTGGCGACTCCGCGGCGGGTACGCTGGTGGAGATCAAGGTCAAGCAACTCGAACGTGGCGGCAAGAAGCTGAGCGACGAAGAGAAGAAGGAACTGTTCGACTCGGTGAAGAAGACCTACGACGAGCAGAGCGACCCTCGCTACGGCGCCTCGAGATTGTGGATCGACAAGATCATCGACCCGATGGAGACGCGGCAGGCAATTACCCAGGCGCTGGAGGCGGCATCGCTGAACCCGGAGGTCGAGGAGTTCAAGGTGGGAGTGCTGCAGACCTGATCGGGTCATCTGACGATCGGGCTATCGGGTGATCTCCAGATGAGCCGATAACCCGATCGCCCGATCACCCGATAGAATCCGATCAAGATGAGCGACACCATCAAACTCATCGAGTGTCCCCGCGATGCCTGGCAAGGGCTCAAGGGCCAGATCCCGACCGATCTGAAGGTGAGCTATCTGCAGGCGCTGATCAGTTCGGGTTTCAAGCACATCGATGCCGTTTCGTTCGTCTCGCCGAATGCCGTGCCGCAGATGGCGGATTCCGAAGAAGTACTGAAGGAACTCGATCCGCCCGATGACGTCGAGATCATCGGCATCGTCGTCAACGAGAAGGGCGCTCAGCGCGCGATCGACACGCAAGCGGTGCGTACGATCGGGTTTCCATACTCGGTCTCGCCAACTTTCCTTCAGAACAATCAGCGTCAGACGCTCGAAGATGCGATTGAAGAACTGGAGAAGATCGAGAAGAAAGCGGACGACGCCGGACTCGAGACCGTAGTCTATATTTCCATGGCGTTCGGCAATCCCTATGGCGATCCGTGGAGCGTGGAGGAAGTGGTGGAAGCGGTCGGCCTGCTCGAGTCCCAGAACATCCGCATGATCTCGCTTGCCGATACCGTGGGCATGGCTTCGCCGGAACAGGTTCGTGAAGTTGTCGGTGCGGTGATGGCGAAGTATGACTACCTCGAGATCGGCGTGCATCTGCACAGCCGGAGGGACGATGCGGCTGCCAAGATTCTTGCGGCGTACGACGCGGGTTGCCGGCGGTCCGACTCAGCGATAGGAGGGCTCGGCGGATGCCCGTTCGCGCAGGATGACCTGGTCGGGAATATTCCGACGGAGAAAGTTCTTGAAGCATTGCGTGGCCGCGGCGCGCAGTTGCCGCCGCTCAAGCCGCTGGACGCGCTATTGAAGGCATCGGCGGAGATGGGGAACAGGTATAAGAACGTATCGGCTGAAGACTAAGAATTGTAGTGGCGAAAACGCAGATTACCGGTTTCCGGAATGAACTACACAACCCTCCAACTTGTCCACGACTCTGGTATCGCGATTCTCACTCTTAACCGTCCCGACAAACGGAATGCCATCAGTTATGAACTGATCGACGAATTGCTACGTGCGCTGGAAGAGGTGAAGAGCTCAAATGCGCTTGTGCTGATCGTCACCGGGGCAGGGAAGGCCTTCTGCTCTGGCATGGACCTCGACAACCTGAAAGCGCTTGCGGGGCGTACTCCTGAACAGAATCTCGACGATTCAAGGAAGATGGCGAGCCTATTCCGCTCGCTCTACGAATTTCCTCGACCAACGATCGCTGCCGTGAATGGCGCCGCGGTTGCCGGCGGCACCGGCCTGGCGACGCTGTGCGACTTCACGCTGGCCGTGCCGGAAGCGAAATTCGGCTACACGGAAGTGCGCATTGGTTTTGTGCCGGCCATCGTATCGACATTTCTGCTGCGCCAGGTAGGCGAGAAGATTGCCCGCGACCTGCTGCTCACGGGAAGATTGTTCGACGCGCAGGAAGCCCTGCGTATCGGGCTGATCAATGAAATCGTGCAGGCCGGAAAATTGCTTGACCGGGCCCGCGAACTTGCCACCCAGCTGATGGACAACTCGCCTGCATCGCTGGCATATACCAAGCGATTGCTGAGCGACCACGCGCAGGCCGAACTCGACACCCAGATCGACGCCGCGGTCCGTGAAAACGCCGGCATCCGGGCCACGGCCGATTTTCGCGAGGGCATCACTGCATTTCTTGAGAAGCGGAAACCAAAATGGAAGGGCCAATGAACGATCGAACCGCACCGGCCGGCGCGGCATCCGCGGTGAACGAGACTCGCGTCCGCGTGCGTTACGCTGAGACCGACCAGATGGGTGTTGTCTATCACTCCAATCACTTCATCTATTTTGAGGTCGGCCGCGTGGAGATGCTCCGCCAGCTCGGCTTCCATTACAAAGATATGGAGCGCGAAGACGGTTGTTTCATGGCCGTCATCGACGCGCGCTGTCGCTACAAAGCTGCGGTGCTCTATGATGACGAGGTTCTGGTGCGCACGTACTTGAAAAACGTCCGCGAAAGGATGGTCCACTTCGCGTACGAGCTCTTGCGGGTGTCGACCGGCGAGCTGTTAGCCGAGGGCGAAACCACGCACATTGTGGCCGACAGGAACATGAAACCGCGGGCGCTGCCGGAGAAGTACATGAAGCTGTTCCGGGAAGCTATCGGCAGGTCAGGGGACGGAAGCGCGTGACGTGTCGCATGCAACCTGAATCGGAAGACGGAAAGACAGAACTGAGACGACGGTGCAAGCCCTTCATATTAACGGCAACGATCTGACCCTGGCCGCAGTGCGCGAGGTCGCCAGCGAGCGGCGTCCGGTGCTGCTCGACCCCGATGCGCGCGAAACGGTAGGTCATGCGCGCTCTGTGGTGGACTCATTGGTGGCGAACAATCAGGTTTCCTACGCCATCACGACCGGCGTCGGCAAACTCAGCGATGTGCGCATCGCCGGCGACCAGATTCGCGAATTGCAGGTGAATCTTGTGCGCTCCCACGCGGTCGGAGTCGGCGAGCCGCTGCCGATTTCTGAGACGCGTGCCATGATGCTGCTGCGCGCCAATTCGCTTTCCAAAGGGAACTCCGGCGTGCGCGCGGTGGTGATCGACACGATCTGCGAGTTGCTCAATCGCGGGGTCACGCCGATGGTGCCCTCGCAGGGAAGTGTCGGAGCCAGCGGTGATCTCGCGCCTCTGGCTCACCTCGCCCTTGCCTTGATCGGCGAAGGCGAATGTTTCGATGAGAAAGGGACACAAGTACCCAGCGCGGAGGCGCTGAAGCGTGCCCAGATCAAGCCTCTGGTGTTGGAAGCGAAAGAAGCAGTGTCGCTCATCAATGGCACGCAAGCTATGCTGGCGGTGGGCACGCTCTCACTACTCGCGGCCGAAGTGTTGATCGATTCCGCGGACGTGATCGGAGCCATGTCGTGCGACGCCCTGAAGGGAACAGATGTCGCTTACGACGAGCGCATTCAGAAGGCGCGTCCTCACAATGGACAGACGCGAACTGCGGCCAATCTGCGACGCCTACTCGAAGGCAGCCAGATCCGCGAGTCGCATCGTGACTGTGGGCGCGTGCAGGACGCCTACTCGCTGCGCTGCATCCCCCAGGTGCACGGCGCCGTTCGCGACACGTTGACCCACTGCCGGCGGGTGTTCGAGACGGAAGTGAACTCGGCCGTCGACAACCCGCTCGTCTTCGTAAGAAAGAAGGACAGCGGAACGGGCGGTTCGTCCGTCCAAGGCCGTGTGGGGATGGACGCCCCTTCGACAGGCTCAGCCCAAGCTCTCGTCCGTCCGGCGGAACGGACATCGACGCAGTGGGAAGGCGACGTGATCTCCGGCGGCAACTTTCACGGCGAGCCGGTGGCATTTGCCCTCGACTTTCTCGCGATCGCGCTAAGCGCGCTGGCCGGCATCAGCGAGCGGCGGGTGGAGCGCCTGGTGAATCCCGCGCTGAGCGAGGGCCTGCCGCCGTTTTTGGCTCCCGGTGCGGGGCTGAATTCCGGCTTTATGATGCCGCAGGTCACTGCCGCAGCCTTGGTTAGTGAGAACAAAGTGCTGGCGCATCCGGCGTCGGTCGATTCGATCACGACCTCCGGAAATAAAGAAGACTATGTCTCCATGGGGATGACGGCGGCGATCAAGCTGAAGAAGGTGATCGAGAACGCGCGCAACGTCCTGGCGATCGAAGCCATGGCGGCGGCGCAGGCGATCGATTTCCTCTCGCCCCTCAAGACTTCAAAATCCCTGCAGCAAGCGCACGCTGCGATACGGGCGGTATGTCCGACGATGGACAAAGACCGTGTCATGTATCAGGACTTCGTGCGGATCGCAGAGGTAATCGCTGCAGGGAAGGTGGCGGAGGCAGTGCGTTAGGTTTCGCCGTGCCTCCGTGTCTCTGTGGTGGGTTCGGTTCACGCCGACTTCGCTGCGCCACCATCCAATCCCAGCTCTCCCGCAATCCCCTTCATCGCCTCGATACAGAACGCGATATGTTCTTCCAGGTCCACGCCCAGGTCGGCGGCGCCGTTGATGATGTCATCGCGATTCACGCTGCGGGCGAAGGCTTTGTCCTTCATTTTCTTTCGCACAGACTTCGCTTCCACCTCGGCAAGCGATTTCCCCGGTTTGACCAGGGCGCAGGCGGTAAGAAATCCAGCGAGCTCGTCGCAGGCAAAGAGAGCCTTCTCCATCGGAGTATCCCGTGACACCCCCGTATACTCGGCGTGCGACATGATTGCGCGACGGATTTCTTCTGAATATCCACGCTCTTTCAAAATCTCGTTCCCGCGATAGGGATGATCTTGGGCACTCGGCCAGCGCTCGTAGTCGAAGTCGTGAATCAGTCCCGCCAATCCCCAAAGCGCTTCGTCGCCGCCCATTTTCCGGGCATACGCACGCATGCAGGCTTCAACTGCAAGTGCATGTTTTCGCAGGCCTTCCGACTGGGTGAACTCAGTTAGTAAATACCACGCCGCCTCGCGCTGACCCATGGTTTTGTACCCGTTTTCTCCTGGTTTTCGCCGCCTAATTAGGAAATTCTTGGCGAAATTCCGCATTTTGCCCTACTTTTTTCTTGACTTCCACAACCCCAATCCTGCAGATTACGCTGCAGTTGGCTTTGAGAGTAGCCCCTGCTCTGGCACTCCCAAACCCTGAATGGCCACCACACTCGCTCCCGTCGATTCACGGGAGGTTATCCGCTGCGACCACTGTCTACTAGTTCAATTCCGTACAACCAACAACCTCTGTCGCCGTTGCCATTTGTCATTAGACGAGGACGAACCGGAATCGATCGCGCCTGTCCCAATTCCGGCCGTGCTGCCGATCAACGGAAATGGTCACGGACATCTTAACCTCGCCAACTCCATCCGTTCCCTGCGGCTGCGAAGCGGGCTGAGCCAGCGTCAGTTGGCCGGACGCATGTCCGTGCCGCGGACCTACGTCTCGAAGATCGAAAACGAAAAGGCGACGCCAACGCTTTCCTCGCTCGAACGCCTCGCGAAGGCCCTGGAGGTCACCGTGCCTGAATTGCTGTCTGGTGGGGAACGCAGCCGTCAGGAAGAAATTCGCGAACTCATGGAAGATCCGTTTATCGCCGATATTCTTCCGTACGTGGCGCAATTGAATGGCATGCAGATGTCGAGCATTCTGGCGCAGGTGCGCGACCTGACCGTGCGGCCGAGACGGAGCGCGTAGCAGGCAGTCGGAAGCGAAAGGGATCCTTCGCCTCCGCTCAGATTTCGGCACGCGGCTCACGCCGCGCAGCACTTCAAGTTTTATCCGGGCAACACCTGCTAACTGGACAAGCCGGAGCCTTCGGGCTCCGGCTTTTTTTTGCCTAGTGCCGAGTGCGACGCGAATCGAAATCGCCGTCCTGCCACGCGGTGGTGAGCCTTGGCTCAAGTTGCAGCTGTTTGCATCGCGTGGCAGATGGTTTGCGAATAATGCGCAAGAACTTGCATGAGCCAAAGAATTCCACAGGAAGAATCTCATTATGTGCTTGACCCTGCACGGCTAAGCGGCTAACGTGGCGACACTCCCCGCGGCGGGCGCGTGGTGCCCGTCGTTAATTTTGCTCGATCATGCAACACAGGACAATTCAATGAAGATCTATAAAGTTAGCTCAGTCGTCCTGTTACTCCTGTTGTGTACAGCGTTGGCGCTTGCCGACAGCGTGAAGGACCCCAAAATTGTGATTCGCGGCGTGCAGGGTGGCGGGTCACCAATTGGCTTTTCGCATTGTCCTCCCGAAGGCTGTACCAACGTGGGTATGAACTTCACCTTCCAGGTCCCGGACAGAGGTCAAGGCAATCTGTTCTTCACCAACGCCTCCGGCAAGAACTGGACATCGCTGAAGCTGATTGAGACCGGTGTGCCGGCCGAGGCCATCACCTGCGGGAACAACATGTTCCTCAGCTGCACCATCACGACGCTGGAAAGCGGCGCGGTGGAAATTCTCTTGTCGGGCGTCAAGGGCGGGCACAACCCCAAGAACGGAATTCTCGCCGGAAGCAGCTTTATTATTGGTTTTCAGTGTGTGGATCACAACTGCTGGCCCGGCGGGTTGACCTTTACAGCGCATGCCAGTACGACACCCGAACCAGGTACGATTGCCCTGGTCGCGACGGGTGTAGGTTTGCTGGTCTCGCGCCGCAAGCGGTGGAAGAACACGTTGAATTAAGGCTTGTTTGTTTTGGGCGTGTACTCTTTGACCAGCTGTGCAAACTGTGGCAGGGCCTGGAGCTTCTGAAGGTCGGGATCGTTCCAGGCCTCCTGCGCAGGGTACCCCTTCGATAGCGCCAAGCGCAGCGGTTTGAATGCATCTTCCGGTTTGGCCACCAGAGCCTTCACCACGGCTTCCCAGTACATCAATTGCAGGTCTTCAGGATTGATCGTGCGCGCCTGCTGCACATATTGCAGCGCGTTGCGCGCATCGCCCTTGCGGGCATAGTAGACGGCGACGTCTCCCATGGTGCTCGCGGCTCGCGGATTTACCTGCAGGGTCTGAAACGCTTTCGAGATGGCCTTGTCATAGGCGGCCATCGCTTTGTCAGAATGGCCGGACCAGCGGTAGGCATCGCCGAGATTGCCGAGGTACGTTTCATCGTTCGGCGCCATTTCGACTGCCTTCTCGAACATCTTGATCGATTCCTCGTAATTCTTCAGGAAGAAATACGCCGTTCCCAGATTCGAGTACGTGGCAGCCGAAGGCGCGATCGCCAGCGCCTTCTGGAATTGCGGAATCGCGTCTGTCCACTGGCCATTCCGGTAGAAGGTGAGGCCGATGTTCTCGTAACCGATCGGATTGTCGCTGGCGAGTTCTGTGACTTTCTGGAACGCGGGCAGCGCCTTGGTTGCATCTCCCAGTTCGAGGTAGGCCTTGCCCAGGGCATTGTGGTTCACCCAATAATACGGGTTCGCCGCCACGGCATTCTTGTAGGCAGTGATAGCCTCGTTGTTCTGGCCGTTGGCGGTGTACGCGTCGCCCAGCAAGCGGAAAGCGGAGTCGGAGTTGGGCGCGAGCTCGAGCGCACGCTTCAATTCCGAAATCGCCTGTGCATTCCGTCCCGTCGCCGTGTACACCCCTCCCAGCGCCAGATGCACTTCCGGCGCTGTGCTGGAGAGCCGCTCGGCCTGCTGGGCATTGAGGATCGCCTTCTGGGCCCAGATATTGTCTTTGCTGTCGCCGTAGATCAGCAGGCTGGCATCGGCCATTCCCGCGTAGGCCAGAGCGAAGTTGGGGTCTTTCTCAATTGCCTGCTCGAATAAGGAAATCGCCGGTTGCACACTGGCCGTGTCGTGACTATTCCGCAGGATGTTCTTTCCCTGCAGGTACAAGTCATACGCTTTGAGGTTCTCGGTCGGATGGGCGCCGGTGTGCGCCAATTCCTCGTTCGTGGGCTTCAAGGACAGTCCGCCGACCACGCTGCTGTAAATCTGATCTTCCAGGGTTAACAGGTCTTCAGGGACTCCGGCAAATTCCTGGCTCCAGTCGGTTCGGCCGGTGGTGGCGTTATCGAGTTTCAGGGTGACGCGCAGCTTCTCGCCGCTGCCCTGGACCATCCCCTGCAGAACCAGGTTAGCTCCGACCTCGCGAGCCAGTTTGTTCAGGGGGAGATCTTTTTCCGCAGCCGCTTCGACAGCAGAAGTCGATGCCAGGCGGACTTCCTTCAACTGAAACAACTTTGCCACCAGGGCTTCCTGGATGCCGTCCGCCACATATCCGAGCGCCTTCTCGTCCCCGATGATCTTCGGACGCATGACCGCCACGAACTTCCCCTGGCTCAGCGGGGGGATGCCACGCGTGTTCACGCCGGATATCGTGGGCTTGTTGAGCAGGGTCCTGCCGACGAACGCCGCCATCACCAGGACCAATATCGCTGCCGTGATCCACATCCAGCGCTTGCCCGGAAGGTCGAGATTGACCCGCGACGGGTGAACAATCGGGTGCGGAATCATCTTCGAAAGCTGATCCGCGCTGATATTGGGATTCGCCTCCCAGGCCTTTAACTGCTGCAGCAGTTCCACCACCGAGTGATAGCGGTTCGAGGGTTCGCGCTCGAGGCACCGGCTCACGATCGCGCTCAGGGAGCGCGGAACGGTATTCTCGACATCCGAGGCGGGCTTGGCGACCTCGCGCGTGCGCTTCATCAGGCTGGCGATGGCGGTGTCGGCGTGGTAGGGAGACTTGCCGGTAAGCAGTTCGTAGAAGATCAGGCCGACACTGAAGATGTCGGATCGCTGATCCAGCGGCAGGCCAAGTGCCTGTTCCGGCGACATGTACTCCATCGTGCCGACAATGGCCCCGGTCTGCGTCATGCCGGAATCGCCGAGCGAACGCGCCAGGCCGAAGTCCATCACCACGATCCGGCCCTGTTTGTCGCGCATGATGTTTTGCGGCTTCAGGTCGCGATGGATGACGCCTTCAGCGTGCGCTGCGTCGAGGGCGCGGCAGACTTGCTCGATCATCGGAATGGCTTCCGTCGATGTGACCCTGCCGTTTCGGCGCAGCAGTGTCCGCAGGTCTTCGCCGTCGATGTACTCCATCGTGATGAAACGGATGCCGTCAGCTTCACCTAGGTCGTAGATGCGCACGACATTCTTGTGGGTGATATTGCGGGCGAGGATCAGCTCCTGCTTGAAACGCGCCAGGATTGCCGGGTCTGTCGCCAGCTCCGGGCGTATGACCTTGAGCGCGATCATGCGGTCGAGTTCGCGGTCCCGCGCCTGATACACGGCGCCCATGCCGCCCTGCCCGAGCACGCGGAGGATTTCGTAGCGTCCGCCGAATACAACTCCGGGCTGCAGACTGAGGAATGCCGCGATGCTCGATGCGGCAATGGAAGAAGCCGGCCCGACCGAATGCGGTGTGGGACTTGCGGGACTCTGCGTATGGTGGGCCAGCGTCGGCGCGTCGGAGAGCGGCGGCGGCGTCTGCGCGGCTGCCCCGACGTCATCCCCAAGGCGGCTCGTCCCAGGCATCGTCGGGCTGTCGGAATCGTGGGCCCTGTTGTCGCGATGATCCATGAAGGCAGCCTAGGTACGGAGAGCCAACGCGCGGAGCGCCTCGGTCCTGACAGCGAGGAGGCTATTGCTTAAGGTCGTCGAGGGGGGATCGAGGACCAAGCACCCCGATGGACTAGAAGTATACCCCCTACAGTTGGCATGGCAAAGGACTCCCCGATACACCCAAGGCACCCCTCGCCACGTCCCGCAAAACGCCGACCGGAGATATAATGCATCCCATCTGGCACGCTCCCGGGGTGAGGCATGGGACTGTATTCGCATTACGACGGCGCGCATAATCATCCGGTCAACCGGGCCCTCCACATGATCGCCATTCCCATCGGGTTCTCCTCCCTGATAGTGATCTGGTGGCACTGGATCGTTGCATTACTTCTGATCCCCACCGCATTTGCCCTGGCTTGGCTCGGCCATCTGATTGAAGGGAATAGACCGGCCTTCCTGACAAACCCGGTACATGTGTTTGTTGCGCCCGTCTGGCTGGCGAAGAGGATCTTCGGGAAAAGCAGGGCCTAGCGACGGCATCTCTTTCTTCGGAGGGGTGCCTTTTGGAATTCCCGCTGGACCGTGGTCCAGTCGCTGGGCGGCGATCTAAGACTGTGCGTCGGGCATACTCTCGGCCCGCTTCTTGATTCCGTCGAGCCACTGACGCCGGAGCAGGCCGCTTCCGGGCACAATCAGTCTCCAGTAACGGCCCATGCCGCTGCGGGTGAGATTGTCAGTCGCTAAGACACGTGTCTCGGTGGTGATTGTGGACCATCCGCTGCCCATGTCTTCCACGCTGAAGTCAAACGCCATTTTGACCGCTCCCTGCTCCCGATAATTGGCGAATTCCTGCAAGGTATGAATCTCGAGGCCGCGCTTTGCCCGCACATTCGCACCACCGCACATCACGATTTCATGCTCGCTGCCGCCGGAAACATAACCGGATGCCGAAAACGAGTCGAGAACACGCTTATCCTGCAGAGGATTGCTGTCATGAATGCGCAGCGCCGCGGCGCGAATTTTCAAAAGTGTGACCAGCGACTTCATGTCGCCGAACGTTGACTCGCGTGTGGCCTGCATGACCTGCTCGGGCCGGGCATGGATACGGGCCGAATGCTTCTCGGAGAATTGATATTCCGGCATGATCTCGTCGAGACGGGTTCCGCGTTGCGCGGCATGGAACGTCGAGGCAGGCCAATATAGAGCTGCAAAGGTCAGGGCCACTCCACTGCCAAAAATGAGAGCTCCTACGGCGCGTTTGCGGACTCCTAGGAAACGGAATGGGACAGCCACGTTCACTAGTCCACACAACGCCAGCACAATTCCCGAATAGACCAATGTACTTAGAGGTTGATAGGAGGCCCAATAGTTGAAGAGCAGAACAGCCGCGAACGCCATTACGGCAAGCAGCGTCCAAGCCACAGCCTTGGAAGACATGAGCACATCTCTCCTTGCGGTCGGTTTTGACCCAAGGATATGTTATGTAGTACGTGCGAATGGCCGTCCAGGTTCCGTGGTGCCTCGTTGCTATTCCATTCGCCAGACAGCCTCTACTCCGATTACCAACCGGTCGGTACGAGCATTTCGCTCAGCGACTGTCATCATGGTTAAATAGACTACTGGTTGCGTCTTGAGCGTTATCCCCGCGTGGCTTCCAGTCAAATTGAAATTCTCTGCAGATACCGGCAGACTGCAGGTCCCTCTCTCGTCCTCGCCGTCGGCGCGGGCGGCTCGGGATGACAATCCTGGAAGAGGGAAGAAATGGTGAGGACCTTGGACTTCCAGCTTAACGACGAGCAGTTGCACCTGAAGAAGAGTGTGCGCGAGTTTGCCGAGCGCGAAATCGCGCCCAACGTAATGAAGTGGGATGAGGCCAGCGAGTTTCCCCTGGCGACCATCAAGGAACTCGGCAAGCTCGGCTTGCTCGGCATCATCTTTCCGCCGGAATACGGCGGTGCCGGGATGGGTTACATCGAGTACGTGACTGGGATTGAGGAACTCTCCCGCGTCGATGGCTCCGTTGGCATCATTGTCGCGGCGCACACCTCGCTGTGTTCAAACCACATCTTCCTGGCGGGAAGCGAAGCGCAGAAGAAGAAGTACATCTCGAAGCTCGCAACGGGAGAACACATAGGCGCCTGGGGCCTGACCGAGCCGTCATCGGGATCGGACGCGGGCAGCGCCCGCATGACCGCCGCCAAGACCAAAGGCGGTTGGATTCTCAACGGCACCAAGACATTCATCACCAACGGCAGCTACGCCGACGTGCTTGTCGTGCTCGCCGTGACCGACAAGGCGGCGCACACGCACGGACTCTCGGCGTTCGTCGTCGAGAAGGGAACCAAGGGGTTTCGTCCCGGAAAGAAAGAAAACAAGCTGGGTTTGCGCGCGAGCGACACGTCGGAACTGATCTTCGAAGACTGCTTTTTGCCTGCAGAAAATCTGTTAGGCGGGGAAGGGAATGGCTTCATCGACGCGATGCGCATTCTCGATGGCGGGCGCATTTCGATCGCCGCCC
>Ga0335069_10001520_pt1 | contig 37256 bp, 49 predicted proteins | sample Lox_Sample_11_FD_206714 | JGI IMG/M metagenome (GOLD analysis project Ga0335069, IMG submission 206714) | Soil microbial communities from Loxahatchee National Wildlife Refuge, Florida, United States - Lox_Sample_1.1 | ecosystem: Environmental > Terrestrial > Soil > Wetlands | place: USA... | reverse complement strand
CCCGTATAGTAGCAACAAAACAGAGCCACGTTTTGTCCGCTGTGGACACCGGGAAGCCCTGGATCTCCACGGGGAGGACGGCCGCCTGGGCGGCGCCGGCGAGCGTGATGTTCGTCAGGTCGTCGAACTGGCCGAGGACCTTGTCCATCAGCACCTCGACCGCCTCCCCGGCGTTCGCGGTCATCGTTTGCGGGTTCATCACGACGAGGATGTTGAAGACGTAGACGCGCAGGTTGTTCGCCTGGTCGGCGTAGTCGCTCGTCACCTCCGGCATCGCGCACACCGCGAGCGGGTAGCCGTTGTCGGGCTCGATCTTGAGCGGGTTCGCCTGCTCCTCGAGCTCGGCTATGGAGCTGATGGCGCCGGCCGCCTTGAGCGCCTGGAGGCGGACGAGGATCTGCTGCTTGATGGTCTGAGCGAGGTTGGCGTTCGCCATAAATCAGGTTCCGGTCGAGAGCGCCTCGGCGATGAGCTGCCCGGCCCTCTCGAACGTGTCGTCGATCTCGCCCTGCGCGCTCCGCACGATGCGCTCCATGAACCTGTTGCCCTTCACGAACGGCTGGACGAGCCGCGCGCCTATGGCGGGCACGTACCGGCCGACCTGCTGGCTGTGCCCGAGCTCGACGTACGGCGCGTAGCTCGCCGTGGGGTACCAGGTGAGCCTGAGCGCCTCCATGCGCGCACGGAAGCTCTGCGTGAGGAACCCGGTGCGCCACGGCACCGTGTCGCGCGTCGTGTGCTTCGCCAGGACCGCCTGGCCGGCCAGGAGGGCGCGCTGCAGGATGGGGCCGATGGCGGCCGGCGCCTCCCGGAGCTTCGCGAGAAGCTCGTCCTGCCCCTTGACTTTTACGCGGTACTCCATGTTCAGAAGTAGAGGTCCTTGTACTGCGCGAGCACCTCGCGGTCCTCGGTGTCGAGGTCGCGGCTCCACGTGGTCGTCGCGCCCTCGATGGACTCGCTCGTCTTGCCGGCGAAGAGGCGGCGCTTGAAGCGGCGCACGACCATGTTCTCGCAGACGTTCGTGATGTCGCCGGGGAGCATGTGGTTGTCCCCGTCCTCGGCGTCGCTCCAGTTCACCGGATAGCCCGCGGTGTAGGTCGCGCGGACCATGTTGTTGTAGATGCGCGGCAGGACGCCGTACACCCGGACGAGCCCCTTCGGGTAGTAGACGTCGCCCGTGATGGGGTCGGTGGTCGGGTCGATGAGCTCGTACTGGTCGGCGATGAAGTCCGTCCAGTTCGGGTTCGTCGGCGTTCCGGCGCGCCACTGCAGGCGCGAGAGGATGAACACCGGCCACTGGCGGAGCTTCAGGACGCTCTGCGACGGCTTCGTGATGGAGTACGTGTCGTCGACGTAGGTCTGCTGGACGAAGACGCGGTTGCACTCGTTGTTGATCCAGTGCGTCGCCCAATTTATATAGCGGATGAGGAGGCCGTCGTAGTTGACCGGCTGGTCGAGTACGGTGAGCGTCTGCCCGGTGTTGGTGGCGGTCGCCGCCTGCGAGAGGTGGATCTCGGTCGCGCTGATGATGGCCGCGATGGTCGTCCCGGCCGGGACGCCCGTGCCCGAGACGGTCTGGCCGACCTGTATCGCCTTGCCGTTCGGCACCGTCACGCCGGTCACGTCGACGCTCGAGGAGGTGAGCGAGCACCCCGTCAGGTCCACCGTCTTCCCCGGGTCGAAGAGGATGTCCTTGACGCGCTGCAGCGTGGTGAGCGCGAGCGGCGAGAGGATGTCGTTGCCGCTCTGGACGAGGTTGCTCGAGGAGGTCGCGTAGTCGGCGACGATGGAGCCGGCCGGGTAGCTCCCGCCGTTCACGATCGTGATGACCGCGCCGCTTATGGTGTAGTCCTGGTCGGACCCCTCGATGAGGCGGGTGCCGGCGTATATCGCCTGCGAGTTCGCCACCGGCGTGTGCGCCAGGGTGAACGTCGTGCCGGATCCTGCGACGATTTCGCCGATGATGAGCATGGGTAGGGTTCCGAGGTTGTGCCCTCGTCGCCGCTCGTGTCCTCAGAAGGAAGACGCGAGCGAGGCGAGGAAGCAACTACGTGTTGCTGGTGGTCGTGCGGACCGGGAGCTGCTGGCCGGAGGCCGGAGCCGCGATCAGCTGCACGTGCGCCAGGATTGCAGGCGACGTCCCGTTCGTGAAGGCCGGGGTGCAGACGACGCGGAGCCAGCGCTTGCGGCCGCCGTACGGCGCCGCGGAGAGGTTCGTGTTCTTCAACCCGATGCCCTCCACGCGCGCGTAGCTGTCCTTCGCGGCCGTGTGCACGTCGAGCGTCGCGCCGATGACCGTGCCCGTGTTGTCGGTCGCATCGGCGTAGTCGCCGTCGACGTCGTCGACCGACTCCTGGAGCTTCCAGGCGAGGGTCGCGGCGTCCGGCGTGCCGGACGCGATCTCGGCGCGGACGTGGATCATGAGCGACTCGATCGGGTTCGCCACCTGCGTGTCGATTCCCGAGTGCTTCACGGCGGAGCTTCCCGTGTACGAGACGAGCGCGACGCTTGAGCTCAAGCTGTTGATCTGCATCGTGTCGTCGTATGGGTTGTTTCGCATGGTTCGATTCGTTTTGGCCTGGCCGCGGTCGATCCGGCGGCTGGAGCGGGGTGGCTCCGCGGCGCTGATACCCCTATTCGTTCACCAGGCAGGCGCCGTCCATGTCCACCGTTCCCGGGGCGCCGCCCGCGGTGACGCACGCGTCGCCGGGCTGGGGAACCGCGGTGCAGGTGAAGCCTCCGCCGCTGAGCGGCTCGAGCTTGCCGGGGCGGCCGTCGGTCGTGGTGCAGGCGTCCCCTTCGCGCGGCCCTGGGGCGTCCGCGCTCGTCGTGGGGGCGTCCTGGGCCTCCTGGCGGCTCTCCGGCTGCTCCGGGGCGTCCTGCTGGCCTTCCGGGGCGTCCTGCGCCTCGGGGGCCGGTGTTTCAGCCTCGGGGGCGTCCTGCGGCGCCGCTTCCGGCGCTGCCTGGTCCTCCGGTGCCTTGTTCTCGTCGTTGTCCATGGCGGATTTGGTGCTAGGAACCCTGATAGTCTAGCTCACTTTTCCCCCGAACGCCGTGCGCCGTTTACCCGGCGCCCGGCGCGCGCGGGATCGCTGAGCTAGGACGCCGCCGTCTTGCCGACGACGATCGCGCGCGGAAGCACGAGGCTGAGCGCGTGGCGGTGCTTGTAGGTCAGCCCGCGCTGGTCTGCGAGCGCGATCTCCTTGCCGCCGAACGAGCCCGACTCGAACTGGTTGACGCGCATCTCGCCCTTGTCCCCGAAGGCGAACGCCTTGAGGTTGCCGAGGATGATGAACGGGTTGCTCGCGCCGTCCGTGAAGCTGCCGCGGTCCGCGATGGTGCCCGCGTCCCCGACTGCCGGGAGGTGGCGGTTCGTGTAGACCTTCTTGCCGAGGATCTCGCCGGCCGGCTGGATGGGTCCGCCGCCATGGAAGTCCTCGATCGCCGGCTCCGGGCGCGCCCACCCCGCGAACGGGAGGATGTAGTTGCCGTTGCCGTCCTTCTGCGTGCGGAGCTTCGCCCACACCGTACGGTGCATGTAGAAGTCCGCGCCGTCGGCGACGCTCTCCTCGAGGTCGGCGATCATCGCCGCCGCGTCGTCCATGACCGCGAACTTCGCGAACGTGGTCGACCCGGTCGGGAGCACGTAGCTCGAGACCTTGCTTCCCGTCTCGTCGATGGTCGTCGTCGAGGGGTAGTTCAGGATGCCGAGGAACGGGTCGCCGGTCGCGGCTCCGCCCACGAAGCCCTGGTAGTCGATCATGTTCGCCATCGCCTCGCCCGCGAGGGAGAGGAGCCAGTCCGCGACGTTCACCGAGGCGTCCGCGAGGAGGTCGTTGCCGACCACGAACGCGAGCTGCCACTTCTTCACGATGAGCTGCGCCTGGCCGAACGTGAGGCCGGTGACCGTTCCCGGGGCGTCCACGCCAAGGTAGGCGCCCTTGAGGAACGAGCCGGTGTAGTTCGGGACGGAGAGCTCATCGCTCGTCATCTCCCACTTCGCCGCCTGGCTCATGATGGTGCCGACGGACGCCGCGATGCGCATGATCGCGTCCGCGATCTCGCGGGACACGAGGTATCCGCCGCGGTTGTCCTGCTCCTCGATGAGCGCCTCGTTCGCCTTCGTGTCGATGGCGCCGAGCTGGCCGAGCATCGCCTTCTGCGCGACGAGGACGAAGTCCTTCTTCTGCTTGTCGGTGAGGCCGGTGCGGTCCTTGCCGAACTTGATGCGCTCGAGGCGCATTTTCTCGACGGTCTCCTTCGCGGTCTGCGCCGCGATCTGCCCGACCGCCGGGGCGAGCTTCTCCTTGAGGGTCTCGTCGAAAACCGAGACCATCAGCTCCTTGAGTGCTGCTTTTTCCATAACTGGAAAGGTCTGTTATTTCTCCCTGTGGTGATAATTCTTCAGGCCCTCATTCGACTCTGCGAGGAACTTGTGAAGATGCCCAGTGAGGGAGCGTGCAAGGTCGCGTGCGTCGACGAACTTCGTGAAGTCGTCGCCCCCAGAGGCGCGTTGCCCGCCCTTCTCTTCTATAAGCACTATCCGCACGGACGACCGGAATACGAGGTGCGGCCCAGCCTTCACACGGTCGGCGAGCGCGCCCTTCGTGTGGCCCTGGAGCATGTCCACGAGCTCCTTCACGAGCGCGTCGAGGTCGGCGGCCTTCACCCCGTCCGAGAAGTACGCGCTGATGAAGGCGTCGAAGATGTCGAGTATCGGGTTGAGCTTCTGCCACTTGGCGTTCCACTCCTGCTGCTCGGCGAGCTGCTCGGACACCGCGTCCTCGATCATGCCCTTGAGGGTCTTCTCCTCCGCCTCCTCGCCCTCGCCGAAGGCCTCGCACATCGCCTTCGCGCACTTCACGACGCCGAGCGTATGGTTGTCGCCGTGGTGCTGGAACTCCTTCGTGATCCAGTCCGCGTGGTCGGTCGCCTCGCCGTCCTCCTCGCCCTTCATCTTCTCGGCGAACTCCTTGAACGACGCGCCGCACTTCGCCTCGTAGTCGTCGTGCTCCGCCTTGAGCGCCTTGAGGTGCGCCTCGTTATCGAAATCCTTCTGCTCGGTCTCGTCCGGCTCGTACGCGCGGAACGCGGCGACGTTCTTCGCCCGGTGCAAGTCGTGCTCGTCGGCGATGGCGCCCTTGAGCTCCTTCACGAGCCTGCCCGCGCCGTCCGCCTTCCGCGACTTCTGCTCCTCCGTGTCGCCGTCCTCGGGCTTCGGCATTGCGTCCATCTTCTCCCCGAAGGCCTTGAAGCACTTGGCGATCGCCTTCGCGTGGCGGGACTGCTCGCCCATGACCGCCTTGGTGAGCTTCTTGGCGGCCGGGTTGTCGTTCGGCTCGTCGCCCGCGTCCGTGACGGCCTTGCCGGTGGGGAGGCACACCAGCGCCCCGTCGGGGTCGTTCGGGTCGGTCATGAGCTCGCCCGGCGTGCCGTCGTCCATCTCGCACGCGTCGCCCACCTCGCCGCCCTTCTCGGAGACCTCCGGCGCCTTCTCGGCGAACTCCATGCCCTTCGCCCGGAGCGCGAACACGTCGAGCCCGAGCTCGTTCGCCTCGGCCACGGTGATCGCGCGGCCGGCGGCCGGCCCGACGTCCTGCTGCGCGGGGACCGGCACGAAGCTGAACTCGAGGAGCTCGGCGCGGGTGATGACGTTCTGGTCCTTCGGGTCGAACTCCTTCGGGATGAACCCGACGGAGGTCGTGCAGCCAGCGCCGACGCCCATCTTGATGCCGAAGTCGTACATCGCGCGGACCTGCTGCGCGAGCGGGTTGATGTCGGCGGAGTAGAACACGCCGCGCGCGCCGAGCGCCGGCACGCCGCGGTACGTCGTGTTGTAGAGGTCGAGGCACACGCCGACGCCGAGCGAGTAGTAGTCGTGGCCCCATAGCACGACCGGGTTGTTCTTGTAGTTCTTGAGGTCCCATCCGTCCTGGCGCACGATCTCGCCCGCGCGGTCCACGGACTCGGTCGAGATGATGACGTCGAAGGTGCCGTTCTTCTCCTGCAGCTTCTTCGCCTTCTCACTCGTCCCGTCCTTGACGTCGGCGTACGAGAGCCCCTCGAGCTCCCTCTCGGGCTCCCACGCCCTCACGCGCTCCGCGATCTTCGCGGCAACTTCCTCGGTCAGCCTCAGCATGGTGGTTTTCATGGCGGTTTTATTTAACGAGCGTCCACGTCGGGCCCGCGCCCTCGCATATCCAAAGGTGCCCGTTCGCGGCGTTGAAGAACATCTGCCCGTTGATCGCGGCGTAGCAGTTGACCTCGTTCGTCGTCGTGGCCTTCTGCTGCACGCGGATGGAGCCCGTGACCTCGAGCGCGGAGGAGCTCGCGAGCGCCGTGGAGGTCGAGGTGTCCGAGCCGCCGGCGATGTAGCTCGTCCCGGTCGGGCTCAGGAGCGTGCGGAACGCCGTCGAGTCCGTCCCGGCGTAGTACCCTGCGAGGCTTCCGGTGGAGGTCGAGAAGTCGTACTGCCCCGTGGTGGTCGAGTAGAAGTATTGCGAGTTCGCGGCGGTGATTGCGGAGCTCGTCGCGAAGTACACCGCGTAGCCCGCCGTGCCGGGGACCGCCGCCCACTTGATTATGATGTCCTCCGGCCGCGGCTGGGTGGTCGACGCGTCGGTCGTGACGGTTGCCGGGCTCGAGAGCGTCGTCGTGCCGCCGTTCAGGCCGATGGCGGCGACCTGGAACGTGTAGGAGGTCGAGGAGGCGAGGCCGGACGCCGCGTTCGCGTGCGAGGACGTCGCGGTGCTCGATATGTACGGCGTGGGGAGCGGCTGCCCGTACGCCCAGTTCGGCGCGTTCGGGACGACGGCCGTCGCCGTGGTCGTGCCGTTCGTCGTGTCGACGAGGTGGTGGAGGACGGCGCCCGAGTAGTTCGCGCCGATGATGGTGCTGCCGAAGACGGCGACCGCGACCCCGCCCGCGACCAGCCCGACGATCTTCGTGTAGAGTGGCATGGATTTTTTAGATTATGTAGGAGTACTCGAGCACCTCGCTCGAGTGCGACGTCTGGAAATATACCTTCTGGCCGCCGTGGAGCGCGCCCTGGAACTGCTCCTCGGTGGGGCCGCCAGTGCCGATGGTGTTCCACGGAACGGTGCTCTGGCCGGTGACATCCGTGTCGCCCACGGATGCGAGGTACCAGTAGACCTTCGCGCTGTCGGCGTTCGGCCGGACGTTGAAGCGCAGGCCGCGCGCTCCCGCCGGGACGGTGATGGAGTACTCGTGCGAGGTGGAGGTGAGCGCCAGGTTTCCGTTTACCAGTTGGTTCATGGTGAAATCGTTTTTAGGTTCCACCGGCGCGAGCTCCCGATGCGCCCATCCTAGCACCTGTCAAGCGCCGCCGCGCTGTCGCGCGTGTGGACAACCGCGCGCGGACCGGCGGGAAGGCGAGCGAGAACGGAAAAGAGAGGTTCACCTGTTGGAGGCCGCCGGAGGACGCGGGGGGGGACGCGGCCGGCGTATACAGGATCACGATCACCCCGTCGCCGCCCGCGCCGAGCGACCCGTTCGTGCCGCCCGAGCCGGATCCTCCGCCTCCTCCGCCGCCGCCGCCGTAGGTGCCCCCGTTCCCGCCGTTCCCGCCGAGCGCGTTCGTGGTCGTCGCACCCGCGCCGCCCGCGCCGGCGCCGCTCGCGCCGTGGCTCGCGTCGAACGCGGTGTCCATGCCGCCGTTGCCGCCGTTGTGCGCCGCGCCGCCGGACGTCGGGTTGACTCCGCCGCCGCCGCCGCCGCCGCCGATAGTCGCGTTGTTGCCGTCCGACCCCGCCACGCCGGTTCCCTGGCCGCTTCCGCTCGTTCCCTGGCCTCCGTTGCCGCCCGTGGTTCCGCTCGTCGGTCCGTTCGTGCCTGCGGTCGAGGATCCGCCGTTCGAGCCGCCGCCGCCGCCGCCGTTGTTTATGTTCGTGTTGCTCGCGCCGTTGCCGCCGTTCTTGCCGGGTCCCGTTGGCCCGCCGGAGCCGCCGCCGCCTGAGCCAGCGCGCCCGTTGCTGTTGGTGACCGAGCCCCCGTTTCCGCCCGCGTACGAGCCTCCGGTCGAAGTGTCGGAGGACGGGATGGAGTTCGCGATCGAGCCCCCGGCCCCGCCGGCCGTCGCGCTCGACGACTTCCGGCCGTAGTCGCACGCGATCGCGGAGCTTGCGGCCGTGGTGTTCCCCAGATAGGTCTGATTCGCCGCGGTCCCGGCGGTGGTCGTCGCGTTCGCGCCGATCGAATACGAGACCGAGTCGCCGGGTGAGAGCGTCTTCTGGTACGTCAGAGTGACGCGCCCCGCGCCGCCGGCGTCGCCCGTATTTGAAGCACTGATTCCGCCGCCGCCTCCGCCGAACGCGGAGCCCGCGGCGTCCGCGTTCGCGCCTGCCACGCCGTTCGTCGTCCCCGCCGACCCGCCCGTGGTCCCGGACGCGTTCCCGCCGCCAGTAGTGTCCCCGCCCGATCCGCCCCCGCCGCCGCCGGCCGCGAAAGCACCGCCCGCGCCATTGCCGCCGCTCGTCTTGGTGTTTCCCGCGCCGGAAGCGGCCGCGCCGCCGCTGGCGACGGCCGAGGACTGGTTCGCGCCGCCGCCGCCGCCCTTGGCGAGCACGGTCGAGCTTGAGATTGCCATCGAGTCTCCACCATCCCCGGCATTCCCGGAGGATGACTGCGCGCCAGCCGTTCCAGCTTTGCCGACCGTGATCGTGTATGAGTTCCCTGGAGTGACCGAAACGTTGTCGCTCTCGCTGTACGCGCCTCCGCCACCGCCGGCGCCTCCCAAAATCGCCGAGTTCGCTGCGCCACCACCACCGCCGCCGCCGCCCCAGGCCTTTATCGTGACGGCCGTCACGCCGCTCGGCGCGGTCCACGTCGTCGAGGTGGTCTCCGTCTCGGTTATCTTGAGGACGGTCGTCGAGGCGTACGCGCCGCCGCCGCCGCCGGGCCCCGGGCGCTGCGCCGTGCCGCTCTTCACCCCGTCGCCGCCGGCGCCCACGCACTCGATCTTCACGAGCGCCGAGTAGTCGCTCGGCACGGTCCACGTCTGGTTGCCTGTCCCGGACCCGCTGTCGAGGACGACCTGGCAGTTGCCGCCGACCGGCGTGCCGGAGACGCACGTCGTCGCGAACGCGCGGTTGAGCCCGGCCTCGTAGAACACGACGCCGGTCGAGAGGAGGATGACGAGCGCGATGGCCGCGTACCGTCTCATGGCTAGTCGGCGGTGTCCTGCATGTCCGCCGTGATGGTGATGAGGTTCGGGTTCGACCCCTCGCGGCCGACGTCGACCATGAAGTTCTGGCGGATGGTGAACGTGTTGTTGGTCGAGAGGACGCCGGACTCGGTGCCGCCGGTCGTGCACTGGATCTCGGTGGTCGTCGCGGTGCCGGAGCCGAAGCCCACCCACGCCGTCCCGACGTCGGTGCGGCAGAAGAAGCTGTAGACGCGCATCGGGCGCAGGTTGTTCATCACCGGGACCGTCGTCGTCCCGCTCGCGCCGTACCCGCCGAGGCCGGAGAGCGTCGACGACGCGTACGTGAGCGGCTTCGAGACTATCGTGTTCAGGACGCGCTCGGCGGTCCCGTCGTAGAAGCGCAGGGAGGACGACGCCTGGGTCGTGTTCACCCCGATCTCTCCGGCGTTCGCGATCGTCGGGTTCGTGCCGTTCGGGACGACCAGCTCGCCCGACGCGGTGATCGCGGTCGTGGACGCCGCGTCGAGCGTCTGCTTCGCGGTCCAGTGGTTCGCGTTCGCGAGGTTGAGGTCGAGCGTGAACGTCGAGCCGAGCGACGCCGCGGACCCCACCGTGAGCGTCGAGTTCGGGCTGGTCGCGCCTATGGTCGAGTTCGCGAGCATAGCGTTGCTCACGGTCGAGCAGGTCGTACCGCCCGACGCCGTGACCGCGGTGAACACTTGGTTGGTGCAGGTGTTCGCCGACATGAGGGTGTAGTCAGTCCCGTTTGCCGCGGCGGACACCTTTCCAGACGACACCTTGAGCATGGCGTTGCCGGTGGCGAGGTAGAGATTGGTCGTGGAGGCGGTAGTGGCGAAGAGGGTCGTCGAGGTTGCATTCGTGGTCGTCGAGTTGAGCCCGGTGAAGTTCTGAAGCGTCGAGGACGCCGAGGCGAGGAACCCGCCGGTGAGTATCGAAAGCCCGGTCGTCGTCGCGCCGCCGCTCACGGTCAGGCCTCCGGCCGCGGCGCCGTTCCCGATCGTGGTCGAGGCGAAGAGGCCGAGCGCGGTCGTGGTGGAGACGTAGCCGGTGTTGACCGTGAACGGCCAGGCGAAGGTGTCGTAGTCGGTGCCTGCCGCCGCCGGCACGACTGACCCGTTCGCGTTCGTCTTGAGGAGGCTCGAGGCGATGCCCGAGATCGCGAATGATGTGGTGGTCGCGTTCGTCGTCGTAGAGTTCCCGACGATGTTGATGTTCCCGAGCAGGGTCGAGGAGGCGGTCGTCGTCGAGAGCATGAATACGTTGCCGACCTGGAACGTCGCGATCGGGCTTCCCTGCGCGATGCCGAAGTTCCCGTTACCGAGGAAGCGCAGTATCGAGTTCGATGCCGAGTCGGTGATGGTGTAGCAGTTGGTTCCCGCGCCGCATTTCACGAACATCGCCGCGCCGAGGAAGCTGTTCGTAGACGCGTCGAGCGACACGCCGGAGGAGTTCGCGTCGCCCGCGCCGGACGCCGCCCACTTGAACGCGCCGAGCCCGGCGGGGGCGGCGGAAAGATTGAAGGCGGACGCCGTTCCGCTGCTCTGGAGGTTGAAGCAGTTCTGGTCGAAGGTGGAGCTGTTGCAGTCGACAGAAAGGAGGCGTCCAGTCGCGCCGGATGCGTGGTTCGTGTACACGACGAGGCCGGCGCCGTCGTTGCTCGTGTTGGTGAGATTCCACGCGCCTCCCACGGACACCGAGTTCGAGTAGGTCTGGCCGGCGACCGCGGTGAGCTGGTGGTTCGCGGCGGTCGAGCCGAGCTGGAGCGCGTTCGTGATGGTCGTGGTGCCGGTGGAGCTTGAGAAGAGCGCGCTCCCGGTCGTCGTGGCGCCGCCGTCAACCGTGAGCCCGGTGGTCTGGCCGCCGGCGCCGATCGTCGTCGTGGCGTACGAGGTGAGCCCGCCGTTGAACTGGGTCAGGGTCGAGGTGGCGTTCCCCGCGAGCTGGAACGGGTACGGCGCGCCGCTTCCTCCGCTTCCGCACGCGCTCCCGGCGTCCGCGAGCGAGTTCGACGCGCCCCACTGGACGCAGTGGCCGGACGTGCCCGAGCCGGTCACGTAATCGGTGCCCGCCGCGGCGACCCCCACGAGGCCGGACGCGGCCGCCTTCAGGATCCCGGCTCCGGTGGCGAGGTAGAGGCTTGTGGTCGAGGCTGTCGTCGCGAAGAGCGAGGTGGTGGTCGCGTTCGTCGTTGTGGCGTTTATTCCCGTGAAGTTTTGCAGGGTCGATGAGGCGAGCGAGACGAAGCCTCCACTGAGTATCGAGAGGAGTGTGGTGGTTGCGCCGCCGTTGATAGTTAGTCCGGTCGCCTGCGCGCCCGCTCCGATGGTCGATGTGGCGTAGGCGGTCAGTCCCCCGTTGAACTGCGTCTTGGTGGAGGTTGCGTTGCCGGAGAGTTGAAATGGATAAGGAGCGCCGGCAGAAGGCAATGCCGTCTCGATGACGTTCCCCGAGGAATCCTCCACGAGATTATAGGCAGGAGTTCCCGTGATGGAGCCGCCGCCGTATTGCCCGAGGCGAACCTTCCCCGTGTCTCCCGCGATGTAAAACAGCAGAGCAGAGCTTCCTTGATTGTCAATTGTGAACGGCTCGGTGCTCGGCATGCGAAGGCGCACGCCCGGGTCGGTGTAGTCCCACGCCGCTCCGTGGTCGATGGAGTTGCTCGAAATGCCGTTGAAGAAAAGGCCGGCGGAGGATACGCCAGAGCTGAACGTGAGCTCGGTGGAGGTTGCGTTCGAGGGGAATGGATACGCGAAGGTCGCCGGCGCGCCCGTGAGCTGGCTGTACGGCAGCGAGAGCGACGGCAGTGTGGTGATGCTCTTGACGCTCGTCGTCGCCGCGAGGTTCGTGATGAAGTCCGCAAGCGATCGCGCGCTCGTGTAGTAGAGGTTCGAGCCCTCCGCAAGGTCGGAGGTCGACTTGGTCGTGAGCCAGTAGTTCGCGCTCGTGGTCGAGAAGAAGTTGTTGACGCTCTTCCAGTAGTCGGCGGACGTCGTCGAGAAGAGCGCCGGCACGCCGATGAGCTGCGCCCACGGGAGCGAGAGCCCGGCGAGCGTCGCGATGTTCGGCAGGCTCGTGGTGGCCGCGAGCCTTGCGTCGAAGCGCGCGTCGGTCCAGTAGAGGTTCGACCCCTCGGGCACGAGCGAGGTGCTGTAGTCGCCGCTCTGCGCCGTGACGACGCCCGTGCGGCCGAACACGCTCGTCACGCCCCCCGCGGACCCGAGCGTGGAGCTCGCGACGAGCTCGTACTCGCCGCTCTTGCCCCCGATGAGTATCTGGCCGTACGCGGGCGCGGTCGACGTGCCGGTGCACCCGTTCGGTATGAAGCAGACGCTCGCCGAGGCGCGCGCCGGCGCCCACAGGAGGAGGAGCGCGCACGCGAACGCGAGCGCCCCCGCCACCAGGAGGACGCCCGTGCTCGGCAGCTGGTTCTTCGTCGCCATGGCTACTCGTCGACGCTTATCTCGCCCGGGCGCATGTAGCACCGGCAGTCGGGGTGGAGCGGGGGCCCGCCGATGTCCCCGTAGTCCGCGTCCATCGAGCCGCCGTCGACGCCGAGCACCGTGTCGCCCTCGTCGAAGAAGTTGTCGGTCACGTCGATCTCAGTCCCGTCCATGCCGGCGCAGAACTCGCACACCGTCGCGTCCTCGGCCGTGTACCACACGAGCGTCTTCACGACGCCGCTCTGCTGCCACGCCTCCTTGTTCGCCCAGTTCGCGGCGCGGAACGCCTCGGTCTTGGCGATGAGGCCGGCGCGGCGCTCGTCGGCGAAGTCGTACACGTCGGAGACCGCGTCGGTGAGCTCCTGCAGGCTCGTGCCCTGCGGCTGCGAGAGCTTGTCGGAGAGCGTGTCCTTGAGCTTCGCGAGCGTCGTCTCGTTGTAGCTCCGCGCCATCTTCTCTATGCCGTCGGAGAGCGTCTTCGCCGCGTCCGGCTTCGCGAGGATGTCGGAAGCGTTCACGCCGATCATGCTGAACGCCGCCGCAGCCTCGTCCTTCGTGAGCGCCTCGAGGACGGGCGTCGCGAGGTCGACCGTGATGCCGATCCACTTCGTAAGGTCGAAGAGGTCGCCGAGGGCCTTCGACACCCCGGCCGCGTCCGGGAGCCGCTCCTCGACCTCCGCGCGCTGCCGGCGGTTCACGTCCCGGAAGGCCTGCGCGAGCTCGGTGCGCGCGACGTTCGTGCGCGCCTCGAAGCGCTTGTAGTGCTCCATGTACTCCGCCTTCGTCAGGTCCCTGACGCTCTTCGTCGAGAACAGCTCCTCGCTCCCCTCGAGTTTCCTCGCGAACGCGTCGGTGAGCTCGGCGCGCAGGCTCCTGCTCGCGCTGAACACCGTCTTGCCGCCCTTCCTCACGCGCATGCCCTTCGCGAACCGGCCGTCGACGGTGCGGACGAGCTGGGGCGCCGCGCTCTCGCCGTCGGGCGTCTCGGTCGAGCCGAGCTCGGTGAGCGCGGCGGGGACCATCACCTTGTCGCCGCCCTCGACCGGCCCGAGCCCCATGAAGTTCTTGCGCGCCTCGTTCACGCTCATGACCGGCGCGTTCGCCACCGCAGCCTGCATCTCGGTCGTGCGCGCGGCCTTGTCCTCCGGCACCGGGTCGATGAAGGTGAGGTAGAGGTCGTCGCCGTAGAGCGGCACGAGGCGCTCGTTCAGGAACGACAGGATCATGAGCAGCTTCGGCCGGATGGTGCGCTTGCTGAACACGTAGTCGGCCGTCTCCGCGGTCGACCGGTTCGTGTCGCTCTCGGCCGTCCCGAGGATGGTCTTGCTGACTCCATACGCGGCGAGGATGCGGTCGCGGGTGACGTCGGCGAGGTTCGCGAAGTCCATGTCCTTGTTCGTCGCCCCCACGCTCTTGATCTCGACGCCCTTCGGCATGACCGGGATCTTGTGCGAGTTCTCGACGCCGGCGTACTCGTTCTTCATCCCCGCCTTTATGCGCTCAAGCGTCCCCTCGACGTTCGTCTGCGTCGCGATGAAGAGCCCGAGCGCCGCGCCGTTCAGGAAGAACTTGCGGTTATACTCCATCAGGTAGTTGTCGCTGTCGATCCACACGGGGATTGCCTGCGGCACGCCGATGCCGACGAACGGGTCGAGCGGGTCGGGGTAGCGCAGCTGGAGCACCTGGAACGTCTGGAAGCGGTAGATGACGCCGTCCTGGGTGTACTCGTACGCCTCGAGCTTGTACGGGAACGACTGCTTGTTCACCTTCACCCGGATGCGCCCCGGCGAGAGCACGTGGATGCTCTGCGGCTTCTCGTCCTCGCTCTTCACCGGCCCGCCATCCTTGCCGAGCAGGAGCCAGTACGCGTTGCCGGTGAGCTCGAGGTGCGCGGCGGTGACGTACCGGAGCTCGATGCCGGTCTGGAACTCGTTCACGCCGTCGAGGAGGTCGAGGAGCTCGTGGTCGTCGAGCTCGACGTGGTCCTTCCCCTTGATCTGGTAGAGGCGCCACTGGATATGGCCTATCTCGCGCGCGATCGCGTTGACCGCCGGGTAGCTCCAGCCGGAGAAGTTGCCGAGCGCCTTCGCGGCCGAGACGTGCTTCGCGCCGTCCGGCTTGTATATGGCGAGCGGGTCGCTCGAGAGCGTCTCGGCCTTCGTGGACGCGCCCGGGATCTCCGCCTTCGCCCTGCCGCGCTCGTCGCGCACGACGACCGCGCCGGCGGCGGTTATCCCCTCGACGCGGCGAGGCGTTTCCTTCACCGACGCGCCCCCGAACGCTCGAGAAATCCAGTCGGGCATAGATGCCCCGAGTGTAGCACCCGTCAAGGGTCAGTTCCGCTCGACGTAGTGGACAACGGGCGCCTCGATGGCGTCGCCCGCCGCGCCGAGGATGAGGTACACGAGCGCGTCCACGAGGTCGTCGTGCTTCTCGATGCCGAAGCCGAGCAGCTGCATGACGAGGTCCTCGCACCCCGTCCGCGGGAACTTGACGGTCCCGTTCTTGATGTAGCGCGCCGCGACGCGAAGCCGGGCGCGCTTGTCCTTGATCGGAACCATGGCGGTGACGCCGAACGCCCGGCGCTCCATCTCCTCGATGGCCGCCTTCTGGTACTGCACGGCCTCGACGAAGAACTCGCTCGCCATCCTGCTCGAGTGCCGCAGGTTGTCGAGCGCGTCGATGGTGTCGTGAAAGCTCATGCGCCGGTTGACCGGGTGCGGGTATATGTAAATCTCGAGCTTGCCCGCCGGCCACGCGAGCTCGCCGGAGACGACAGCGGTGCAGTCGGCGCTCTCCTTCGTGCTTATGGCGAGGTCGACGCCGTGCGCGAGGCTGTTGCCGTCGTTGAACGGGAGCTCGTCGTAGAAGTGGATGTCGGACTCGCGGACGTCCTGCCCCTCCTCCGAGACCACGCGGAGCATGTACTCGCGCTGCCACGCCACCTCGCCTACCTTCTGCCGCTGGCGGTCGAGCGCCGCCTTGTCGGGGTACACGGACGGCCAGAGCGGGTTTCCGGCGTCGTCGGCCGCGGGGAACGCGAACGAGCGGAAGAGCGGGTTGCGCTGCACCCGGGCGATGAGCGCGTCGTTGTGCAGGAAGTTGCCGAGCAAGACGAGCTTGCTGGCCTTCGCGTCCATCGCCGGGATGACCTCGCCGGTGAACCAGCGCTCGGTCTTGTCGCGGTTCTCGTCCGTGCGGATCCACTCGAGGTCCTCCGGGTCGTCCACGATCACGAGCTTCGGCCGGTGCTCGCGGTGGAGGATGCCGCGTATCTTCTGGCCGCGGGAGAACGCCATCACGCGCACGCCGTTCGCGAGCACGATGTTCTTCGCCTGCCAGTTGTCCTTGAACTCCTCGTGCGCCGGCGGCGGCTGGTACCCGTAGTCCTCGATGAGGAGCGCGTTCGTCTCGAGCTCGGACTTGATGGCGTCTATCTTGAGGCCCGCCTGCCGCGCCGTGTCGGCGATGAGCACGATGAACGGGTAGAGGTCCGGACGCTCGAGCGCGGCCCACAGCGCGAACGCGGTCGAGCCGATGGTCGACTTCGCGGAGCCGCGGAAGCCGAGCACCTCCACGAGCGGCAGCTTCTCGTCCTGGAGCACCGCGCACATCTGCGCGTGCATCGGCGCGAGCGGCACGAACGACGGCTTGCGCATGTAGACGCCGTAGAAGCCCGCGAGGTCGCGGCGGAGCGCGGCGCGCACGGCCGCGACGTCAGGCCCCGGCTTCCCCTGCGCCAGCGTCTCCATGGCCTTGCTCCGGCAACCCCGCGACCGGCGCCTCCCACAGCCGGCGTATGTCGGACAGAAGCCCCTCGACCGTCGCGTCATGCACATGCACCTCGACCGTGCCGAGCTTCGGCGGCTCGAAGTACCCGGCCTCCTGCATGAGCCTGTACGCGAGGTGGTGCGCCTCGCGGATCTCGCTTGCTGCGGCGATGCGCTCCTTCGCAGTTGTTTTTTGTGAGAGCAGGATAGGCCACATGCGCCGCGTCGTCTCGGTGAGAACGTCATGTATCTGCGCGATAGCTATTTTCTGCGTACGCCGGTCGAGCCGGTGCACCTGCGCGCGGCGGTGCTTTGCGATGAGCTTGGTGAGGTAATCGCGGTGAAGGTCGAGGCCGTTCTCTGCGAGCTGGCGCTGCATCTCGCGGACAGGCATGTCGGGGTCTATAGCGAGGAGCTGCCGCACGTTCGCGAGGTAAAAAATCTCGTTCTCTTTTGCAATGGTCGGCATATTCGAGCGGCCTGCGTTGGCATGTTTAGGATAGCACGCACCAAGCTATTTAGGTCAGTTCCTCGCTTTCATTGTTGTACCGCGCCCACCGCTTGCGGATCACGTCGCAGTAGCCGGGGTCAAGCTCCATGAGGTAGGCAGTGCGGCCGAGCTGTTCCGCGGCGATCAGCGTCGCACCCCCCCGCCGAATAAATCGAGTATGCGGCCTTCGGGTGGCGAGCTCTTGCGGATAGCGATTGCGGGGAGGCGCACCGGTTTCTGTGTCGGGTGCTGGTAGTCAGCGCTCTTATCGCGCGGGATAGGCCATGCATCGATTTCCTCAAGAAGGTCGTCCGCGTGTTCACGCAGGATCACCTCGCGAGCTTCCTCAAGCGGCATCTCGGTGAGATGCCACACGTTCATCGCCCGGGTCATCAGTTTGTTCGTGAAGCGTGTTTTGCCTTCTTTCCACCCATACCACATCGGCTCGCACACCCGGTGGAAGTCCTGGCCCATCGCGAGGATGAATCGCTCTTTGATCCACTGTATCGTCTGCGAGTAGTGGTAGCCCTCATCCGCAAGAGCATGGAAGAACTGTTCCTGGGTGGAGGTTGAGTGGCAGACGTACGCCGGTGATTCGTCAGTGCTGAAATCGTAGGCATTTTTGAAGACTTTGCCGAGCCACGCCTCGAACTCTTTCGGAGGCATGTTGTCGTTGAAAATAGCTCCGCCATGCATGAATTTCTTTCGGCGCGGTTTGTTGAGCGACTCGTACTTCGCGTAGGTATAGTTGACATTGTACGGCGGGTCGGTGAAGACCATATCCGCTTTCGCTCCGTCCATCAGGATCGCCACCTGCGCCGGGTCGGTCGAATCGCCGCACAGCAGTCGATGCCGGCCGAGCTGGTAGACCTCGCCCAGTTTGCTTTTGGCGTCCGAGACGGCATCGCGCTCGGATTCCTCATCAAAATCGTCCTCGGTCGCGGGACCCTGCAGGCCGAAGCGTTCGTGGAGCTCCACCTTTGAGAAGCCGGTTGCGAGAAGCATCGGCTCATCGAAGTTTGCGAGTAGGTCGAAGTCCCACTCGCCCACGTTCTTGTTGCTGCGGATCAGGTACTCGTCGCGCTCCTCCGGCGTGAGCGGCCGGCTCGGCACGCGCACCTCGACCTCCTCCTCCCCGCGGCCGATGAGCTGCATCACCCTGAGCCGCTGGTGCCCGGCAAGGATGGTGTTGTCCGCGTCGATGGCCGGGATCTCGACAAGGTTGAACCGCTCGATGGAGGAGCGCAGCTGCTCGACCTGCTCCTCGCTCATCTTGCGCGGGTTGTTCGGGTGCGGCACGAGGTCGGAGATGCGGCGGCGCTCCGTGCGCCAGGTCAGGTCGGTCATTGCATTGCCTCGGTTATTGTAATCCGCCCGGCGACCAGCCCCTTCCTCCCGCGCATCGCCGTCGCCTCGACGTGGACGACGTCGCGGTCCTGCTCGAAGAGCGCGTCGAGGATCCCCTTGAGCACGTTGTCGAGGTCGCCGCGCGCGCCGCTCCCGAACACTGCCTGGAGCTCCACCTCGGCCTCGTGCCCGGGCGGGATCTTCACCGCCCCGCGCGCCATGTCGACGGCCTCCTCGGGGTGCTCGCCCGGCGCGTGCCGTATCTTCGCGGACCGGGAGAACTCGGCGCGCACGTACTCCTGCCAGTCGCGGTACCGCGTCGCCGCCCTCGTCCACGAGTGGTTCAGCGTGCGCTGGTACGGCACCGGGTTCCCCTCCGGGTTCTCCTGGTTGCCGCGGACGACGAAGGAGACCTCGATCATAGGCTAGTGTCATTACGGGCGGCTTCCACGATGTCATTCACCTTATAAATCTGCGCGAACGCTACCCAGTTTTCCTCGGTATCTTCTTTCGGGAATCGCGCGAGGATTGCATCCACCGCCGCATTCCTCCCCTCACTCCTAGCCTGTGCGAGAGCTTTTACCGCGTCCGTATTGTACAGGTGGATTGCTTCGACGAGCTTATCGGACTTCTCCGTAGCCTGTGCGAGGAGGGTGCGGATGAAATTCTTTAGTCGCGGCACTTCCAGCTCGTTGTTCACGAAGACAGGACTTTTCTCGTCTCCAGACAAAGTCCCTAAGACGAGATGCCCGAAGTAATCGTCAAACTCTTCTTCCCATCCCTCTTTTTTCGGAGGGTTGGTTGCGAGCATCGGAGCACCACAAATACATCTTTTAATCACACACGCTACGTCGAGGTATCCGCCGCTCCACTTTGGGTTCTCGCAACACTTTGGTTCGTGGTTCATAGGCTAGCGAAGAAGCTTTCAATGTCGGCACCGGACGCGAGGTGGTCTATGAGGCGGTGCCAGTTATGTTGCCATACGCCCTTCTGAATCACGCGCTTCCCGTCGTGCTGAGCATACCTACCCCACTTCCTCGCCTTCCCGAGCGCACGCCAGAAGGCGAGGTCGAGGAGATACCGTTCAGGCTCTTTGCACATTTGTTCAACGCGTTTTTCGACGAGAAGGACATGATTTAGGAAATCGCCACGGCCATCGTACCCTCCCTTCTCCACCGCATCCCTAATCGCTTGTTCGAGGTGAGAGCTCATGGCTTTTTCAGTTTTCTGAGCTCGCGCTTCGCCTGCCACAACCGGACGCGCAGCCACAGCCGCTTCAACCACGGGAGCCGGCGGACTTCCTCCACGGCCTCCTCATGCGCCTCCTGCCGCATCTGCGAGCGGATCGCGCGCACCGCCACGCCGAACGGCTTCCGCACCGGGAACCCGAGCGAGGTGTCGATCCACACATGCCGCCCTCCGGCGGTGGTGCGCGGCGCCGAGGTGAAGGTGTAGGTCATACGCGAAGAAGTTTAGACCAGAACGCCCGCGCCTGCCCGGCCGCACGCTCCATCCCGTCATGGTCCTTCACGCTCGACCAGTCGAAGTCGAGATAAAACTCGTAGGCTTTGTGCGCCATCTCGAGCGCCGCGGCTTCGTCGCCTTCCGCGAAACTCAGGTCGTTCGCTTTCATGAACACATGCCCGGTCGCCCGTCCTTTTGCGAGAGCGCGGAAGAGCCGGATGTCGAGGATCTGCTGCGGCCCGATGTTGCCGCCGAACGGCCACCCGCCGTCCACCGCCCTCTCCACGACGAAGCGCGGGAGCATGGGGAAGGGCGGGTCGTCGTACTCGCGGAGCGCCGGAGCCGCCGGCTTCTTCCCTCCGAAAATCCTGAGTTTTTCAAAAATGCTCATGGCGTTTGCATAAGCTCCGGTCTGCCGTCGTCCACAAAAAAGCAAAGCATCGCTTTTTGTTCGTCAACGCGCCTTCGAGATTTCGATGCAGACGCCCGCAAAAGCATCCGCCCGGTCTCGCCTTCTGCCTGGTGCGGATACTTTTTAAGAAACCGCAGCAAGCCGTCGTTGATGAGGACGACGTTTTTCATACCATCGCCGGCGTGAACTCCTCCGGCTGGCCGCCGAGGTACTCCACCGAGTCCCGTATCGCACCCGCCCACATCGGCGCGTCCCGCTTGAGGAGCTCGCCGACGCGCACTGTTCCGCCCTCCGGCCAGTACCCCGAGTTGTGCCCGGTGACCTTGCTGACGACCGCCATCCTCGGGACGAGCTCGCCCCGCAGGAACGCCGCGCCCTTCCTCGTGAGAAGGTACTCGCCGCCGCCGCGCCCCTCCGCGAACGCGACGAGGCCGTGCCGGCGCGCGCGGCTCACGTTCGTGTACATCTTCGGCGTCATGTAGCCCGCGCCGACCATCTCGGCGAAGCTCCTGCCGCCATCGTGCTGCGCGAGCATCTCGTCCGCGACGTGCACCCGGTTCCTGCCGAGCCGCCGGACCGCGTTCGCGATGGCGAGCACGATGAGCGCGGTCCCGCGGTCGAGAGTCATCTCGTAGTTCGTGGTCTGCGTGCAGTGCGGGCACACGTCCGGTACGAAGGCCGCGTTTTTCATGACTTCATGTACTCGCCGTAGCTGCCAGACTCCATGATCCGCACTACCTCGGCATGGTCGAACCCCTTGCTCCTCGAGATCTCCGTCGCCGTCATGTCCTTCGTCTGCAGCGTCTTGATGGCGTGGTACGTCGGCTCGCTGAACTTCCCGGCGCCGCCCTTTCCTGCGGCCTTCCGTCCGGCCGCCGAAGTCCCGGCGTTCGCGCACCCCTTCTTGTGCCGGCTCCCCTTCGACCCGCAGCACGCGTGGCCGCTTCCGGCGTCCTCGTCCTTCTTCGCGACGCGGCGCGCCGGAAGCGGCGAGCCGGCGGGCTCCTTCGTCACTCTCACCGGGAAGCCGAGCATCGTCCCGACGGGTCGGCCGCCGACCTTCTCCATTTCCTTCAGGAGAATCTCCACCACCTCGTCCTGCGTGAACTCGCGCTCGAACGCGACGTTTCCATCCGAGTCGATGATGCTCATGCTCCCGCTGTACTTGCTCATGCCGTACATGCTACCACGCCTATGCGAACGCGTCCGTATCGCCTGTGGACAACCCCGCGGCCGCCCGGGCGGCCTTCCGCCGGTCCTCGGCGACGTTCAGCGCGATGGTCCCGTCGCGGACGAGGTCGCGCCGCGCGTCCCCGAAGCTCCCGTGCGCCTCGAACGCGCCGATCGCGAGCGACACGCCGGCGGCGAACCCCTCGAGCCACTCGTTCGTCATGAGGGTCTTGCGCTTGCTCACCGCGGCGAATATCCGGTCCATGTGCTCCCGCCTCGCCGCCTTCTGCTGCGCGTCGTCCATGTTCAGAACGGGATGTCCTCCGGGTTCACCTCCTCCGTCGGGTATATGTCCCGCATGGCTGCGTCGCGCGCGACCGCCTTCTCGGCGTCCGACCGCTTCGCCTCCTTCACCTCGCAATCCTGCCGGTGCCACTCGTCGTACGCGCGGAGCCGGTCGAACGGAAACGTGCGCGCGTGCCACCGCTTCCACTGCTCGACCTTGTCGGCCGCGGCCGGCTGCTGGAGCGGGTGCGCGTACATGACCGCGCGCCCCATGTACTCGCCCATGCGCCCCCCGCCGGCGAGGCAGAGCACGCGCTCGGCGTACTCGCGCCCCCTCGCGCCCGGGTGCTCGCGCATGTGGCCGCGGACCTCCTCCTCGAACTCGGCGAGCTCGCTGTCGAGGTACACGCGCCGCACCGGGACCGGCGCCTCCTGCTTCTCGTTCTTGAACCGCGGGATGTCGGTCATAGCAGGTGGGAGGGCAGGAACACCCTCACGATGTCGCCCCGCTCGCCGCGCATGGTGACGTACTCGCCGCCGCCCGCGTGGTCGACCAGGACGTCCTCGAGCGTCCTTCCCCCGCGCTGGTCGAGCCAGATCTGCTTGCTCGTGTGAATCATGGTTTTATTTCGTTAGGTATTTTACCAGGGTCTCGAGGGTCCACTCGTCCCGCATCCTCGGGTTCGCCTCGAGCATCTTGGCGAGCGCCCGCGAGCACTCCGCCTGCGTCCACTCGGCGCGGACGATCGTGCGCGCGGCCCGGATGTGCCGCTGCACGGCCGCGTTGACCTTCGCCCGCGAGTCGAGGCGCGGCCAGAGCCCCTTCCGGTCGAAGAACCACGCGAGGAGCTGGAACGTGACGTCCGTCCCCGCGTACCACTTCGCCTTGGTCTCCTGCATGTTGAATCTTTGAACCGCCGCGGCGACCGCCGCGGTATCTACTGTCTTGTCTACTGCTATTGTCTTATTAGGTTTAGCCTTTTCCTTGCGAGGTTTAGCCATTTCCTCGCCGGCCGGGGCAGGTTTAGCCTTCTGGTTAAACCTCTTTTTCATCTTCATCACGCGCAGCACGAGGCCGTACGGGGCGACCGTCTTCTTGATGTACCCCTCCTCCTCGAGCTTCGACAGGTTCTCCGAGACGGTGACGGCGTGGACCTCGAGCGCCTCCGCGATCTCCTCGAGCTTCACCGGCTTGCCGCCGAGCACCACGCCGCTCCCGTTCGCCTCGATCCGGGTCACCTTGTCGATGAGCCACATGAACTCCCACACGGCCGAGCCCATCCGCTTCCGGTGGCCGTCCCTGAGGAGCCCGTTGCTGATCGTGATGTAGTACATTCGTCGCGCCTATTCTATGCCGACGCGTCGGCATTGCGTTAGTTGATAAGCCTGTGGGAAAGCTGTGCACAACTCAGTTTTCCCTTCGGCCCCGCTTCGCATCCGGGGCCTCGGGAGAACCGATCAGTGGACCTTCGGGCGCCGCTTGTGCCGGCACGTAGAGCACCGGAGCGGCGGCTTCCAGCCGTTCACGCTGCACCGGTGCAGGTCCTCCTCCGTGATCTCGAACTCCTTGCCGCAGTCCGTCTCGACGCAGACGTAGGTGCCCGGGATCCCGTTTTTAACGCTGTGGTTCATGGAAGTCCTGGCTTATGACCGCTGGTATGTTCACGCCGCTCTTCGCGCACCGGTCGAACTCGCTCTGGTACACGAAGAAGCGCGGGTTGGCCCTGGCGAAGTCCGCCTCCTCGTAGCAGCGCACCTTCGCGTCCTCGCGGACCGCGTACACCAGGAAGGAGATGCCGAGCGAGGTGCACACCGAGACGAAGAGCACGGCGGCGAACGTTTCGCGGTTCATGCCAGCCTCCAGTTAGGAACCCTGCTCATGTCGGTGTAGTGCCGGCAGCCGCCCTTGAGGCACACGTCCGCCTCGGCGCCGAGGATCTCGCGCTGCTCGAGCGACCCGAGGATGGGCGCGACGGACTGGCGCACCCGCCTGATCGTCGTCTTCATGTGCGGACCGCCGGGGCACTTCTTCGAGCTATAGTCGGAACTCAGCCCCGAGAGGCCGCTGCCGCGGTCGAGCCTAGCCATGGCTTCCCTCGCCGCCCCCGCCGGCGCCCCTCGGTTCGTCGGCCGCGATGCCCGCGTTCCCGGTGCGCACGACGGGCGGGTCCTTGTCCGGGTCGCCCGTCTCGAGCAGGTTCGCGATCTCGTCGGACGAGAGGCGGGTGAGCCGGTATATCGCCGGGTCCCTGCCGCCGTTGACGATGGCCGCGAGCGGCCGCGCGAAGAGCGTGTCGAGCGCGCCGTACACGACCTTCACCGACTCCTGGCGGGCGATCATAGGCCGTAGACGGCCCAGTTGACTATCTGGCCGATGCGGTACGCCCCGGTGCCCTCGGAGTTCAGCTGGTAGGTCGAGCCGGCGGGCACGAGCGCCGTCAGGACGACCTCCTGCGTCTCCTGCGCCCCTCCCGGCGTGTCGAGGGAGAGCGACGCCTCCGACTGCGTCGTGCCGTACGGAACCGTGTCGCCGGACTCCATCCACACGGTCGCGGAGCCGCGGTCGCCCTTCGCGTCGCCGACCGTGAGCGCCACAGTGACGACCATGAGCTCCGCCCGCCCCGACGTGTTCGGGTGGATCTCGAAGTCCGGGCGCTGGATGTAGCTCACCGACGGCTCGCGGTACACGACGAACGTGGTGGTGGTCGCCGGACTCGGCGTCAGCTCGCCGGACGAGCCCTGCCCCGGCGCCCAGTCAGCCTCGGCGGTCCGCCTGTGGTCGTCTACGGCCTGCCACACGCCGCCGAACACCACGCCGAGGATCGCGATAAGGAGCACCGACCAGAACAAGCGATTGCTGTTTTTCATGATTCGTTGGTGCCGCCCTCCTTCTTCGGAGGGGCGGGTTTACGCACGCTGATATAGCTCGACTCGACGAGCTGGAACGCCTCGGCCGGCACCTTCTCCGGCTCCATCGCGGAGAGCTTCTGCGCGAGGAGCCGCGAGTCGATGCGCACCGCGCCGTGCTCCTTCGCCCACGGGAGGGCGTAGATCTCGTTCACGACGACGTACTCCTTCTTCGGGACCACGGAGATCGTCTCCCCGGCCTCGTTCTTGATGCTCGCCAGCCCGACCTCGCCGAACAGGGCGCGCATCTCCTCCTGCAGCTCGTCCTTCCTCCTCTTGAGCGGGTCGAGCACCGCCTTCGACTCGGCCTCGACGACCTCGATCTCGCGGCGCAGGAGGTACAGCGCCTCGCCGAGCTCCTTGAGCTGCGCGAGCTTTGATTTCGCCATACGCTAGTAGTGGATCTCCTCCCCCGCGCCCTCGTGCCTGCCGGTCAGCTTGATGGTCTCGAGGCGGGTGATGATCTCGGCGAGGTTCTCCTCGCTCGGCGCGAGTCCCGTCTTCGCGATGATGGCCGAGCGCGCGAGCTCCGCGTCCGCGCCGCGGATCGGCGAGCCGAGCTCGTCCATGAGGTCGCCGATGAGGATGCGCTTCTTCGCCGGGGAGAGCTCCTCCGCGGCGCTCTTCGCCTTCTCGGGCGGCGCATCCTTGCCCTCGTTCAGCCACGTCGCGAGCCGCTGGCCGGTCTTCTCGTCGATGAGGAAGATCTCGTCGTCGAACATGGCCGTGCGGTCCTTGCTCGCGTGCGCGTGGTGGTTCTGCTCGATGTCGAGGAGAACCGTGAACTCGTACTCGATGCCGTCGCGCTGGACGACGCCCATGCCGAGCTTGCGGACCCGATTCTTCCCGGTCTTCTCGTCCTTCTCGAGCGCGTACTCCTGCTTGGAGCGCATGGTCACGACGAGATGCTTCGGGCTCTGCAGGAGGGCGTTCACGAGCGCGCGATGCTGCGGCGTGAGCTCCGCCCACATGGTAAAGCGGTTCTTGCCCGAGGCCTCCATCTTGTCTGCCTGGTCGAGGAGCCCGCCCTCGTCCATCCACGCGTGCGAGAGCGAGTCGACGATGATGATGTCGTAGCCCGCCGCCTCCGCGTCGTGGAGCGCCTCGACGTACGCCGACGGCTTGAACGGCGGCGCGAGCGTGATGATGTCGTAGTCGGTGAGCCCCGCGTAGAGGTCGCCGGAGCCGCGCTCCGTGTCGATCATGCAGATGCGCCCCTCCGGCCCGACGACGCCGCGCGCGAGCTTGAGCGCGCTCATCGTCTTGCCGGAGCCGGACGGCCCCGCGAGCGCGAGCCGGAGCTTCGCCTTCTGCCGTTCGGCCTTTCTGATTGCGGCCGCCATACTAGCGCGCCGACTTAGCCGTCTGCAGACGGGCCCATACCGCGCTGCGCGAGCAGCCCATCTTGCGAGCGATCTCGCGCTCGCTCCAACCCTCGCGGTGGAGCGTGCGGATCTCCTCGACTTGCGATTCTGTCAACCTTTTCATTGCTTGGTGTGTGAGTGGGTAAATAAAACGAAAGCGCTAGTGGCGATAGTAGGCCACGAGCGCGCGGAGCATCGGCGTCGTATATCCGAACACGAGCTGGTACCACGTGGGATGCGCGTACCCGGCGAGCTCCTGGAAGAGCTCGAGGCGCGTCATCTGGTCCGTCTGTCTCATGGTGGGTAGGTGTGTGTTTATGTCGTCAGGGTGCGGCCCCTGCTAAAACCCGACGCCGGGACTGTACCATGCCCACGCGTCCGCATGCAAGCCCGTTGTCCACACCCCCTTTCCCACGCGTCCGCATTCGTGCTATCCTCTCTCTCATGAGCACGAAAAAGAAGGAGCTCACCGCACGGGAGGCCGCGGCGATCGCGGGCCGCGCATCGCAGGCCGCCCGCTCCCCGAGGGAGCGGAGCGCCCGCGCCAGCCACGCGTCGAATACGCGCTGGGCGCGGATCCGCAACCCGCGCGACGAGCACGGAAGGTTCGTTAAAAAGTAGGTTGCCAGAGGGAGGGGGCCTCGACGCCCCGGCTGCCGGTTCCTTTCGAGGCGCGCCGGTCAGGGGATTCCACGGCGGGAACATAGATCCCCGCATGCCGGGACACGCGCCGCACGAGCCGCAATTTTGTACGGACATGAGAACGATCCGTACGGAGAGACACGATGCGAGCAGCCCCCTGCCCCTGGCCGCCTGCGAACAAAAAAGGAGAGACGTTTCCGCGTCTCTCCTTCGCCGCGTTTTCCGCATTCACATCCCCTTGACAAACGCCCGGAACGCCTCGAGCGTGGAGCCGTAGCTGATGCTGGGGGCGTAGTTCTGGCTTATCGGGTTCAACTGCTCGTACCCGATGGCTTGCAGGACGCTGATGAGCTTCCCGTGCCAGAAGACCCCGCCGCCCGAGCCGCCCGGGAACGCCGCCGCAGAGAACACGAACTTGTCGTGCTTCTTGTCGAGGAGCGCGGAGATGTAGCCCTCCGTGACGGTGTTGCAGTGCCCCATCGGGCAACCGACGAGCTGGATGGGGTCGCCGATCTGCGGGCGGTCGTCGTCGCCCGCGAGCTCGACCGGCACGAAGCCGGGGGAGAACTCGAGGAGCATGAGGTCGCTCGCCTCGTCGGACTTGACGACGCGGATGAACGCGTGCTTGGTGATTGTCGGATACTCCTGGTACGCCACGATGTTCGTGATGACGTGGCAGTGGTACGCGGTGAGCACGAGCCGGTCGCTCACCGCCGTGCCGGAGCACGAGTCGTCGTCGCCGTCGAGGAGCACCGAGTTGGCGAGCTCCTGCTTGACCGGGGCGTTGGTGGCGCAACCGGCGAGCAGGAGAAGCGCGAGGAACACGGTCTTGGTACGCATGGTCTCCTCCGTTAGAACAGCCTCTCGGCCTTCGTGTTCACGGTCGCATAGTCATCAGTCTGATGACCGTTCACCGTTGCAAGATGCGGCCGGTTCAACCGAGCCAGCTTCACCTTCTTCTCGGCGTTCGCCTGGCACTTCACCGAGCAAAAGGTGTGGTACCTCTCGCCGGGCTGCATGGTCTTGTGATTCGAGAACGGCTGCTTCGTCCGGGTATCGAACTCCGCGCCGCAGTCGTGGCATTTCAGTCGCATCGGAGCACCTCCTTCTTGTGTCAATGGTCTCCGTCCCCAGTATATCCCCAGCCCGCGAAAGGAAAGCCCCCGCGGGTGCGCGAGGGCTTTCCCGGCGGGTGCGCGGCTACTCCGCCGCCCCGTCCGACTCGTCCCTCGGCTTGAGGAGGCCGAATATCGAGATGAGTATCTTCCGGGCGATGCCGTAGGTCGTGATGGCCGCGGCGACGAGCGCGAGGAAGGACTCGACGAACTGCGCGACGGAGTCGACGAGCGCGTTCACCTGGTCCGAGCCGATGTCGACGTGCGCGAGCCCGATGAGGAACATGGCCGCGGGGACCGCCCCGACGAGGATCCCCTTGATCGTGAGCGAGGCCTCCTCCGGGTTCGCCGACGAGGCGAGTACCCAGTGCAGGAGGTTGTCGAGGGCGGCGAGGGTCTTCTTGAACATGGCGTTTTTGGTACTTCTAAAGGCCTGCGAAGCGCAGGAGTCCGGGCGGGTGGATCCGGGGACGAGAGGCTCGCACTCCCGCCACCGTCCCGCCCGGGCTCCTAGGCTCCGCTACGCATGGCCGAGGTCGGGCGCGGGGAGCATGTAGCCGGCGATCGCCGCCCGGGACTTCGGCCCGAAGTACCCGAGCGTTGGCTCTATGCCGTGCGCCTTCTGCCAGGCCGAGAGCCCCTGCTGGGTGACCGGCCCGAAGAAGGCGGTGGGTTCCACGTGAAACAGGCCTTGTGAGGCCAGAAAACGCTGCAGGACGAAGACATCGTAGCCGGACGCCCCGAGCGTCAGGTCGCGCCTGAAGGTCGGCAGGGCGGGGTCCACGCAGCCGTTGTAGCCGTTGAAGTAGTCGAAGATTGGATAGTAGAAGCCCTGGGGGTCGAGGTACGAGCCGTTCTCGTCGGTGTTCGAGGAGAGGCACGGCCGGGTGAGCGTCCGCGAGCGGTACACCGGCCGCTTCTGGTAGTGACGGTGGCTTCCGCGCTTGTCCCCGGCCGCCTGCATGGCGAGGGTGATCTGCTTGTTCCCGACGAACACCTCGCCGTGGTTCGCCTCGGTCCCGATCACGTCGCCCTTGAGGACGCGCTGGCTGGGCGCGACGGACGGGTCGCAGTGCCCCTCGAGCCACTCGAAGAGCTCGATGCCGTTGTCGACGATCATGAATACGCCCGTGAAGCCCGAGCCGTCGGCCGCCGGGCGCTCCTTGGTGAGGACCTTGTATATCGTCCCTTCGTAGGGCGAGCGGATCGGCGTGCCGAAGCCGCAGGTCCAGTCCTGGCCGGTGTGGCCGGCGAGGTGCGCGGCCGCGTACGACCCGTTGTAGTTCGCCCCGAACGGCTGCCCCTCCTCGCAGGTGTTGTTCATGGGTTGGTGAGGTTCGTCAAGTGTAGCACCCCGGAGAGGACGAGGAGGTTCAGGATGCCGATGCCGCCGACCGCCACCCACACGTAGCGCTCAAGGAAGCGGAGCCGGCGGTCGAACGCGCCGTGCGAGATCGCGTCGTCCTTGTTGTGCCCCTCCATCGCCGCGCTTATCTTGATCTCCAGCTTGTCGACCGCGTCCCCGATCTTCTTGTCGATGCCGAGGATGAAGGCGTTGATGCTCCCCTGCACGCCGGCGATGTCCTTGTGGAGGTCGCGGATGTCGGTGACCGCGCGGTTGACGATGGTCCAGAGCGCCACGATGGTGTCGTGGTCGTTCTCCGGAAGCGGCGGGATGTCGGGGTTCATGGCTAGAAGCTGATGGCCCGCCACGCGACGACGCTGCCGACAGAGGAGCTGCCGGTCACCGCCTTGTCGATGTAGTACGTGCCGCCGACCTTCACGAGGAAGGTGAGCACCACCTCCATGACGAGCGCCGTCGCCGCCGGGTTGTTTACGGACTGCTCGCACACCGTCGTGCCGACCGGCGAGCCGCCCGTCCCGTCGATGGTCGCCGTGACGGTCGCCGCGCCGTTGTTCCCCGTGATGGCGATGGTGACCACGTGGAGCTGCGCGCGCCCGGTGTTGTTCGTGTAAAGGGTCTGGAGCGACTGCGAGGAGAGGTCCGACTGCGTCGGGTCGACGCTCTGCACGAACGGGCGCACGTCGGTGATGTACCCCTGCCCCATCGTTTGGTTCGCGTTGTCGTAGATGATGGTCTCGCCGGTCACGTTGTAGATCTCGGCGAGGACCACCTTGTTCGCGGGGTACGTCGGCGCGGTCGGCGACGCGTTCTCGGTGCCGGTCGTGATTCCGATGGTGCCCGAGGAGTCGATGGTGACGAGGTCGATGCGCGGATTCGAGACCGGCGCCGTGATGGTGCCCGAGTTGCCGCCGGCGTACGAGACCTTCGTGCCGCCGATGTAGCACACGCCGGCCTCGATCGTGACGCCCATGCCCGGGCTCGACTTCTGGTGCACGAGGAGCCAGCTCGCCGCCTGCGCGTCGGCGCGGAGGTAGTTGTAGTCCGTCGCGTACCCCGTGCCCCCTGCCGTCGCCGCAGATGATCTCATGGTTTTATGCGTTAGCCAGCGTAAAGTCGACCTCCACCGTCGTGTCGTTCCCGCTCGTCTTCGAGTACGGCGAGGAGAAGAGCGCGCGGTTGAAGAGCTGCCCGTCGCCGACGACGCTCGACGTCGAGACGAACGTGCCGAACTCGTGGTAGATGCCGTCCGCGAGCTGGCCGTCGGCGAAGAAGAACTGCAGCTGCGCCTCGTTGAATGATATGTCGGAGGCGTACGAAAGCTGCGCGCGCGCGACGGGCGTTGCGAGCGCCGTGTCGGTCGTGGAGGGGGTCGCGGTCCCCGTCCCTATCTCGCCCCACTGGGGCCCGACCGGGTACGCGAGCGACGAGTTCAGGCCGCTCACAAGCCACTGGACGAGGAGGTCCATGCCGCGGCTCGCGCTCTGCACCACGATGTTGTGGTCGCGCGCCACGACGTCGCCGTGCTTGAGGAGCGCGAGCGCCTCGAAGTGCCTGCCCTCCCGGTGCAGCCGCCGGAGCTCCGCGACCGTCCCGGCAGGGTGGCGGCGGACCGTCACCATCCCGCGTATCCCGGAGGGCTCCTTGACGGCGACTTCTGTCATGGCATCGAGTATAGCACCAGGCCGGTCACGACCAGGTAAAGAATCCCCAGCGTATCGACTTCTTGTTCAGGAGGACGAACCGGAGCGCGGCGTTCATGATCGAGTCGGCGAGCGTCCGGGCGAAGACGCCGGCCCGGCCGACGGTCGCGAGCCGGGAGGCCGAGTTCATCATCGAGACGCTCAGGCTCGCGGAGAAGAGCTCGTGGAGCGTGAACGTGGCGCCCGAGGTGAAGGTCCAGTAGTCGTAGGTCGAGTCGCTCGAGTGCGTGCCGCCGGAGGCGTTCACCGTCCCGAGCGGCGCGCGCAGGATGAGGAGCCCCGGCCCGCCCGCCGCGCTGTAGTCGCCGCCGCCGCCGTAGCTCCCGCTCCCGCTCCCCTGGCCGGAGACCGGCGTCCTGGTCGAGTTCCCCTTGCCACCGCCGGCGTACCACACGGCGGTCCCGCTGAACGAGGAGTGGAGGCCGTCGCCGCCCGAGCCGCCGTTCGGCGAGTCGATGGAGCGCACCCCCGGCTGGGTCGCGCCGCCGCCGCCGCCGCCGCCGAACGTGCCCTCGCCGTCGCCGGCGTCGCTGCCTATGCCGCCGTCGCTGTTGTCGGCCGTGCCGGCGAAGATATGCGCGTCGCTGCCGCCGCCGCCCGAGCCGCCGTTCCCCGCGCTGTTGCTCGCGTTCGCTCCGCGGCCGCCGCCGAGGGCGGTGTGCCCGTTGAACGTCGAGTCTCCCCCGTTCGTGTCGGTCGCCCCGCCGGCGCCTATCACCACGGGGTACGCCCCCGCCGCGAGCGAATCCGTCCCGGTGAGTATGCGGCCGCCGCCGCCGCCGCCGTTCCTCCCGGAGCCGGACCCGCCGCCAGCGCCTCCGCCCACCAGGAAGAAGTCGACGGCGTAGGCCATGCCTTATTTCGCGAGCTCCTCGTCGATGTCGGCCATCGCCACCTCCATCATCCGCTTGAAGTCCTCGAGCTCGTCCTTCACGTCGACCCGGAGCGTGAACGAGAGCGTGATGTCCCCCACCGCGTAGGAGAACGTCTTGTTGAGCTTGTGCTCCCTCTTGAGCATCCTCCTGAGGATATCCTTCATGGCTAGAGGTTCACCGTCCAGGTGACCGTGAGCTGGTCGCTCGAGGCGAGGATCGCCGCGCTCCCGAGGTTGGCCTCGACGAAGAGATTGCCGGAGGAGCTCGCGTCGAAGAGCGCCGCCGCGTATATGGTGACGCTCGTGCCCGCCGTGAACGTCTTGCTCACCGTGTAGGAGGCCGCGCCGTCGAGCGCGGACGGCCCGGTGTAGTTCGCCTGCGTGCCGAGCGCGCGCGTCATGCCGGACGCGGACGTCTCGTGCGCGAGCGTGGTGTCGGTCTTGTCCGGCGTGATGGTCGAGGTGTCGGCCAGCGCGATGTACTTCGGCGGGAGCGGCGAGGATATGGAGTTCTGCGCCGCGCCGGTGACGAGCGACGCGATGAGGTCGGCGCCCTTGTTCACGCGCGAGTTGTACGCGAAGCCGAGATGCACGACCCTGCGCTGGTACCACTTCGGGTTCGCGCGCACGACCACGGCGCCGACGCTGTTGAACCCGCGGAGCCCGAGCGCGAAGCCGACGCGCGCGCCGAGCCTGGTGTGGAGGAGCCGCTTGAGGAGGAGGACCGGCCACGCCGAGGAGTACTGCCTTGGTGTTCTTGTTTCCATTGCGTTTTGGTTATCGAGAAAATGATAGCACCCTACCCCCAGCTCGCGGGGAGCGACGGGTAGGAGGTTTGGGACAGCGCCTCGGCCACCTCGAGGTCCTCCTCGGGCGCCACCTCGAGGTTCTCGTTGATGGTGCTGTCGTCCACCTGCGTCTGCGCCGCCTCCTGCTGGAGGAGCAGGGTCATGATGTCCACGTAGGTCACGTTGTCGCTCCCCGTGCACTCGAGCTGGTACGCGAGCCGCGCCGAGGAGCCCGGGTTCCTGACGGTCGCCTCGACCCGCTTTATCACGAGCCACCGGCTTATCCCCAGGTCCGAAAGGTCGACAAATATCCCCTGCCCGATCGCGCACCCTGGCACGAGCGTCGTGACCCGCACGGTGTAGACCGGGTGCCCGAACTGCAGGATGGCCGCCTTGGCGCGCGCCTGCGCCTCCGCGACGGTCGATATCTTCGAGTCCTTGATGACGCTCTGGTGCTCGCCGTACGCGGTTATGGAGGCCGAGTCGCCCGCGTGCGCGACGATCGGCACCTGCGCCTCGCCGAAGGCCTTCAGCGTCTCCCCGGAGGTCGGGGCGCCGGCGGTGAACTTTATGTTGCGGTTCGCGTCGTTGTAGAGCACCTGCACGCTCGAGGGCGGGTCCGTCCCGTCGACGCCGACGCTCTGCGGCGTGCCGTTCAGCGTCACGACGAGCTTCGAGGCGGTGTAGGGGTAGGCGAGCGACCACACCTGGGTCACCCCGTCGGTCTTGTACGTGTCGGGGGTCGTGGTGGCGGTGAACACCTTCGCGTAGTTGCCGCCGATGACGTAGACGCTGTTCTGGAGGTTCTGGAGGTTCAGGTCGACGTCGAGCGAGTTCCACTCGATATCCGCGCCGGAGTTGCCGCCCGCGTTGTCGACGATGATCGGCGCCGCGCCGTTGTCGCCCACGCCGTCCGCGACGTCGCCGAGGAAGAAGTGCACGTCCTTGCCGGGGTCGATGTACCAGTCCCACCCGATCAGCTTCGCGAGCGACTCGAGGCACTTCGTCAACGGCTGGTAGTTGAACTTTATGCTCGGCACGAGGAAGTTCGCCCGCTGGACGTGCGTCGTGGTGAACCCCTTGCCGGAAGCGAAGGTCGCGAAGAGGTCGGCGACGATGTCGGCCGGGTCCTCGCCGGCGTAGTTCTTGTGCACGAGCGTCCCGTCCGCCAGGTAGCTGTAGTCCGTGCAGTGGACGAGGTACTGCACCCGGAGCCCCGAGACCGTGACCTCGACCTCCGTGACCGTGCCGCCGAAGACGATGCCGGAGGAGTCGTGGAGCTCGACCGCGTCCCCGATGGCCGGGGCGGTTATCGAGGAGTCCCCGATCGCCTTGCTCACGCTGAACGAGAGCGTCGACACCTCCTTGGTGAGCACGGAGACGAGGTCGACGTCGCGCCAGTTGACCGCGGAGGAGACGTCGGACCCGGCCACCTTGATGTAGACGGGCGTCATGGGCTAGGTCGCGTAGTTGCGGAGCTTGAGTTGCTTCCCGACGAGCGTCGCGAGCGCATTGCCGATCTCGGTAGCCGCCGAGCGGTCGAGGTAGTAGCCGCCGGTTATGTTCACGGTGACCCCTCCCCGCCCGGCGCCCACTCCCCCGATGGTCGAGCCGCCTCCGAGCGCGGAGAGCGGGATGATGGCCTCCGGCCCGGACTCGCCCACCATCGCGAGGGTCGGCCCCGCGACCACGCCGCCCTCCGCGAAGCCCGGTATGCCGAGCGTCTTGAGCATGGAGAGCGGGTTCGACAGGTTCTCGCCGAGCGCGCTGAGGAAGTTTCCGGCGGTGACGCCCTTGAATCCGCCGCCGTTTATGAAGGTCTGCAACTGCTTGAACGCCGCGATGAGCGCGGTGACGGCCGCCACGCCCGCGGTGACCGGAAGGAAGGCGGCCGCCACGGCGGTACCGAGGAGGCCGAGCCCGGCGATGATGCCGGGGAGGACGAGCGCGAAGGCGGCGAGCGCCGCCGTGAGGGTCGTGACGCCGCCGCCGATGAGGATGATCCACTTCGAGAGCTCAGGGTGCTCCTGTATCCACTCCGAGACCTTGGTGACGATCGGCACGATGGCGGTGAGGAGCTGCAGGAGCACCGGGATGAGCGCCTTGCCGATCTCCTCCTGCGCGTCGTTTATCTGGTTCTGCAGCTGCGCCATCTTGCCGGCGTAGGTGTCCGCGGCGGCCGCGGCGGAGCCGCCGAACTCGCGGTTGAGCTCCGCGAGGATGAGCTGCTGCGCCTTCGCGCTCTGGCCGGTGTCGACGAGGGACTTGATGACCGCCTGCTGGTCCTTGCTGAAGTCCACGCCGACGCGCCGGAGCGCGGTGACGCCGAGGACGGGGTCCTGCATCGCCTTGCCGAGCTGGATCGCGGCATCCTTCGTGTCCTCGCCGAGCGCGGTCGCCATGTCGAGTACGGTCTGCGTCGCCTGCGGCATGACGCTCGACTTTATGGCGGTAAACGTGAGGAGCAGGTTCTCGGTCGAGAGCACCGCCTCGTCGCTGTACTTGGTCGTCGACTCGAGCGACTTCGAGAGATTGATCGCGGCGTCCGCGGTCTCGCCCGCGACCCCCTTCGTGGAGGTCAGCACAGCGTTCAGCTGCGCGACGATGTCCTCGCTCTCCGAGTACGCGTCGATGGACGACTTCGCGAACGCTATGAAGGCCGCGGAGACGACGCCCGCGCCGATGGCGAGGTCGGATATGGCCTTCCTGTTGTTCTCGATGGCCCCCGTCACCCCGGAGAGGCCGGAGCTCGCCTGGTCGACGAGCTGGAGGACGATCTGGACCGTCGAGTTCATGGCGTCATTTTAGCCCGCTCCGCCTCCGCGCGCATGAGGCCGCTGAGGATAGCCACGAACCCGACCGGCTGGTCGAGGTACTCCTGGTGCGTCCACCCCATCTCGCGGCAGAGGACCGCCTCCACCTGCTCGGGGAACGTGACTATGTTGTGCGAGAAGTAGCGGCTCCAGGCGCTCCCTACTTCTCCTTCTCGAAAGGGACGCGGATCGCGTTCACCGCCTCGACGACCTGGGCGTACTCCGCCTCCGGCAGGTCGAGGACGCGCGCGAGCACGTTCTCCGCGCTCCCGTCGAGCGAGACGACGAGCATCTCGATGGCCTTCTCCTCCTGCTGGACGAGCACCGCCCCCGAGATGTTCGATGCCTTCGTCGTGTCCCCCTCGACGGCGACGTTCACGCTCCCGAAGAGCACGCGCTTGAGCTCGTTCGCCTCGCGGCCGGTGACGTACGCGTTCAGGACGAGGTCGTGGGACCCGATCTTCACCGTCTTCTTCTCTCTTTCCATGGCGAGCTTGGTTTATTTGCTAAAAGGTCGACACCGAGTTCACGAGCACCGCCTTGCCGAGCAGGGTGTCGGCGAGCGAGTAGCTCGCCTTGAACTTGACCTGCTGGTAGACGAGCTCCCCCACCTTGTACGGCGTGCCGTACTCCTGGAGCGTGATCGAGGCGAGGTCGATGTAGAGCTCCGGCGTCGAGCTCGTGCCGATGAGGACGTCGCTGTTCGCGACGTCGAACCGCACCGCGAGCGGGGTCGGGAGCATGAATTGGTCCTTGAAGTCGGACTCGTTCTGCAGGATCGCCTCGAAGCTCCCGTCGATGGAGAACTCCTTGTTGAGGAAGTCCGCCGGCGAGACGCTCCCGAGTACCTCCTGCGCCTCGACGTTCTGGTTGAACGAGAGCTTGAGCGCGCGGAGCTTGATCGTCACCGGCCCGAAGGTCTGCGTGCCGATCGCGCCCGAGGTCGCCTGCGAGAGGTCGTAGGCGGTCGAGCTCACTATCTTCGCCACCGTCGTGTTCGCCGGGATGTTCGTGCCGGTGACGGTCATGCCCACCTTGAGGTACTTCTGCGGGTTGATGCTGCAGGCGGTCACGTGGACGGTCGAGGAGGCCGTGCCGGTCGCGGTCAGGGAGCCCGTCACGCCGCCGTAGGAGCCGGCGAACTTCGCGGCGATGTACTGCGGCAGGAACCGGTTCTCGGTCGTCGTCGACGGGGTGAAGGTGCTCTGCGCCGCGCCAGAGAGCGACAGTATCGAGGCGGTGTACTTGACGAACTGCTTGAGCGCGAAGTCGAGGTCGAGCTTCTCGACGACGCCGTTCGCGTAGCTGTAGTCCGCCGCGGCGAGCGGGTCGTGCTTGAAGAGCGTGAGCGACTGGTGCTGGGCGCTCTGCGCGATCGTGAACGTGTGCGTGTACGCGCTGTCGGACGGCCCCGAGACGCCGTATCCGCCGAAGAGCGAGTAGAGGATGAGCCCGATGGTCTGGTCGCCCACGATGCCGGTGAGCGCCCCCTGCGCCCACTTCTTCACCTGCGCGAACGCGACGTTGTCCTCGATGCGGCCGTAGCTCTGGTCGTCGGCCGCGAACTCCTTCTTCTCGTCGAGCGTGAGGTCGCTCCACGGGTTCCAGTAGGCCGCCGAGCTCTCCGCGGTCCCGCGCGTGCCCTCCTTCTTGAGCCCGATCTGTATCAGCCGCCCGATTCCTTTTTGTGCGCTCATGGCTGTTCGCTAGGCTTGGTAATCTCCCCGGGCTCCCCGGCTTTCCCGCCGACGAGCGTCCGCGTCTCCCTCCACGTCTTCTCCGCCTCCTCGATGGACGACGCGAGGATGCTCTGCGCTTCCCACACGCCGTCCCCGGAGAAGTGGTAGGACTTCTTCGCCGGGGGCGCTTTCATCATGGTGTCGCGGGGTGGCTTTTCGATGCTCATGATATCTGGTAGAGGGTCCTTGCCCGTATAGTAGCAACAAAACAGAGCCACGTTTTGTCCGCTGTGGACACCGGGAAGCCCTGGATCTCCATGGGGAGGACGGCCGCCTGGGCGGCGCCGGCGAGCGTGATGTTCGTCAGGTCGTCGAACTGGCCGAGGACCTTGTCCATCAGCACCTCGACCGCCTCCCCGGCGTTCGCGGTCATCGTTTGCGGGTTC